>Ga0213881_10000318_pt1 | contig 34719 bp, 36 predicted proteins | sample BarmaccoBMER_R08_FD_160104 | JGI IMG/M metagenome (GOLD analysis project Ga0213881, IMG submission 160104) | Barbacenia macrantha exposed rock microbial communities from rupestrian grasslands, the National Park of Serra do Cipo, Brazil - ER_R08 ...
AATCGTGTCACTATGGCTCGCGATGGGCGCGTTAACGTTGGATGCTTGCATCTGATGTCTCCGATGGTTCGAGTTGTTGCAAACCCAAACCTATCGGATGCGCGCCCATCGCCCCATGGTATCTACATCTTGTCTCACTTCACCATCACCCACGTGGGCCAACCCGAAGGAGCCGGGCTCGAAGCGATCGCCGAAGGCTTCCGCCACCTCGGTTTCAAGGACGACCACGCGCTCAACGCGGCGGAGTGGATCGTCTACGACGCGCTCCATGCCTATTGCGAGAAAATGGTGCACGACGGCAGACCGAACGGCCAGTTCGCTGCGTAGAGGCGCTACGCGGGCGATTAACGATCGTTAATCGCCTCTCGAATTTCCGACATGCACCGCCTCAAATGGAACGGAAAGCAAAAAACAGAGTTGAGGCGGCGGAGAACACAGGTCCAGGAGGATCACATGCGTTCGACTTCGTTGGTGCTCGCGGCCGTGACCGGCATTGCCGTGAGCGCCTTTGCGGCGCCGGCGGGCGCCCTCACGCCCAACTCGAGCACCGGCCCGCGCACGGCGGCGGAAAGCGTCGACCCGCTCGCCACCGTACACTGCCGTCCTTACAAGCATCGTTCCTTTAACCACGGTTGGGGGTACGGCTGCGGGCACGGCGGCTACGGCGTCACCATTCACCGGCGCGGCGTCGTGGAAGAACGGGAAGGCCGGCGCGGGCGTGTGGAGGAACGGGAAGGGCGGCGTGGCCGCGTGGAGGAACGGTCGCGCGAGCGCACCGAGACGAGGACAGGCGGCGGCGAGACGAAGAGCGGCGGCGGCGAGACAAAGAGCGGCGGGAGCAGCGGTCGCGGCGGCACCACCGGCAATAGAAGTGGCCAGACCGGCAGCGGTTCTGGCGGCGGCGGAACGAGCAGCGGCGGCGGCAGCAGCGGGCAAAACTCCGGCAGCAAGCAGTGAGCCATCACGAGTTCCGTAGGGTGGGCTAAGGCCGCGAGCAAATGTGAGCGGCTAGCCGACGCTTCGCGTCGGCGTTCTTCAACGCTAAGAACGGCGGCCAAAGGCCGCCTATGCCCACCAACGATGGTTCGTGATGATTGATGGTGGGCACGGCGTCGGCGCATGCGCGCCTCCGCCTTACAGTAGCCCACCCCATGGTGCGCGAGCCGTAGCCGGTATCACAAGCCGAGATCGCTGAGAGACGAGTGATCGTCGGGGCGACGGCCGAGCGGCCAGTGATATTTGCGTTCGCTCGCCTCGATCCGCAGATCGTTGATGCTGGCGATGCGCAGACGCATCAGCCCGTGTGCGTCAAACTCCCAGTTCTCGTTGCCGTAGCTGCGGAACCAGTTCCCGCTGTCGTCGTGCCACTCATAGGCGAAGCGCACGGCAATGCGGTTGTCGCGAAACGCCCAGATTTCCTTGATCAGCCGGTAATCGAGCTCGCGGTTCCATTTTCGCGTCAGGAATGCGGTGAGCTCCGCGCGCCCTACCAGGAATTCCGCGCGATTGCGCCAGCGGCTGTCCTCCGTATAGGCGAGAACGACCCGCGCAGGATCACGGGTATTCCATGCATCTTCGGCCATGCGCACCTTCTGCGCGGCGGTTTCGGCGGTGAAGGGAGGAAGCGGAGGACGATTCATGTGCGGTTTCCTCGGACCGTTGCGCGCGTGGGGTGGGCGAAGCGGGCGGACCCTCGCGAAAGCGAGGGGGTGACCGCGTGCCCACGCGTGGGCACGCGCGCTGATCCCCGCTTTCGCGGGGAGCGCGCTTAGATTAGCCCACCCTACTCCAGCGGCTCCAGTTTCACGATCGCGGCGCCGTGATTGTTGCCGGCCCAGAACGTGACCGGCGTGGTCGTATCGTCGACGAACACCCTGCGAATGTTGGTTTGGCGCGGCAGCAGATATTCGACCGCCGCGCCGCTCTGCGGGTCGAACCGCAGGATGCGGTCGTTCGACATCGATCCGCTCCATAATTCGCTGTTCTTGTCGAGAAAGACGTCGTAAGGATAAGTGTGCGGCGTCGGCACGTCCCATTCTTTGAAAGTCTCCTGCTTGATGTCGAACATCGCCAATTTGTTGGCGGCGAACTCGGCGAACCATAAATGCCCGTGCGCATCGAGCATGGTGCGGCGCGGCCGCGAAGCTTGCGTCGGCGTCGGATAGAGCGTCACCGCTCCGGTTTTGGCATCAACGCGCCCGATGCTTTCATCGCCGAAATCCATGAAATAGAGATCGTTCGCCGCGTCGGCGGCAAGCCCATAGGGCGAATGCGTCCGTCCGCCGCCCAACCCGGCAAACGGTTCGAAGCTCTCGTATCGGCCCGAGGCCAGATCGAGTCGTAGGATCGCCTGTTTGCTTACTTCGTTAGTCCAGACCTTGCCGTCGACATGGGAGCGCCGCGGCATGACCATCGATTGTTGCGTGGTATCGCCGTTCATCTCCGGCGGGACGGGAAACATCGCGAAGCGCTTGGTGCGAACGTCGAACTTCGCCAAGCCTCCCTGGAACATCAGGGCGAGCCACCAGTTGCCGTCCTCGTCCGGCTCCATGGCGAGACTTCCGGTTGGGAAGCCGGGCTTGAGCACGGGCACGGCATATTCGGCGTGCTCGCCCGTGCGCGGATCGAGCCGACCCAGGAACGGCTCGACGAAATTCGAATACCAGATCATTCCATCACGATCGGCGCGCACGTCGTGCGGCGCGATCGCCGGCCGCGGCAAATCGTATTCGGTGATCACGACACGCGTCGCCCGGCCCTTCGGCCGAGGGAGCGTCTTGAGCGGATATGACCACGTCGGCGCGGCGCTCAGGTTGACGCTCGCAAGATACGCCGCCACCTTCCGCACACGCTCCTCGGGCACCTCGCGCTCGGCGATACGCGGCTGCACCCGCGCCATGGTGGTGTTGTTGGCGTAATTGGTCATGCGCCGGAGCACGGCAGCGAATTCCTCGGCGTCGAATTTCGAGCGCACGATCCGTTCGAGCGTGTGGCAGCTCATGCACTCGATCAGCGGGCGCTTCTGCTCCGCCGTGCCGGGCATGCTCATGAGCCATTCGGTATTGGTGAGCTGGGCCGCCAGGTCCTCGGTCTTGCGCAGCCCGAGCTGAAGGTCGTCGGCTTCCGGCGACGGAATGGTCACTGTTTGCGGGCCGTCGAGATCGTAACCGACGGCACGGATGCGCAGTGAATACGACCCGGGCGAGAGCTTCGCCCCGGGAACGCGGAAGCGGCCGTTCGCATCGGTGACGACCGTTATGCTGATCGGCGCGCCGGCCTTCTGAACGCTGACCAGCACCCCTTCCATCGGGCCTTCTTCCGCCGAAGCCACCTCGCCGGCGATCGTCGGCGCCTGCGCGCCCGCCGTGCCGCCAACGAACGGCAGCGCAGCGCCAAGCACGACAAACGCGGCGAGGAGCGCCCGCACCCTCGTTTGCCGTTGCGCGCGCACGGATCTCATTCGCGCTGGAGCGTGCAGTCGATCTCGATCGGATCTTTGGCGTCGCCGCCCGGGGCGCTCCGCCGGATGACGTCGAGCTGCCGGTAGCCATCCTTGCTGCAGGAGAAGGTCACGTCATCGGGATTTGTCTGAAAGGCGAGTATGGGAAGCTTGTAGGCGCCGGTGATGTCGCTCTGTGTCATGAGCGCGATCGTCTTGGTCTGAACCTTCACCTTCGCGTTCTCGACCGCGGCGCCGTTCGTATCCTTGACCGACCCGAAATAGTAAGCGTGGTGATCGTCTTCATCGAGCGTTGAACCGCCGGCGAGCGCCGTGCCGGCCAAGCCGCAACCCGGACCAAGCGCCAGCAGCGCGGCAAGGCCGGCTGTGATCGTGCGATTCATCGGAAGCTCCATCGGTCGGGCTGACCGGGAACCGGGGATGTATAACTCTATCGCAGGAAATAGCCGCTGAGGAGATAGCCGAACGCGATCAGGACCGCGACCGGAACCGCCCAGGCGAAGCCCGGCCACACGAACTTGGCGAGGCGTTCCGGCAGGAGGCTCGCAACGGCAGCCACGGCCCCCGCCACAATCGCCGCGGTCGCAATCCAGCCGTACCAGTACATGGTCGGCCCGGCCGCGGCCGGAGTCGTCAGCGGCGCGAACGTGCCGGTTGCCGGCGCATAGGAGAAAAGCGCCCAATTCTTTTCGACCGCGAGCACGTACACGAGCGAAAATACCGCGGCGAAGGTCACGGTGAACACGGCGTACGAAGGGGAGACCCTCATGTTCCGAGCCCGCGCACGTTGTTGGCGAGGTGCCCGACCAGGAAGCCCCACCACACGACAAAGGCCAATACGGTGGTCAGCATCGCGCGCGTGACGGCGGACTCTTCGCGCGAGGCCGCTCGCCAGAAGTACCAATAGGCGGGAAGGATGCCGAAGCCGATGGTGACGATGTGCTCCTTCAGCTCAAATGCGCCGAACGTCTTCCAGAAGCGGGCGCGTTCCAGCGTCAGGCGAGCGCCGATGCGATAGTTCGTATAGATGATGCCGCCGAGGATCATCGTCGTCAGAAACAATACGACAATAGCGTTGACGTAAGAGGCCGGAGGCACGGAACGCAGCCGGTTTACGAAGGTGGGAGACTTGCTCCGCGCCGGCAGCCAAACGCCGAGGGCTTGATGCGTCACCGCGCCGAGCAGCATGAAGGCTGCAAGGCCGTGCGCAATAAGGAGCGTGATCCACATAGGCGACCCCCGCAATACGCTAACATCCGCGGCGGTCGGCCTCAATCGCAGCGAGACGCATCGGCGCGTTCCGCATCGATGGGCATCAGGCGTTCACCCCCAACGGCAAGCCGCTGAACTGATCCGGCGTGGCAAAGAGTTTCACGGCATCCCGCTGTTATGCCCGGGCGGTGCGGCCTGAGGGTCCGATCCACAACGGTATTGTCGAGAAAGGTGCCGAGACGATATAGTCCGCGGCGCGGCGGTATATCATGTCGGCGGGGGTTCGCCATGAGACTGGTCGCCGAGTATCTGGATCGCGCCATGCAATTCGAACGCATGGCCGAATACACTCAGGATCCTCAGCTTCGCCAGCAACTGCTGCAGCAGAGCGAAGCCTATCGTAAGCTCGCTACCAAACGCGCCACACAGCTGGGCGTGCCTCCGCCGCAAGCCGATCCCGGCGGCTGAAATATCGCGTCAGAGTAAGGTCAGCCGCCCCCCGGGCCAGCCGTCGTGTCCGGCTGGTCGGACGAAGGCTCCGTGATCGCAGCCTCGGCGTGGCACGCCGGGCACTCGAAGAACCAATGCGCCGGTTGCTTACGAAATCGTGGCATGTAGGCTGTGACCTACATCGCAGTGCCGCATTATCGGCAGTTCCGGGCGGACGCGGTTTGAAATTACGGTAGCTCTCATGTCCGGTGAGGCGGCCTCACGCCTCCCTAAGGATCAAAGCGAGATGTTCTTCGAATGCGGCAAGGCTGCACTCGAAGGCGTCGAGCAACGATTGCGAGGCGGTCGTATCATGGCCGCTGGCCTTGAGCTTCGCGACCAGCGCGCGCTGACGCGCGACGGTGACGCGCCCTTCTCGCACGTGGCGCTCCGCTCGGGCACGACGACCTTCTGCCATCATTGACAAAAAATCCAGCGACCATCGCAGGCGCTCGATGATCTGAGCGTCATCCGGCCGGCGGCTCCGCCTCTCGCCGGCGTCTCGCGTCCATGAGGAAGCGCTCCAGCCTTTCCACGAAACTGGAAGCTTTCGGCTACACGTCGGTAGCGCCAGGCAATGTCCTGGTAGGACGCCTTTAATTCCGGGTCGGCCGTCTCCGCCGCGCGCTGCTCCGTCTCGTGCGCCCTTTCAAGCGCATGAGCGATCTGGCCACCCAGTTTTTGCAGCATGGCGCACTCCTGCCGCGCGCCCGCACAACGGCCCTCAACCCGATCGAATTATGGCACGGCTGACCCGCTCCGACGAATCATTTCGCGCCGCAAAACCGCATACGCCCAATGTTAGAAGGCCGGCCGGCGCTCCGGAGCGTCCGCTACGTGGTTCCCGCGCCAGCCGGGCTACGGCAGCCTACTACCGACCACTCCTGTCCGCTCACGGCGTGCCTCGCGGACGTGGGGCGGTCCAAGGCTCCGAAAAGCTCCGACGAGTGAGGGGAGGCATCTCAGGCGAGCCATCTCAGTTCAGCGACTCGCAGTGCATGGCTTGCAGCTTGAGAACGAGGTCGTCGGTACGCTCCACCTGCGCCGCCAGGGCTATCCAGGCTGCCTCCATTTGGTGAAACAGGGCCCGTCGCGCCGTGTTCTTCTCTTGGCCCGCCAAGTTGTGGCACTCGCGCGCAAACCGGTGCAGTTCCTCGGCCGCGGGCAAAGGCCAAGCACCACGGTACGTAGGCGGTAAGGTCTTTGGTTTGAATGCAGGGCGGCGCATCGTTCTTCCCGCTCAATCCCGCTCCTGATTGGTAACCGAGAGGCAGGGAGAAAGTTGCGGAGCCCGGCGTGGCGCATGAGAGGGATGACGATTACGAAACCATCTCGCCCGGAGGTGGGCAGGTGATTACCGCCGAGACGTAAAATGTGCCTTCGAGTTCAAATGAACGGACGGATGTTCCGATCTGGCACGGCCAGTTGGGCGATCCGGGCCAGCGCCTCCCCGTCGGTTACTTCCAGTTGGTTCCGATTCCAGCGCACTGCATTCGATCGCCGCAGGCGCTGAAACGTCTTGTTGGTATGCACGAGGGACATTCCAAGAGTATCGGCGACATGCTGCTGGGTGAGCGGGAAAGTAATGATGTTGCCCTTGCCGAGCCCGAGCTGCTGCGCACGGGTATAGAGGTGGAGCAGCAGATAGGCCACGCGTTCGAGCGCGGTGCGTCGTCCCACGCTGAGCAAATTCTCGTCGAGGATCTGCTCCTCACGAGCCGAGAGCCAGGTGAGATCAAAGGCGAGGGTGGGATGGCCGCGATGAAGTTCCCATAATTTGTCGCGCGGAAAAATGCAGAGAACCATGTCGGTCAGCGCCTCGACGGAATGTTCCATCTGGTTGAGAACCGACCCCTGCAGGCCGACGAAATCGCCGGGCAAGGCGTAATTCAGAATTTGGCGGCGGTTGTCGGGGAGTGTTTTGTAGCGGAATGCCCATCCGTTCAGGACCGTATAAAGATGAGCGCTGTTCGTGCCTTGCAGCAGGAAGGTGTTGCCGCTTTCGACCTTCAGTTCGCCCGCCTTGAAGCCGGAAATGAATTGCAGTTCATCAGGCGTGAAGTCGCGGAAGACCTCGTGAAAGGATCGGAACGGGCACTCGGCGCAGGGCACGCTGCGCGTTTCCGACGTCGCAGGCATCAGCGATTCTCGCGCGGGAGGTGACATTAAACTTCGTCTATGGCCCCCGCGGGATGCTATCGCAGCACCTCCACGGGTCAAGTGCGGGAATACGCCGCAAACATGTCAAATTTTAAGCTTGGCGATGCATTGCGATGACCTGCAAGGCGGTGCAGCTTACGCTCGGGTAGCATAGGCGGTTTCTGCCAACGGGTTTATCTCGCGGTCTAGTGCCCCGATTCCGAAGTTCGCATCATTTCTCGATGTTCTCAACGGCCTGCAGCAAAGGCCCGCCTCGGCCATGCGCTCGCCATGGTCCAAATATTCACCGACGAGTTTCATTACCGGGTTCATCGTTCGGCGCCGATTTCAGCGGTATAGTCAGCGCCACCACGTATCCTCCAGCCCGGCACTTCGTTTCAAGCGTCGCTCCAAGCTGCCTGGCGAGCGCTTTGACGATTTGCGAGCCAAGGCCCGTCCGTGTTCCATTCGCCGGCGGACCGGAGCCACCGTCACTTACGGTCAAAAGCAAACGCCCTTCCGCGGCCTTTAGAACGGTTCGGTATGGCGCGCGCCCGTACTTGAGGGCATTGGTGAGAAGCTCGTTTACGATCAAAGCCACGGGAATCGCCGTGTCGGTCGGGACCTCGACCGAAGCGAGATCGAGTTCGAGGGAATCTCCGCGTCCCAGGGCGTTTCCGATACTCTCGCAAAGGCTCGCGAGGAATTCTCCGAGGGAAACCACCCGGATGTCCTTTACGCCGTACAACCTCTCATGCACGGCCGCGATTGCGTGGACACGGGCGCCCGCGCTCTGCAGCGCGGCATTTGCTTCGGCGTTTTGCACGTGCGCGCGTTGCAGGTGGAGGAAGCTGGAGACGATCTGCAAACTATTCTTGATGCGGTGATTGACCTCTCTAAGCAGAAGCTCTTTTTGCGCCACTTCCGCTTCCAGGGCGTTCTTGGCGCGTTCCAGCTCCCGCCGCTCGCTGAGCCCGCGCAGCTCCTCCAGCTCGGCAAAAAGGCGTTGCCCCAGGTCGCAGCGCGCCGCCTCCGGATCGCGCAGCAAACGTTGCGTCAATTCTTCGTTGATCTTCAGCATTTCTTCCGCATCCGCTTCGAGCGGCAATCCCGGATGCACCACCGTCCAGTAGTGCGCCGTTCGAATGAACGCCAGCAGCCCGAGCAGGTACTCATAGCGCCTGCCGCCGAGAACGTGGCACAGCGCCTTGCCGGCCCGCTCGGAACGGCGCGCCTCAACAAATACAAGCGCCAAGGCGCTGAATAACTTGTCCTCGAGATCGCTTTCGGGTTCCGGCCAATCGGTGCAAGGCGGTGACTGTTCCAGGACGGCGGCAACCTTGTCGGGGCCGCGTTCCCAGGGGGTCGGCCGTGCGAGCAGCCGTATGACCTGTTCAACGGTTTGGAGCGGCGCCTTCGGATCGCCTGCCGAATGGCCGTAGCCGAGCAAAAACGCGCAGTGGCGGATGATGCAATAACGTACTTCGCAAAATCGCGAGAGATAGACGAACAGGCGCTCCTTGAACAGCGATGGAATGGGATTGTCGAAGTAGGCCGAGACGGCAAAGGACCACAGACGTTCGACGATTTCAGGTGCGTCCGGGGCGGAGACAAAGAAATTCGGAACCAAGCCGAACCGACTCACGACCTCGCGTTGAAAAGAGCTCAACTCAGCTGATGGGGAAGTCATCGAGATACCACGGATACGATAGACTTCGGATTGCCGGAATTGCGCCCCCAAGCCCCGCTGGGTCGGCAGTTCCGCCCCCGGCAGGAGAGGTAACAATGTAGCTAATATCGCCGCTGGGCGCCACAGGAGCTGAGAGCGGAAGAGGCGCGCGCCCGACGATGCGGCCTATGTAATTTGACATACCGGCGGGGTAAACCGGTCGTGCCGGGGCTGCGTCGGCCTTGTTCGGAGAGATTGGCGGGGAACCCCAGCCTTAGAGCGTGGCTAAGCTCTATTCCTCAAGCGCCTGGAGGTTCCCCGTGAGGCCAGAACGTAGACGGCTTCAAAACGTTTCGACTGCGTTAGAGGGTCGGCCCATCTGAAAATAACGATCAAGGCTAGTGTGGCGGTTCAGAAGTCCGCATCATTCTTGCAGCGAGTCCGAGATGCGGACTTCTGAACCAAAGCCACACTAGTACCCGGAATCACGAATAAGTGGGCTGAGGGGACCTGCTATGTGACTCAAAAGCCTCGTCATTTTAGTACGGCCCCTGAATCACCTATTCGTGAAAGTGGGTACTAGATCAATATGTTTGCTAGTGCCCTTCGATTCCGAAGTTCGCAAACGAGCGTGCCACAAAATGATGCGAACTTCGGAATCGGGGCACTAGATTAAATTGAATAACCCGACGCCCGCCAAAGCCGCCATCAGGGCCAAGCAAACCCAATAAAAATGTTTCAACATGGACACCTCCATCTCTCCCTTGCCGATCGCGGCCCTGTCGCGGCGTACCCACCACTGCAATAAAACAAACATCCTGGTGGGCACGCGGTTTCCGCTTTGCTACGCCCGCTTAGTTTAGCCTGCCCTACGGAATTCCCCCCACCCTGCGACTCGCATACACCTTGGTGAACTCGGCGCCGAGCAGAAAGATCTGCGCCGAATAATACACCCACAGCAGCAGCACGATCAGCGCGCCCGCGGCGCCATAGCTGGAAGCGACCGCGCTGCTGCCGATGTACCAACCGATCAGCGACTTTCCGATGGTGAACAGCACCGCGGTCACCACCGCGCCGATGATCACGTCGCGCCAGTCGATCGGCCGGTCCGGCAGCACTTTGTATATGGCAGCGAAAAGGATCGAGATCAGCACCAGAGAGACGAGGACGTTCAATGCCTCGACGATGACCTTGCCGAACGGCAAGATCGAATTGAGATAATTGCCGAAAGCGGTCAACGCGGCACTCACCACCAGCGAGACCAGGAGCAGGAATCCCAGCGCCGCAACCAGGCCCAGGCTTTCGGCGCGCGCCCAAACGAGCCGCGAGACCGTGACGCCCTGCGGTTCGGCCTTCCAGATCACGTTCAAGGCAGACTGCATTTCAACGAAAACGCCCGAAGCAGTCACCACCACGGTGACGATCCCGATAATTGTCGCAAGAATCCCAGAGGACTTGCCGCTCGCGCTTGCTACCGCGGCCTGGAGAACGTCGGCGGTTTGCCGACCCATGAGGTCGCCGATTTGCGCCGTCAGGGCTCCCTGCGCCGCGTCGCGGCCGAAAGCCAAGCCGGCGATGGCCACCACTATCAGAAGGATCGGCGCGATGGAGGTGACCGTATAAAAGGAGATCGCGGCGCCCCGGCTCAACGCATCGTCCTCGACGAAGGCGAAAACCGTGTCTTTGGCCAACCTCCACATTGAGGTTCGGTCTCGCCTGCCACGGCGATCGCGGCCAGCGGGCCGCGGTCACCGATGACGCCCCCTGTTTGGCGGCGCGCGTTTCAGTGATGCAAAAGCGCGATGATGAGGAGGATCGGGATCGGAATGCCGATCAGCCAGAGCAGAATGTAACCCATGTCAGTCTCCCGTGGTTTTAGCTCACGACCGCCGTGTCGCGCGGGCGGCGCCCGCGGAACGAGCGGTCCCACACGTCGTCACGCAGTTGGCCGCCTTCGAGGGCGGCGAGACTCGCCGCGAAGGCCCCGATGAAGAGCGAGGCGGTGAGCCAGAGCGCAAGATGCGCGGCGGCGCGGCGCGCGGCGTCGATCGCGTTGCGCATGTTGGTGTCGACTTCGTCGACCCGTTTCTCGGCGTCGGCGGGCGCAAGCCCGGTGCGCGCCGAGACGAGCTTGGCGAGATAGGCGCGGTCGGCTGGGTTGAGCGAACCGTCGCGAATGGACTTGGCGAAGATGCGTGACGCCTCGGCCCGTTGCGCGGCGGGATCGCCGGCCGGCTGGCCCGCGGGTGCGTCGGCGCGGAACAAGGCGTCAACGAAATAGCCGGTGTCGACGCCGCTCGATTGCGATGCGGCGGCCGCAGCCGGCGCGGCCCCGGGTGCCGCCCCGCCGACGATGGTGGTGGTGGCGGAGCCGAGCACGGCGGCGCTGACCACGGTGGCGAACGCCCACGCCAGAAAGCCGTGCGCGGTGTCGCGGAACACGACCTCATTGGTGTGCAGCCCAGTCCATTTGGTGCGCAAACGGCCGGCGAGATAGCCGCCGACAGTGGAGGCGAGCATGGCGACAACGCACAAATAGATGCCCGTTGTCACCTGGAACGTCGTCGCCGACGGTCCGGAATTCGACCACGGCGACACGGCGGAAAGTCCCAAGCCCACCCCCAATGCCACCAGGGCCAAGGTCAACGCGGCCGCTGCCGAGGCTCCGGCCGCGATCGCCGCCCACGACACCGCCGAAACGGATGTTTCTTCTGCTGTCAGTCCCAGTCCCGCCCGTTGCTCGCTCATGATTGGCCTCGCCGGTCAGGCATTACCGCCTCGTGTCTGCTTCACAACGTTGTGAGCGGCAGGAAAGTTCCACATGTTACCGCTGACTGAGTTTGGAGATTCGCTCGCGGCCCGGGGACGCGCCCATCTGGGCGATTTTAATCGAGCAATGGTTTGCGCCGGCCGCGGTGACGAGAGGACCCATTCCCCTTTTGCGAATACACGCAGGTCAACACGACCTATAGTGAGTGCTTCTCAAACTCTTCAGCCAGCAGGCGCCAATGTTCGGCCAGCAATTCGTATTGCCGACGGGTGGGCTCGTCCTTTGTTTCCTTGGCCTGCCGCTCGCATTCCTCGGCGCGAGCGCGGTAGTATTCAATCAGGTGCCGCATTGAGGAAGGAACACGGTGCACCTGCGTCCTGTTCCCCACGTAGGATCATGTAGCGCGACCAGCCAGAGGCGCTCAGGCTGGCAGCCTCCCGACCCCATTCTCATAGCCCAATCATGATTACCCCCAGGACGAGGAGGCCGGCGCCTGCCGCCCGGGTGAGAGTCAGTTCGTGAATCGGGACGCCGAGCAGTCCAAAGTGGTCGAATGCAAGGGAACCAATCATCTGGCCGGAGACCAGAAGGGCAATGACCGTTGCGGCGCCCAGACGCGGCAGCAACAAAATCGAAATCGCGATGTAAATGGCCCCAAAGATGCCGCCCGACCAGGAAATCCAGTGGCTGCGCTGGACCAGTTCCGACGGTGGCCACGATTCTCTCAACAACAGGGCCATCACCAGCATTGCAGCCGTTCCCCCGAGATAACTTACGAAACCGGCCCACCACGCCGAGCCCAGTTCAACTCGCAAATTTGCGTTGACGCCCTGCTGAAAGACGAAGCTTACTCCAGCGCTAAAGGCGAGCAAATATCCGGCAACCAAACCGACATGGCCCACTTTGTCTGTCCTTCACTGCTGATTGAGACGAACAAGCATGCTTTATCGCCAAGTGGCTCGCTTTGTTGGCGGCCCGCCCATCGATCAGACGTGCCGGCCAACGGCGACTGGCTTCAAGCCTTCCATAGAAAATTGCAAGGATGCCTCGTGGGCAGCCAGGGCGACGGGAACCAAATACCGCGTCCGGCGTTTAGCGCGCGTCGCAACGGGACAATGGCACATGCGCGGGCAGCGGGGTTTGCGCATCTCCTTGGTTTTATGCGCGATTTTCTTGACCTTGGCGAGCGCCGCTACTCCGGCGGCCGCCGAGTCCGGCATCGCGGCCGTCTATTCCTATCACGGCGGCCGCACCGCAAGCGGCGAACGCGCGCGTCCGGCCGAACTCACCGCCGCGCACCGGACCCTTCCTTTCGGCACCCAGGTGCGGGTCACCAATCATAGCAACGGCCACACGGTGGTGGTGCGCATCAACGACCGCGGCCCGTTCACTCGGGGACGCGTCATCGACCTCACGCCCGCCGCGGCCGGCAAACTCGGATTTTCCGGCCTCACGCGCGTCACTCTGGACGTGATAGAGAAGAAATAGAATCCGCGAATCTATCGGCCGCGCGGTAAGCAGTTGTGCCGCCAAAGCCCGTTGTTCCCCAGGTGGCGCGTTTTGTGCTGCCCACGCATCATGCGACCGCCTCGAGCGCACCGACAAACAATCGGGCAGAGTCCTGCCAGGTGGGGAGCCGCGCCGCGGCGGCGCGAGCGTTCGTGGCGAGCCGCCGCCGTTCGGCCGGATCGCCGATCAGGCGGCGTAATGCCCCTGCTAATGCGCCCGCGTCCTCCGGCGGCACCAGCAGGCCGGTCCCCGCCGGCACCGTTTGCGGGATGGCGCCGGTCAGGGTGGCGACAACCGGAATCCCGTGTGCGATCGCTTCCGCGAGCGCCATCCCGTATCCCTCGAAACGCGACGCCAGCACAAACACGTCGGAGGCCAGGAACAATTCATTGACGCGCGCGGGCGGCACGGCGCCAAGCACCGCGACGCGGTCACCAAGGCCGCGGGCCGCGATGTCGGCATCGAGCCGCGCGGCGGTGGCCGGACTGCGGGTCCGGTCGCCCGCGATCGTCAGCCGCCAAGGCATGTCGATCAGTGTGGCAAGCGCCGTGATCAGCAAATCGTAGCCTTTGACCGGGACGACCGAACCGACCGAGAGAAGGCGAACGATGCCGTCGGCGCTGCCGGGCGCCGGCGCAACGGGATCATTGCCGGGCCGCACGACGCTGACGCGCCCACACGGAACGGCGTAATCGTCCATGACGATCCGCGCCGTTGACTCACTGGTGACGACGACGCGCGCGGCAGCCGCGAGCGCGGCGCGCTCGCTCGCGCGGAAATTATCGGCCTGCGTCGCATCGAGACCGGGGTCGAGCGCAAGCGGCTGGTGCACCAATGCGATGAGCGGGGTACGGCAGCGCAACGCGCCGGCCTCGGGCAGCGCGCCGAAGGCAAGTCCATCGAGGACAACCGGATAGCCGGCCGGCACCGCGGATAGTCGTGCCAGCGCGGTCGCCCGCTGCGCGCTGCTCGGGAAGGGAAACGCGCCGCCTATGTCAGCAACGTCCACATGCCAACCGAGTTCGCGCAGTTCCTGGATGATGCGCCGGTCGTAACGATAACCGCCGGTCGGCGTCGCGAGATCACCCGGCACGGCGAATGCAAGATGCGGTTCATTGGCGGGAGATTTGCGCACAGTGTGGATGCGTGCTCGATGTTTGGTCGTGCATCCAAACAGCAGCCTGGTGTTACTGCGACGAGCTCCTTCGTCCAACGCGGCCATCGGCCAGGCTCCGCGGGCTCCCGTGCTGAAAACCGGTGCCGTCGCACTTGGTTCCTGCGGGCTCGCGCAACCCATGTCTGTTCTGTCGACTCGCAGACAAAGATTTGCTGCCACGGAGCACCGTTACGCCGCCGCGTAGAGCGAGCGAGTACCCCGACGGTCGCCCCTAGGCGTTGGCTGATCGAGGCTGTGCGCCGCTTTCCCTCCCCGTTCGAACCGGCAATATTCCGCGACTGAAAGGCGAATGATTATGACCGGGCGGCGGCCGGAGATAGCGAACGAGATCAAATGCTTTTCGCGATTTTGTGAGGCGAAAGGCCGAGAAACTCGGGTAGTTTGCCGCCGCCTGTGATGCACATCCCGAGCGGGAGGACGGCCCCTGAACGATTCGCACGACCCCGCAGGGGCCCCGATCCTGCAGCGCAAGCGTTACGGCGTGGCGTCCGCGTTCACCCCGGAAGGCCTGCTGCGGGAAGCGCGGCGGCAGAAAGGCATCGCGCCGGCGAGCGTGCCCGCCGTGTGCATGCTCGACCCGGACGGCGACATCGTCCGCCAGCTCACGCGCGCCGGCCGCGCGCGGCGGGACGCCGGCTGGGCCTGCTATCACACCGAGCTCTATCGCTTTGCCGACGGCGCGCTCGAAGTCGGCCTGATCGGCTGCGCCGTGGGCGCGCCCTTCGCCGTGCTGATCGCCGAGCAATTATTCGCGTCCGGATGCCGCCTTCTCATCAGCATGACCTCGGCGGGACAGCTCGCGCCGCTGCGGCCCCCGCCCTATTTCGTGCTGATCGACAAGGCGCTGCGCGACGAGGGTACGAGCTATCACTATCAGCCGCCGGGCGAATTCAGCCACGCCGACGAAGGCCTCATCGCGCGCATGGATGGCGCCTTCGCCGGCCTGCGCGTGCCGGTCGAGCGCGGCGCCACCTGGACGACCGACGCGCCGTTCCGCGAGACCGCGGAAACGATCGCCGCCATGGGCCGCGAAGGACTGCTGGCGGTCGAGATGGAAGCGGCCGCGCTCTACGCCTTCGCGGCCGCGCGCGGAAAGCCGGTGCTGTGCTTTGCTCATGTCACCAACCAGATGGCGCAGAGCGAAGGCGATTTCGAAAAGGGCGAGGCCGACGGCACGATCGACGCTCTCGCCGTCATCGGCGCGGCCGCCCGGGCGTGGCTTGCGAGCGAGCGTTAGCTCACATACGCGGCGGCGCTGCTGACAATTCCTGGTTAAATCTTCCCGCCGCGAACATCCGCTTTGATCGCAACAGCAAACCTTCACGGCATCAATCTAACTCGCCAGCGCGGCGAACCGGCCGACGAGCGTTCCCGGCTTTGCGTACCGGCGCAGCAGCGCGTCGGCGCCGAGGCTGCGCCCGGCGGCGTAAGCCACGAACAGCGCCAGCACGATGGCGAGGAACAGATAGGTCCACGGCCACTCGGCCGGATGCCGATAAAGCCCGAGCCACAGATGCAGCGAGAAGAACACGGCGAGCAGCGCGAACAGCCGCACGCCAAACCCGAGGATCAGCGAAGTGGCGAAGGATATTTCGGCGAGGAAGACGATCGGCTGGATAAACGCCAGATACGGCAGATAAACGTCGCTCACCAGCGCGCGGTGGAAGGCGAAGGCCGCGTGCTGCGCCATTTCGCCGGTCCAGTATTGAAAGGTATCGGAGATCGGTAGCGGCAGCTTCCACAGGCAGCCCTGGAACCACATGCATCCGATCAGGACCCGGCACACGCAGGTCGTCACGTCGCGGCTGTTGCGCTGGGCGGGATCCTCGTGCCAGTTGCGCCAAGCGATCCACGCGCTCGCGATGATGAGCGCGAGAAACAGGGCGACGAAGAAGTATTTGAAGGCGCCGATGTTCTGATGGTCGTTGGTCGAGCCGATGATGAACAGCCAAGTGTCGTAGAACGGGTTGGTGCGCATGGTGGTCCCGCGACGAGTGCAATGTGATGAGAGGAGCGCAACCGGCGACGCGACACCCTACTCCGTCTCTTGGCGCATGTCCTGCCTTACCTCGACGACATCCATAATTTGACCTCCTTGGAGGCTGATGCGGCCAATGCCAGTAGGCTGTCGTAGACGCGGAGCTGCCGATCTAGGCCGCGGGCCGCTATCTCGGGCGAACCTATTGGCCGGGCACGTCTACCCGAGGATCGTCAGCCCGCACGGAAGTTTGCAACCGGACGGGATCAACCTTCTTGCGCTGTGCCCAGGCGACAAGATTGACCGGGCGATACGTTGGATCAGCGCGCCACCGCTCGAACACGCTGGCGTCGATCGTTTCGTTGACATTGATGTGGCTGCCGTCTTCCCGAACATCCGGTTCTCGGCCGATGGTGCGATAAAGAGGCGGGGAAACCATGGCGTATAATCCTGAGCCAAACGACTTGTAGGAGTCGGCAATCGGCGCTGTCAGAGCATCTCCATCCAGATCGACCTCCGATCGGAAAGAAAGTCCTTGCGATTCCGCTTTCTTCATCATCCAGCGCAGCGGAGCCTGAGCAAGGAGATCGCTCTGATAGCGCCCCCAACATTGGCATGCGCACCGACAAACCAGCGCTGCTCAACGCTGGAGAGCGGGCGCGGCGGCGCGACGACCGCATTCTGATCTTTCGGGTAGCGAACGTCCCAGAGCGTGGGAGCGAAGTCATTGCGGTGCTCATCGACGGCGAGGGCGTGATAGCCGTTCAAAATATGGATGCGTAATCCTGTCTGGAGATAATCGAACGTGGAACGGCTGATGCCCGGAATATTTCCAGCCGCGAGGCCGACGGAACCGACGGTATCCCACACGCCGACTACCTTCACCTTCACGGGCTGGGAGTATTTGAGCAGCCACTTTTCCTGCTGTGTCAGATTGCCGGTATCTCCGGAGGCTTCCTTCTCCTTCAAAATCCAGATGCTTTCCGCGTCTTCCTTCTTGTAGCGATCAAACAGTTCGGTCACGCCGATGGGTGAGCCGGCTTTCAGGATGCCATCGATCGCGATCAATCCGGCCAGGCTTCTGGCCGTAAATGCGCCCCGGCTGAAACCGAAAATGAAGATTTCGTCTTCGTCCTCGTAGTTTTCGATCAGCCACTCGTAAGCCAGACGGATGTTCTCATCGATACCCTTGCCAAAGATACCGCCCAGGAAGCCGTTGACTCCCAGCTCGTAGTAGACGAGCTGAGGCCTGCCATCCATGCTTTTGGCGGCGCACAACGCCCGCATACGCCAGACGTTCGTATTACTATCGACGCTGTTCCATGTGCCGTCGAGAAAAACCGCGAGACGCTTTTGCTGCTGCTCTGCCCCTGCAAAGTTCGGCTGGTTACCGCTTTTCTCCGAAGGACGACCAATAATTACCCCGATCGCGACGATGGCCACGATGCCAAGAAAGAGCCCGATCCAGTGTGCGATCCGCTCGATCACTCGCAGGATCTTCATGGCTGGCTCCCGGCTGCATGGCGCTGGCCGACCCGCGACAGGATCGGCGACTTTGCCGGAGAATAGGCCGCCTGCTGATTCGGCACACGTCGCGCGCTCAAGTAACGCACCGGCGGCGGGCCTGCCGATGCGCGAAAGATGTTCCGCGCCGCCGGAGAACAGATGCGGCCGATTCTGATGATGGCGGTCTCGGCCGCAATCGGCTTGTTGGCGGCCGCGATCTCGACCGGCATCGGCAGCCAGGTGCAGCGGCCGCTCGCGAGCGTGATCGGCGGCATGCTGATCGGGCCGGTCTGGCTGCTGCTCAACGTGGGGCCGCCGCCGTCGCATCTTCTGCAGTTTGTCAGCCCGCCGCCACCCGCTTATGCTGGGCACGCAGTGGCGAAACCGCCGCAACACCTTCGCACAAATCCCCCTGGCAAACCGGAGGCTTCCGTCGATGATTTACGAGATCCGCACCTACACGCTGCGCACCGGAGCCGTGCCCGAATTCGAGGAACGCTATGAGAAGCGTCTGCCGGCGCGGCTCAAACACTCAAAGCTCGGCGCCTTCTGGCACACGGATTTCGGACCGCTCAACCAGGTGATCCATGTTTATCCCTACGACGACCTCGATCACCGGACCAAGGTTCGCGCCGCGCTGGCGGCCGACCGTGAGCGCAATGCGCTCCCCGGCGGCCAGGACCTGATCGTCGCGCAGGAGGCCGAGATCATGATTCCGGCCCCGTTCATGCGCCCCCTTGGCAGCCGCGATTACGGCACGGGCAATTTCTACGAGATGCGCATCTACACTTATCCCGCGGGCGCTCTACCGCAGGTGCTGGAGGCATGGAGCAAGGCTGTGCCGGCGCGCGAGGAGCTGTCGCCGTTGGCGGCATGCTGGACGAGCGAATTGGGTGGGCTCAACAAGTTCATTCACGTCTGGCCCTATAAGAGTTCCGTCGAGCGGGACCGCATCCGAGCCGAGTCCCGCGGGCCCGGCCGGGCGTGGCCGCCGCAGAGCGGCGTACGCCCGCTTCGCCAGGAGAATAAGCTGCTGATCCCGGCGTCGTTCTCGCCTGTTCGCTAAACCAAGGAATGGCAACGCCACAAGCACGGCCGATCAGGTTTGCGGCGATTGGCCTCGATCACCGTCACATCTATGAAATGACCGGCCGGCTGCTCGCACTCGGCGGCGAGTGCGTCGGCTATTGGACCGAAGGCGAGCCGCAGCCGCTTGCCGGGTTCATCAAGCGTTATCCGCACATTCCGCGCGTCAGCGACAAGCGCCGTTTACTCCACGATTCGACGGTGCAGCTGATCCTCACCGCCGCTATCCCTTGCGACCGCGCCGCAATCGCGATCGAGGCGATGCGGGCCGGCAAGGACGTGATGACGGATAAGCCGGGCTGTACGACCGTCGAGCAGCTTGGCGCACTGCGCCGAGCGGTCACTAAGACGGCGCGTTTCTGGTCGGTAACCTACGGGCGGTTCGAGACGGCGGCCGTTACGCGCGCGCTCGAGCTTGTCGGGCTCGGGGCGATCGGCCGCCTGGTGCAGACAATCGGACTTGGCCCGCACAGGCTCAACCGACACTTGCGTCCGGCCTGGTTCTTCAGGCGCGACGCATATGGCGGAATCCTGTGCGACGTCGGCTGCCACCAGATCGATCAGTTTCTCACCTTTACCGGCTCAAAGAATGCCGAGATCGTGAGCGCCTCGGTCGGCAACTTCGCCAACCACGGCGATGCCGACTTTGAGGATTTCGGTGAGATGCTACTGCGCAGCGAAAGCGGATGCGGCTATGCACGGGTCGACTGGTACACGCCCGATGGACTGGCGAACTGGGGCGACGGGCGGCTGACCGTCCTCGGGACGGACGGATATATCGAGCTGCGGAAAAACATCGACATTGCCGGCCGTCCGGGCACCGATCATCTGTTCCTGATCGACCATAAATCGACGCGCTACATCGACTGCGGCTGTGCGGAGCGGCCGTACTACGCAAATCTGATTGCCGACGTGCTGGACCGCACGGAAACGGCGATGAGCCAGAACCATTGCTTCAAGGTGATGGAGCTCGCCCTGCAGGCCCAGGCGACGGCGGCGCGGCTGGGCGGATAGAAAGCGATGGACAAGAAGATCGCGGTTCTCGGGACCGGCGCGAACGGAAGCTGCGTCGCGGCCGACCTCACCAATGCCGGGCTCGACGTGGTGGTGGTCGACCAGTGGCCCGCGCACGTCGAGGCCATGCGCGCGAACGGTGTGCATGTGACGCTGAGGCAAGGAGAAATCCATGCCAAGGTGGCAGGTCTAACAAAACGGAGACCGCACCATGCCCAAGGGCTATTGGATTCCTCACCTCGATGTCAGCAATCCGGATGGATTTCAGGCGTACCGGAGCAAGGCGGACGCGTGGCATGAGCACAACGGCTCGATGTTGCTGGTGCGAGGTGGGCGCTGCGAGGTGGCCGACGGCGAAATGCGTTCGCGCAACGTGCTGCGCCAGTTCGGTTCGTTCGACGAGGCGCTTGCCGCCTATCGCTCGCCGGAATACGCGGCCGCCCGGCCGCTTCGCGCGCCTCACGCGCAGTGCGATTTCCTGATCGTGGAGGGCTTCGAGGGCGCGCAGCCGGAACAGATCGGGACGGCTCCAGTCGCGGCGGCCCGCAAGGGATATTGGATCGCCCACGTCGACGTCACCGATCCCGAGGGGTACAAAGCCTATCAGGCGGCCAATGGGGCGCCGATCGGTCAGTTCGGCGGACGCTTTCTGGTGCGCGGCGGGCGTCAGGAGGTGGTCGAGGGTAAGCAGCGTTCGCGTACTGCGGTGCTGGAGTTTCCGAGCTACGAGGCGGCGCTCTCGTGCTACCGTTCGCCCGCTTACCACGCCGCAAAGGCACTACGACTGGGCAACGCCGAGGTTGATCTGATTGTCATTGAGGGCGTCGAGGCCGGGCACTGATAGGCCGGCCGCCGCATCGTCGTGGATGAGAAAGATGTAATCAGCCATTCCGTCATCTCCGTCGCGCGATCCAAACAATACGGCCGCCCCGGGATGGGTCGTTGATCGAGTGCTCGACGAACGCGAACCCCGTTTCGTTCAACAAGCGCGCATATTCGCCGGCGTCGAGGCTCGCATGATACAGCGGATCGCCGCGATAAGAACCAATTGCCTCGCCATGCGACAATCCGGCATTGAACATCAATATGCCCCCGATAACGGCGTGGGCGGAGAATATGGAGAACATGGCTCGCTGATCATCGGGCTTCAGGTGAAAAAAGCTGTCCCACGCCAGGACCCCGTCGAAGCGCCTGCCGAGTGCCACGGAACGCATGTCTGCATGCACCCACTGCTGGCTCGGCATTCTGTTCCGGCACAGCGATATCAAACTGGGCGAGGCATCGACCCCGGTAACCTGCAAGCCGTTGGCAACCATGCTGGCGCCAACCGGCTCGCCGCCGCCGCAACCAAGATCCAGGACGGCCGCGGCGGGAGGCAGCAAACCAATGAACCGATCGATCCAACATTTGTCATTCCAGGCGGCCGCACGGCGATCCGCATCCCACGCAAGCGCATGACGTTCGTAATGGCCGGGGATCAGGTCAGCAAGGTCACTCATGAAGATGCAATCAGCAGGTTCTGTCTCCCAAAGCCCGCGCCCGCCAAACCGTTCCTGAACTCGCCTCGGGGGACGCGGCGGTGCCCAAGAACTACCGGCGAGACGCCTACCATGGTGCCTCAACGCGCCGGGAACAACCAAACAAAGACCGAGTTGACGACCAGACGCTTCGAAAGGAGGAACCAACATGGCTACAACCGTCGAAAATCGGCGTGAAACCAGCAATCTGATCGGGAGTGATAAGGTTGAAAGCACCGCGGTATATGGTGCCGACGAGAACAAAATCGGCAACGTTCAGAGGGTGATGATCGACAAGATCAGCGGCCAAGTCAGGTATGTGGTCGTTTCCTTCGGGGGCTTTCTCGGCATGGGCGAGGACTACTACCCGCTGCCCTGGCAGAAACTGAAATACGACACTCGCCTGGGCGGTTACCGCGTCGATATGACCGAAGCGCAGCTCAAAGGCGCCCCGAAATTCAACCGGAACACAGATTGGGACTGGTCGAACCAAGCCCGCGAGCGCAGCATCAACGACTACTATAATAATCCGCTCTGAGTAGCGGAACTCGTACGGCCTCTCCGGCGTAGGAGTGGTCTGGAATGGGCCGGCGTAATGCCGGCCCATTTTTTTTCGGCCGAGCACTTCCGAACGGCTGCCGTGAAGGACACGCCTACTCAGGCACCGGGCCGCCGATTTGCCGCCATACCGGTAACGCGGCCCGGCCGCCTGGGGCGACGGTTCCGGGAGCGACGGAATGCAGGTAAAGTCACGTTATGTCGAACTTCGTCTCCGGTTTGCTGAGCGACGGCGCCGACGACGTGCGGCCGCGTGTGCGGGGCCTTGGGCTCGTTCTCATCGTCGCAAATGTAACGGCCTGGCTGTGGGCCCTTACCGCCTTTGCGGGCCAGCCGGTGCTGCTCGGCACCGCCGCCCTCGCCTATAGCCTCGGCCTGCGCCATGGGCTCGATCCCGACCATATCGCCGCGATCGACAACGTGACCCGGCGCTTGATGCAGGAAGGAAAGCGGCCGGTCGCAGCCGGGTTCTTCTTTGCGCTCGGCCATTCCAGCGTGGTGCTCGTCGCCTCTGCCGCCGTTGCGCTCGCGGCCGGCGCATTCGCCGATCAGGTCGCCGGCTTGCGCGAAGTCGGCAGCATCGTCGGGACGTCCGCTTCGGCCTTATTTCTGTTCGCGATCGCTGCCGCCAACATCGTCGTGTTGCGTGGTGTCTACCAGGCGTTCCGCCGCGCCCAGGCCGGCCGGGACATCCGCGAAGAGGACCTCGCAATGCTGCTCGCGCAGCGCGGATGGCTGGCGCGGCTGTTCCGCCCCCTCTTTCGGCTGGTGTCTCGCAGCTGGCACTTGTTTCCGATCGGCGTTGTGTTCGCGCTCGGGTTCGATACGGCAAGCGCCATCAGCCTGTTCGGGCTTTCGGTGCAGGCATCACATGAGGCCTCGGCCTGGTCGGTCCTGGTGTTCCCCGCCCTGTTTGCCGCCGGCATGACGCTCATCGATACCGCGGACGGAATCCTCATGCTCGGCGCTTATGGCTGGGCCTTCGTCAAGCCGGCGCGCAAGCTGTTCTACAATTTCGCCATCACACTGGTGTCGGTCGTCGTCGCGCTCGTGATCGGCGGGATAGAAGTGCTTGGCCTCGTCGCCGACCGGCTAGACAGCGAGCGAGCTTTCTGGCGTATCGTCACGGAAATCAACGCGAACTTCGCGAGCCTCGGCTACGCGATCGTGGCGATATTCGCCGCCGGCTGGCTGGGCTCGATGCTGCTCTACCGTCTGCGCGGCGAGGACCGCGCCCCGGCGCCGTCCGCGGCGATGAATTCAGAGTGACCGGTGTTGTGTCGGGCGGGCCAGACGTCGCATGGCGCCATGACCTAGACGCCCTCTCGTTCCGACCGGAGGGCCATCGGGGCGCCTGCATGGTTCATCGACTCGCGTTTCGAAGCCTTATGCGAATCGTGCCGACTCCGAATGCGTGCATCGCATATTTCGGCGCACATGAGCGCGCCTTTCGCGCATCCGCGCAGGCAAAGATCGGCCGCAAGGGCCTAGGCCCGGACGCGAATTTCCACCTGACCAGCCGCGACTTGACGCAAGCCTTGACCATCGCAAAATGATTTCGCCTGCGCTACAATCGCGCCCGCCCTAGTGCCGCGAACCCGAAGTTCGCACCCCGATTGCCGCGAGTCCGAATGCGAACTTCGGGTTCAAAGCGGCACTAGAATCACAGATTTGCTAGTGTCCTTCGATTCCGAAGTCGCTCCCGAGCAAGCCTCAAACTCCGGCGAACTTCGGAATCGGGACACTAGCCCGCCGAGGAGGCCTCCATGCAACCGGCACAAGCCGTTTCCCTACCGGTCGCCACCAGCCGTTCCAATACCGTTCTGCAAGCGGTCCTCGCGATGACGCTCGGATTGTTCGTCGTGTTCATGGTGGGTTTTTCCCATATCGACGCCGTGCACAACGCGACGCATGACGTGCGCCACTCCAACGCCTTCCCCTGCCATTAAAGGATGTCGGTCTTCCGCGCGATCGTCTTCTCGGCGGTCGTGGCCGGCGCCATCGTCGGGGCGGTGGTGACGGTCGCGCAGCAATTCGGCACCGTGCCGCTCATTCTCAAGGGCGAGGTCTACGAGCGGGCGGCGGATGAAGCCGCCCAGTCGGCGCAACCCACGCCGGCCGCTCACGAGCACGCCGACCATCAGCACAACGAGACCGCCTGGGAACCCAAAGAAGGGTTCGAGCGCAACGCCTTCACGGCCGCCGCCAACATCCTCACCGCGATCGGCTTTGCGCTGTTGCTCGGCGGCATTTTCGCGCTGCGCGCCCGCGCCGTGACTTGGTACGAAGGGCTGTTGTGGGGCTTGGCGGGGTTCATCACTTTCACGGTCGCGCCCGGCCTGGGTCTGCCGCCCGAGTTGCCGGGTGTCCCGGCAGCGGCATTGGGGGAACGACAGGTGTGGTGGGTCGCGACCGCGGCGGCGACCGCCGTTGGCCTCGCGTTGCTCTTTCTAAGGCGATCCCCTTGGGCCGCGGTTCTCGGCTTGTGCCTCATCGCCTTGCCGCATTTGATCGGCGCGCCGCAACTCGAGCACGTTCACACCGACGTTCCGGAAGCGCTGTCGCGCAACTTTGTCGGCATTGTTACACTCACCAGCCTTCTATTCTGGGCGTTGCTCGGAAGCCTGACTGGGATCGCCTATCGCCATTTTTCAACGTCGCAAAACAAGGGTGCGCGCGCCCTCTCGGGTTGAGCCGCGACATTTGCGGCGGCGTCTTGTTTGGCTTCCGCGCTCAGTGGTTACCCATCGGGCTCGCCGCCGTTGTGGCCCCTCCGAACGAGTGAAACTCTGCGGCATCCGATGGCCACGGCCGTGAATGCGAAGATCAGTCCGCCCGCGCATAATCCGACAATCAAAATGGTTCGTAAGCTGGGATGGTCGCTCAGGAGCGGGAAATCGAACCGATGCAGGTCACGATAGAGCCATCGGTAGCTGCGCCGCGAACGGTCGATCTTCTGTACGGTGCCATTCGTCGCATCGATATCAAACCAGTCGCTGCCGCAAATGACTCGGACGAGCGTGCCGGGCGCAAAATCGGCAATCCGGTTATATGCATCATCCGAGGCGACCAGATATGCCGGTTCGCACGAACGCTGCAAATGACGCGCGGCATCGTCGATCTCTCCGGGCCGCAGCAAGGCTTGCGGTCCACGATGCGCGATGTTTTGAAGTTCCCGTCTGTGAACTCTATCATCGAAGACAAACCAAAGCACTTCCTGAACGGGCGTCGACAGCCGCCGTATCTCGTCTGCCGACAAGGCGCTCCACCGCCCCTCCCCGATCAGCGCCGTCGTTTCCGCCGGCGCGAGCTTGCCGGATGAAAACAGCAGCCCGCCGTCCATCGACAGCCAACCGCTGAACATCCAAGTGAAAATGAAGGGCATGCATATCAGGCCGAGCCAATGATGCCAGGCTTGCCACCCGTGAAACGGCGATATGAAACGCCGGCCTTCGATCGTGAGACGCAACGGGCCGATGATGGCGCCGGCGACAACGCCGATCAGCGCCAGGAACGAGAGCCACCACAGCAGCACGCGCCACGCCGCCGCGTGGCTGCGCAGGCCGGTGAAATAGATCCAGTGGACGACGCTGCCGAGATAGTTCCATCCGCGCACATGGCGCGTCGACTCCAACACGACCTCGCCGGTGGTCGAGGAGACGTAGAGTTCGGTCGCCGAACCGTCGTTGAGCGCGATGCGATAGAGCGGCCGGTGCGGATCGTATTCGCCCGAGACCGTCCACTGATCGTAAGCCGCCAAGCCGGCGACCGCGGCCCGCGAAACATCAACACCGGGGCCGCGTGCATAGCTCGCCGCAATGGACAGCGCGGACTGTTCCGAACGGATGGCGCCGTCCGTCAGGTCGCCGGCCCGAACAGCCTTCACGCCTCCGGGGCTGGTGACGAGATAAACGGGCCCGTCGGCGCGCTCGATGAGACGCACGCGCGTCGCGCCGCGGCTGCCCGTGGCAGCGACGGCCTCAGCCGGCCCGTGTCCGACGCGCGCGAGGTCAAGGCCCATCCCGGTCAGGCGCTCCGCTTCGCCCAACGAGGACGGAAACGGCACGAAGTGCATGATGATACCGGTCGCAAACCACATCGCCAGCGGCAAACAGAACGCGACGCCGAGCCACCGATGAAGCGAAACGAGGACGCGCACCGTCGCAACTTCGCTTTCACCACCGCGCCGCGGCGGAAACCTCATAGGTGCGCGGAAAGCCGAGAAGAACCTGGTCGGGGTAGCCGGGATCGGACCATGCGGCGTAGACGGCGTTGGTGATGTTGCGCACGCGGAACCCGAAACGCAGCTTGTCGATGTCGGGCCGCGCGAAGTCCCTGCCCGGAACATCCACGAACGCATAGACATCGGCGGTGGTGTAAGCGTCCATGACGGTGGCATCGTCCTCGAACAGATAACGGTTGCCCACGTGGCGCACCGAACCGCCGATTTCGACCGGCCACGGCCAATGCTCCCAGCGATACGACGCACCGGCGTTGATGATGATCGGCGCGACGTTGGACGGCGTATTACCGGTCCACCCGTTGAAAGCAAAATTCTCGTAGACGGCGTTAGTCAGCGCAATGTTGCCCCAGAACTTAAGCCCATCGGTCGGACGCACGGCGGCGGCGGCTTCGATGCCTTTCGTGACAATCTCGCCGGCGAGCGCAAAAGTCGTGTCGGTGATCTGTACGTACACGTTGTTACGCTTGATGTCGTAGACGGACAACGTCCACTCCGCCCGGTTATCCCACAACAGTTGCTTGACGCCGGACTCGTAAATGCGGGCGCTGGTGAGGGCCAGCGAGTTCGCGGGTGAAACGGAGAAGATGCCGCCGGCGGCGGGGTCGTAAGAGGTCGCGTACATGCTGTAGAGCGTCAGGCCGGGGATCGGCTCGTAGGTATAAGCGGCCCGGTAGGAGACCGGCGTCCACGTTTGCGTGAAGGGCAGGCCGGTGGGGATGGTGCCGTCGAAGTTGGAGCCGCTGCGTGTCAGAGTGAAATCGTCGAAACGCACGCCGCCGATCAGCGCGAATGCGGGCGTAAGCTTGAGACGGTCCTCGAACGACGCCGCCACCGTGTCGAGCTGGCTGTTGCGGACGTCGGGAAACATCGAACCATAAAATCCGGGGTACGGATCGATGACCGCGACGGTGTCGAAGGGATAGGCGTTCGGGTTGCCTTCCTCCGTGAAGACGATCGAGTTTCTGCTCGCCTGCAGTTGCGCGGCAAAACGATTATCCATGCCGGCGATCTGCGAGTTCAACAGCAGATCGAGGTTGTTGCCGACCACATGCTGGTCATGCGTCACGAAGAAGCGATCGCGGTCGATGGTCGCGGTGCCGAGATTGAACGCATAGGTCTCGCTGTCGATCCAATTGCGCTGGGCTTGATAATAATAAAACTGGTCCCTGACCGTAACGCCGCTGACCTGCGTCCATTCGAACCCTGTGCGCGCCCACAGCTCGCGGGCGCCGGTGGCATTGTCGGCGACGTTATAGTTCGTCGTTAGCGTGCGCGAGTCGATGGTTACCGGCCCAATGATCGTTCCGTCGAACGTGTTGACGGCATTGCCGTGGACGACACCGCTGACCGCATTTGGACCCGCAGACGAGAGCGGAACAAGAGGTGTACCCCAATAGGCATGGCCGAAATCCTGTTTGTATTCGACCGCCACGAACGTCTGAAACGTCGGCGAGACGCGATAATTCAGCTGACCGGAGACGCTCGTCAGATCCCGATAGTCGCCGTCGATGAAGCTGTTCAGCTGCGACCCGATGACGTCGAAACGGTAATCGAGGCCCGGCAAGGTCGTGCTGCCGCCCGAGCCGAAATGCGTGCGCAGCGAGCCGAGCGAATCGAGCGAGAAATCCATCTCGTTGCGGACCGGCCCGGTCGTCGGCAGCCGGCTGACATAATTGACCGACCCGCCGATCGCGTCGAGGCCGGACATCAGCGACGACGGACCCTTGAGAAATTCGACTTGGCCGAGATTGGCCGTGTCCATCCAGCGCGAGGTGATGCTCTGGGGACCGATCGAGATTCCATTGTAGAGGACGTTCACCTCTCCATAGGTGAATCCGCGCATCGAAAAACCGGCCGGCGCGCCGGCGGAGTCCCCGGACAGCACGCCGACTGCGCCCTGCGCGGTTTCCGTCGTGGTGCGGTAGCCTTGCTCGACGATGGTTTGCCGATCGACCACTTCGACGGTCGCCGGCGTTTCCCGGATGGGCAGGCCCAGCCGCGTGGCGCTCGCCGCGACGGCGTTTCCGTTCAATGGCGTCGGCGTTGACGCCGGCACCGATCCCCCGCTGGCCGCGGTGTTCGGCGGCGACCCACCGCCTGCCGTGGCGTCCGGCGCCGGCTGCTCGCCTGACCGCCTCGGGGAAGGTCCAGGCACGGCCGGAGCGGCTCGGTCGCCGCGCGTCGATCTGCGCGGGGGAGATCGTTTTTTTGGCGCTTCGACGCGGATCGGATTGAGCGTGGTCGCCCCGTTTGTTTGTTGCGCGGGTTGCGACTGCATTTGCGCGGCCGCCGTAACCGCGCTCACCGCCGCAATCGCGATGGCCAAGACTACCGAAGTCGAGATGCGACCAACGCGCCGCGCCGGACGGCCGCCGCTGCCGGCGATGACAGGAATCACGTCACGCCTCGATGGCGAACGCGGACTCCGTCACCGCGATTTGGGCTGCTTCCCGCGCCGTTGTCGCCGTCGGACGGCAAGCGCGAAACAACCGGGCTCGCTTACGCCAGGGCACCCCGCCCGACGCGCTCGCGCGTGACCATTACCGGTGGCAGATGTCCTGGCTCGCGGGTCGCTGCCTTCGACCACCTTCCCAGGAGCAAACGCGCTCCCAGTGGCACGATTGGTCGAAGGCTAGCCGCTTACAGTTGCGGGGGCAGCCGCGGCTTGATGTGCGAGCACACGCACCGCGTTCCCTTTTGATCCCTTGCGGGAACCACCGTCAGCCATGCTGCCAACACGCAGACGAGCGGTCAAGTATTGCTGGGCGCGTCCGCCTCCAAATGATGAAGGCAATGTGCTATTTCTCGCTACAGTATTTCAAACAAACCATTTGGATTTCGCCGCCAACTCGGCGCAAATCTTCGAACCATCGGAAGCGACGCCGCTGCTGTGACATTTCAGCAACGACTGGGAAAATTCACGAGCCCTGAGATTTAGACCCACTCGTGTGATCTGCCCTCCGCCGCCCGGCTGCTTTTCACGCTCGGGCCGCGGCCCCGTGTAGACCGCGAGCGGCATGGCGGGAACATCATGGGGCGCGCCATATCTGTGGCCGAGGGGTGACACCGCCCGATAATCGATCGCCGGTCTCCGCGGCGGCCTTGATTTCGTCCAGCTAACCCGTAGCGTTATAGTATAACGTAATGCTTCCGCCGGGAACGGTGGCACGATGCGCAGGTTGCGGTCGATACGGCGCTTAGGCGCGGGCCTCGGGCTCTTCGCGCTCCTGCTTCAATTGGCGCTATCGTTCGGCCACATACATCCCGAGGATCTGCTCGCTGGGTCAGCCGCCAACATCCATGCGGTGGCCGACAAGGCGCAGCCCGCGAGCCCCGCGCAGGATCGCGACGCTCCCGGCGCGCCACATGACGACTGCCCGATCTGCGCGGCGATGCACCTCGCCGGCGCGATCGTTCTGCGGGACGCGGCCGCACTCGCATTGCCGACCCAATTCACCGTCGCGATTTTCTCAACCGACGATCTCGTTGCGGTCGTCGTTCCGCGCCGCCTGCCGTTCCAGACCCGCGCGCCTCCCATCGCCTGACATCGACGACCGCGGATGACCGGTTCGCCTCCATGCGGAGGCAGGACCGGAGCGATCCATCGCTGGGAGTTCGAATGTCAGGGGGTTAACGTGAGTATCCACGCGCATCGCGTTCTCGTTGGCGGCATTGCCGTAACGACGGCATGTCTGCTGTTTTCGTCCGCCAGTCGCATCGCGCTCGCCCAGACGGCGCTGCCGAAGATCGAGGTGGGAAAGCCCAAGCAGGCGCAGAAGCGCGCGCCGGCGAAGAAACAGGTGGCGCGCCGGCCAGCACCAGCGCCGGCAGCAAGGCCCGCCCCGGCGATAGCGAGGCCTGCGCCCGCGCCGACGCCGGAGGAGCGCCAAGCCGCGGCCGAGCAGCGCCAGGTCGCGGCCAACCGCCAGGTCGTCCAGCAGACCCAGACCTTCGACCAGCGGCGCGACAATGTCCTCCTGCCGAAAGTCGGCACCACTAACTATGAACTCAGTCAGCGGGACATCGAAAACATCCCGCAGGGGAACGCCGTTCAGCTCAGCGACCTGGTCCTGCAATTTCCCGGCGTCTACCAGGACTCGACGAGCTCGGGCGATTTCCACATCCGCAACGAGCATGCCAACGTTCAATACCGCATCAACGGCATCCTGCTGCCCGACGGCGTTTCCGGCTTCTCGCAGATTCTCGAGACCTCCTTCATCAGCAACCTGCGGCTGATCACCGGCGCGCTGCCGGCGCAATACGGCCTGCGTACGACCGCCATCATCGACATCACGGCCAAAAGCGGAACGGCGCTCTCCGGTGGCAGCGCCACGATCTACGGCGGCAGCCGGGAGACCATATCGCCGTCGTTTGAATACGGCGGAGTCGAGGGCAATACCGAATATTTCGTCACCGGCCGCTATTTCAGCACCAATCTCGGCCTCGAGAATCCCACGGGGGCCCTCAATGCCCTGCACGATCACTCGCAACAGGGCAGGTTCTTCAGCTACACGTCGACGCTGCTCGATCCGACCGCGCGTCTCGTCACCATCGCCGGTTTCTCCGAGACGAGTTACCAGATACCCAACAATCCCGGGCAGGCCGGTAACGTCGGAGGCTTCAATGGTCAATTCAACCCGGCGAACGGCTGCGTCAACCCGGATGGCACACCCAATCCGACCGCCTATACGGCTTTCGGCAAGTGCGGTTTCGATTCGAGCACCATCAATCAAAACCAATACGAGAAGAACGCCTACGGCGTCGTCGCCTGGCAAAGATCCGAAGGCAATTTCGATGCGCAGCTCGCGTATTATACGCGTTACAGCGATCTTCACTTCGTGCCCGACCCGGTGGGCGATCTGTTCACCAACAACGTCGCGTCCGATGTTTTTCGCAGCACGTTCCTCAACGGCGTTTCGGGCGATTTCTCAACACAAGTGAACGCCGCGCACACGGTTCGCTACGGCTTCTATACGCAGGGCGAGCAGACCCGCATCGCCACCGTCAGCACGGTTCAATGCGCGCCGTCGGGGTTGACATCGACACCAGCCAACTGTGCGGGCATTCCGGCCGATCCGAGCGGCCTGACGGCGACCGATACGCCGTTCAACATCACCGATATGAGCGAGAAGTTTGGCATGCAGCTCGGCGCTTATGCCCAGGACGAATGGAAGCTGACGGACAAACTCATTCTCAATTACGGCGTGCGGTTCGATCAGATCTTCCAATATGTCGACGCGAACCAGCTCAGTCCGCGCGCGAGCTTGACCTTCACGCCATGGTCGGAGACGACATTACATATCGGTTACATGCGGACTTTCACACCGCCGCCGCAAGTGCTTGGTCGAGCCCCTCCAACCCAAATCTATGACGGGACGACCGCCCAGGCGCCGATCCTCACGCCCGATCAGGCCGCCGCGATACCCGGCCAAGTCGCCGGCCAACCTCTCCGCAATGTCGGAGCGATCGAACCCGAGCGGGCGCATGTGTTCGATGCGGGCTTCGTGCAGCAACTGCTGCCGCAATGTCCGAAGCCATCCGACGGGATGCCCACCAAAGCGCCCCCGCCGGGCATAAATTGTCCGAGCCTCGAATTTGGCGTCAGCGTCTACTACAAGATCTCCAGGGACCTGCTTGATGATGGGCAGTTCGGCCAAGCTTACACGCTCACGGCGTTCAACTACGCCCAAGCCGAGAATTACGGCGGCGAAGCAAAACTGAGATTCAGATCCGGAAATTTCTCGGCTGACGCCAATTTCGCCTATGGTCTCCAGCACGCGACGCAGGTCGTCTCGAACCAGACCCTGTTCAGCCCGGACGACCTGGCCTACATCCAGACCCATTGGATTCACACCGACCACGATCAAACCTACACGGCTTCGGGAAGGGTCGCATATCGTTGGACCGACACGCATAGTTGGCTCGACGGCACCGCGGCGAGCGCGACAGTTATCTTCGGCAGCGGCTTGCGAACGTCACCGGCGGGCGAGGTCTGCCCCAACTGCGACCATCTCCCATCGTATTATCAGATCAATGTCGGCCTGTCGCATGAGTTTGCCAATGGTTGGAACGGACTGCCGTACACGGTGCGTTTCGACGTAGTCAACGTGACCGATAACATCTACGAGATCCGCAACGGCCTCGGCATTGGCGTGTTTGCTCCACAGTTCGGGCCGCGGCGCGGATACTACATGGGCATCTCGCAGAAGATCGGGAATCCGGACAAGACTCCGGACAGCTCGCCCAATTACTACACCAAGGCTGCAGCCGCGATTGCCTACCATTGGGCCGGTCCCTATGTCGGCGCCAACTTCGGCGGCGCCTTCAGCTCCGGCGAGACCGTACTCACGCCGATCGGCAGCGACACGATCAATCCGAGCGGCGTGCTCGGCGGGTTCCAGCTCGGTTACAATTATCTCGTTACGCCGACCTGGCTGGTCGGGATCGAAGGCGAGCTCGACTGGACGACGGCTGAAGGCAAGAGCAATTTCGTCGATCCGGCCGGGACGGCGTCCCTCTCGATCACCAGCGATCACAGATGGTATGATACGGTGAGCGGCAGGATCGGCCGCGTGATGGGGCCGCTGATGGTCTACGCCAAGGGCGGCGCCGCATGGATGAATGCGGATGCCCGCATGGAGGTGAACAGCGGCCTCGACGGTTTGACCTTAACCAACACGACCAGCATCGGATGGAACGTCGGCGCCGGCCTGGAATACATGCTGGGGTCACGCTGGTCGGCAAAGGCCGAGTTCGATCATCTCGACTTCGGCAGCAGGACCTTGGGGTTCGTGAACCCGTTCGGAAACAGCGTCACCTGCCAGACCGCCGTGAACGAAGTCAAAGCCGGCGTGAACTACCACTTCGATGGAACGGGCCCGTTCTGACGGGGATGCAGCGCGTCGGATTGCCGCAAGAAATTGGCAGCATGACGCCCAAAAAGTGGGGTACCGATTTCGCGGAATACATCAATGCTCCACGGTAGAATGATGACGGGAATTTTCGTTGACCGAATAAAACGAACATCCGGCGCGCTCCTCCCAGCCCTGTGGCTCGCCGGGTGCGGCGTCGCCTTCGCGCAAGCGCCCGAGGCGCCGGCGCCCGACGTGCCGGCGGCGCTCCCGGACGTCGGCACGCTGTTGCCGCGCGATCTGTCCCCCTGGGGAATGTTCCTCAACGCCGACATCATCGTGAAGGCGGTGATGCTGGGACTCGCGTTCGCCTCCCTCGTCACCTGGACCGTGGCGCTCGCGAAAGGTCTCGAGGTCATCATCGCGCGGCGCAGGCTGCGAAAGGACCTGGGCGTGCTCGCGCAGGCGCGCTCGCTCGCCGACGCTGCGCGCCAGCTCGACAAGCGGCATACGGTCGCGAGCCTGATCGAAGCGGCGCTCGCCGAAGTCGAGGCGTCGGCCGATGCCGGCGACAAGGAAGGGATCAAAGAGCGGGTGGCGCTGCGCCTCTCCCGCGTCGAGGCCGACGCCGGCCGCCGCATGACGCGCGGCACCGGTGCGCTTGCCACCATCGGCGCGACTGCTCCCTTCGTCGGGCTGTTCGGCACCGTGTGGGGCATCATGAACAGCTTCATCGGCATCTCGAAACAACACACCACGAACCTCGCCGTGGTGGCGCCCGGGATCGCCGAGGCACTGCTGGCAACCGCGCTCGGCTTGTTCGCCGCCATTCCGGCGGTCGTGATCTACAACGTGTTCTCGCGTTCGATCGCCGCCTATCGCGCGCTCTACGGCGACTGCACCGCCGAAGTGCTCCGGTTGCTCAGCCGTGATCTCGATCGCGAAACCAGTCATCCGGCAAAGGGCCGCTGGAGCGGCACTTTGGCGGCGGAGTGAGCAAAAATGAGCGTGCGGCTTGATCACGGCGATCTCGATCTCGAGGAGGCGCACGAGATCAACGTAACACCATTCATCGACGTGATGCTGGTGCTTCTGATCATCTTCATGATCGCAGCGCCGCTTGCGACCGTCGATATTTCCGTCGACCTGCCGGCTTCGACCGCGCAGGCCCAGCCGCGCCCCGAGCGGCCGCTGTTCTTGACGCTCAAGTCCGACCTCACGCTCGCGATCGGCGACACGCCGATTGCCCGCGAGGGCCTCGCGCCGGCGCTCGATCAAGCCACCGGCGGCAACCGCAGCGAGCGCGTGTTCCTGCGCGCCGATAAGCGCGTCAGCTACGGCGATCTGACGCAAGTGATGAACCTGCTGCGGACCGCCGGCTACCTGAAGGTCGCGCTCGTCGCCGCGGAAACGGACTAGCAGGCTGCTGAAAAAGGGGTTTGGCGAGGCTTCCGGAGTGTGATTCCGTGCATGTGTCTGATTCCTTTGGGCTGGGGCATGCGATGCGCGGAGAAGATCAGCGATCGGAAGGGATATTCAGC
>Ga0213881_10000319_pt1 | contig 34716 bp, 34 predicted proteins | sample BarmaccoBMER_R08_FD_160104 | JGI IMG/M metagenome (GOLD analysis project Ga0213881, IMG submission 160104) | Barbacenia macrantha exposed rock microbial communities from rupestrian grasslands, the National Park of Serra do Cipo, Brazil - ER_R08 ...
GCTGGTGCCCACAAACGGCACCCAGCAAAGACAACCGCGAAGATCTTTTAAGTTACCTTACGCGGTCGCTGACCTGGTATTTTGTGGGCCGCCTGGGGATCGAACCCAGAACCCAAGGATTAAAAGTCCTTTGCTCTGCCAGTTGAGCTAACGGCCCCGGAGCACTGATGGTAGCCAACGCGGCATCGTGGCTGGTGGTAGGTGGACGGTAAGGGGCAGACACGGGCTCCTCATGGCGCCGAGGTCGCGGGAGGAACCCAATTGGCGCGCGTCGGCGTAGGGGTGTCCACAGCGGTCCCGGCGATGCTCGTGGCACAGCGCATCGCCGTCGTCTACTGGTGCGTGCTGGGCGATGACGCGCGTCAGAAGCACTATGCGGGAGGACGCGTGCGGGTCCTTGTGGTTGACGTGCGTGCAGGGATGGGAAGAACGCCCGGCCGCGAGACAATGACCACATCGGTGACTCCGTCCAACCGAAGCAACGTTCTGCGGGTCAGGTCGTGCTGCTCCACCGAGGCGGACTCGTCATAGATGAAGACAACGATCTCCTTGTACCGGTCGGTGCTCTTGAGGTAAGCGATCGAGTCGACCATCATCCCGGTTTCTATCTTCTTGAAGTCGGTGCCCTTATAGGCGTACTTCGCCTCCACCAGGACACCCAACCGGGGCAGGGCGAAATCGGGAACGTAGCTGCTGTGGCCGAACTTCGGCAGCGTCTCTTCGTCGACGACATCGTCGAATGTAGACCGGAGCATGATCCAGAGAATAGCCTGGACCTCGCGCTCCGAACGTACCTCCCAGCGGACCGGATGCTTTAAGTCGTTGCCATCCCACCGCCACCGGCGCATCGCGGGCTCGAACCGGCGTAGGACCAGTCCCACGTGGGAGCGGCTCAGAACCATCTGGTCGATGCTCGATTCGAGGATGTCGTCCGCCGCCCAGAGCAGCAGTGCAGCTTGCGGCACCACCAGGTCTGACGGGTTGGTGCGCAGGACGGCCCGCATGATCAGTTTCTGGAGTGCTCGTGCGTCGTGGTGCAGGTCGTTTAGATTCGCCGTGCCGCGGTCGATCATCCAGTAAGCCATGGCTAGCTCACCGTCACCGATCATGGCGGTGGGGTTTCCCAACAGGACCCGTTCGCCAGCCAGCGTGGCGTGAATGTGGCGTTGAGCGAGTTCATGGAACCGATCAGCTGGCTGCAAGCGCAGGTCCGCAAGGGTTTTCTTGAGCCATATCCGGAATTCCGGTAGTTCCGTTTTGACCGACTCAGCTGCCAACCACACACCGAACAGGATGCAGATGTGGTGCAGGAAGCTCAGCCGGTCACCGGGGAACGGATTGCGTTGCATGAGTCTCTGTAGCCCTGCGCGGATGTGAGGTTTGACCTCGGCGCTCGTCGCTGAGGGTACGGACAGGCCGTACCCGAGCACTGCGAGAGCACTGGCGTCCTTCAGGCGGTGCGCGTTGTCCCTCAGCCATGTGCCGCTCATCGGGTCGACGCACCAGGCGATGTCCGGTGATCCGCGAAGGATATGCCAGGCCAGGAGTCCGTCGAGGTTTCCGGGTGTGTTGGCGGTGGCGATGCGTTGCTTCAGGGTGCTGATCTGGCCACCGAGGGAGGGAAGGGGTTCGTCGGTCATGTTGCGCTCCGGCGGTGTCACAGGAACCACCTGCTCCAGCGGAGCGTGGTCGAGATCATGTCAGAGTTCCAGTTGGTGACCTGGCGCAGTTGGCCGAGCAGTCCTGCGATCAGGTCCGAGTACAGGATCGTGACCGGTTTACTGGAGGGGTACGGGCGGCGCCATGACAGTGCTGTGAACCGGAACACTTGCCCGGCAAGATAGTCCAGGTCGGTGAACGTGGATTCGCGGTGCAGCTTGAGCAGGAGCGGTCGCGGCGCTCCCTGCGACGGGAGCTTCAAGTCACGCGGTCCGCTCACCGATACCAACAACTCGCTCCGACTGATCCGAACCGCGTGCCCCCGTTCTGGGACGAACTGTCCCTTCACCCGTCTGCCGTGTCGAATGCCGTTGCTGGCACGGTCGAGCATCATCCAGGGGTGCTGGTCGCTGACGTGCAGGAAGGCGAAGTCGACCCCGGCATACTCTTTCGTCAGGCCCTCCACGAGTTCCTTGACTGCCCGTGTCTCACGGTCCCGCAGCGGCTTGAACACGTGGAAAACGAGCCTGATGGTGTCCTGTGGCTGCCATGCGTTGCGTTCCTTGACGTCTTCGATGCAGACCCGTAGCGCGCGAAGCAGCTCATGCGGGTACTGATCGTATAGCGCGTCTCTGGACACGTTGGAGACGAAGTAGTTGCCTTCGGAGTTGAAGACCGTGGTGACGCCCACGAAGCGTTCATGCGGGCCCATGCGGCTCTGTCGAACATACGAACTACCGATACCGAAGACAAGTTCGTGGGCCATCGCGCGCCGAGGCACGCTGATCACGTAGGGTGTGCCGCCGAGCTTGGCGTAGCAGGCCAACGCCATCGTGTTGAGCGGGTGGGCGATGTCCGCCCGATTGATATTCTCGACCTGGAACTCCTGCACGGGCACGCCATGGCTCATGAACGTCGACTTGGCCACCAGGTACGGGCTGGCGTTGCCGGTCAGGTGCTCCTGCTCCGCACTCGTGATCACCACCGCCAGATCGATGCGATCGGTCCCTGCAACGGCGTCAAGACATGCTTGCCGGTAGGCGGCGGCGTCGCGCACGTCGCCGTCGAAGGTGGTGAAGACGGGGATGCAGTCGGTCAGTCGGTACTTGCGGACAAACCCTTGGGAGAACACCTCTCCGCCTCTGACGCCGTTGCGGAAGCTGCTGATGAACCCCTCGACGGCTCCCTGGAACTGTCGGGGTGCGACCACGGCGATGCGTGGGGCTTTGGGCGTGAACGCCTCAGAGTCGAACGGCCCGAACTCGTTCAGACCCTGATCCGGGTAGCGGTGTGTCTTATCGCCGCCGAAGTCGAACACGAACGTCGGCTCCCACAACCGCCGGCTCGACACCCGGTCCGGGCCGCCCGTGCCATCCACCGGCTTGCCGATCACGGCCTGGACGTCATTGGCGATCGTGAGCGGACCGAGCTTGACCAGGCCATCGGCGATCTCCTCCGTGCGCGCCATACGGCCCCCGGCACCGGTCAACTTGAACACCTCCCTGTCCAGCGCGTCGGCGATCCTGGTGTGCGAGGCTCCGGCGACAGCGGCGACCACGGCGAGGAAGTTGTCTCGGCGCGGCTCAATCCACGCATCCGAGGCCGCCACCTCCACGGCCCCGGTAGTGGTACCCAGTTTCAGACGGCCGCCCGCCACGGCCTCGATAGCCCCGAACAGCTTGCGGCGAGCGACCGGATCCTGGAACGGCCTTTCCAGGACGGTGTCCGATGGCATCAAGGCGTACCGACCCACCACTGGTACGCCGTGTCGTACCAGTTCACTAACCGGCAGCTCGATCTCGTACCGCGTTTTGAGACCCACGATAATGCCGGGCTGTCCGGTCGGGCCGGAGCGACGCACATCGAGCTGGTACTCCGGATATACGTGCAGCCCATCGATGGCGCGTTGGCCTTTGAGGGCATTCTCCATCAGATCACGACCGGGCCGCCGTGAAACGAACGTAAGAGGATCGAACTTACGCAGGGGAAATCCCCATCTCCTGGTCAGCACCCGCATCAACGCCGCCCGCAGAAGACGCGTCGCCAAGGCGAGATCGGGACCGCCAGTACCGAACGTCGCTGGCTTACCCACGGACTCCGCATCTACCACGAACGGCACGCACACGACCTGATTGCCCAGACGGATCACCGTGTGAGTCTCAGCCAGCCTGGTCCAAAGGTCCTCCATCTGCTCCGACGACTCGTAGGGGAACGTACCGGCGTCGAACCTGGCTTCCACAAACCGAGCGGGGAGGTAGTTGAACGTCAGCAGCGGCCCTCCGGCGGCTCCTTGTTGTCCGGGGGATGGTTGCGCTGAAGTTCGTGTGTTCTGCAAGTGCATGCCTTATCGCGCGAGCCGAAACTTCGATTATTGATAGTGCATCTGCCGCTAACGAGGTTGATGTAGATCGTTGAGTGATCGTCGTTCCAGCAGCGAGACCACCCGGCCGCCTGTCCGTTGCTCGCTGGTCGACGGCGCGGGCGGCTCCGAGTCACCTTTCGGCGTGCGAGCCGTGACCACGCGGAATAGATCGAGTGGTACGCGACACTGCTCCGTTGCGCCTTCCAGACTGTTCACGGCACTGCTCGGCAGCCCGAACAGTGTCCCGGCAGTCCACGTTGATCCCAATCGGTCGAAGCAATTGATCTTGGCATGATCGTAGGTGGAGCGATCTACCGATGAGGAGTGTCAGGTGGCGGGAAGTGGATGTGGTGCCGCGAGCATGGAGGGATCGGGCGGGTGCGGCGCGCGGGAGGGCGGGCAGGCGGTGGGCCTGCCCGTGGTGGCGGCGGCCAGGGGCTATGGAGGCTCGCCGGTCCAGGGGGGCGCCGTAGGCGCCCTCGCGTGCGACGCCGCAGGCGCCCTGGACCGGGGAGGGCAGCCCCGTACGCTGCGCGCAACAGCGCTAGGTCGCCGGGATCGGGGAGTTCCTTGATGAAGGCACTGAACATGCCAGGGCGCACGACGGCCCGGAAGCCGTTGAGACCGATAACAGCCCTGCTATTTGCCATCGTGGCCCTCCAAGAGCTCGCGATCAGCAGGCCACCGCGGGCCACCGACAGACGGCGCCCGACGAGGCTTGGTGCTACATCCTGGACCAGCGGCGCTGCCTGCCCTGATACGCCAGCCAACTTGTGCCTCCTTCCGAAGCAGCGTAGGTGGCGCCTCCGGCAATTCGGGACACCTCGCCACGAGTCCCTCGGGGCGGCTTGTCAAGCTTGCCCAGGGTTTGGCCCTTCGGCGGAGAGCAGGATGGCGCTGGATGATCACAGCATTCTGAAAATACACAGTGGATTCCTCTAGTGTTGCGGCTTCTGCTCTTCAGTGAGTCTACGGCGACGCATTTCTGCGGTGTCAGCGAAGTCGCGTTCGTCGTTGTCTCGGTATCTCTTGTAGAACCATTCCGGTACCCGGGTGGGATCGAGGCGGGTACGGAGGATCCCGTCTTGGACGTCTCGGGCGACCTCGCGTAGCCGGTGCCAGTCGACATCGGCGATGGGGCCGGGTCGTACGTTGCGGAGTTCGGTGGTCAGGGTCTTGGCGAGGCGTTCGCGTTCGGCGGCGACTCGCTGCTGGCCGGACCAGATTTCGAGGGCAATCTGGTAGGCCGCCAACGAGGGGACGAAGAAGCTGAGGAGTGTGTCGGTCACGGTGGCGTTCGCGATGACCATGCCGGCGAGCAGGCCGATCAAGCTCCATGCGGTGGCACTGGCGAGGATCAGGTAGCTGTAGCGACGGCGTAGGCGCGCGTCCCAGGCGAGGTTCTGTTCCTGGGCGATGAAGACGTCGTAGGGGTGGTGCACGTCTCCGGTGGGGTCGTACCAGCCAGCGACGATGCGTTGCTCTTTTGCGCTACCAAGGCGGAGCTTGCGGGCGAGGCGATAGACATCGGGGTCGGGAACTGGGTCGCCAGCTACTGTGGAGCGCCACGGGAGATGGAACAGGGCGGTGTCGAACATTTCCTGGAGCAGTGCGCCCTGTCGAGCCGTCGATCCCGCGACGCCCTTGAGCAGGAAAGCAGACACAGCGAACCAGAAGGCGCCGATGATCGACAGCACTGGTCGACCGTGCCCAGTGAGCGTGACGATGACGCCAGCGATCGCCAACGCGACCGCCGCGCTGACGCGCACCGCCTCGACCAGCTGTCCGCGTTGATGGCTCGCTGATGCGGCGCGTTGGAGGCGGAGCATGTCCTCGTCGAGCTGGCGCTCGTGGATCGTCCGCTGCGGCACACCACGTGGGCCGGGCTCGTTGGTCACGGTTGGGTCGCTCATGGCCTAGTCATCCGATCCCCGAACAGCTCCTTCCACTCGTCGTAGGCTGTCCGTTCCTGCCCGTCGTCCTCCAGATCCACGGCGCGCTCGGCGATCGCCCGAGCCCGAAGCAACGCGTCGGTGGCGGTCCGTTTTTGGGTGGCGTTCATGACCGTGTTGACGTCTCCACCCAGACCTGCCGGGTCGGGCCATACGTCATCGATGCGCTCGGCCGCGGTGGCCAGGAACAGCACGATCTCGTCCTGATAGCGGCCGAACGGCGTCTTGACCAGGTTCTGCGCCATGACCTCCAGCAGAAAGGATGGTGATACCGGTTCGCCGAGCTCCCGATTGATCCCCTTGATCATCTTGACGAATGGGACGTACTTGCCGTCGCAGTCGGTGTTCTTCGCAGTGCTCAGCTCATGGTGGCGCTTGGGGTTGGTGGCTATCCAGGTACCTGCGGCCGGGTTGGGGATGAAATAGCCGCCATTCTCCCGCTCGAAGGCGGGCACGACATCGATGGACAGGACCTCGTCCTCGCTGCCGTAAGGGATGACGATGGCCATGCCGTCGCGGTAGGCGTTGCTCCACCGGCCACGCAGCAAGGTTTCCAGTGCGGTGAGCACCTTGATGGGAGACTGGGTTCGGTAGCTGCCTTGTGGCCTGTCGGCGGTGATGACGACGAAGATATCGATGTCCTTCAACTTCTTCGTCTTGGTGTCGCGTCGATAACTGCCGGTGAGAAAGTCGTCGGTGAGTTGCCAGTGCTCGCGGACGTAGTCGCGGAGGGCGAGGTGGCGTCTGGACGCGAGGTTTTGTTCGGTCGTGGTGATCTCGAGGTTACTCTTGAGTTTGCCGAAGGCGTCGTCGACGTATCCCATGTCTTTCCTTTAGCCGTGGAGGTAGCGCATGCTGGCCGAGGCGTGTGGCGCGGCGCCGAGCGTTCCGAAGGTGATACCGCGGAGTCCCTCTGTGGCGGCCCGCGTACCGGGACCCCACCCAGGTTGCGGGGTGCGAGGGCCGTTGAAGGTGCAGAACAGCCGGTAGGTGGTGCCGGTGGGCACCCGGTCGAGCTTGGCGCGGAACCGCGCGAAGCGGGCACGGGAGGCCGTGAACTTCGCGTCTGCGGTACCGGAAGAGGTGTAGGAGACCGGGAACTCGATCACCGGGTCGACCGTGCCGGACGGTTGGTGGCACTCCAGGACAACCTGGGCGAGGGAGCCCTCCTCAATCCAGGTCTTGATGGCGTTCTCGTTCTGCTCCCAGTCTCGGTAAAGCCGGTCCATGGTGATGTCAAGGTCGGCGAGGATGTCGGTGATCGTCCCCAGAATCAACTCGGTGAGGTGTGTAGCGGTATGGGTGCGGGTGTAGGCGTGGGTGAATGTGGCGGTCATCGCTCTGCCATTGCCTTACGGAGGGCCTCGGTGTCGATGAGCGGCCCAGCGTTGGACGCGCGCGACTCCGCAGCGGGAGGCTCGGCGTCGGACAAGCGGTCGTGCCCGGAGACAGCTGCTTTGACCGCTGCCTGTAACGGTTCGGGGGTCGGCAGGTGGATGGTGTAGGTGTCTGCGTCTGCGGCGCCGGGGACGGGGTTGAGATTCTCTTCGGTGGTCAGCGCGGCCACACCGAAGATCGTGGTGATCTCGCAGCGCACCGCCCCGGCGATGAGGGTCACCGGGTGGCGGTCGAGGTGACCACCGGCGATGAGCATCCGGCCGACGGGCGCGGCCGCCGACATGGCTTGCTCGGCGTCGGCTCGGGACAGCGTGGAGGACTTGGAGATGGTGTCGGCCACGAGATCGGTGATGATCTTCCATGTGGTGCTGGCGCTGCGCAGCGGGGAGGCAGCGATATGCCTATGCCGCAACATCGGAGTTCTCCGCAGCGTCGGTCGTGACCTGGTGGAGGCTGGTCTGGACTGCGGCGGCTAGGTCGTGCTCGGTGAGGCGGCCGGGGTCCAGCACGGTGTCTAAGCGGTGGCTGAGGGCCTCGAAGACGACTTTGCGTGCGCGGCGGCCATCTAGGCCCTGGGCGTGCGCGGCGATCTCAGTCAGTCCTGGCGCGCGGGCGAGATTTCGCAGGGCTGGATACTTGTCGCCGAGGGCGAGCAGAGTGGACTGCAGGATCGCTTGCAGGGCTGACGCGTCAGGGAGGGGCACCAGGATGGCGGCGTCGGATCGGGACAGGAACGCTCCGTCGAGCGCGGAGGTGAAGTTGCTGATGGCGACGAAGAACACGTGGGGATGCTGGTCGGCGTTGTAGTCCAGGGCGGCGAGGACGGCGTCGGTGGCGCGGTGCACGTCAGCCGGGTTTGCCGCCAGTGATGCCGCCGAGCGGGCGATCGCCATTGACTCGACCTCATCGAGCAGCACGACGGTAGGTATCCCGTCAGCGGCAAGGGTGGGCACGTGCTCGGCCAGCAGTTCGGTGACCCGTTGCTGGGACCGCCCGTGTTCCGCGCTCATCAGCCCGTGGGGGTTGATCTCGATGCGCCGCACCTCGCGCCCAGGCATGTAGCGGGCAATCTGCGCTGGCAGACCCCGCGCCAGCGTCGTCTTGCCAGTGCCAGGCGGACCGTACAGCGTGCACAGACCGTGCAGCGCGGTCGCCGCGAACGGCAGCTCCGGACGGATCAGCAGCGACAGCAGGCTCTGATTCCTGATCCGCTCCTTCACCTCGTCCGGGACGACGATGGCGTCCCACAACGCCTGCTCAGTGGACCTCTCGTGAACGATCTCGTTCACGAGGACGCACTCCTGGACCTTCACGCTCACCCGCACCTCCGCACGATCCGACACTGAACCTCACATTTCAACATCTTTTTCTTGAGTTCGGGTAGACTACACGACGGCAGGGTGAGCGCCGCCCGACATGCTCGACCGGCTGCGACGGCGTGTCGACTCGGGATCTAACCTTCAGTAACCGAGGCGCCCCCTAAGATGCCGAGGGAAGCGATCAAGATCAGAAACGTCCACCAGGTCCGCCGGGGTGGGTGACCACAGAGATGAGCCACGTGAGCAACGCGGAGTTGGAAGCCGCCGACATCGCGGTCCTGTTCGACAGGAACAGGTTGCGAATCGCTCGTGAGCTGCGCGGACTCAGCCAAGTACAGCTCGCCCGCGAAGCGGGCTCGGTAACGTCAGGATCGTTGAGCCAGTTCGAGAGCGGTCACACCCGCCCATCGGCAGCGACCCTGCGACGGCTCTCCGTAGCCTTGCGGGTACCTCTCAGGTTCTTTGCCGCACCAGCTCAGCCGAGTCGACCAGAAAGCGTTAGTGGGTTCTTTCGCAGCTTGCGTTCAACCTCGCCGCGTGACCGCCAACAGGCTCTGGCCTACGTCCAGCTAGCTCGGGAGCTTGCCCTCGAACTCGAAAAATTCGTCACGCTACCCGAGCTGGACCTGCCACGCACAACCCAGCCGCTCGCTGAGATCATCAAGCGCGAAGAAATCGAAGCGCTGGCCCAAGACGTCCGGAATCATTGGAACATCCCAAGCGGGCCTATCGACGATGTCGTGCGCACACTAGAGCGCAACGGCATCGTGACGATTCGGTTCCGGGTGAGCTTGGAAAAAGTGGACGCCTTCTGCGTCGATTTCCCCGATAGGCCCGTCATCGCTCTCGGAGCCGACAAGGGGCTGCGCGACCGATCACGCTTCGACGGGACACACGAACTCGGGCACCTCATCATGCACAGCGCCGATCAGGTCGGCACCAAGAGCATCGAGACGCAAGCAAACGAGTTCGCCGCCGCGTTCCTCATGCCCGCAGAGGACATCAGAGACGAGCTTCCCGCTCGTGCTGACTGGCCCGCATTGCTCAAACTCAAAGCACAATGGCACGTCTCGATCGCCGCCCTACTGGTGCGGGCCAAGACTCTTGGTGTCATGGACGAGCAAACTTACACTCAAGCCTGGAAGACCATGTCTGTGCGAGGATGGCGCAAACGTGAACCTGGCCATATCGGTACACCCGAGAGTCCTGTATTGCTTCGGCGCGCACTCGACGTCGCCGCCAACACTGGAATGACCTTCGGCAACCTCATAGGTCGGGCCGGACTGCCCGAAAACGACATTCGCGCCATCCTCGGCGACAACAGCGACGAACGACCCCGCGTCGAACTCTGACCGCTACTGTACCACCTCCGAAAAAAGAAGCCGCACGTCATGTTCCGAGGCTCTCACTGCATCTGACAACGAACAGCGGCGTGCCTTGTCGCAGGTTCGAGTCGCGCACATGAAGGACCACCTGAACCCCCTTGTTGGCTTGAAACCGCAGATCAACAACCGAGCCACCGGTTCACCTGGCGCAGGCCAGTCTTCGGCCGGGGATACCAACCTGCGACGTCAGGCCACCGTGATGGGGTGATGGTTGGCCAAGAGTGCCGACGCTGGCACGGCGGTTCACGTCGTGGAGCCGGGCCCGACCGCCTAGCGCCGGGCTCCTATCGGGCTCCGCAGTTTCGTGCGAACCCGGTCCTGCCCGACACTAGGCGACACTCGAAACCAGCAAGGATGGCCGCCAACGTGCATTTACCGACCCTAACCGTCACTGCCCGACACCACGCGACACTCGGGGCAGGGGACTTTTAATCCTTGGGTTCTGGGTTCGATCCCCAGGCGGCCCACAAAACACCAGGTCAGTGGCGTGGAAGCGGAAAGAAGATCGCATTGAAGATTTTCGTCTGGTTCCCTTGGCTCGGGAGAGCGTCGCCCAGCGCGAACGCTGAAGCGCTCAGCGCTGAGATTTCAGTGAGTTCACCGGGCTCGGACACCGGATGGCTCCCTCAGTGAGGTGGCTGTTGTGGCTACAGACAGGCGCCGGTGAGGATCCTGTCGTGACCGACGCTGATCCCGTCACGAAGATCGTCTGGGACAACAGCAATTACCCCGGATACAACCTCGCCAAACGCCTCCACGAAAGGCCGAACAGGTCTAGTTTCAAATCGACGTTGGTCTGCGGCCACGGTGCGCGTCGCCAAGGCGGACCTGGTGCCCACGCAGGCGAACCTGCTGAGCGCCTGCGGCATCCACGAGGCAGTTCGGCGATTTGGATGCTCGAGGTGAGGGCAAGGAGCCGCCGGAACCAAGAGTCTTCAGGGATATCGTCTTCGGGCCGGCTGATGTCGAGGTAGTAGTTTCGCGGCGTGGACCAGCGGGGTTCGTTGTGGCAACCGGTGGCCTTTGATCTGGCCACCCGCAGGTGGGTGCCGCGGGAGAGTCCGGGGGCGGTGCCGGTGCCTGAGCTGGAGGGAGCGCTGGTGTGCGACGAATCCAGCCTGCAATGGGCCGCTGAGGACTTCGGCCATGTGGTGCATCGCCGCCCACGGGCGGTGCTGCGTCCAGGCGGGGTCGCCGATGTGGCCGCGATCGTGGCTTTCGCTGGCGAGACCGGGTTAGGCGTGGCGGCGCGCGGCGCTGGTCATTCCACTTATGGCCAGGCTCAGACCGCGGGTGGCATTGTCATCGACATGGCTGGGCTGGATCTGGTGAGCGACGTGCGTGCGGACCGGGTCACAGCGCAGGCCGGCGCGCTGTGGGGTGAGGTCTTGGACGCCACACTCGCCCGTGGGTGCACACCTGCGGTGCTGACCGATTACCTGGACATCTCGGTGGGCGGCACCCTGACAGTCGGTGGCGTGGGCGGCACCAGTCACTGCTACGGATTTCAGGTCGACAGTGTCGAGGAGCTGCGTGTGATTACGGGGACCGGCCAGCTGGTGACCTGCTCGCCGGAGCGGAACCGGCGGTTGTTCGATGCGGTCCGGGCCGGGCTTGGACAATGCGGCATCATCATCAGCGCCACCGTCAGTGTGATACCGGCACCCGCCCGCGCTCGACGCTACCGCCTGCGCTATCGCGACCTCGCGACCTTTCTCGCAGACCAGCGGCAACTCGTGATGCAGGGTCGATTCGATTTCCTTCAGAGCCAGACCTTGCTGGCAGCGCCCGGGGTCTGGCGATACCTCCTGGAGGCTGCCACCTACTACACACCACCGGTGGTGCCCGCTGACGCGGCGCTGCTCAACGGTTTGGGTTACGACCGTACTGACGAGGAGATCGACGATATCTCCTACCGGGAGTTCGCGCACCGGATGGCTCCCGGCGAGACGGCGCTGCGGGCCAGTGGGGAGTGGTTGTATCCGCATCCCTGGATCACGGTCTTCCTACCGTCGGGGGCCACTGCGGCGCTCGTCAGCGAGATCCTCACCGGACTCACCGCTGCTGAACTGGGCAACTCAGGGCTGGCCTTGCTCTATCCGGTCCGCGCTGACCGGTTGCGTGCACCGCTGACGCGAGTACCCGACTCGGAGCTGGTCTGGCTGTTCGCACTGCTGCGGACCGCCAGCGCCGACGACCCCGCGGGCGCCGCTGCCATGATCGAGGCGAACCGGGTAGTCCGCGACCGGGTCCTCGCCCGCGGTGGACTCACCTACCCGACCACTACCCTACCGATGTCCCCCGCGGATTGGCGCACCCACTTCGGGCCGCACTGGCGACAGCTCCTGATAGCCAAGGAAGAGTTCGACCCGCATGGGATCCTCGCCCCCGGCTACGGCATCGTCAACACGTTACTCCAAAACAGTACCGATCGGTGTGGAGCGCAACGTACACACACAGTTTGACGCAGACGCCGTGCATTCCGCCGGGGGACACTGCGAGACTCCACCTAAGTATAGTTCATCCACTTTTTCATTACTTTACGTCCACCGATGGTCATACGTTACGCTCTACCCGTTCCTCCGGCTACCAGGCGACGGATGACTTGGGCGCGAGGATCGCCAAGTTCATCGAAAATGGCTAGTGCTTCCCGCCAAGCGTCCAGGGCCAGCGTCTTCTCGCCTCTCTCGGCGAGCAGGCTACCGTATGCATGCAGAGTCTGCGCTTCGCCCGGCCGGTCACCAATTGCTCGGTAGGCGGCAAGCGCTTCTTGAAAACACCTAACCGAACTAGCCGCGTCGCTGGAATCCCGATAGGTCTCACCAAGGGCGAAGAGGGCTAGGCCTTGGCCATCGCGGTCGCTCAGGCTAGTGAATATGGCAAGCGCTCGCTGCAGAAAATGGGTGGCGTCGGCCAATAGATGGCGGCGGCGCAGGATATCACCGAGGCGGACCAATGCGGCGCCTTCGCCGTCCCGTGTGCCGCTGGCCTGGAACAGGCTGGTGGCTTGATGAAGATGCTCTGCGGCGTCTTCTAGGTGGTTGCGGTCGCAGTCCACGAACGCAATGGCATAGAGGGTCCAGCCCTGTCCGACCTGGTCTCCAAGTTTCCGTCGGAGCCGCAATGCCCGTGTCAGGTGGGCTTCGGCCTCGTCAAGCCGGTGTTGTTCGCGGTAGGCGTTGGCCAGGTTATTGACCACCCACGCCTGAGCGAATTCATCTCCGCTTGCCTCGGCCGCTTGCAGGCCGATCTCGTGGGTGGCCACCCACGAAGTCCATGGCTTGCGCAGGTGAAAGAAATTCCACAGTCCGAGCGGAAGTTTCCATGCGATGGCTAGGTGCCCTGTTTCCCAGGCCAGGCGGGTCATCGCTACGAGGTTAGGGAGTTCCGCTTCGCACCAGGACAAACCCTCATCGTAGGAAAAATGCGGGATATCAAGGTCAAAGGCTGGGGCCGGCAGTGGCAGGTTGCTTCGGTGTGGCGCCAACACCCAATTGGCTTCATAGGTCGTGTGTAGATACCACTCGAGCAGCCGATCAACGGCAGCCTTCCGCTCGAAAGCCGGCTCCTCAGCGCTGCTCAGTTCTGCGGCATAGACCCGTAGCAGGTCGTGGAACTGGTAGCGAGATAGGCCGATTTCCTCAAGCAGATGGACCCCAGCAAGAGAACGCAACAGTGCCGCCGTCTCCGCTTGTGACAGGCCGGCTAGAGCCGCAGCTGCGGGCACTGTGATGTCCATCCCCGGATACAAACCCATTAAGCGGAACAAACGTGCCTGCGGAACCGACAAGGCCGCATAGGACCAGGACAGCACTGGTCGCGCGGCGGCCGTTTCGTCCTCCGACGTGGTCAAGGCATCGAGACGGCGGCTCTCCTGAGCGAGTTCTCTGGCCAGGTGTGACAGTAGCACGTCAGGTTGGGAAGCGATACGCTCAGCCACCACCCGCATGAACAGGGGGAGATGACCGCAGTAGCAGGTTACAGCAGTAGCAGTACGTGGTTCTTCCTCGACTCGGGCTGACCCAATTAAGATTCGTAGCATGGCGATCGCTTCATCTGTCGAGAGCGGACCCAGTGTGATACGTACAGCGTCGTCGCGAGCCACCAGGCCGGGCAGCCGGTTACGGCTGGTGATGACCACCATGGATCCGCCCGTGGCAGGAATGAGTGGCCGGACTTGTGCGGAGTCCGCAGCGTTGTCCAGTACCACCAGCATGCGCCTGCCCGTGAGAAGGGCGCGATAGCGCGCGGCTTTGGCCCCTACTCCCACGGGGATCTGGTTGGGCGTCTCCCCCATCGTGATGAGGAACCCGTTTAAGACTTCCTCAGGATCAGCTGGGCAACCGGTCAGGTCAAAGCCGCGCAGGTTCGCCATGAGTACACCCTCTGTGAACATTCCCATAGCCTGATGCGCCCAGCGGACCACGAAAGTCGTTTTCCCGACACCAGCAGCTCCATCTACGACCACGATCGTGGGCCGTGGGTCGGCGGCGGGCTCTGCAAGCGCGTTGAGCTCATTCGTCTGCCGCTGACGACCGACGAACACCCTGGCCGCCGGGGGCAATTGCATTGGGCGCACCGAACTTTGCCCCCGTCGCCGCACAGAGCCCTCGTCGTTCGCTTTCCGGCCCTCGCCGGGCACGACATGCTCCGCGGTGCCCAACGCCATGGCGCCCGCAGCGTCCTCATGGGCGGTTGTGGGGATGGCCGGAGTGGTGGTGCAGGCAGCGTTGGCCAGCACGATCTCCGCGGCCAATTCCCGCAACAACGCATACTCCCGGTGCTTGCGGAAGTGCTCCTCACCGACGTCCAGCACCTCGCGGGCTGCGCGTCGCCGATTTCATCGTGGCAACCCCCGCGTCGTACCCACACCCAGCAAGCGCTCACACGCCAACCGAGTCGGTCCCTGTCCCAACCGTTCCACCGCTTCACTGACCACCGCCGCCACAGCCGCGGCCACTCCCGCCGCCTCCTGCGCGTCCTCGGTCTGGGCCTGCACACGCTTCAGGGTCGTTATCGGACCCAACTCGCCGATGACCTGAGCGAGCTGGCCCACGGATAGTCCGCGCGGACACACCACTTTCTGCAACACCCGCGCTATCTGCTCCACACAGGCGGAGTCCTGCATCTCATCCAACATCGACTACCCCCCGGCAGTGCTCTCCAGACCCTGACGGGACTGGGTACCATTCACTGGCCCGGTGAGCTGGGTGCTTGTGTCCCATCCATCGCAAGCACGATCTCCGCTGCTCCGCCATGGCCAATGCTTCGTCCCACCCGTAGCTTCGACATCCTTCCCCTCCGCCACCCCTAACCAGCAATCACAGAGGATTACTGATAACGCCGTTACACTACGGTCGGTCAGGCCGCTGACCTGCAGTGACGCTGCGAGTTTTAATAACCCTCCCAAGGAGGAAGGGCGAGCAAGGCCCGGTAAATACGTCATGCTCAACCCGATCGTGTGAACTCGTGCGGTTAGGGGACGCGTCCCAGGCCTGGTGTAAATCGACTGCGCTAGCAGCGGGAGGCGCGGTCGAGGATGGCCCAGACTAGCGACAGGCAGCTGGTCTCGCCGGGCAGCCGGCCGATGACCTTGGCCCGGTGGCGGGTCTCGCCGAAGGCGCGTTCGATGCGCTGTCCGGGTCCGATGCCTTCGGCCGGCTCGAAGATCTGCCCATGGGCGGCCTTGATTCCACTCGGGGCGTCGGTGGACTCTGAGCCGCATGGGCCGAGCCCGATCAGCACCCGGGCTCCGGCGGTAGTGATGCCCCAGGCGGCCAGCACCGGATCGGCGCGGGCGCCAACGTGCATCCAAAAATACGGGCTGTCCAGAAACAGGTAGTCGATCTCGACCTCATCGAGGCACCGGGTGGTTCCACCACTCAAACTCGTCCTTGACCGCCTGGCAGACCCTGGAGACCGTTGCGCGGCGGCGTAGCAACCGCCGCGCCCGGTAGAACAGCGGTGTTCTCCCACTAATACCCGGAAAATATCCCGGTGCCATCCCGGTAATTTCCTTGAGGAGGACCTATCGTGCAAACCATGCCCATTACTACGAAGGACTTGAGTACGACGCCATCCACCTCAGGAGAAGACATAACTGTGCGGGGCGCTGTTGCGTTGGCGGATCCCACCGGCTCGGGCAGGTGGACTGATGCGTCGTCAAGGCACAGTTGCGTTGGCGGGGAGTGAGCAGGGTTGGTCGCTGTGGCATCCCATTCAGACGGCGAGGGTGAGTTCGGTGAAGGCCGCCGAGAGCCGGTTGCTCGGGTGGAGGTGGGTGGCGAGTTCGTAGTAGCCGCAGCGGAGGTTCTGCGCGAAGTCGATCACTCGGTACAGGTAGACTCACCGGTCGCTGACCTTGACGTAGGTTTCGTCGACGAACCACCGATCGGCCGGAGCGTGCCGGCCGGGCCGGGCCGCGTCGCTCACCAGTGGAGTGAACCGCTGCACCCAGCGGTAGACCGTGACATGGGCCATAGCGCCGTCACCGTCGCCAGGGCGTTGCTGTCAGACCCGCTTACCCGATCCGGCCCGCAGCACCCCAGCGCGCCAGTGAGTCAACCCGTACCGGTGCAGCGTGCGGCCCCTGGGGGTGCGGGCCACTCCGTGACCGCGAACGAGGCCCCGCTGCCGACCGTGCCCGCACCGGAGGTCACGTCGCGGAACGGGAGTAGGCCATGACCTTGCCGACCAACGGCGGCTCACCGCTGACGCCCCTGCCCGGATACCCGACCGGTCGAGGCCCACGCACTCAGCGGGAGGCTCCGGATACCGTGGCGGCGCTGGCTCGGTTGCGGCGGCGACTGCGCGACGTGCTGAGCACCGAGCTACCCAAGCGGGTTCAGCCGCAGCGGTCTGGCACGGCGGTCGGTCGCGAAGAACGGGAAGCGCTGGTGTGGGCGATTCTGCGATTCTGGATGAAGCGGTGGCCGCGCACAGCGAAGAGGAGCTGATGGCCAACCGGATGCTCCTCGCCAAGGACGCCGAGCAGCGGGTGATCACCGAGGTGATCAACGAGGTGTTCGAGATGGCGGGGCTGCAGCCGCTGCTGGACGACCCGAACGTGGAGATGATCAACATCAACCGATTCGACCGGGTCTTCGTCCAGTACCGCGATGGGCGTCGAGCGCAGGTTGATCCGATCGCCGCGTCGAATGAGGAACTGACTGATCTGGTGCGGATGCTCGCCGCCCGCGCCGGTGCTGAGGAGCGTCGCTTCGACCGGGGCGCTCCGGCGGTCAACCTCCAGCTTCCCGGTGGGAGCGGTTGTTCGCGGTGATGGCGCTGACCTCCGGCGGGGTCACCGCTTTGTCGATCCGCCGACACGGCTACCGCACCGTCACCCTGGAGCAGCTGCGCACCCTGGGCACCCTCGACCCTGGCTTGGAGCAGTTCCTGCGCTCGTTGGTCCGCGCGCGCAAGAACATCCTCATCACCGGCGGCACCGGGAGTGGAAACACACGACCCTTCGCTTAAGACACACCTATCGGGTGGTCCCAAGACACGGGCTGAGCCTGCGGCGAGGTCGTTGGTCGGCCCGGTTCGCGGTGGCGAGCAGAGCATGCCTCATCGACCACCGCAGCCAGATCATGTCCGGTTCGGTCCCCGGCGCGCGTGATCACCGCCAATGTCCTCTTCTGCCGATGAGCGGTTGTCGTGTCAGGTTAGGGATCCTGCGGTGATCGCTGGGGAAGCGGCCGATCGCGGCCGCCAGCAGCCGCACGGGTGCTCCAGGCGGTTCCGGTCGCGAGCGGCTTTGCAGCGCCATGACGGGTCCGGATCGGCGTTTTCTCCCGACTTCGAAGGCTGTCCGGAACTTATTATTTTTCGTCGTGGTCAGGCTGCCGGAACTCGGTGTGGACTTGTTGGTCGTGGTGGTAGGTGCGTTCCTTGGCGTAGGCGTGGTAGGCCCGATGATCGGCCTCGGTGGCGGGGGCGGGGATCAGTCGGCGGGGGTGTAGCCGTTCCTTGAGCACCACGTTGAGCTGCGCACCGACCAAGGTGACGACGCTCTGCAGGTAGAACCACGACAACATGGTGATGACGGCGGCGAAATTGCCATAGATCCTCTCGGCGTTGTGCAGGTACCGAAAGATGATCAGTGAGGACAGCTGCTGAAGCAGCCAGAAGACGATGCCGGATAGCAGTGCACCCGGCAGCACGTCGCGAGTAGAAACGTCACGGTCGGTGAGCAGGCGGAAGGCCACGATGAACAGCCCGACGTCCAGCGCGACGGTGATGAGGTAACCGGCGAGGCGAGCGATCATGCGGAGGCTGGTCCCCGTGGCGGCACCGGTGACGTAGCTGCTAATCACCGTGCTGACGACCAGGCCGAGCGCGATGGCGCCCAGCGCGAACAGGCCGCGCCGCATCTGCGCACCGAAGCTGGGTCGTTGGGCATAAGGGATTTCCCACACCGAGTTGAACGCCGACTGGATCGCGATGACCACAAATGAACCGCTCCACAGCGCGCTGAGGATGCCGACCACCAGCGTCCACCACCGGCCGCTTAGGTGGCCGATCGAGTCCGTGCTCAGCAGCGGCAAGAAGCGGGCCGCGCTGCGGAGCACGTCACCTTGCAGGTTGGGCGGCAGGACGTAGCCGAGCAGGGTGACAAAGATGAGGAGCAGCGGAAAGACCGAGAAGAACGCCCAGAAGGCGATCACCGCGGCGAGGTTGATCGACTCGTCCTCGATGAACTTCCGGGCCACGGCGATGGGCACACCCAGCGCCGGGTGTCGTTGCTGATAAGAGTCCAACCGATCAAGCTTGGCCTGCACCCCGCCGGCAACACTCTCATCGGGTCGACTCATAAGTCAGCTCCTGAAGACAATCTCACCAACAATCATGACACGTGTGATCTGATGATTTGAGTAACCGCGTCGTGGCTGGTAGTGATGAGGTCGTGAACGTCCTGGGGCGCGGGGAAGCTAGTGGTCGATGGTGGCGCATCTTTCTGGATCTTCAATGCCTACGGCGTGGACATCCAGGACGTGGGGAGCAGCACGGTCACCGGGTCCTGCGGACGTGCGGCCAGGGCTCCAAGGTCGTGCGTGCCGCTACCGCGGGGAGTAGGACGGGCGCTGGACCGGGCGATCGCCGACTGAACTCACGGGGTCAATCTTGCTCACGGCGCGGGGTGCGAATGGCCCGGCACCGTGCTACCCAGGGTTCTGTTGCGTAGACGGAAAGCAGACGAGATCTTCGCTGCTGCCTCGATCAGATGGCGCGGGCGAGTTCTGCAAAGATTGCCGTAAGCCGCTAACGTCGGTCGATGTCTCTGTTGAGTTCGTAGTGGCCGCGGCGGGACGTTCTGCACGAACGCGCGCTCGGTACTGATCACTCGTGCCGAGCGGAGTCGCTTCAGGCCACGCATCGGCCGCAGTCGAGCCTTTAGAGACGCCCATGATTGGCCTCGACGGGATTATTCGCACACTTTCCGGGATGACATTGTGCATGGTCGCTGATGCGCCCGGCTGCGCAAAGTCACTCGCAACCGCGGCCAGTTCCTCAGCGAGCAGGCCGCCCTCAAGGTGCCCTATCTCAGGGTGCGCAACCTCGACGACTACCGCGGACCCAGCGTCGGAACACGCAGCTCGGGCTGCCACCAAGCAGTGCAAGCGTTCACGATCTACTCGACGGACGCATCCCAATCCCATGACTGCCACGATCACTGACCCAGAGCGTCGGACATTCCCACCTTGTGCTCGGTCAACATGGAGCATTCGCGCCGGCTCTATGAGGAGGTGTTCGGTTTCGAGGTAGTCCAGTTGCGCAAAATCTGTCGGCGGATGCCTTCCAAGGTTCGAATCTTTTGACCCGTCATCCAGGGCGAATAGGGTGTGACCTGCGATCGAAGGTTGAGGTCGTCGTGGGGGGTGAGGATTGGTGTCCCGTGGCTCCCCGCTGTGCTGCGTCGGTCGCCGCCACATCTGGCACGGCCGCTGGCTCGATCTCTCGCTGTGGGTGGGGTACAAGCAGGGTGCATCACTCGGCAGTTAACGCGGCTGAGCGGGTACTAGCGCGTGGTGTTGTCTGCGCGAGCGGGCCCTGAGCGGGGTCTGGCTGATGTGGGTGTCGGCGGGGAGGGGTGTAGTGGTGGCGGGATCAGGGGTGGGCTCGGATGGTCCGGTGGGCAACGGCCTGGTGCCCATCACCAGTGAGGAAGTGCTGGGCCGGGTTCCGGTCGGGTTGCGGGTGGCGGCTGCGATCGGGTGGCGGCTGGTGGTGGTGCTGATCACGGTGGCCGCCCTGGGCTGGGTGATCAGCCGGGTGCAGTTTATTGTGATTCCAGTGGCGGTGGCGGTGCTGCTGGCCGCCCTACTGGCCCCAGCGGTGCGCTTGCTGTCCCGGTTCCGCTGGGTGCCCCGTGCTCTGGCTACGGCAGTGGTCGTGGTGGGCGGGCTGGCTGTTCTGGGTGGAGTGCTCTATGGGCTGGTGGTGGCCTTCCTCACTGGGCTGCCAGCGCTTCAGGCCCAGTTGGGGCAGAGCTTCTCGCAGATCAGGGACTGGCTGGCACGCAGCCCGCTGCACCTTTCGGTGCCGCAGTTGAACAACCTGGGCGCCAGCATCGTCCACGCCTTGGGATCCAGCCAGGCCGCGATGACCTCGGGGGCGCTGGGAGTGGCCAGCACCGTGGGCGAGGTCGCAGCGAGCGTGCTGCTGGCCATCTTCACTTTGATTTTCTTCCTCTACGACGGGGCCCGGATTTGGCAGTTCCTGCTGCGGGGGATTCCCCAGAAGGCCCGGGACCGAGTGAACGTGGCCGGGCGGCGGGCTTTCGCGGCTTTGGTCAGTTACACCAGAGCGGTCACCCTGGTGGCGGCCACCGACGCGCTGGTGGTCGGGTTCGGGTTGTGGGCGATCGGGGTGCCGTTGGTGGTTCCACTGGCGGTGTTGGTGTTCTTCGGCGCGTTCATCCCGTTCGTTGGCGCGCTTGTGACGGGGGTCATCGCGGTGCTGATCGCTCTAGTGGCCAAGGGCTTGCTGGCTGCGGTGTGGGTGGTGATGGTGCTGATCTTGGTCGGTGAGTTGGAGGGCCACGTGCTGCAACCCCTCCTGCTGGGCCGAGCGGTCCGGCTGCACCCCTTGGCGGTGGTCCTGCCGGTAGCGACCGGTTTCCTACTCATCGGCGTGATCGGCGCGCTGCTCGCCGTCCCGGTGGTTGCCGTGGTGGACGCCGGGATCCGCTCCCTGTACCAGCCACACCCTCCCAACCCGAACACCGTCGATCCGCTCAACCCCCACTCCGCCCGCACCTAAACAGTGAGGCACCAGAAGCAACCAGTGACCGGGCCGCAGAGGGTGCAGGGCAACAGGCAGACTCAGAAGGGGTTGGTGACCCCGCTGATAAACCGTTCCACGTAGTGGTGGCGCACCGCTCGCCAAGAGCGGCTAACAAGGAGATCCGCCGACGCACCGATGTCGTCGGGATCTTCCCGGCCGCCTGCGGTGATCTGACTCGTCGGCGCCCTCCTGGCCAAGCAAAACGAGGTCGCCGCTAAATGGGCCTGGAACTACTCGCCAAATCCCGGATCCGGATCGTCACCGCCAGCCCAGAACGGCACTGTTGCGTAGGCGATGACGGGCTCGGGCAGGGTAGGAGGATGCGTCGTCGTCCCAGCGGGGTATGTGTCTCGCGGTCGGGTTTTACTGGGTTCCGCTTCCCGCCGGATGTGATCACGGTGGCGGTGCGGTGGTACCTGCATTATGGGCTCTCGTATCGGGACGTCGAAGAACTGCTGGCCGAGCGGGGCATCGACGTTGATCACGTCACCATCTATCGCTGGGTTCAGCGCTTCACCCCGCTGCTGATCGACGCCGCACGACCCCGGCGGCACATCCCAGGAGATCGCTGGTTCGTCGACGAGACGTATATGAAGCTCGCCGGGCGGTGGATCTATCTGTATCGGGCGATTGACCAGTTCGGCCAGGTCATTGACGTCCTGGTCAGTGAGAAGCGAGCTCTGGAAGCCACCTGCCGGTTCGTCACCCACGCGCTGGCGCACGGCCCACCACCGACCGAGGTGACTACCGACCGGGCGCCCGCCTACCCGCGAGTGCTCGATCAGCTGCTGCCCGCCGCCTGTCATGTCATGGAGCAGTATGCGAACAACCCGACCGAAGCAGATCACGGTCGCCTGAAATCTCGACTGCGGCCGATGCGCGGGCTGAAACGGCTACGCTCCGCCCGGGTGATCAGCGCAGGGCACGCCTTCATCCAGAACCTACACCGTGGCCACTACGAACTCGGCCTTGATATCGACCCGCGGCATCGGATCCCGGAAGCCTTCACCGAGCTTGCCCGCGCCATTTGAGCTAAGCAACGCAGCGCCCCGTCCTGCCCACCACGCGATAACGCAACAGCACCCGAGGTGATCGACGCCGGGATGACCACGAAGGCGTGCCTTTGCCACACTCGAACCAGGCGACCAACGACCTTGGAGTATCCCCGATTTAATTGACATTGGTTTAGGCTGCCAGATCGGTTAGTTTTCTGTATCCTATTCCTTGATGTCAATTGGTGAGTGCACCACCGGCTTGACCTGGGGCGAAGGCTCGTAAGCTGGCCCGCGCATCGGGCAGCCCCTGGCCTGCCCGCTAGTCGCTCGATGTGAGCCCTCGCGAGGGTCCCAGGTCAAAGCCGGTGTCGCGCCCACCACTAGAGACCACCCAACGGCACGATCATCGGCAGCCACGCCCTGCGCACCTTTGCCATCGATATCGTCCTGGGACCTGCCCACCGATCTCAAAGCCGCAGTCCTCGCTACCCAGCAGTGCCGATCCCGGTAAAACACGATGCCGAAACATCCTCTTCTGCCGCTGTCCGCGTGCGGGTGTCGGCGTAGGTCGCGCCCCAGGGGCCCGTGGGGGGAACGCTGTGGGGCATCGACACCCTGCTTAACTGACTGTGCCCGCCGCGATCCCATACGTCACCTGACCAGCTGCCCGTGAGGAAATCACGGTGAAATTCACCAGCTCTGGACTGAGCTCCTTCCCACGCTGGTGGGTAACGACGGCGCCGCCTTGATAGCCCGGCTTCTGAAGCCCACAGGCATCTGCGGCCGCTCCTGCGGCACGATGATGAAAAAGTGATAGCTTACTAGTATCTCTTTCGTGTGAGGAGCACACCATGAGCACTGTCGTGTCCCCCCGCAACGCCGAACCCGTTGGACACCGAGGGATCCGGGTCGAGATCACGCAGCGTCCCGCCGTCGCCACCAGCGGGTGGCTGGGGGTGGTGGTGCTCGCCGCCTGTGGTTACGGGGTGGTGACCGCAGGACAGCGCGACCGCGGGCTCCTGTGGCTGCCGATCGTCGTGTTTGTCCTGGTTGTTACCTCATTGGTGATCGTGGCGCCAGGCCAGAGCTCGGTGGTGCAGTTCTTCGGTCGCTACCTCGGGACCGTGCGCCGTCCCGGGTTCTGGTGGGTGGCCCCGCTCACGGTGCGACGGCAGGTCAGTGTCCGGGTCCGCAACTTCGAGACCCACCACCTCAAGGTCAACGACGCCGACGGTAACCCGGTGGAGATCGCCGCCATCGTGGTCTGGCAGGTTGCTGACACCGCCAAGTCGACCTACGCCGTCGACAGCTACCCCACCTTCGTCTCGGTGCAGGCCGAGTCCGCGCTGCGCCACGTCGCCAGCGGCCACCCCTACGACGACACCACCGGGAGCGGAATATCCTTGCGCGGCTCCACCGACGTCGTCGCCGCCGAGTTGGCCCGCGAGGTGGCCGAACGGGTCGTGATCGCCGGGGTCGAGATCATCGAAGTCCGCATCTCCCATCTCGCCTACGCCCAGGAGATAGCGCAGGCCATGCTGCGCCGCCAGCAGGCCAACGCGGTGGTCGCCGCCCGCAGCCGGATCGTTGAAGGCGCGGTGGGCATGGTCGAGCTGGCGCTGAGCCGGCTCACGGAAAACGATGTGGTCGAGCTCGACGAGGAACGCAAGGCCAGCATGGTCAGCAACCTGATGGTGGTGCTCTGCGGGGATCAGCCGCCCTCCCCGGTCGTGAACACCGGCTCGCTCTATACGTGAGCGAGCGCCGGCAGGTACTCCTCCGGGTCGACCCAGCGGTCCACGACGCGCTGATCCGCTGGGCCACCGACGAGTTCCGCAGCGTCAACGCCCAGGTGGAGATGCTCCTGCGCCGAGCGCTCCGCGACGCCGGGCGGATGCCCAACCACGCGGCGCCCCTACCCCGGCGTGGCCGCCCCCGGACCAGCGACACGGCGACACCTGCGGTCCGGGCCACCGACACGGACACACAAAGCTCGCCTGGCGAGCGATGATGCAGGCAAGGGGTGATCCGGAAAGTGCGGGTCTTTGATGGGCAGGCCGTGCAGCCCGCAGATTGGCTGGCCATCGACGATGCAGTCATCACCGAGGTGGGGTCGGCCCTACCCGGCCCGCCGGGTGCGGTGATCCTGAACGGCCGCGGCGGCACCGTGGTGCCGGATCTGATCGACGCGCACCCAGGTGGCATCGGGTACCTGGGAGCAGGCGCTGGTGTTCGCGATAACCACGGAGCTGAACATGGTCAGCACCCCCGTGTCCTGGCAGCCCCTCCGCGTGGCCGCCGCGGCGCGGGTCGATGTGACCGACCTTCGCCCATCCGCTGTGGGCGCCACCGCCCCAGGTGGGCACCCCAGCCCTGAGAAGCTGCCCCTGGACGATGGGCCGTTCCCGATCCTGACCGGACCTGGCGAGGCCGAACAGTTCGCGACCGCCCACCTCACCGAAGGCAGCAACCACCTGGAGATCATCATTGAGAACAACGGCTGCTTCGGGCACCCACTGCCCTGCCTGGATGCCGCGACGGTGACCGCCCTGGTCCGGGCTGCGCGCGCTCACCACCTGCTCGCCATAGCCCACACCAGCACCCACGACGGCACCGAACTAACCCTCCAGGCCGGCATCGACGGGCTCGCCCACATCTCCACCGCACCGATGGGACAAGCGACGACAATCCCGTCGCCTCGCCGAACGTGCACCGGGAAACAGCGGTGGCACCAGATGAAGAAGACGATCCTTCGCTTAAGACACACCTATCGGATGATCCGTGTCGAGCGGGCTGAGTGCGCGGCGAGGTCGATGGTCGGCTCGGTTCGAGGGTGGCGAGCAGGGCAGGCTTCATGGACCACCCGGCCCTGCGGCCGGGCCGCGCCCCAGGTTGGCTCCAGGCGCACGTGATCACCGCAATGTACTCTTCTGCCGATGAGCGCGCGCCCTCAGTCTCATGTATGGGTCTGCGGTGGTTTGCGTGGTCATCCGTACAGGACGCGGGTGGAGCGCGTTCAGTCGAGGTGACTTGTCTCCTTGATGTCAGTCTGGTGTCTGGTTGGGCTCCCGTACTCCCAGCGTCTGTAGCTCTAAGGGCGGCTAGCCTGTGCAGGGTGGCCCGGTCGTCGGCGCCATGCGGTGGCCGGGTCTGGACAGATGTTCAGCAGGTGCTGTATCGGTCGTCAGGTGGGGGTTCGGAGCGCGAGGAGGTCGACATATCGGTGGCGCGGGCGGCCAGCGCTGAGCGGGCTGCGGTGATCCGTCGTATTCGGCGTGTCAGCCGCGCCAGCACCGGAGGCAGCATTCCGAGGATCGCGATCGCTGCCGTGGTGCCCACGGTGAGGGTGGACACGGTGTCCGACAGCGCCTGTCCTGACGAGGTCAGAGAGTTCCTACCGCGTGCGCCGGTGTCGAACCCCTTGGCTGAACCACCGCCGATGACGGGCGCTGTGGCCGTGTTGGGGAGGGCATCTACGTTGGGGAGGGCATCTACGAAGGCATCATGGATCGTCTGACCCGCGCCGTGCAGTCCCTGCTCCGGAGCGTGCAGCTGAGCGGTCAGCGATCGCTGTCGTGTGGTCGCCGGAGGAAGTTGATCTGATCACAGCGCCGGATTTCTACCGTGACATCACCCGGTGTCACCTCAGCCCCCCGGAGCCACCTTGGCCATCAGGGGTGATCACAAGGGGGGTTGATGGAGCTGGTTGGGGCCCGCTGAACGCGCTGGCAGGATACCTGGGTGGATCTTATCGGTGTTCGTGAGGAGGTCTGCGCTGCGCTGGCCGAGAATCGTCCGGTCGTGGCGCTGGAGTCCAGCGTGATCGCCCATGGATTACCGGCTCCGATGAACGTTCGGGTCGCTCAGTCCCTCGAGGAGGCCGTGCGGGACGCTGGAGCAACACCAGCGATGGTGGGGGTGATCGCAGGACAGCTGCGGGTGGGTTTAGAGCCTGATGAGATCCTGTGTCTCGCTAGAGCTGAGGGGGTCCTCAAGTGCGCTGCCGGAGACCTTGGATGGGCGATCGCCACCGGTGCCCACGGTGCGACAACCGTCTCGGGCACGGTGTTCGCCGCGGCCTGCGTGGGGATTGACGTGGTCGCCACCGGCGGTATTGGCGGGGTGCACCGCGGGGATACCGGTGATGTCTCCGCGGACCTGCCTACCCTTGCTCACCATCCCCTCGCCGTGGTCGCCACCGGCGCGAAAAGCATTCTCGACCTACCCAGAACCCTGGAGATGCTGGAGACGCTGGGTGTGCCCGTCGTGGGGCTGGGCACGCGGGAGTTCCCCGCCTTCTACGCTCGCAGCAGCGGGCTCGTCCTGGACAAGCACGCCGAGCGGGCAGAAGACATCGCCAAGTTCTGCTTCATCCGCTGGCATCAGCTGAAGCAACAGGGTGGTGTGCTCGTCGCCTGTCCTTGCCCCCAGGAACAGGCACTGGAACCCTCCACGGTTGAGCAGAGCACAGCGCGGGCGCTGCGTGAGGCGGCAGCGCAGGGCATATCGGGGAAATCCCTCACCCCCTGGCTGCTGGCCGCAGTCGCCAAAGCACTAGGGCCGCAAGCCCATTTAGCCAACCACGCACTGCTACTGAACAACGCGCGAGTCGCTGCGCACATCGCCACCGCCCTACGCGAACTCAACTCGCCCCGACATCACCGACCGATCACTGACCAAGCTCGGTGAACTTGCTCAGCAACTGCGCACACACCGCGGTACTGGTCATTCCATGGGATTTGATAACAGTTTAAGGACGGTCTTCTGCCGAAATTGAGAGTGTTGGGTGTGGTCACGGTGTTGTGGTGGGTGTTACCAGGTCCATGCTTCGGGGCGTGCGGCGCGGCGGCGAACTCCATGAGAATGGTGGCGCTTTTGACGACGTTCGAGCCGGCCAAGCTGGAAGAAGGCGAAGAACCTCTCGTTTGTGCGGCTGCATCCGCAGGCCCGTGGGAGGTCCTCCTGGAGAACCGGCCTTCCCGTACGCGGCGCGTCACTGCTTCGGGAGGAGCTTGTCCGTCCACAACGGAGGACAAAAGGCACGGAGAGCACCCACTGCCTGCCACCCTCAGCATAGAGTGCACCGGGGGTCTTGCGGCAAGACCCGCCTCGTGCCGCAGAATCGCCGGACGAGGCCAGAACCTGCGGAAATGGGAGTTGCGAAGTGCGGGTGTTGTTGTCGACGTATGACTCGCGCGGGGGCGTCGAACCGCTGGTGGGACTCGCGGTGCGGTTGCGGGCACTCGGCGCGCAGGTGCGGGGGTGCGCGCCGCCGGACTGCGCGGAGCAGCTGGCCGAAATGCAACCTCAGTGAATGGGCGGTTCATGTTTGACGTGATCATTGCCGGCGGCGGACCGACCGGGGTGATGCTGGCGGGCGAGTTGCGGCTGCACGACGTGCACGCGCTCGTGCTGGAGAAGGAGGCGGAGCCGACCGGGTATGTCCGTGCGCTCGGCCTGCACGTGCGCAGTATCGAGGTGTTGGACCAGCGCGGTCTGCTGGAGCGGTTCCTCGCGCTCGGCCGGCAGTACCCGCTCGGTGGTTTCTTCGCCGGTATCGACAAGCCCTCGCCCGACCGGCTGGACACTGCGCATCCCTACGTCCTCGGCATTCCGCAGACCATCACCGAGCGCCTGCTGGCCGAGCATGCCACCGAGCTCGGCGCCGAGATCCGGCGCGGCTGCGAGTTGGTCGGGCTAAGCCAGGACGAGGACGGGGTGAGCGTCGAGCTGGCCGAGGGCACGCAGCTGCGCTCGCGTTATCTCGTCGGCTGCGACGGTGGCCGCAGCACGGTGCGCAGGCTGCTCGGCGTCGGCTTCCCCGGCGAGCCCAGCCGGGTCGAGACGCTGCTGGGGGAGGTGGAGGTGGCCGTGGAGCCGGAGACGCTGGCCGCCGTGGTGGCCGAGGTCCGCAAGACCCAGAAGCGGTTCGGCGCCACGCCCTTCGGGGAAGGGGTGTACCGCGTCGTCGTGCCCGCCGAGGGGGTGGCCGAGGACCGCTCGGTCCCGCCGACCCTCGAGGAGTTCACGCAACAGCTGCGGGCCTTCGCCGGTACCGACTTCGGTGTGCACTCACCGCGCTGGCTCTCCCGCTTTGGCGATGCCACCCGGCTGGTCGAGCGCTACCGGAGTGGCCGGGTGCTGCTGGCCGGTGACGCGGCGCACGTCCACCCGCCGACCGGCGGGCAGGGCCTGGGCCTCGGCATCCAGGACGCGGTCAACCTGGGCTGGAAACTGGCCGCCGAGGTGGGCGGCTGGGCACCGGAGGGGCTGCTGGACAGCTACCACACTGAACGGCACCCGGTGGCCGCCGACGTGCTGGACAACACCCGCGCGCAGATGGAGTTGCTGTCCCCCGAGCCGGGGCCCCGGGCAGTGCGCCGGCTGCTCTCGGAGCTGATGGACTTCGAGGAGGTGAACCGGTACCTGATCGAGAAGATCACTGCGATCGGGGTCCGTTACGACTTCGGCGAGGGGCATGAACTGCTCGGCCGCAGGCTACGGGACGTGGGACTGAAGCGGGGGCGCCTCTACGAGCGGATGCACGGCGGCCGCGGACTGCTGCTCGACCAGACCGGCCGGCTTTCGGTGGCGGGGTGGGCGGATCGGGTCGACCACGTCGTCGAGTTTAGCGAGGAACTGGACGTGCCCGCCGTGCTGCTGCGGCCAGACGGCCACGTGGCGTGGGTCGGTGACGATCAGCAGGAGCTGCTCAGCCAGCTGCCCCGGTGGTTCGGCGCGCCCGTCAGCTGAGCGCGCAGTGGTGACTCGACAGGGTCGGTCGGACCTCTCTCCGGCCGAGCTCGGCGCGGTCCAGTGCCCTCCCCCACCGGCCGGACCCGGCCCCGCGCATCGCCGGACCGGCGCCCCGCCCACGCAACGACAAGATCAACGCGGCCTGCACCTCTTGCTGATTGCGCGCGCGATGATCCCCGAGGCGGACGCCGGCGAGGTGTAGGAGGCGCTTGACACTCGTGAGACTTAAGCCGTAGTCAGCGGCGAGGGAGGCGGCGGTGGCGCCGTCGGGTAGGCGGTGATCAGCTCGGCGATGTCGCGCTCATTGAGGCGGTCATGCAGGCTCCACGGACGCGTCGCGCTCGGTCCCGGGGCACTCACAGGGCTGGTGAGAGCCGCGGTTTGGCAACGTAGCAGCTCAGCGGCTTGCGTTGAGTGCGAGTAAGCGACAAGTACCTCCATTCCAGGGTTCGAATTGTGCCCTGACCAGGGGATTTGTGTTGGTAGTGCATGATGGTGACTCTACGTGTCGATCGTGAATGTGCCGGTCAGAAGCTGTTTTCCGGTTGTAGTCCCCCAGGGTGTCTTGCGTGTCCCGCTTTGGGGTGGGGGCTGCGGCGTCGGTTCATGATCAATGTGGCCGTTGGTGAGGTACAGGCGTGGAAGAGTGACTGGTGCAGGTCGCCGACTGCCCCCCGCGTTAGGGGGCTTGTCCGGCTAGAGATGCCTGGCGAGGCGGGTCAGGATGGTGGTGGCCGGTTCGGCGGTGGCGTATCGGTATCCGGTTCCGGCCCACAGGGGTAGATGTTCCGGGTCGTTCGCGGCGGCCGCGGCTTTGCTCAGCGGGCTGGTCAGGTGGTACAGCGCGGGATATCCGTTCGGGGCCGCCGAGCTGTAGCGGTCGGTGAACTGGTTGCGCAGGGCTCGTGCGGGTCGGCCGGTGAAGGCACGGGTGAGGACTGTGGTGTCACGGGCCGGGTCGGCGAGTGCGGCGCGGTGCGCCATCGTGGTGCCGGCTTCCTCGGCGCGCAGCAGCACCGTCCCGACCGCGGTTGCGATGGCACCGGCCCGCAGGGCGGAGACGACCGCGCCTGGGGTGGCGATTCCGCCGGCGGCGATGAGTGGTAGCGACACCGCAGCCTGGATCTGGCCGAGTAGCTCGCTGAGCGGGATGTCGGCCGGGAGGCGCTGGGGTGTCAGTGTGCCGGAGTGGCCGCCGGCGGCTGACGCCTGCACGATGAGCACGTCGGCTCCGGCGTCCGCGGCGAGGCGGGCCTCGTCGCGGGAGGTGACCGTCTGGGCCACCAGCGTTCCAGTCTTGCGTAGCGCCTGGATCACCTGCGGTGGCGGGATGGCGAAGGTGAAGCTGACCAGCGGAACTGGGTTGGTCAGCAGCAGTTCCAGTTTGTCGTCCCAGAGATCGTCGTCCTCGATGATCTGCGCGGCGTCTAGGTCGAGCCCGTAGCGGGTGCCTTCGTTGGTGATCAGCTGGGCGTAGGAGCGGAATTCCTGCGGGTCGATGGGCACGGGGTTGGGGGCGAAGAGGTTGACACCGAAGCTGACCTCGGCGCAGCGGACCTTGGCGATCTGGTCGGCGAGGGTTTGCGCGGTGCGTAAGCCCCCGGCCAGGAATCCCAGTCCTCCGCTCTGCGCGGCGGCGACCACCAGCTCGGGTGTGCTGGGCCCGCCGGCCATGGGCGCGGCAAGGATCGGAGTGGTCATTCCGAGCGCGCTCAACGGGGAGGCGGTCATCAGCGTCCCTTTCTCCGGTGGGGTTGTTCGCGGGTTCGCGGGCTCGTGGGCTTGCCCCCGACGCGGGGTGTTAGTGACCGGCGGCTTGGCCACCGTCGACATGCAGGCTCTCGCCGGTCACAAACGGGGCGCTCTCCAAGTACAGCACGGCTGCGACGATGTCGGAGATCTCGCCCATGCGCCCGATCGGGTGCATGGCGGCCAACGCGCTGTGGTCCTGGTGGGCGTTCATGGGGGTGTTGATGATGCCGGGTGAGACGGCGTTGACCCGGATGCCTCTCCTAGCGTACTCGATGGCCAGCGACCGGGTGGCGGCATCGAGGCCGCCCTTCGTGAGCGAGGCCAGCACCGAGGGCACCTGCGAGTTCGCATGCGTGATAAGGCTGGTGGTGATGTTGACGACGTGGCCGCCGCCGGTGCGCAGCATCGCGGTAATCGCACGCTGGGTAAGGGCGAAGAAGCCGGTGAGGTTGACCCCGACGATCGCCTGGTAGTCCTCGAGGGTGTAGTCGGTGAAGGGCTTGGCGATGAAGATCCCGGCGTTGTTGATCAGTGTGTCGATCCGGCCGAACTCGCCTAGTCCTTGGGCGATCAGCTGCTCGGCGGTGGCAGGATTTGCGATGTCGCCCGGGATGGTGAGCACTCCGGTGTCCTCGGAGGGCTCGATCGATCGGGAAGTCGCGACGACTGCGTAGCCGAGCTTGCGGTAGCCGGTGACGAGGGCTTCGCCGATGCCTCGGGATGCGCCGGTGATGACTGCGACCTTCCGAGGGGTCTGATTCATGGTGCAACGTCTCCCTGGTGCCCCGGCTGGTCGCGGGGCGGCTGTCGGGATGGGGGTTCGGACCCCGGCGGCCCGCCGGGGTCATTGGGGTGTGGGCGCAGCGGGGTGATCCCGATACGCATCCAAGGCCGCCTGGGCAGAGCGTCGAGCCGCGACCGCACCTGATGTTCCTCGGCGGCGGCGAACAGCCCGAGGATATGCCCTTCCCGGTCTGGGTCGGGTCGTTTCCCCAGCCGCAGCAGCTGGTGGTGTTGGGCGAGTTCGGTGATGCGCTCTCGCTCGCGGCACCGCAGGTAACGGACATAAAGTAGGGGCGCTGCCGTCGGGGACGGTGGTGACGATCTCGGCGAGGAACTCCATGGTCGACTGCCTCCCCGGTCACAGATAGTGGGTTCGGACGCGTCGCGGCGGGGGCCTAACCCGCGCCAGCAACGCTGTGAGCCCGGCTCACCACGCCGCGACCGCTAGGTGGCTTGCGACGCGATGAGGTCCCGCACCGGCGAGGGGTGGCGCCCAGCCTCGTCTCGTCGGCGCCGAGAGGATCGGCGGGTGGCTAGGGGTGGGGCGGGCCAAGGTAGGGAAAACTACCCTGTTGCGCGCTTTGGCCTCGGAGATGGATCCGACGGAGCGCATCGTGACCATCGAGGACGCCTTCGAGCTCGGCCTGGACCTTGATGCTGGGCTGCACGCGGATGTGACCGCGTTGCAGGCCCGTGAGCCCAACATCGAGGGCGAAGGCGGCATCTGTCAGGCTGAGCTGGTCCGCTGGGCGCTGCGGATGAGCCCGGACCGGGTCATCGTCGGAGAGATCCGGGGACCGGAAGTGATCCCCATGTGCAACGCCATGAGCCAGGGCAACGACGGATCGATGGCCACCCTGCACGCCTCCTCCTCCCGGATCGCGTTCACCCGCCTGGCCTCCTACGCCGCCCAAGGCGTGGAGCGACTTCCCCTGGAAGCGACCAACCTGCTCGTCGCCTCCGCAGTGCATTTCGTGGTGCACCTGGCCTCCACCGGCAAGGCCACCGAGGGGCGGACCCGGGTGGTGTCCTCGATCCGCGAGGTCGTCGGCGCCGACGGGGCCCACATCATCTCCAACGAGGTCTACCGGCCCGGCCCCGACCGCCGCGCACTACCCGTGCCAGGGGCACTGCGCACCGACACCCTCGACGACCTCATCGCGTACGGCCTGGATCCCGAGGTGCTGGAGCAGCCCGCGGGGTGGTGGCCCCGGTGAGCGCTATTGCTGCCCTATTGGGCCTGGGCGCCGGAGTGGGCCTGCTGCTGGTGATTACCGGTTGGCGCGGGGTGGACCCGCACCGGCCGAAGCGACTCGCCCACCGGCATCTCCGCAGCCGGCGGCTGGCCGCTGCCGTGGCCGTCGGCGTGCTCATCGGTGTGGTGACCGGGTGGGTGGTGGGTGCGGTGCTAGCCGGCCTGGCGTGCTGGGCGCTACCGCCGGTGTTGGGCCGCGACCCGCAGCACGCCCACCAGGTGCGCCGCATCGAGGCGATCACCACCTGGACGGAAATGCTGCGGGACACCCTGGCCGGTGCGGCCGGGCTGGAACAAGCGATCCTGAGCACCGCTCCCCTAGCTCCGGTGGCCATCCGGCCGCAGATCAGCGAACTGGCGGCCCGGCTGGGAGGCGGCGAGCGGCTGGCGCCGTCCTTACGGGCCCTGGCTGAGCAGCTCGCCGACCCGACCGCGGACCTGGTGATCGCCTCGTTGGTGCTGGCCGCCGAGCATCAGGCCCGAGCGCTCGGGGAGCTGCTGGGCTCGTTGGCCCTGGCCGCCCGCGAACAGGCATCCGTGCGGATGCGGGTGCAGGCCTCTCGCGCCCGCACCCGGACTTCGGTCCGCGTCATCGTCGGCACCACGCTGGGCTTCGCCGCCGCGATGGTCGCCCTGGACCGTCCCTACCTGGCGGCCTACGACTCACTCCTCGGCCAAGTCGTGCTGCTGGTGGTGGGTTCCCTGTTCGCGGTGGGGTTCGCCTGGCTCGCCCGGATCGCGAGGGTGGCGGAGCCGATCCGGTTCTTCTCCAGTTCGGAAAGGCAGGCGTGGCCGTGATCACCGCGTTGGGGTTGGGTGCTGGGCTCGGTATCGGGTTGTGGACGCTGCTCGTCGGGTTCTTCCCGCCCCGGCCCGCCTTGGGTGCCCTGCTGGCCCGTGCCAGCGCACCCCCGGCGCCGGGGGTGCCCCCCGAGGGCTCCGGCGGGTGGGCGGCGCGGCTGGGTGGCCCGTTCGTCGCCCCGTTGCAGGCCCTCGGGTTGCCCGGAGCCCGGCTGGTCCGCGACCTGGCGGTCCTCGGCCGGCCGGTGTCTATCCATCTGGCGCAGCAGGCCAGCGGCGCACTGACCGGGCTGCTCGCCCCGGTCCTGGTGCATCTGCTGCTCACCGTGGGCGGCCTGTCCCTGGGCGCGGCACCACCGGTGATCGCCGCAGTGGTACTCGCCGTGCTGGGCTTCCTGGCGCCCAGCCTGCGGGTCCACGCCGAGGCCACACGGCTACGCGCGGGGTTCCGACACGCCCTGTCGGCCTACCTGGACCTGGTGGGGATCACCCTGGCCGGCGGTGCCGGGGTGGACAGCGCGCTGCGCGACTCGGTGGCCATCGGAGGCGGCTGGGCCTTCACCCAGCTCCGCCGCGCCCTGGACACCGCCCGGCTGACCCGCACCACCCCATGGGCCACCCTGCGGCGACTCGGCGAGGACCTCGACGTCAGCGAGTTGTCCGAACTCGCCGCCTCGGTCAGCCTCGCCGGCACCGAGGGAGCCAAAGTCCGCGCCAGCCTGGCCGCCAAGGCATCAGCGCTGCGCACCCATCAGATCACCGACACCGAAGCCGACGCCCAAGCCGCCACGGAACGGATGTCCCTGCCGGTGATGGTCCTGTTCCTGGCGTTCCTGATCTTCATCGGCTACCCAGCGCTCACCCAGGTGCTTAACGGACTGTGAGAACTTTACGAGTTCGCGATTTCTGAAGCGTTGTTCGGGGCGAACCGAAGGGAGGTGTTCTGGTGATTAGCGTAGCTGGGTGCTCAGGTTCGCGAACCCGAGTGCGGGCCGGGTGTGTGGGGTTGG
>Ga0213881_10000320_pt1 | contig 34558 bp, 35 predicted proteins | sample BarmaccoBMER_R08_FD_160104 | JGI IMG/M metagenome (GOLD analysis project Ga0213881, IMG submission 160104) | Barbacenia macrantha exposed rock microbial communities from rupestrian grasslands, the National Park of Serra do Cipo, Brazil - ER_R08 ...
TGACCGGTTACCCGGACACTGATCCCACCACCACCGACCGCACCACCCCCCTCCTTCCCCAGCATCCCGCCTATGTGATCTACACCTCCGGCTCCACCGGTACTCCCAAAGCCGTCCTCATCACCCATTACAACGTGGTGCGACTGTTCGGAGCGACCCAGCAGTTGTTTAATTTTAATGCCGATGATGTATGGGCATTGTTTCATTCCTACGCGTTTGATTTTTCTGTCTGGGAAATGTGGGGTGCGCTACTGCACGGCGGTCGCCTGATCGTCGTGCCTTACGAACTCAGCCGCTCACCACAGCAATTTCTCCAGCTGTTGGCACAGCAGAGCGTGACTGTACTCAACCAGACTCCATCGGCCTTTTACCAGTTGATGCAGACCGAAGCGGACAATCCTACCTTAGGGCAGTCACTCGTAGTGCGTACCGTGATCTTCGGTGGCGAAACGCTAATGCCCACCCGGCTAAACGATTGGTACCAACGGCACTCCGATCATGCACCATCATTAGTTAACATGTACGGCATTACCGAGACTACGGTGCATGTCACTCACCGCATGCTGAACCACCACGCTACCGTGAAAACAACCAGTGTGATCGGTACCGGCCTCCCCGACCTTCGCACTTACGTGTTGGATGGTGGGTTGCAGGTGGTGCCGGTGGGTGTGGTGGGTGAGTTGTATGTGGCGGGGGCGGGGTTGGCTCGGGGGTATCTGCATCGGCCGGGATTGACGGCGGGGCGGTTTGTAGCCTGCCCGTTCGATTCCTCGGGTGGGCGGATGTATCGCACGGGGGATTTAGTCCGGTGGCGCCCGGATGGGAATTTGGAGTTTGTGGGTCGGGCGGATGATCAGGTGAAGGTGCGGGGTTTCCGGATTGAGCCCGGGGAAATCGAAACCATCCTCACCGAGCACCCGCAGGTGGCCCAAGCCGTCGTGATCGCCCGCCAGGACCAACCCGACGATACCCGACTCGTCGCCTATGTCGTGCCGGCTGCGGATGTCACGTTGCGGCCAGAATCGCTGCGGGAGTTTGCGCGGGGGCGGGTGCCGGAGTACATGGTGCCCTCGGCGGTGGTGGTGCTGGATGCGTTGCCGGTGACGCCGAATGGAAAGTTGGACCGGGCGGCGTTACCGGCCCCGGAATTCGGCTCAGCGGGGGGTGGTCGAGCGCCACGCACCCCCCAGGAACAAATCCTGTGTGAGTTGTTCGCGGAGGTGTTGGGTCTGCCCGGGGTGGGGGTGGAGGACGATTTCTTCGCCTTGGGTGGGCACTCCCTGTTGGCCACTCGGTTGATCGCGCATATCCGCGCCACCGTCGGGGTAGAGCTGGGATTGCGTGCCCTGTTTGAAAATCCCACCCCAGCAGGGGTGGCAGCGCGATTAGGTGTGGCTGATCCTGGAGGATCTTTCGATGTGATATTGCCGTTGAGAGTCCAAGGCCATCTTTCGCCGCTGTTCTGCGTACACCCAGCCGGGGGAATTAGCTGGTGCTACTGCGGCCTGATCAAGCACCTCGATTTGGACTATCCGATCTATGGCGTGCAAGCGCGTAGCCTTGCCCGGCCGGAGCCGCGCCCAACCTCCATTAAGCAGATGGCAGCTGACTATGCCGACCAAATACGTAGAGTTCAACTAGTCGGGCCGTACTGCCTTCTCGGCTGGTCTTTTGGGGGTGTGGTCGCCCACGCCGTCGCTACTGAGCTACAACAGCGTGGTGAGCACGTCGGCCTGCTGATGATCCTCGACGCCTACCCGGCATGTGAGCAGCCCGCCGGTGAGGATACGCCTGAACCCGACCGAAAGGATCCGCTCACTACGCTGCTTAACATAATGGATTACGACGCGAGCACTCTTGACGAACCGGTGACTTTTACCCAAGCCATAGAGATCCTCCGCGACCAGGACAGCGTGTTGGCGAGCCTCGATGAGGATCGTCTCACAGCGATTATCCAGATCCTCGCCAACAATTATCACCTTGCTCGTAAGTTCACTCCCGACCGGTTCGAGGGAGACCTGCTGCTGATCACTGCCGCACTCGATCAACCCGAAAGCGAGCAGACAGCTGATGCGTGGCGGCCCTATGTTACAGGTGAGATCGAAACGCACGCCATCGACACTCAACACACCCACATGACACAACCAGGTCCACTAACCCAGATTGGATCGATCCTGGCAGCAAAACTGCAAAAAATCCGCCAACTGCTCATCTTTCACCGGGAGCGCTAAGCCATGACCAACCCATTCGAAGACCCCAACAGCACCTACCTAGCACTGATTAACGAGGAAGGTCAATACTCGCTGTGGCCAACTTTTGCCGACATACCAGCGGGGCGGACCATCACACACCCGGCAAATACCCGCCAAGCATGCCTGGACTAACATCAACCAACATTGGACTGACATGCGACCTCAAAGCCTCATCGACGCCATGAACAATCACCGCTAGGACACGGACTCTACTTATGCAGCTACCTTGGGTGGGCAACATATGACGCTACCACTAGCCTGTCCGAGGGCCGCAGTCGGGACAGAACAATACTACGGCCGCCGAAGTAAGTGTCACCAGGCTATAGCTGGAATCAAGGAAACGCAGCCATGATCGGCACGATTCCATTGGCGAGAAAGAAAGAAGTGGCCGGAACGGAGCTGCTGTTCGAGAAATGGATCAACGACGCCGACAGCTCTTTTATCTGGGGGTTGCATTTCCACATCGGCTGTGAATCGTCCAGCTATGCGGCTACAATCGCTAGTCTTGAGTGGCTCACGCGGATAGCGGCACCATTGCTCCCTCGCTTAGAATATGTCAATATTGGCGGCGGCTGGTTGCGACCGAATGGGATGGAGTGTCTTGACGAGTTCCATATTGCTATTAAGAACCTTCGCTCATATGGTATAAAATCAATTTTTACCGAGCCTGGCACGGGTCTTATTCGCGACGCTGGCCTGCTCGTCACGCGAGTAATCGATGTGATCGACTCGGGAACTAGGATGATCGCAGTGGTTGATTCCCACGTCGGACATGCCCCGGAGATCTTCGAGTACCGCTGGGCCCCTAACGTCTACGTACCCGACAACGAAGTCGTGACTGAGGGTGGGCACGAGTACGAAATCGCGGGCTGTACCCCGCTCGCCGGTGACATTTTTGGAAGGTATCGTTTCCATCGTCCACTCGAGATCGGACAGGCACTTTTCTTCCATCTGCTGGGTTCGTACGCCTACGCACGTGCGAATTTGTTCACAGGGGTGCTGTGGCCCTCCCTGTACCGAATCACACAGTTCGGGGAGCTCTGCGCAGCGAAAGAACCAGATTTTTTCCGCTACCGTGACTTGTGGAGGACAAAATGCCATCACTCCAACACAAGAGCATTGATGTTCCCAAGCCTACACAAAGTCTTACGTGGCCGGTAGTGGCAGAGCTCATCGCCCCTTATTGCAGGCCGGACGAGGTGCCCTTGCGTCTCGTGCTCGTCAAACACTTCCAAGGCCGACTTACGTTCGAATTATCTGTGCTGCAAGGCGCCGACCTCGGCGCACAGAAATGGGGCCCTCTCTGGCAATTTGTGCCGCGCCGACGGGAACGGACCGAACGTTTCGTCGCCCTGCATGTTGTGCCCACGGGAATCCGTGCCGAAATAGGTGGCTTTGCTGGTGACGCGACACCAGCCACCAACCTGCTGGCGTCTACCTGCGATTACCTTGTGACCCATCCGAACGCGGTTACGGCATCGGACCTGTATTGGGCACGCGACAATGTGTTATACCTCGAAGGAAATCTTCTAAGCCGATTTCTGATCGGACAGATCGACCTGCTGCCGAAGCAAACCCGTCGACTCGGCGTGCTAGTCGACAAGCCGCACAGCCAAGATCTGCTCAACAACGTGATTAACGCCGTTCACGCGTGCCGGACCGTAGGCGGACTCGCGATCGACCCTGTGTGGGTGTCCAAGAAGTCGTTGCGCGGGCGGACCTTCTACAGCGACTCGGGGCGAGCGCTGGGTGATGTTGCTGGCCTCGATGCAGTGTTCGACATCGTCCGAGAGGCAGAGCGCTGCGTCGATGCTCTAGCGATCACCAGTGAAATCGACGTAAGTCAAGAACTGCGCAACGACTACTACTCCGGTAAACCTGTGGCCAACCCCTGGGGTGGTGTTGAAGCTCTGCTCACCCACGCGGTGACCACGATGAGTTCGTTACCCGTAGCCCACGCCCCCATGCTCACGGCCTGGGAGAACACGCGCGTCGAGGGAACCATCGACCCTCGCGACGGTGCAGAGGTCATCTCGATGACCTACTTCTGCTCGGTGTTGCGCGGGCTGTCAGCCGCCCCCCAACCCCTGTTGGCTAACGGGCCAACGGTTCCGGGGAGTGCTCGGCTGACACTTGAAGATGTCGGTGCGATCGTGCTCCCCGCGAGTGCGGTGGGCGGTATCCCCACGTTCGCCGGGCTTGCCCAACAAATTCCCCTCATCTTAGTGACGGAGAACTCCACCCTCAGTCCGCTCTGCCTCGACGACATAGTGGAAAGCCGAGCCCCACACCAGCCGGAAGTCTACCTCGTAAGCAACTACCTGGAGGCAGCCGGCGTGCTGATTTCACTCAAGGAACGCCTAAACCCTGATGCCGTCCGTCGCCCCATCGCGCACTCACAACCCCGCTGGGTATGACCCCGCAACCCGGGGCCGCCTACGTTGACGAGGAAAGAAATGGCTAGATGGAGTGAAATTGTGGCAGCGGAGCCCGAGTTTGCTCGGCAGGTACAAATGCGTTTCGCGGTGAACGCGTCCGAGACAATCGCGACATTACGAAAAGATGGGTCTCCACGCATCAGTGGGGTTGATGTGGTGTTCCGCAACGGCGACTTGTTATTCCTCGACGTAACAGTAGGATCCATGCGGGCATCCGATTTGCGCAGAGACCCACGGCTCGCATTACACTCTCCTACTACGACTGCAACCAAAGAGGATCTCAGCGACTGGCCTGGCGACGCCAAGATTGCCGGATGCGGAATCGAAACTGTAATCGAACCAGACCGAGGACTGACTGGTTTCCGCGTCGACGCTACCGAAGTGGCCCGCACATACCTCGAAGCCGACCACCTCGTGATCGAATCCTGGCACGAGAGACGGGGACTGCAGCGACGCAAACGATGGTATCCACTTGAGCGCCGAGTCAAAGATGCCACCTACTGGAGACAAACCCACTCCCCATGATAGGCGTGGGGGCGCTGTTGCATTGACGGAAGGGTGAGCAGGGTCTGCTGTTTTGGAAGCTTTGGTCAGATGGCCAGAATGAGTTCGACGAAGGCGGGGTGCAGAGAGTTCTGGACCGGGATCCGGCAGCAGCACGTGTTTGTACAAGTCACGGCGTTGTCTAGGTGGGCACGCGGTCCAGTCGCTCGTCATGCTTAAGGGGGTTCCAGGTCCATCCGACGCAAAATCAACGCGAGAGGCACATCAGCCCTGGTCAACGACCTACACCCAGGCCCGGAGGCCCGACTCATGGCGAAGCGGAGGGACCCGACGGCTGGTTGCCGCTGGAAAGCGGTGTTTTCAGCGGCAACCAGCCTGTGCGTGCTGCAGGCGCTGCACGATGCCCTGGTCGGGCTATTCAAGGACAGCTACGTGGAAGAGAGCGGCCCGTATGTCATAGACGGCCTTTTCCATGTCGATGAGGGCATGCAGGGTGAGCACAAGGCACTGTCAACTTGTTGGCGGATAAGGGTTTCTGGGACAGTTTTGGGTCGGGATGGGGTGGCTGTGGCGCTGTGGTCAGGCGGCTGTGGGGGTCAGTCCGGTGACCTGGTTCCAGGTGGTGAATCGGGTGGTCATCTCGTGGGACATCGATATCGGCGGCGACGACGTGTCCGTCACGGCACCGATCGGCCAACCAGTACGCGATCGAACCCGCTCCTGCGCCCAGATCCAGGCACCGCCACGACGCATTCACCGGCAGTCCCTGGAGGATCTCTATGGTTTGGGGATCCGAGTCCAGCTCCAGTAAACGCAGCCGTTCACGCTCGGTCGGGAGATCCTTGCTCACAATCCCCTTGCTGTAGGGGTCGGTGAGCCGCGCCGCATGACTTCCCGGGGCTCCGGCCTGGTTCACGCTGCACCTGCACCTGCGGCATAGACCCCGATCTGTTCAGCAACCCTGCCTCGCACCACGCTCACACTCCCGACAGCTCTCGCGAACCCGTCTCCGCCCTGCAGACATCACCCCGTGTCCTCACGTGTCCTTGGTAGCGGTCAGGTTCTTGATCAGATTGGTGATCGCCATCAGACCCTGCTGGTCCAGCCGAGGGGCGTGGAGGCAGATTTCCCGAATCCGGCTGTCCCGCATCGCTGCCACTAACTCTGCCTAGCTCAGGTGCCGTGCTGTGGCACAGAATAGGCCACCGGTCGTCACAGATTCCGGTTTCCGACATGTCCGCCGCGACTGCGGTCTACGCCCCCGATCAGCCGCGACTCAGGATCGTGTTCCGATCCTCGTCACAGGCCCAGTCCTGCGCGAGGCACTATCGGGCCTGAGCAACACCATGCTCATCCCTCGTTGCCCACAACTGGAACTCGACACACCCTGCGACACCACCAGCGCCGCTGCGTACACCCTGCGGCTAATGGCCCGGCACATCCTAGCGCTCACCAGCGAGATCCGCGACCTGGAACAACAGATCACCACAGCCGTCACCAACCACACCCCCCGGTTGCTGACCCGCCGCGGGATCGGCCCGGACAACGCCGCGGCCCTGCTCATCGCCGCCGGTGACAACCCCGACCGGCTGCGCAGCGAGGCCTCTGCCGCCCTGTGCGGCGTCAGCCCGCTGGAGGCGTCCTCGGGCAGAACCAGCCGTCGCCGACTCCATCGCGGCGGCGACCGACAAGCCAACTCCGCGCTCTACCGTATCGCCCTGTCCCGGCTGCGCTGGGACACCCGCACCCGCGACTACCTCACCCGCCGCATCACCGGAGGCAAAACCCGCCGCGAAGCCATCCGCTGCCTCAAGCGATACATCGCCCGCGAGATCTACCAGATCCTCACGACACCACCCGAACCGCAGCCCTCAGCGGCTTGACATCCATAGGGGCATCAGCGGGGTCGGCCGGAATACGCCAGAAAGGGGCCACAGTGACCGTTCCCGCTGGTCAGCGAGACGTGAGGTCGGCTGAGCGGGCATGGTGACCGGTGATAACGATGGGATCAGCCTCGGGGCACGCTGCGCATCGTGCCTGGTCAGGGCCACGGCAAGCCTGTTGTCTTGAGACAAGGCCACTCGCACAGGAACCACTGGAACAAGCGTGGCCCCTTTCTGGCGTATTCCGGCCGACCCCGTACCTGGCGGGTGTCATCGCGATGGACAAGGCCAGGACGGCCGCCTCGTACCAGCTGTCCACCTCCCACTGGAACCGATACGTGCAGGACTCGTCGGTGGCCGCGCTGCAGAACTCCTCTCGCGTGATGCCGGTAGGTGGCGGCTACGCCATCGTGTGCGACGGCCAGGTCATTGGCGCCATCGGTATCTCCCGCGGTTCGCTCGACCAGGACGAGAAAGCGGCACTCGCCGCGCTGGCCAAGCTGGGTTTCGGCACCACGGAGGACCCCGACGCCCGCTGAAGCCGCAGGACCGGGCCAACCGTGCGCACACGCGTCGCGAAAGTCCGCGTCCGCGCACTCGCACCCCTCGGGCGGCGTCTGAGCGCCCGGTCCGCGGCCGCCGGTAGCTGAACCGCCGCGGAGTGCATCCGGAACCATCGATCGCCGGGAGGAACCCGCCATCGCTGACGTCACGCGGACGTGCAACTACATCATCGTCGGAAGCGGCGCCGCCGGCGCTGTGCTGGCCGATCGGCTCAGCGCCGGCGGCTCACGCAGTGTGCTTGTGCTCGAGGCCGGCGGCTCGGACCGCAACCCGAAACATCTGATCCCGATCAACCACGCGGCGACCGCGGCCGATGGCAGGTACGCCACGTCATTCACCGCCCACCCCGGCGGCGACGGACCCACCGAGGCCTGGCCGCGTGGGCGGATCCTCGGCGGATCCACCACCATCAACGGGATGCTGTGGAACCGGGGATGGGCTCCGCAATACGATGGGTGGGCGCTCGCGCACGGCGGCAGATGGGACTGGCGGCAGATGGGACTGGGGCCGCAGGGGCTCTATCCACATCACCGGTCCCGACCCCGGCAACAAGCCGGACATCTTCGCCAACTCTTTCGCCACCGAGCACGACCGCAAGGTCATAACCGACGCCCTCGCGCGGACCCGGACCATCATCGGCACCGAACCGTTCGCGTCGATCGTCAACTACGAACAGACGCCGGGACCCGCCATCGATGAGGCCGCCACCGCCCGCTTCGCAACCGAGCACGGCTTCACCGCGAACCACAGCGTCGGCACCTGCGCCATGCGCAGCGGCAACGGCGTTCTCGACGGCCAGCTGCGAGTCCACGGCACCCGGAACCTCCGAGTCATCGACGCCTCCGTCTTCCCCAGCATGCCCTCGGGTAACACCATGGCACCGACAATGGCGCTCGCCTGGATCGCCGCAGACCTCATCAGGAACACCCCCGCCGGACGCCGATCATGACAGTCCCGGATCCACCCAACGGCCGCCGGCCGCACACCGAGATCAGCGGACCCGACGAGCAGCCGCTCGTCTACCACCACGGCACGCCCGCGGTCCAAATGAGATTTACGCCGACTCGGCAGTCCGGTCCGGTGCAGCCGAGTTCGGACATCCATGCAGGCGACCTCGGACATTGACACTGGTGGCGAGATTGGTGGATGTTGCAACGGCCGGAGACCGCAGCGCCGATCATTCGTCGATTCCTCGATCGTGTGGCATGACCCGATAGATCGTCAGAACGACGGCGTGAACGCCGTGACCTCATGATCGTCACGCCGGTCGTGGAGGGTCAGTGTCGGGTAGGGCGGGGCGACCAGTGAGGACCCGGGCGTGTGTCCGGGTGCGGCCTCAAGCCGGATCGGCAGCCCGGGCAGGTCATGGCGGCCCGACCACAGCTGCAGCTGCCCGGCCTGCGCGACAGGGGCGATGCTGTCGTTGAAGACCAGGCGAATACCCGCGAAGCGGCGGCGTTCGTCCGTGGTTTCCGCGGGGCGCATGTTCGCGGCGTTGTCGGGGTGAAAGTACTCATAATCCTCGCGCGACACGAGGTAGGTGGCGTTGGGGAACGTCGGGACGAACACCCCACCCACCAGATGGGTGTTCCACCCGACATGGTCGTAGTGGATATGGGTATTGATCACCACATCGACTCTGGCCGGGTCGACCCCGGCTGCGGCCAGCCGGTCCAGGAAGCCGGTGCGCAGGTAGGCAAACGGCGGGATCTGGGGGCGGTCACGGTCGTTGCCCACGCCGGTGTCGACCAGGATCGTGCTCCCGGCGACCCGGACCACCCAGGTGTGAAGGTCGAGCCGGGCATGTCTGGTTCAGGGCGCTGGCGAGTCGGTCAACTTGGTCGGGGTCGGTGTGCTGGCACAGGAAGATCAGCTCGTCGCAGCCCGCGGCCTTGTACTCCGCGACGACGGCGCGAATCGCGGAATCCGAGGTTGCCGTGTCGGCGATCATCTGCTCGGTCAATGCCGCTGAGGCGAAGTGAAAGAACTCGCGGGTCACCCGCTTCATCGTCTTCTCGGCCTCCGGCCCGAGGGCGTACCTGTGCGTCCCGCCGCAGTACGGAACGCCGGCCCGCCCCGCACCAGCCCACCGCTTGAGCAATAGGGGGACGAATCGGCGGAACTCATCGATGCCGGGGTTGGCCAGCCAACCCTGACCGGCGCCGACGATGCGGCGCAGGGCGGGTGCCGAGGTGGCGGCGAAGAGCAACGGAGGCCCGCCGGGCGTTGCCGGCCGAGGCCCGACGTCGCTGTCCGGTCCCCACGACCGTCGAAGTTCCGCCACCAGGGCGTCGAGCTGGCGGCCCCGGTCGGCGAAGTCCAGGCCAGATCGGTCAAATTCGTCGGATCGAACGCCCGTAGCGAGGGCAACACGCAGCCGCCCCGGCCCGGCCAGCCCGTCAACCGAGGCGATGGTCGAAGCGAACAACGCGTGGTTTGCTCTCAACGGAGCAACGACCACCCCGGTGAGCCCAATCGACGCCGTCACGCCGGCCACGGCGACGAGCACGCTCAGCGGTTCGTAGCTCGACCACACCAAACGGTCATTGACGTAGACCGTGCTGAACTGATGGCGCTCTGCTCGGCGAGCGAACTCCAGCAGGGTCGGTCCATCCACACCGCCGACCTGGTTGGGCAGCCCGATCCCGACCTGCATCACGGACATTCCGGCCTCCTCCAGGCGCAGCACGCGGCGATCACATCCAATGGCGGGCAGCTATAGGTTGCCTGCCGCTTTCGTTGTGAGCGATCGCTTCGCGTTTGGGCGCTCGGTGACACCTCGGAGCCGAGCGCGCACGGCGGTCGCGTACCGGACGGTGAACACTATCGGGATGACGAAGGCCAGCACCTGAACAACAGACCTCGCCAGGCCGCCGTCGCGCACGACCCTGGAGCATGGTCAGGTCCGCGAGCACTGGGACGAGAGCGACGTCGACGAGGTGGAGACGCTCACCCTCGACGCCCGTACCGCGGTAAAGCGGGCGTGGCGCGCACTGAGCGATGTCGTTGACGCGCACACCGCTCAGTGCGAGGCCGAATACCAAGCTGCCGAGGGCGGATGACCTCGCCCCGCCCTCAGCCAGCCGAAACCGGGGCTGCGCATGGTCAGCTCGCCGATGAGTTCGGCGAGCAGCGCGTCCTCGGGATGAGGGCCGACCACGATCCGCAGGTTGCCCACGACGGCCCGAACCTTGCGTTGCCAGTCCTGGTAGAGCTCTCGGCAGTGCGGGTCGAGGAACGCCATCCGGCTCATGTTGGGCCGGCACGCCGGATCCTCCGGGGCCCGAGGGTCCAGGTGCCCGGCGAGCAGGGCGTGGCCGAGGGCGTTCCAGGCCAGCACGTCGGTGCGCCGGCCTAATACCAGTGCCGGGACGCCGTCCAACGCCCGCAGGAGGTCCCGGGTCTCCTCGGCCACCCGCTCCGGGCGGGGACGGCGCATCCGGGGCTCGCGCCGGGCCGCGCTGGCCAGTCGTTCGAGGTGGTCATGCTCGTGCTCGTCGAGCATCAGGGCTTGGGCGACCGCTTTCAGCACCTCGACCGAGGCGCCTCGGGAGAGTCCCTGCTCCAGGCGGGTGTAGTAGGAGACGCTCACGCCGGCCAGCTGGGCCGGTTCTTCCCGGCGCAGCCCGACGACCCGCCTGCGTGGCCCGAGCTGGCGCAGCCCCAAGTCTTCTGGGCGCAGTCGCGCGCGCCAGGCCCGCAGGAACTCGCCGAGCGGGCCAGGTCCGTCTATAATTCCAGTATCCGAGGCCTCGGCGTGGCCCAGCCACACCCCGCCAGGGGTAGGATAAGACGGGACTGGTTGGCCCTGGTCAGGCCCGCGCACCCTCGGCGTCATCGGCAATACGCCCCGAAACCCGGGGACGGACCATGGATCAGATCGCACTGTGGTGACGTCACCGTCACCCGAGTGAAGGAGTACTACGGCTCGGTCGCGCGGACCCCGGCCGAGTTTTTCCCAAAGAGCCCCAAGGACATGTGGCAGGAGCATCGGGGCTGGATGGCGCCCGACTTCTGGAACGAGGAGACGAACGAGTGCGTCGCGGCGATCCAGACCTGGCTGCTGCGTAGCGAGGGACGCACGATCCTCGTCGACACCGGCGTCGGCAACCACAAGGACCGTCCCAACACGCCGCTGTGGAACCGCTTGGACACCGACTTCCTCGGCAACCTCGCCGCCGCCGGAGTGCGCCCGGCCGATGTCGACCTGGTGATCAACACCCATCTGCACAACGACCACGTCGGCTGGAACACCCAGCTCGACGGCCGTTCCTGGGTGCCGACCTTCCCCAACGCGACCTATCTGATGAGCCGGCCGGACTTCGACTTCTGGAATCCGGCCAACGGGCACGTGCCGGTCCTCGGCCGAGGCAACCAGAACGTGTTCGAAGACAGCGTCACGCCCGTGCACGAAGCCGGCCTGACCCAGCTGTGGGACGGCTCCTACCGGATCGACAAGAACCTGCGGCTGGACCTGGCACCCGGACACACCCCCGGATCGTCGGTGCTGATCCTGAAGTCGGGCGACGACCGGGCGCTGTTCGTCGGCGATCTGGTGCACACCGCGCTGCAGCTGGTAGAACCGGAGATCAACTCCTGCTTCTGCGAAGACCCCGTCGAGTCCCGAGCGACCCGGCACAAGCTGCTCGGCCGCGCCGCCGAGACCAACGCTCTCGTCTTCCCGGCCCACCTCGGTGGCCACGGCGCGGCCGAGGTGGAGCGCAACGGATCAAAGTTCGCCATCAAACAGTGGGCGGGCTTCCCCCGCATGACCTGACGGGCCGCTGACTTCCGCCGGCGCACGGTGACCGAGCGGAGGAATCTTCACACCCATAAGAGAAGAACTCATCACACAGCCGAACGACCCTGCCTCACAGCGGAACTCCAAACGGACACCCCACCCCGGACGATCACCACGCCCCCACCGCGACCAGCGGCGTCTCACATAGGGGGTACGCATTGATTCTCAGAAAGGGAGGGCTATCCGTTAAAGTTCGATCATGCCGGCGGTGTCATCGGTGACGACAGAGCGCCCGTCGCTCTTGGCGGTCAGGGTGAGCCGGCCGTAACTCCATGAACTGCGTGGCGCGGACGATGGAATATGGGATCGGCCCGGCCTTGAGGATGTCTTCCTGAAGCACCTTCGCCCGGTAGTAATCCAGATCGGGCACTTGGTCCACGCCGACGATCGAGAGGATGACGAAGTGCCCGACCCCGGCCTTCCCGCTCGCGGCAAGAAGGTTGTCCATCGAAGTCTGGAAGAAGGCGAGCGAGGCGTCGTCGAAGGTCGGGGAATTCGTCAGGTTGATGACGACGTCGGCGCCCGCCACGGCCGCCTCCAGCCCCTGGCCAGTGATGACGTCCACGCCTGTGGACAGGGAGTGCGGTACGGCCTGGTGCCCGGCCGCGTTCAGGTTCTCCACGACCCGTGACCCGATCAGCCCGGTTCCGCCGATGACTGCGAACTTCATGGCATGCGCCTTCTGTCGATGATTGGTGCCCCATATACACCTTGATGTCAATTGGTGAGTGCACCATCGGCTTGACCTGGGGCGAAGGCTCGTAAGCTGGCCCGCGCATCGGGCAGCCCCTGGCCTGCCCGCTAGTCGCTCGATGTGAGCCTTCGCGAGGGTCCCAGGTCAAGCCGGTGGTGCACTCACCCCTGGAAACCACCCACCTTATGAGGCTCTGATTGCTACCGGCGGCGCTGGCGGCGCCGAGCTCCTAGGGTGTGGTGGTTGCGGTGCGGTAGAACTCGGCTGCGGTGACGGTGGCGGGGATGCCGAGTTCGGCGGCGACCGCGGTGATCGCGGTGGCGCCGACGGCGAGGTCGGCTTGGCCGTCGGTGGTGAAATACGGTGCGATGAACGTCTCGTAGTGGGCTTGGGCTTCGTCTGCGGTGTGTCCACCGAGGAACGTCTGGATGTGTCGCACCGTGGTGTCGGGTTCATGGTGGATCACCTGCAGGGCGCGCCGGTGGGCTCGTACGACGGCCTGGACCGCGGGGTCGTCCGGGTGGATGTAGGTGGGGTCGACGGCCACGCCTACGGTGGGGATCTGGAAGTGGTCGCCGACCCAGGCCAGCACCTGCCAGCCGTGCTCGGCGGCTATCGCCTCCGGTGCCATGGTGCTGCCGACCAGGGCGGCGTCGATCCTGCCGTCGTGCAGCCAGCGCAGGTCCATGCCGTAGTCGCCGGGCGGGCGGACGAGGGTGTGGATGTCGCGGTCCGGGTCGAGGTCGACCTGGCGCAGCACGATCCGGGCGAAGCACCCGGGTGCGGTGTGGGGGGCGTGTACCGCCAGCCGTCGGCCGGCCAGGTCGGCCAGGGAGGTCAGGCCGGAGCGGGCGAGGAACCAGAACAGCGGGCGGTGGGTGTTGACATCGAGTGCGACCCAGGGGATGCCATCGGCCAGTCGGGACAGCAGTGCCCGGCCGAGCCCGATGGTGGCGCCGTGGCGCAGCCGCTGCTCGTCCCAGGAGCAGCCGTCGCGCAGCGCGACGTGGACGCCCTCGTCGGCGTAGTAGTCCTGCTGGTCGGCGATGTAGGCGACCAGTTCCTCGTGCAGGCCCCGCCCGACGTAGGCGAGATCGATCGTGTACATGAACGTTTTTCCTTGATCGTGTCACCGCCATGGTCCCGCGCATGCCGCGGGCCCGGCTGCTGCGGCCCAGGGTGCTGAGGTGATGGTGTGCCGGATGCGGTCCGGCCGTCGGCCGGACCGGGACGGTATGGCCCCGTGTGCGCAGGACAGCGGGGCGTCAGTACATGGACATCCCGCCGTTGACCGCGGCCGTGGTGCCGGTCATGAAGGCGTTGTCCTCGCTGGCGTAGAAGGCGACCGCTTGGGCGACGTCGCCCGGGTGTGCCAGGCGGCCCAGAGGGGTGGCGGCCACCTGCCGCTGCTTGTGCTTTTCGTCGAACACAACATCCGCCATGCGGGTGTCCTCCACCGGGCCGGGCTCGACGACGTTGACCGTGATGCCTCGCGGGCCCAGCTCCTGGGCGAGGTACCGGGCGAACTGCGCCAGTGCGGCCTTGGCCGTGCCCAGTGCGATCATGCCCTCTCGGGGCTGGCGGCTGAGGCCGGTACCGAGATAGATGATGCGTCCCCAGCCCTGTTCGGTCATGGCGGGCAGGACGGCTTTGGTGACCGCGAACGCCGCACGCATCTCATCGTCGAGCTTGCCGCCCAGTTCTTCCCACGTCATGTCCTGGAACGGCTTGATCACATATGGGGTGAGCGCGTTGTGCACGAGCACACCGATGCCGCCCCATGCCGCCCGGACCTGCTCGATCATGTTCTCGACCGCCGCTGCCTCGCGCACGTCGGCCTGCACGGCCATGGCCTGGCCGCCTGCGGCCTCGATGCCGGCCACGACCTCCTCGGCTGCCGTGCCGCTGCGGAGGTAGTCGACCACCACGCGCATCCCTCGCGCGGCCAGAAGGCACGCGGTGGCCGCACCGATTCCGCTGCTGGCCCCTGTCACCAATGCCACCCTGCCGGTTGCCCCAGTCACGGGCCCACCTCCTGCTCATCATCGCGGGCCGTCGGCATGACCGCCCGGAGTTGTTCATCGTCGATGCCGGGGTGTGCTGAGCGGATCGCCCCGTAGAGCACGGTGTCGACAGTCGCCCGCAGCAGATCGGCCGCGGTCCAGTCGAGTTCGCGCGGCAACTGTGAGGTGAGCAGCCGCTCCAACGCGCCGCGGGTGATCTCACTCAGCAGCTCAGGCGGCGCCGGCAGCAGTCCCCGCCGGTGCCCGTCCCGGAACAGCTCGTCGAGCCGCCGGTAGACCACCGCGTCCACACGCTGCTCCACGTACTGGCGCAGCATCGCATCGCCCCGCCCCGTCGCCAGCTGAGCCGCGCCGATCCGCCCGAGCTCACTGCCTGCCGCGATCAAAAACCGCTGTACCCGCACACCGAACGGCTGCCCTTTTGCGTCCTCGACCGCCGCCACCAGCGTGCGCTCCACCGCCGCGAACTGCCGATCCAGCACCGCGGCCAGCAGGCTGCGCTTGTCCGGGAAATGACGGTAGATCGTCTTCTTGCTCATCCCGAGCTCACGAGCGAGATCATCCATGCTCACCCGTGCGAAACCCGGCGCGAAGAACAGCCGGCCGGCCGCCTCCACGATCACGTCAGCACGCTGCCCGTCATCCTCGGAAACTTGAGAAACTAATTCGGTTTCTATAGTTCCCATGGTGGCTCCCCACTCCCACGTTGTCAAGACACGCCTTCTGGGCATGTGGGACTACGTGACCGAATGCTGTGATCTTGGCCGGCGCGGAGCACGAGGACGTGCGCGGCGTGGACGCGTGGTTTCTCCACGCACCAGCCAGAGCAGATCACGCGGTGTGCCAACGATGGTGATCGACGCCGTCCGACTGTCCTGCGGCTACCGGCGAGCCGGCCCGCAGGACGGCGCACCCCTCAACGACCACTCATCCCGGTGCCGATCTGCCGCCTTGCCCCCGGCGGCACCGCAGCCGCCAGACGCCGCCAGTCCGGTACAGCCGCCCGCGCCGGAGCGAGGTGATAGGAACCCCCTGTGGCCGCGTAGACGGAGCCTATGGCGGAGTACATCGAGATCGAGCCATTCGGCGACCACGGATACCTCGTGCGCATCCGCGAGAGTGCCGAGGAAGCCGAGGTCCGGTTCCAGGCCAGCACGGCCGTACTCGACGAGTTGAACATCACCGGCACCGACGAGGTCCAGATCGTGCCGGACGACCAGCCATCGACCAGCAGAGTGTCCTGGGTGGTGAAGGCCCGGACCTCGGCCGCCTGGCGCCGACTGATGATCATGTCGCCGGTGATCGCCAGCCGGTGCATACGCGAGTTCATCCGCACGAACGACTCGTAGGACAGTTGCGCCGCCCGCATGCTGGCCCATCCGTTGGGTACCGCGGCTAGCAGCACCACCGGCGCCAGCACGAGGTTGAGCAGGCCGGCGGTGACGATCGCGGCGGCGAGCGAGATCGCCGAGTTGAGCAGGTTTCCGCCGTTGGTCACCCCCTGGCCCACGCTGATGATTCCCCGCCCCGAAGTCCGGCGCACCAGCTCCACGAAATCCGCGTCGTCGAAGGCAACCAGCTCCGCACCGATCACCGCCGCGTGCAGCTCGTCCTGGGCGCGCAGCTCCACCCGCGGGGCCAGCACCGCTTGCACGGCGCCAACCGCCGCGTCTAGCAGTCCCCGGGCCGTGTAGGAGACCATCACCAGCCCCAGCGCCGGTAGCGCCGCCACCACCCGCTGCGGAGTCGGGCCCGGCACCAGCAGCTGGGCCAACACGTTCGCGGTGGCCAACAACCCGAACGCGGTTGCACACCCCGACGCCAGCTCGACAGCAGCGGTGAGCAACGTCAATCGCGGCGAGGTCTGCCAGGCCAGGCGCACCAGCACCCCCAGCGCGGCCGGCGCCGCACGCAGCATCCGGCCGGTGCCCGAGCTGGCCATCGTCTCGCTCACCAGCGCCCAGGACGGAATCTTGAGATCCTCGACCCTGATCAGCGTCGGCGCACCCGGATCGGGTGAACCCGCGCCAGCGGTACGACTGAATCTCATGGTGACCTCCCAGCCGGCATCTCATGGTGGCCTCCCAACCGGCCAAGCATGCCCGCCGCGCTAGCGTGCCGTCTCGTGAGTAACGACGGCCCCGATGTCCGGGCAGGGATCGTGGTCACCGGAACGGAACTGCTCACCGGCCTGATCACCGACCGCAACGGCCCGTGGCTGGCGCAGCGGCTGGGCGAGTTGGGCGTCGAGGTGGCCCACCTGCTCTGCGTGGGTGATCGGCCGGTGGACCTGGCCGCGGCACTGCGATTCCTCGCCGATCAGGGCGTCGACCTGGTCGTCACCAGCGGTGGACTGGGCCCGACCGCGGACGACCTGACCACCGAGGTAGTCGCCGGGTTCGCCGGGGTGGAGTTGGAGCTCGACGAGGCGCTGGAGCAGCAGATCGCCGTCATTCTCGCCCGGTTTCGCTACCTGGCGCACTTCAGCCCGCAGGCGCTGCGGGCGGCGAACCGCAAACAGGCGATGGTTCCCCGCGGCGCGCAGGCTCTCGACCCGGTGGGGACGGCACCCGGGCTGGTGGTTCCGGTCGACGGCGGGCCGACGGTGATCGTGCTCCCGGGACCGCCCCGGGAACTGCGGGAAATGTGGCCTGCCGCCCTGGCCACCCGGGCTGCCAGGGACGTGTTGGCGCGCACCCAGCCCTTCGCCTCGGCGCGGCTGCGGCTGTTCGGCCTGCCCGAGTCGGAGATCGCGGTAACCCTGCGTGAGGTGAGCGAGACGCTGGACCTGACGCCGCTGGAGATCACCACCTGCCTGCGGCGCGCTGAGATCGTGATCGACATCCGGCATCGGCCCGGCGCCGAGGCGATCCGCGACGCGCTCATCGAGGCGATCCGCGCCCGGCACGCCCGGCACTTGTTCTCCACCGACGGCACGTCGCTGGACGATCAGCTCGCCGGTCTGCTGCGGGGACGGCGGATCGGGCTCGCGGAATCGTGCACCGGCGGGCTGCTGGCCGCCCGACTCACCGAGCAGCCGGGGTCGTCGGACTACGTCGCTGGCGGTGTGGTGGCCTACTCCAACGCCGCCAAGACCAAGCTACTGGGCGTGCCCGCGGAGCTGATCGAGCAACACGGCGCGGTGTCACCGGAGGTGGCCCGGGCCATGGCCGACGGAGCACGGGAGCGCTTCAGTGCCGGCACCGGCGTGGGGATCACCGGGGTAGCCGGCCCGGGTGGGGGGACCGACGCCAAGCCAGTCGGCTACGTGTGCATCTGCGTGACCACCAGCGACGGGGCGGCCCTGGCCCGCGACCCGGTGCTGCCCGGCGACCGCGCCGAGATCCGCGACCGGTCGGTGACCGTCGCGATGCACCTGGTCCGGCGGGTCTTGACCTGATCATTACCGATCGAGCGCGTGACGGTCCGACTTGCCCTTCACCGCAGCGTAGGCAGCCGAGCCAACGAACAGTGCCCAGCCGATCACCACCGCCCAGAACAGCAGCTTGAACGCAACACCCAGCACCCAGCCCAGCACTGTGAATCCAATCCAGATCAACGCAATGATGCCGAGCACCTTGATCACGGTTTGCATGGTGGTCTCCTCGCGTGGCGGGCCCCAGCGGGGGAGGGCACTGGGAACTGACCCGCTGGTCTCCAGTACACACCCATCCAGGCGTAGGCGTATCGGGGTAAACCCTGGATCGACTTCAGGCTCTCGGCAACCCGTGGGACGATCGAAGCGTGCCTGTCGACGTGGTTGCGCAGGCCGGGGGTTAGCTGGTCACCTCACGCCTGGTCCGACTCTCCGATGTCCGGGACCGCGACTGGCAGTGGCGCCGGACTCTCGGGCTATCCATTGCGCTGGCCCGCGTCCGTGCCCACCCCAGGAACCTCGCCTGCCTACCCGTCGAGCGCGGCGGCCTTCCGACTCACCCTACCCATCACCGTTTCCGGCCCATCACCGTTTCCGGCGCAGGGCACTAGCGCCGGACGTCCGGGCAAAACCCGACAACGACGTCGGGTGGATCTCCGTAGGTGGCGACGGTGGGACTTCGTGGGGGACCTGGTGGTGGTCCTCCGGTACCTTTGCCGGGGCCACCGCCGCCCACGCCGTGAGGATGAGTAAGAATCGGGAGACGAAGTAGGCGAACACCATCAATCCGATGATCGGGCCGAACAGCCGGCCGGTGGGGCTGTTGGTGACACTGTCCAGATAGATGGCAAAGACCTGCTTCAGGACTTCGAAACCAATCGCTCCGAACCACGCGGCGCGTGTCGCGCTGCGCAGCGGCACTGGCTGCCGCGGCAGCCGCGCGATCACCCAGAGAAACACCAGCCACATGCCGGCCACCGACGCCGCCACCGCGAGGACGACGAGCACCAGTCGAGCCCCGAAGACCTGCCCCAAGCCCAGCACGTTCAGCACGACGCTGGCGAACGCGGTGCCGACGCCGGTCAGCGCGAAGGACGCCACCAGCGCCAACCCCAGACCGAGCAACGCCAGGAGGTCGAAGATCTTCGTGCGCAGGAAGCCCTCCGGTTCGGGCGGCTGCTCCCCCTGTGTTGGTCGCCACTGGGTTGATCTCCACTGGGTTGGTCGCCCCTGGGTTGGTCGCCCCTGGGTTGGTCGCCCTTGGGTTGATCGCCCTTGGGTTGATCGCCACTGGGTTGGTCGCCACTGGGCGGTGAGCGCCTCACGGAGGTTGCCCATCCAGCCCAGCCCGGAGTACAGCGCACCGAGCAGACCCACGATCCCCACGCCGCTGCGGGACTTGATCGCCCCATCGATGATCTGATCGAGAGTCGGGCCCAACCCGGCAGGCGCCGCCGACTGGATCTGATCCTGCAAATGGCGCAGCAACTCCGGGTTGCCGGCGAGCACGAAACCTGCGACCGCAAAGGCGATCATCAACAGCGGTACCAGAGAGAGCACGCTGAAAAACGTGATCGCCGCAGCGTAGTGGTCACCGTGGTGAGCAGTGTAGGACTGCCCGGCGCGCACCAGATGATCTAACCACTGGTAGCGCAGCCGGTACCGCTGGAGCAAGCCCGGCTGCCCGTCGGCCTGCTGTGGACTAGTCCCCCGCATACCCTCCTACGCTAGTCAGAGGATGCGCGTTCAGCCCGTCGCCAGCAGAAAACCCACCCGGTTGTCACCCGCACGTCCCGTTTCCGCAGCGAGTTCGCGGGCTCGCTCAGCGCCCGGACCGGTCAGCCGCAGTCGCTGCCCGGTGTCGGGGTGAGGTATTCCCGTGCGGCCCAGCGGCTCGGCCCGAGTTCCCGGAAATCGTTGCGGATGGTCCGGTCGGCCGACACCACCGCCCCCCTGCTGTAGGTCTCCACTACAGCGGCGTCATTGTCGGGACTGGACCGCACGTTGAGCGAGTCCGCGGTGACCGTCACCGTGCATGGTCGCGAGGCGCCTGCTCCCGTGCTGCTCCCGCTCGTCGTCTGGCTGTTGTGCTCGGAGATCAGCAGGAGTATGCCTAGCGCCACGGCTCCCCCGACGACCCACTTCTGCGTTGTCGTAGCCACCTGCCACTCTCCGCTGTCACGATCTCAACTGTCACGATCTTATTCGGAGATAATCTCGTTCCGGGATGAGGTCATGCTTCACAAGCCCATGGCGTGCCGCAACCCCCGATCGAGCTCATCGAGGAAGGCCTCGGTGGTCAGAAACGGGGTAGCTGGGCCGATCAGCAATGCCAGATCTCTGGTCATTTTGCCGCTCTCGACGGTGTCGATGCAGACCCGTTCCAGGGTCTCCGCGAATCGGATGACCTCGGGAGTCGCGTCCAGCGTGCCGCGGTGGCGCAGACCTCCGGTCCACGCAAAGATCGACGCGATCGGGTTGGTCGAGGTGGGTTGGCCCTGCTGATGCTGCCGGAAATGTCGGGTGACGGTGCCGTGCGCGGCCTCCGCCTCGACGATCTGGCCGTCCGGGGTCATCAGGACGCTGCGCATCAGGCCCAGTGAGCCGAAGCCCTGCGCGATGGTGTCGGACTGCACGTCGCCGTCGTAGTTCTTGCAGGCCCAGACGTAGCCGCCAGGCCACTTCAGCGCGGCAGCCACCATGTCGTCGATCAACCGGTGTTCGTAGGTGAGGCCGTGCTCCTCGAAGTCGGCTTTGAACTCCGATTCATAGATCTCGGCGAACACGTCTTTGAACATGCCGTCGTACGCCTTGAGGATCGTGTTCTTGGTCGACAGGTAGACCGGATACTCGCGGGCTAGGCCGTAGCGCAGCGATGCCCGGGCAAAATCCTCGATGGATCTACGGTAGTTGTACATCCCGAGTGCGACACCGCCACCCTCACCGAAGTGCGCCACCTCCATCTCCAGCGGCTCACGGCCGTCGTCGGGAGTGTAGGTGATCGTCACGGTGCCCGGCCCTGAGACGGTGAAGTCGCTGGCCTTGTACTGGTCGCCGTGCGCGTGGCGGCCGATGATGATCGGCTTGGTCCAGTGCGGCACAAGACGGGGAACGTTGGAGCAGACGATCGGTTCCCGGAAGATTACACCGCCGAGAATGTTGCGGATCGTCCCGTTGGGTGAGCGCCACATGTTCTTCAGACCGAACTCCTCGACCCGCGCCTCGTCGGGTGTGATGGTGGCACATTTGACGCCCACCCCGTGTCTGGCGATCGCGTGTGCGGCGTCGACGGTGATCTGATCATCGGTGGCGTCCCGGTGCTGGATGCCGAGGTCGTAGTAGTCGAGGGTGATGTCGAGATAGGGCAGGATCAGCTTGTCCCTGATGACCTGCCAGATGATCCGGGTCATCTCGTCGCCGTCGAGTTCGACGACGGTCCCCATTACCTTGATCAACCTGTCCTCCTTCGTCGGACCCGTGAAGTGGCCCTGCTGGTTGGCGGCGAGCCGCAGCCACGCATCGCCACTTACAGGCCCCGCACGTCGGCCTGCTTGGCCGCAACGGCCTGCGCGGCCTGTCGCAGTTGCGCGAGCTCGCCGGCGGTCAGCGGGGTCTCCACCACCCGGTGTACCCCACCCCGACCTAGCTCGGCGGTGACACCCAGGTAAACATTGGAGATTCCGTACTCGCCGTCCACCCAGGCGCAGACCGGCAGCACGGCACCGGAGTCCTCGTGCACCGCGCGGACCATGCGGGCCGCCGCGGCGGACGGGGCGTAGTAGGCCGATCCGGTCTTGAGCAGGGCGATCACTTCGGCGCCACCGTTGCGGGTACGGGTGATCAGCTCTTCGATCTTCTCGGCTGGCAGCAGGTCGGTCAGTGGCGCGCCGTCCACCGTGCACGCGCTGGGCACCGGGACCATGGTGTCACCGTGCGAGCCCAGCGTCAGGGTACGCACCGAGGACACCGGGACAGCGAGTTCCTCGGCGACGAAGCTGGTGAACCGCGCGGTGTCCAGCATCCCGGCCTGGCCCATCACCCGGTGCCGGGGGAATCCGGTGGCGATCTGCGTCAGCGCGGTCATCTCGTCCAGCGGATTGGACACCACGATGACCACCGCGTCCGGGGCATGCCGGGCAACATTCTCCGCGACCTGCCGGACGATGCGGGCGTTGACCTCGATCAGGTCCATCCGGCTCATCCCAGGCTTGCGGGGTAATCCGGCGGTGATCACAACGATGTCGCTGCCGGCGATCGCCGCATAACCCGAACCGTCCGCTCCGGTAGTTTGGCCGACGATCCTGGTCTCGAAGCCCTCCACCGGTCGGGACTGGTTCATGTCCAGCGCCAAACCCTCCGGTCTGCCCTCGATGATGTCGGTGAGCACGACGGTGTCAAACAGGTCGTACTCGGCCAGCCGTTGCGCGGTGGTCGAACCGTAGAAACCGGCCCCGATGACCGCGACCGTGCCAGAACGTGCCATCCCTGATCAACCCTCCCGTGCGCAATCTTCTCCGAACATCATCTCTCGGGCAAATCAGACTTAGCCTACGGTCAGCGGTCCCCCGGTGATCGTCAGCGCCACGATCAGCATCAGCAGCCCGAAAACGCCGTAGGTGAGCACGTCCAGGGCGCGGCGGCGGATCCCCAGCAGCCCGGTCCGCTCGGGTGGAAGCACCGCCCGCAACCCCGCGGCGAGCAGCAGCGCGCCGCCGATGATCACCGTGCCTTCCCGCCAGTGGTACTGCGCAATGCGCACCATGCCCACCGCGACCACGGCCAGAACCAGGCCAAAAGTGAGCTGTGGCCGCAGGCTCGTCCGCCTGGTCATGATGGGCCGGCCGCGAACAGTTCGTCCCTGATCGCCCTGCCCTCCAGCACCACCGCGCTCACGAGGGCATCCTTGCACCGGGGCTCACGGTCGACGGCGCCCAGCCCGATACTGCCAAGGGAGTGCGGTCGGCAGCGCGATCACGGCGACCGCGAGCAGGGTCAACGCGGTGCCGATCAGGGTGGTGGCGGTGAGGTGATCATCGCTGGTAGGCAGGAACAGATCCAGTAGCACGGCTCCGACAAGCTGCCCGGCCACTGCTCCCAACCCCAGCAGGAGCACCCCGGTGATCGGGACGATCGCCGCGGCGGCGCCGATGAACAGCACACCTAGCGGACCACCCAGGTAGAGCCACGGCTGCGCAGGCAGTGGGTGAGGCAGCCCGCGCAGCGCGATCTCCACCGCCGAGACCAGCACCAGCGCGAGGGCACCCACCACGAAATTGACCAGTGCGGCCGGCAACATCCCGGCCACGGCCCCTCCGTTGTCCCGGGCCGCCGCGCCGACCCGCCCGTTCACCGCCTGCTGCCAGGCGGTACCCGCCCCGCCCAGCGCGGGTAACAAGGCCGGCCACAGGGCCTGGAATGCGCCGATCCGGTTGGAGACGGCCAGCACCACGGCCGCCAGGGCAAGCGCCGCACCGGCGACCCGGCGCACGCTGAGCTCCCGCGGCCCGCCCGGCCCAACGCCAGCCCGGTCCACTAGCAGGGCGCTGGCCGTCTGTCCGGCGACCACGGCCACGGTGAACACCGCCACCCCAATGGCCGCGACGGTCACGCCCTGGCAGAGCACGAGAAACGCGCCACAGATGCCGCCCAGCAGCTGGTAGGGACGCAACGTGCGGTTCCGGACGGCGGCGAGGATCCGGCCCAGCCCGCGGCGCATCCGCCGTCGGGTCGCGGCCACTAACGCCAGCAGCAGCAGGCCACCCAGGAAGGACAGCAGGGCGGCGAGGAGGCCGTCGTCGATCCGCTGGCTGAGCTCGCCGTTGATCCGGGCCTGGACGGCCACCGCCACCCCGATCCCCACGGCCATCGCGATTCCGGCGCCGCGCGCCCCCTGGGTTGGTGCGGGCGCGGTCTGCTCGCTGCGTGCGGTCACGCCCCATCCTCACCCCGCACCCGGTGCCCCGGTTCCAGAAAGGTCAGCGCCCGCAGGTCGGACAACCCGTGCAAGGAGAAGGTAAACCGCGGGCGGTCGGTGATCGGCGGGTGGGCTCACCGGAAGTCACGGGAGCTCAGGTGCACCCGCAGGTCCAGTGCAGCAGCGTGCTCGGCGAGGATGTTGATCACTCCCTCGGCAATCTGCAGCCGGCCGCGCAGCAGCAGCGCCGGGCAGGCGCGCACGATGGTGCGGTACCGCACCCAGAAACCCGGTGAGCAGATCACGTTCACCATGCCGGTCTCGTCCTCCAGGTTGAGGAAGGTGACCCCGCCCGCAGTGGCCGGGCGCTGCCGGTGGGTCACCGCGCCGGCGACCAACACCCGCTGCCCGTCCCCCCGTTCCCGCAGCTCAGCGGCGGGCACCACACCCAGTCTGGCCAGGTCGGTACGGAGGAACTGGGTGGGGAAGCTGCCCGGCGAGACCCCGGTGGCCCAGACGTCGGCCGCGGCGAGCTCCAGCGCGCTCATCCCGGGCAGCGGTGGGGCGACGACCCCGACTGCGGTGCCGGGCAACCGGTCCGGCCGCTGCGCGGCCACTGCTCCGGCGGACCACAGCGCCTGCCGGCGTTGCGGAGCAAACTGGTCGAACGCCCCACCGGTGGCCAACGCCTCGGCCTGGGCCGTGGTCAGCCCCACCCGGTGCGCGACGTCAGCGATGCTGCGGTAACGGCCGTGAGTTTCCCGTTCCTCAACCAGCCGGGTGGCCAGTGGCAGGCTGACCGTGCGCAGCAGGGCCAGCCCCAGCCGTACCGCCTGCTCCGGTGCGCCTTCCGCGGCCGGTTCCAGCCCGGCGTGCACCCCGCTGGCGTTGATGTCCGGGCCGCGGACGGTGACACCGTGGCGTCGAGCGTCGGCGATCAGCGACTGTGGAGAGTAGAAGCCCATCGGCTGGGCTCGCAGCAAGGCGGCACAGAACGCCGCCGGGTAATGGTGCTTGAACCAGGCGCTGTAGTACACCAGCGAGGCGAAGCTGATCGCGTGGCTTTCCGGGAAGCCGAAGTTGGCGAAGGCCAGTAGCTTGGCGTAGATCTTCTCGGCGAGCTCGCCGCGGATCCCGTGCCGTGCCATGCCCTCGAACAGTCGCCCGCGGAGCCGTTGCATCCGTTCGGTGGACCGTTTGGCGCCCATCGCACGGCGCAGCTCGTCGGCCTCGGCGGCAGAGAAGTCGGCGACGTCGATGGCCATCTGCATCAGCTGCTCTTGGAATAGTGGCACACCCAGCGTTTTACGCAGCGCGTTCGCCAGTCGCGGGTGATCGTAGTCCCAGGCCTCCCGGCCGTTGCGGCGCCGGATGTAGGGATGCACCGAGCCGCCCTGGATCGGGCCGGGGCGGATCAACGCCACCTCGACCACCAGATCGTAAAAGCAGCGTGGTCTGAGCCGGGGCAGGGTAGCCATCTGCGCGCGGGATTCCACCTGGAACACCCCGACCGAATCGGCCCGAGCCAGCATCGCGTAGACGGCCGGATCGGTGGGCTGGAGATCTGACAGCTGCACCCGGTGCCGGTAGTGGCGGGCCACCAGATCGACCGCGTAGCGCAGCGCGGCGAGCATGCCAAGCCCGAGCAGGTCGAACTTGACCAACCCGGCCGCCGCACAGTCATCTTTGTCCCACTGCACCACCGAGCGGTTCTCCCTCCGGGCCCACTCCACTGGACAGACCTCGGCCACCGGACGGGAACAGATCACCATGCCCCCGGAGTGGATGCCCAGATGCCTCGGGAACCCCTCCAGCTCAGCGGCCAGCGCCAGCACCGGTCCCGGAATGTCGGTGAGACCCGCTGGCGGGGTCGAACCACCAGCGCTGCCGTCTGTGGTCCGGTTCAGCGATCCCCACCGGTCGATCTGTTTGCTCCAGGCGTCCTGGGTACCGGTCGAGTAGCCCAGCGCCTTAGCCATGTCCCGCACCGCCGAGCGGGCCCGGTAGGTAATCACGTTGGCGACCTGGGCCGCACAGTCGCGGCCGTAGGTGCCGTAGACGTACTGGATGACCTCCTCGCGGCGGTCGGACTCGATATCCAGGTCGATGTCGGGGTAACCGTCCCGATCCGGGGTGAGGAACCGTTCGAAGAGCAGGTCCATCGCCACCGCGTCGACGCTCGTGATGCCCAGTGCGTAGCAGACCGCGGAATTGGCCGCCGAGCCGCGACCCTGGCAGAAGATGCCGGCCCGCCGGCAGAACGCCACGATGTCGTGGACGATGAGGAAGTAGCCGGGGAAGTTCTTCTTCTCGATGACAGCCAGCTCATGCTCGATCTGGTGGTAGGCACCGGGACGCTCGTCGTAGCTGCCATAGCGGGTGGCCGCGCCGAGCCAGGTAAGTTCGCGCAGCAGGCTGGCCTCGGTGTGACCGCCGGGGACGGCGAACGGCGGCAGGTCCGGCGCCACCAGGCGCAGATCGAAGGAGCACTCCCGACCCAGCGCGGCGGCCCGCTCGACCGCTCCAGGCCAGCGGGCGAACCGGTCGGCCATCTCGGCACCAGAACGTAGGTGCGCCGTTGCCGCGGCCGGCAGCCAGCCAGCCATCTCGTCCAGACTGCGCCGGGCCCGGACCGCGGCCAGCGCGGTGGCCAGCCGGTGCCGGGACGGGGTGGCATAGTGCGCGGCGGTGGTGGCAACGATATCCAGCCCGTACGCTGCGGCCAGGGCGGCGAGCTCGTCGTTGCGCTCAGTGTCGTCCGCCAAGCCGTTGGCAGTGAGCTCGACGATGACGTGATCCACGCCGAACAACTCGGTCAGACGGCGTAGCTGCGTGGCCGCAGCGGCCGGACCTTCGCGCTCCAGCGCCCGGCGCACCGCTGCCTTGCGGCAACCGGTGAGCACCACCCAGTGCCCGCCTGCGGCGGCGGCTACCGCGTCAAGGTCGTAGACCGGTCTGCCCTTCTGTTTCCCGGCGATCTGCGCATCACTGATCACCCGGGACAACCTGCGGTAACCCTCGGGCTCGCGGGCCAGCACGAGCAGGTGCTCACCCTCTGGGTCAGGTATCCCGTTCTGTGGTGCGGTGAGGCCGAGAGTGAGCTCCGCCCCGAATACGGTCTTGACGCCCAGCTCGCGGGCCGCCTCGGCAAAGCGCACCACTCCGTACATCCCGTCGTGGTCGGTGATCGCGATCGCGTCCAACTCCAGCCGAGCCGCCTCTTCGACCAATTCCTCAGGGTGACTGGCCCCGTCCAGGAAGCTGAAGTTGGAGTGGCAGTGCAGCTCGGCGTAGGGAGTGCGCGGCTGGGTCTCCGGGAACTGGGTCTCCGGGAACTGGACCGACGTTAGCGGCGGCTCGTACCGGTGCCGGTGGCGTGTCCACGCCGGGCTGTCCCCGCCGTCCCCTGGGTGTTCCTCGTCGCGATGCCGTGTCCTGGACCCGGCGGGTCGCCCGGACAGTGCCCACTCCAGGTCCGTCCACCGCACTGGCGGGTTGTTCCAACTCATCGCTCCCCCATCAGAATGGTGGCGGATCAGGCTCGAGTGGATGTAGGTGGTGCGGCCGTGGTAATTCGAACACACGTTCGATGATAGCAGGTTGTCCCGTGCAGGGGGCAAGTCAGGGCTGGAAGCAGGCACGGCACCGACGACCAGACCATCGCAAGGAAGATCTCAACTGTGCGGTGAACGCGATCACGTTGATGGCAGTTCCTTGCAGACGGCGACCCGAGCATTGGTGCGGTCCTGCACTCGCCAGGGCCGGCGAGGGGCGCGACTTACCCGGGCCTCCTTACTGCTCTCCCTGCTCGCCGCGCAGGAAGCGCTCAAGCTCAGCGGCGAGCTCGTCGCCTGATGGAAGACCCGAGAAGTCGGGCGGTGCGGCCGCCTCACCGTCGAACGCGGCCTCGAGACCACTCACGAGATCCCGGTATTCCGCACTGTTGGCAACAATTTCGTCGATTTGGTGCAACACACTGTCAGCTGCGGCATGCAACTCCCCAGCGTCGAGCTTCAGCCCGGCGACGGCTGCCAGCGCATCGACGAGTGCGGCGGAGGCCGCCGGGTAAGGGATGGCTGCCAAGTAGTGGGGCACCCGCGCCCACACCCCGATGGCGGGGATACCCGCGGCGGCGAAACCTTCCTGCAGCGCCGTCTGGATCCCGGCTGGCATCTCGGCGGTGCCAGCGACCACGCCCACCTGCGCCGCCAGCTCAGCCGCGGTAGCGATCGCCATCAGACTGATCGGGCGGGTGTGTGGAACAGGAGCGGCGTAGGCGCCAAGACCGACCACTAGTCGCACTCCCAGTTGCGTGGCTAGGCCCACGACGGCCCGGACAAAGGCATGCCACGCCATGTTGGGTTCGGGTCCCATCAAGACCAACACACTGCTCCCTGCGGCGTCTTGACCGGCCCGCAGCTGGATCTCGGGCCAGCTCAAATGATCGACGACGCCGTCGGAGATTCGTACGATCGGACGACGAGACCGGAAATCGATGAGCTCGTCCGAACTGAATGTGGCCAGCACCTCAGTCGGGATCGTGTCGAGAATATGAGCGATGGCCGCTTGGGCTCCCAGCCCCGCGTCGACCCAGCTCTCCGTCGCGAGGAGCAGCACCGGCGACTCCAGCGAGCGGTGAGAGTGCAGCTCGTAGAGAGATGACATCATCGGAGCCTATTGCCTACACGCACGCTCCGGTGAGGCGCTTGTTCGACGAAGTCATCGCCGATGTGCCATCGCCACCGCGGCACTCGCCGACGGCGACACCCGTGGTCGCCACTGCCCGACGCCCGCAGGCCCTGAATGAGCTGATCGCCACGCACCCGGATCAGGTCGAGGCCCTGACTCGACGTGCTCATCAACAACGCCGGCCGTACCCAGGTCGGTGCCCTAGAGGAGACGGTGCCCTGGAGGAGACGACAGAACAGGCCACCGTCCACCACCGTCACTCATAGATCCCTTCAACCCACCAGCGGCCGGTCTCGCAGGCCAGCAGCACCGCGAGGGGTTCGGCGGCACGCCCGGCGGGTTCGGCGTCGAGTACCGCCTGCAGTCGCGCGCAGCGCCGCCCTCCACCGGGCTCCCACCAGCGCTCCTCGAGCGGCCAGGGCCCGGCCCAAGTCAACACCCGACGCGGCGGGTTCCCGTCCACCGCGATCCGGTACGGGACACCGGTGAGCCTTCCGCGCCCGCTTACCTTGACGGCGCGTCCGGCATCGTCAAACACCTCGGCAGGCAGCGTACGGGCGGGCACCCGGGGCGGGGAAGGGGCAGGCAGCCGGCCCGGCCAGGGAGGGTCCGCATCGTGCGCCGGAATCGGGTCGTCTCCCCAGGGCACCAGGCGCACCCGGTCGGTGGGCCCCCGGCCACCGCCGAGCACTCCGATGAGGACTGCCTCGGGCCCTAGCATCCCCTGCACCCGGACCAGGGCCCGGCCGGCCCGCTCGTCATCTTCCCCCGACTCCCCCCACAGCCCACGCTGCAGGGCCTGGCCGCCGATCACCTCCTCCGGGATCAACTGGAGCAGCGTGATGCCCGCGCTGGGGTGTGATCCACGGGAAGTGAGCCAGCCGTCCAGCTGCCAGCGCACCCGATCGGCGATGCCGGATGCGGTCAGCGGCCCGGCACAGCGCCACACCCGGTGCAGCTCCTCGCCCGCCTCGGTGCAGGCGCTGATCCCGAGCCGGACACAGGCCAGACCGCGGGAGGCCAGTGCGGTGTGCAGTTGCCCCGCAGGTTCCCGGGAGGCGAATGCCGCCGCATCAACCCGTTCCAGCGACGGGTCGAACCGGCGGGTGACGGTGAGATCGACCGGCGGGTCGCGGCGAGCCAGCGGGCGCTCGTCGAGCCCCCGGGCAAGCCGGTGCGCCCGCACCCCGTCGAGGCCGAACCGGGAGGCGACGTCGTCGACAGGCAGGGCGGCGAACGCGCCGAGGGTGCGCAGCCCCAGCCGGTGCAGCAGATTCACCAGTGCGGCCCGATCAGCTGCAGTCCGGCCAACCCCGGTGACGGCGGGCTGGTGCAGCTCGGCGATGCTCAGCATGGCGAGAAAGCCGGCCGAACTATCCGGTGGCACCAGAAGGCCACGATGCGCGGCCAGGGTCGCGGCGAACAGACCGTCGGCGATGCCGACCTGGCATTCCACCCCGGCCTGCGCAGCGACCACATCGACGATCCGCTCGGCCACCGTGGGTTCGCTACCGAAGTACTGGGTTGGGCCCCGGGCCGGCACCGCGACCAGTCCGGGATGCACCACCTCCACGCCGGGCGCCAGAGTCTCAACCGCGGCAACCACCGGCTCGAATACCCGGGCGTCCCGTTCCGGATCGTCGGCGAGCACGACCAGCTCCGGGCAGCGGCCCTGCGCCTCACGGCGGCGTTGCCCACGGCGCACCCCCTGTGCCCGAGCAGCCGCCGAGCAGGCTACCACCCGGTTAGCGGCCACCACCGCTACCAGTGTCTGCGCAACCAAGCCCTCAGCGGCCGCACCAGCCACCGCAGGCCAGTCCGGGCACCAGACCACCACCACCCGGACCGGCGCCATCAACTCACCGCTCTACTCGACGGGGCCAGGTCCGCGAGCACCTCCGCCACCGGGCCGCCGGGACCGGGCAGCAGCAAGCGAGCGGTGCGAAGCCGGGCCGCCGCACCGCGGCCCATTGCGTGCACCACAACCTCGCGGCTGCGCAGCCGCCCATATCCGGCCTCGGCGCCATACCAGGTCTCGGCACGGCAGTCCAGCGCGACTTCCGCGCCCGGCCATCGACCGAGCGGGAGCAGTACCGACCCCCGCTGCCAGGCCCTAGCAGCCAGGGATCGCCGAGCGCCGGGGGACATCCGGTCCGCGCCGGCCAGCGCCACCAGACCCACCCCGTCAAGCAAGGCCGCGGCCACCGGTGCCGGATCCGACCCAGGTCGAGGGACCAGAGCCAGCCGCTGCACCACCACCCCCGCTTCGGCTGCGGCCACTATCCCGAGGTCGCCGACACCGATCACCGCGGCCCAGGCCCCCTGCGCCGTGGCCGCGGACAGCAGTGCCAGCAGTAACGCCATCGAGCCGTGCACCGCGATGACCGACCCTCGGCGCAGTCCACCGCCAGGCAGCAGCGGCGCGAGCGGTTCAACCACCGGAAACGGCGGCCGACCACCGGGGGCGTCGAGCCGCTTCCCCAGCGTCGAGGCGGGTACCACCGGTACCCGTTGCAGCACCGACGCGACGCCCGCACTCACCATTCCGCGGCCTCCCAACGAGTGGATGCGGCGTCAAGCCGCCGCATCCAGATCCGCCGCGGGGAAGGCAGCGCATGTATCGAACATGTGTTCGATTACTAGTTAACCCGAGTAGTCGGGCACCGTCAACCGCCGTCTCACTTCATGTCCGCGCAGGTGAAGCGAAGCGCCGCTTCCCAATCTAGAAAGCCGCCACCGATGAGGTCTGCGACATCCTCGCCGAGCTGTTCTCGCAGCGACATGGCGTAACGGTCGACCTGCCGGCGCTCACTGTCCTGCCGAGTCCCCGTGAAGTAAACGTGCCGCTTCCCGGCGGCGAAGTGGGTCAGCAAGGAGGCCTTCACGAATCTGTCAATGTAACACACTTAATCTATGAGCCATCTTCGACTGCCAGCCCTGGACCTTCCCGCCGGGTTGCTGACGCGCCTGCGCCGGTTAACGGAAGCGAGCGGGTCGCCGGGGGTGATATACGCGCGGATCTCCGAGGACCGGGAGGGCGCCGGGCTGGGCGTGGAACGCCAGCTAGAAGATCAATGCGTGCTGTTCGACCAGCTCGGCGTGTACGCCGATAACGACCTCTCTGCCTTCACCGGTAAGCCCCGGCCGGACTACTTGGCGATGCTCGCCGATTTGGACGCGGGCCGGGCCCGGGTGGTCACCGCGTGGCATACCGACCGGCTGCATCGCAGCCCCAAAGAGCTGGAGACCTATATTGACCTTGCTGAGCGGCGGGTATTGACCTTGTTGAGCGGCGGGGGGTGGTGACGCACTCGGTGAAGGCCGGTCCGCTGGATCTGGCGACGCCCTCCGGCCGGGCGGTGGTCCGCACGCTGTGCGCATGGGCGCGGTTTGAGAGCGAGCACAAGGGCGAACGGGTCCGCGCCGCCCGGCGCCAAGCCGCCGAGCAGGGCCGCTGGCAAGGGGGGTGCCGACCCTTCGGGTTCGAGCCGGATGGCACCACCATCCGCCCCGCCGAAGCCACCGCTATCGCCCAGGCCAGCGAGGCCATTGTGGCCGGGACCAGCCTGCGCAGCGTCGTACGCGACCTCAACAACACGGGACATCGCACCGCCTGGGACAAGGAATGGACCACTCAGGCGGCCCGGGACATGCTGCGCCGGCCCCGCAACGCCGGTCTCACCACCTACGGCGCTGAGACCTTCCCCGCCACCTGGCCCGCCATCGTGCCCGAAGCCACCTGGCGCGCGGTGGTGTCCATCCTCAGCAACCCCCAGCGACGCACCACCCTCGGCAACCGGATCAAATGGCTAGGCAGCGGACTGTACGTGTGCGGCGCCTGCGGCCAGCCCGCGCTGCGAGTCTCCCGAACGGGGAACCACCAGCACCCCACCTACCGGTGCAAGGCCCAGGAGAACACCGGCCACAGCGGCGGGCACGTCACCCGCGCCGCGCCACCGCTCGACGACTACGTCGAGCGGATCATCGTGGCCCGCCTGCAACAACCCGACGCCACCACCCTGCTCACCACCCCGACCGATTCCAAGCTGGACACCACCGCGCTGCACACCGAAGCCGCCGCCATCGGCCAACGCCTCACCGACTTCTCCGCCGCCTTCGCCGAAGGCGTGATCACCCTGGCCCAACTCCGCACCGGCACCGGCAAACTCCGCGCCCGGCTCACCGAGATCGAAGACACATTGACCGCCGCCGCAGCAGTCAACCCGCTCGCCGGACTCGCCGGGCAACCCAACATCGCAGAAATCTGGTACGGAACCACCCCGGACCGCTCCGGCGGGCTCGACGTGGGCCGGCGCCGTGCCGTGCTCGCCACCCTGCTCACTGTCACCGTGCTGCCTACCGGCAAGGGCAGACGCCCCAACGGCTCCTATTTCGACCCCACCGGAATCCACCTCGAATGGAAAACACACCGATCACACCCCGCTCCCTGCGCGGAGAGGTTCTCCCCACGATCGCAGCGCGATGAGTAGTGAAAACAGCGCTGTAGAGGGTTGTTTCCCCCTCACTTCATCACCTCACCTCGCCGGAGGTGATGACAGGCGGGGGAACCGAAGGGGGAAGTCACCGGGGAGCCGGGGAAGTCTCCCCACGGCATCCCCAGCCTCATTGTCTCGGTCTCGACACTCTTGTCGCCTGAATGTCCGGTCATTCCTCGGCCAGTTTGCGGCGACGTATCGCCCATTCTGAATCACGCCATGCCGTGGGCATGGTGGCGAGGCATTCGAGCGCGACCTTTCTGGCCCCTTGGACGTCTCCCAAGGCGCGGAGCACGAATCCGCGTTGGCCGATGAAGAATGCGGGCACGTACCAATAACCTGAGGGTGGCAGCCCTTCCGGTGGTGGTAGCTGACCGACCATGCGGTCAGCCTCGGTGAGCAGGCGAACCGCACTGGCCCGGTCGTTGTCGCGGGCCAACACTTCGGCCCGTTGATAGGTGATGTAGGTACGGAGCCCACTGTGGACACGCGTGTCTCGCTGCGCGGCCTCCGAGAGCGAGTCCGCTTTTCGTAGATCCCCCCTGCGCAGTCGCGCATACGCGTGGAAGCTCAACGCGGTGGACAATCGAAGAGGGTCGTCGACCTCCACCGCCAGCACGGCGGCGCGGTCAAGGTATCGGTCAGCGTCGTCCCAGCGACCCAACGGAATCGACAGCCACCCGAGGTACTGGTTGATCTCACTGGACAACCCGAGAGCAGCCGGACGCGCCTGGGCTCGCACCCCAGCAGCCAGGTGGTCAGCCAAGTTCTGTTGCTGCTGGACCATCGGGAACACGGCTGCAGCGCTGGTTTCATCCTCGAGATGGCGGATCCCGACCAGCACGGCCGCCAACGCCTCGATGGCAGCGCCGTCCGTGCGCCACGGCCGCGCAGCTGCCCTGGACAGCCGTTCCCTCCCGTCT
>Ga0213881_10000321_pt1 | contig 34498 bp, 34 predicted proteins | sample BarmaccoBMER_R08_FD_160104 | JGI IMG/M metagenome (GOLD analysis project Ga0213881, IMG submission 160104) | Barbacenia macrantha exposed rock microbial communities from rupestrian grasslands, the National Park of Serra do Cipo, Brazil - ER_R08 ...
TGGTACTCTAGTGATATTAAAAATTTTGGATGTGACAGTTGGTCTACGCGTCAAGCCAGACAAAGAAATTCAAGGTATGGACATCAATGAACATGGGGAACAAGGTTATGGAGACGATTTTGCCTCTGGACTCAATTTCACCGAGCGATATTAGCTGAGGCATCAATAGCAACTTATTCGTCCTCAAGGTTAAAATCTGAGGCGAACTTATGCTGAAGCTAATCCATTACTCATGTCCCCGAAACCCTTTGAGGCTTGGGCTCTCATATCCCTAGCTATAAATATAGTACTTGTATTATTGTTTGTTTTACTACTTAAACGTAGTAGTCTAGCTGTGCTCTCCTACGCCACGACAAAACCGCTAAATCTTGTAAAACAAACACTTGCAGTAATACCTGGCTCAGGACTGCGCCCTCTACCGCCAAATTATCAGCAGAGGCTAAGCGTACTTAGGCGTGAAGCAGATAATGCAGCTAAGACCCGACCCAAGCATCTCACTATCTTACTTGGTAACTCCATTACTGATTTTTTTCCTCCAGAAATGTTGCCACCTGGACGCAGCTGGCTGAATCAGGGGATTGCTGGGGATACAACAGCAGGAGTGTTAGAGCGGTTGCAGCTATTTGACTGCACTCAACCTGAAACCATCTTTGTGTTAATTGGAACTAACGATCTTACCCAAGGGGTAGATGATGCAACAATTTTGGCAAATCAGCAAAAGATTGTTGACTACTTAAAACAAGCTCACCCAAACTCACAAATTGTTATCCAATCGATTCTGCCGCGTAAAGATGAGCCAAAGTTACCAGGGAGTGACCACAAATACGGTCGGATTCAGAAGCTAAATCAGCAGCTTTTAGCAACCGCTAAGGCTAGCAGGGTCCACTATCTCAACTTATACCCCCTCTTCGCCAATACCCAAGGGAGTATCCTGCCAGAATTGACAACAGACGGGCTGCACTTAAGTTCTCAAGGCTATCTCGTCTGGCGCTCTGCCTTACAGCTATATAGTCAACTGGAACTGGAGCCAACCGCTAACAGCAGATGAAGGGAAGATAATTTCTTATCGAAAAACTTGGTTTAAAACCTCGCCGTTCTACGGCGACTTTATAGAGTTGGCGGCTCTATAAAAAAGATTGTAATATAGACTCATGAAAACGCTAGAGTTCAAATTAAAGGGTAAGACAGAGCAGTTCCAGATTGTCGATCAGGCAATCAGGACAGCTCAGTTTGTTCGTAACAAAGCACTGCGGTATTGGGAGGATAATAGCGGAGTCAAACCCTATGATTTGAACATCTACTGCTCTAGACTAGCTAAAGAGTTCTCTTGGGCGAACAAGCTCAACTCTCAGGCTAGACAAGCAGCAGCAGAACGTGCGGCTTTTGCAATTGTTCGTTTCTATGAGAATTGCAAAGCGAACAAATCTGGCAAAAAAGGATATCCTAAATACAAAAAGAACAGCCGCTCCGTAGAATACAAAAATACTGGGTGGAAACTTGCGTCAGATAGAAAGCATATTACTTTTACAGACAAGCAGGGTTTAGGAACTTTTAAACTTGTAGGCACTTGGGATTTACATTTTTACTCCTATGAGCAGCTCAGAAGAGTCAGAATACTAAGATGAGCCGATGGTTACTACTGTCAGTTTTGTGTTGCTGTATCTGAAGTTGAGAAAGCTGAACCTACTCAAAAGACAATTGGGTTAGATGTAGGGCTCAACTTCTTCTATACTGATTCTGCTGGACATCAAGAAGAAAACCCGCGCTATTACCGCAAAGCCGAACTCCAGTTAAAGCGGTTACAGAGAAGGGTTTCTAAAAAGTTTAAGAAACCTAAGAAGCAAGAAGACAAACAATCTAACCGATATAAAAAAGCTAAAAACAAACTAGCAAGAAAGCACCTGAAAGTAAGTAGACAGCGTATAGAACATGCTAAGAGACTAGCACGTTGCGTAGTGAAGTCCAACGACCTCATTGTCTACGAGGATTTAAAGGTGAAAAACATGGTACGAAACCAGAAGCTTTCTAAGTCAATCAATAACGCTGGTTGGTATCAATTCAGAGTTTGGATTGAGCATTTTGGAAAAAAGTTTGGGAGAGTCACTGTTGCTGTTCCTCCAGATTACACAAGCCAAAATTGTTCAGGATGCGGTGTTGTTGTGCAGAAAGCTCTTAGTACTAGAACACATGCCTGTCAGTGTGGCTGTGTTTTGGATAGGGATGAAAACGCAGCACTAAATATCCTAAATAAGGGATTAAGTACGACAGGGCATGTCGGAACTTACGCTCAGGGAGATGGAACCTCTACTGTATTAGGTGAGAATCTAGTACAGCAAGTTCTGTCGTTGAACTGAGAATCCCCGGCGTCGAACGCCGGGGAGTGTCAATCACTCATACATTAGCTGCAACTGTAGAAGTCGCTATGCTGTGCAGACGTTGCCGGATTGCTGCTCTGGCTTTGGTAAATGCCTGCTGATCGTCGTGGAGCTGCAAAGCCCAGTTAGCACCCATTAATAGCGCGTTAATCTCAAAAGCTAGTTGTGCTGTCTCAACATTAGAGAAAAGAGAGAAAAGTTCCCCTAATTCGCTTGCCTCACGTACTAGATTCTCTAGGGTGCTGAGCCACTCTTTCATAATTGTCGCGATCGCGTCTCGGATGGGACCTGGACGACCATCAAACTCAGCCGCAGCGGCAGCAAAAAAGCATCCACCCCGAAACACCTTTCTTTCTGCATAAGAGCAATAGGCATCGCAAAGCCTCCACAGCTTGACGATGCCCTTAAAGCTGCCCAAATCGGGAGGCACAACTTCAGCAACGAAGATGGCACGAGCCGCATCTACTGTCGCCAGCTGTAACTCTTCCTTAGAGCCGAAGTGAACAAATAGTCCGCTCTTACTCATTCCTATTTCAGCAGCTAGACGACCAATGGTAAGCCCTTCTAAGCCTTCGACTGAAGCAACATCTACTGCAACTCGCAAAATAGATTGGCGCGTTCGTTCACCCTGTGAAGTGCGACGCTTTTTCGGAGTCTGTTGATTAACACGATCTGCTTCCATCTGTTATTGGGAATTGAGTAGGGAGTAGGCGCAAAGAAGTACTTAGACAGGAATTAAGGCATTCTGCGATCGATGCACTCCCGTCACAACCATTTGCATACCTCTAGGAGGCGCTGTAAGAACGGCTCGGCGTACAGGCTTTACAGGACGATTGTCGACTAGCTTCAGGTGAAAGTGCGACAAGATTGTAGCAAGTACTAGTTTCATTTCTAGCTGGGCAAAAGCCATTCCGATGCAACGGCGATTGCCTCCACCGAATGGCAAATATTCATAGGGAGAGAATTGCCGCTCTAGAAAGCGCTCTGGCTTAAAACGCTTTGGCTCTGGATATAGATCTTCACGCTGATGGGTTAGATAAATGCAGGGAGCTAGAACAGTACCAGGTTCAAACTGGTAGCTCGCGATCTCAATTGGTGTTCTCACAATCCGAGTAAAGGCAAACAAAGCAACTGGATAAATGCGTAGCGTTTCTTGACACACTGCATTGAGATAGGGAAGTCGGGCAATTGCAGTTGGGTCTTTTTCACAACCAAGAGTGTTCAACTCCTGTATCAGCTTTTCACCAACTTCCGGTAACCGATGAGTCCAGTGCAAAGCCCAAGTCACTGCAGCAGCTGTAGTTTCGTGACCTGCTACTAAAAGGGTCATTAATTCATCACGTAATTCTACATCTGTCATTGGCTCACCTGCTTCATCTCTCGCAGCTAGCAGCAAGGTGAGAATGTCTTCGCGAGAATGGACAGACGCTACATTCAACATCTCTGCACGGCGTTGCCGGATCTCAGCGTAGATAAGTTCGTCAATTTGGTGACGCAGCCGTAGAAAGCGACCCCATGGACTCCAAGGACCTAAATCCCGTTGAAGTGACCGAATGAAAACTAAGCTCGAACGCAAGGGAGAGCCAGTCAAATCGAGCAGCGACCTGAGAAATTGCCTGAGTTGTTGAAAACGCTCTCCTTCGTTGATACCAAATACAGCTTGCAAGATCACTCGCAGCGAAATATCTAGCATAGATGGGAGAACGAAGAAGGGTTCACCAACTGTCCACTGATTCATCGCTGTCTCAGTTGTCTCACAAATGAGATTGCTATAAGCTCGCATCCGTTCTCCGTGAAACGGAGGCATGAGTAGTCGTCGCTGGCGTAAGTGGCGATCGCCATCCAGCAAAATCAGGGAATTGTCCCCTAATGTTGGTTGGAAAACACCCATTCCCTTACCAGAGTCAAACTGATTGGGGTCTGCGGTAAAAATTTCCTGAATTGCTTGAGGATGGCTAAAAATGACAAGGGGAGGAAAGCCTGTTGTTCGCGATGTAAAGGTGTCACCATAGCGCTTGGCACAGGCTTCTAGACGTTCTAGAGGATACGCGATTGCCTGAAGCAACTGAAGGAATGAAGGCGCTTTAGGACCATCAGGAAGTTTCATAGCAACTATTTCTTAGAGCTGTACCCCGAAAATAGCACGAACGTTCTTACTAAGTAAAGAGCTAATATTGCTCTGAGCAAGTAGGGCGCTTTATGATGGCAAGCCGTAACAGCTCATCTAATGCTCTTTCAAGCCATTGAGTGATTCTGCTTCCCTTAGCACTTTAGAATTGGGTAGGAACGCTACTGAATCCAGGAGAAACGGTTGCATGGACACGAAAGCCTTTAAACGGTCACTCCAGCATTCTGAGAACTATCACCGTAAAGGATTTGGACATGAGGCAGAAGTCGCCAGTACTTTGCAGTTAGAGTATCAAAGCAATCTGGTGCAGCAAATTCGAGACCACAACTACAGGCTACAACGGGGTAATGTTTCCATCCGGCTAGCCGAAGCGTTTGGCTTTTGCTGGGGTGTGGAACGAGCTGTTGCCATGGCTTATGAAACCCGCCAGCATTTTCCCACTCAGCGGGTCTGGATTACCAACGAAATTATTCATAACCCATCGGTCAATCAGCATTTGCGAAACATGCAGGTGGAGTTTATTGAGGTTAAAGCAGGTCAGAAGGACTTTTCTGGTGTTGCACCTGGAGATGTGGTCATCTTACCTGCCTTTGGTGCTAGCGTTCAGGAAATGCAGCTACTCAACGATAAAGGTTGCACCATTGTGGATACCACCTGCCCCTGGGTTTCTAAGGTTTGGAATACGGTAGAGAAGCACAAGAAAGGCGATCGCACCTCAATTATCCACGGCAAGTACAACCATGAAGAAACAATTGCCACCAGTTCGTTTGCAGCTAAGTATCTGGTGCTGCTGAACCTCCAAGAAGCTGAATATGTCAGCAATTACATCCTAAATGGAGGTAATAAAGCAGAATTTATGGCAAAGTTTGGTCGCGCTTGCTCTTCTGGTTTCGATCCTGACCAAGACTTAGAGCAGATTGGCATTGCCAACCAAACAACAATGCTGAAGGGTGAAACTGAGCAAATTGGTAAGTTGTTTGAGTGCACAATGATGAAGAAATATGGACCAGCTCAGCTAAATCAGCATTTTTTGAGCTTCAACACCATTTGCGATGCGACCCAAGAGCGGCAGGATGCTATGTTGCAACTTGTGGACGAAAAGCTGGACTTAATGATAGTAATCGGTGGATTCAATTCTTCCAACACCACCCATCTACAAGAAATTGCTATTGAGCGAGGCATCCCATCCTATCACATCGATAGTGTTGCACGCATTAGCTCTCCTAATTGCATTCAGCACAAGCCCCTGCACCGCAACTTAGAGGTGACAGAGAACTGGCTACCAGATGGCGAGATTGTTGTTGGAATTACTTCAGGTGCCTCGACGCCAGATAAAGCAGTGGCTGATGTTGTGGAGAAGATATTTGAATTAAAGGGAGTAGAGAATAGGGTGTAGGGAAGAATTTAACTTTACCCTCCCTGCGCCTATAGGGCGCTTGACCTAGCGCTCAGCTAAGTTGGTGCTGGTAGAGAAGGGAATACGATCGTTAAATTTCTCTTGGTTGTAATAGTAGAGTGTGCGAATCGGGTAAGGAAGGTTAATACCAGCCCGATCGCAAGCCTGCTTTAGGGCAAAAATGACGCGAGTTTGGGTTTGGCGCACCTGAACTTTTTGGGGCACTGTCCAGTAACGCACCATTAAATTAATTGAGCTGTCACCAAAACCTACTGCGTCTACTTCTGGCGCTGGGCTAGATAAAACGCCCTCGACATCATTTAGGGTTTTGAGTAAGATTTGCACTGCCTGGGGTAGGTCTGTGTTGTAGTCTACCCCAAGTGCCAAATCGGTTCGACGATGAGGCATAGCTGTAAGAACCTGCACTGGACTCGTAAACACAAGTGCATTAGGAATTAAGACTCGCTCACCTTGATAGGTACGGATTTGGGTCGAGCGGATTGTAATGTCTTCAATCGTTCCTTCAAAATTTTCAACAATGATCTGATCACCTAAGCGAAATGAATTATTCAATAGCAGCAAAATTCCTGCCAAGAAATTCTTAAAGATATCCTGGAAAGCAAAGCCAAAAGCAACTGAACTTAAACCCAATAGACCAATCAGATCTCCTAGTCGCAGACTCGGAAAAACTAGAACACAGGCAAATAAAATTCCTGCTACCCAGGTTCCCACGTAACTGGTCTGCACGAGCAGCGAACGTAGGGATTGATTGTGAGTCATCCGCTTCCCGGTAGCAGCAGCCGTTTGCCGTACAGCATTGGCAGCAAAGCGGGTAATGATGAGAAGCACAATTGCTACCAGTAGCCCTGGCAATGCATCAATACCTAGACCAAGCAGGTGCAACAAGCTAGATTGAATTTCTTGGAGCAGTGACCTCATAAGCTCAAATTCATATTGAATCAGACTGGCGCGTTATTGTTAAATTGTCAACCGCCTGACCTATTGTTTGTCAATTCGCTCCGTATTGCCAGCTCTGACCCAGCCTTCTTGACTGCTATCTTCTAACCGAACTCGCTGCCATCTTTGGTTATCGCTCTCTGCTAGCACCACAATTTTCTGATTGTAACCAAGACTACCAATGCTTTCAGCATTACTGGTTGGTCCTGACCGTAGACTCAAACCATCCGGCCAAGTGACCCGTGCCCTATAGGCACCAGCTTCTGGCGGTTGTGGAGAGGGGGAATCAGCTGGGCTGGCTTTGGCAATGGGCTTTGATTCACTTTTAGCTTTCTTCTTAGTAGCTAAACGTCGGACGACAAGCGGCGGTTTGTCGTTGGCAAAGATCGGTTTAGGTGGGGGGGTTGAGTTCCTGTTGATCAAGTACAAGCCTGCCGCGACGCCTCCACAGGCTATGATAGCGATCGCCAGGAACACCCCCAGCACGAGTTTCGCTAGAGTAGACACAAACGTAGTCATCCTCCCTACCTCATTATGATCTGTCTCTACTGGAGCTGTCGCTGAATGCGACAGCTTAAGTTGCTGTGTTTCGAGGCTAGACGAGCTTTACCTGCAGCAGCCCAATCCTGAAGAAACTGAATTTGCTCTTGAGCAGTACGTGCCAGAGGTATCATTTGACTAGCAGCTTCTAAGATATCATCTGTAGTGAAGTCTCGGTTCTGGCTAAATCCGATATGCATTGCTTCGACCAGCGTTTGCTCAATTTCTGCTCCAGAAAAATCTGGAGTTTCATAGGCTAGTCGCTCGATGTCATAACTCTTGAGATTATGAGAACGAAGTCGGGATAAATGTACAGTAAAAATTGCTTGTCGTTCATCCTGAGTGGGCAAACCCACGAAAAAGATTTCATCAAACCGACCTTTACGCAGCATTTCTGGTGGCAGGGACTGAATGTCGTTGGCAGTTGCCACAACAAATACTGGGGAAGTTTTTTCAGCTAGCCAGGTGATGAAGGTACCAAAGACGCGATTCGTGGTGCCAGCGTCTCCTTTACCACCCAGCCCAGAAAATGCCTTGTCGATTTCATCAATCCACAGGATACAGGGAGCTAGAGCCTCTGCCACCTGGATCATTTGCCGAGTGCGCGATTCAGATTCACCAACTAAGCCACCAAATAATCTCCCCACATCTAGACGCAGCAGGGGGAGGTGCCAATGGTGGGCAATTGCCTTAGCAGTGAGAGATTTTCCGGTTCCCTGAATCCCTACCAACAGCAACCCTCGTGGATGGGGCAATCCGTACTGTCTTGCCCGTTCCGAAAACGCTCCACCTCGTCGCAACAGCCAATCTTTCAGGTTATCTAAACCGCCAATATCAGATATTTTCTCAGTAGTGGGACAAAACTCCAAAATTTGCGTTTGGCGAATAGTTTGACGCTTTTCCTCTAACACCAGTTCTACATCTTCCGGCTGTAATTCCCCATGTGTTGCGATCGCCCGCGCCAAAATGCGACGAATTCGCTCCATAGAGAGCCCCTGACAAGAGCTCACAAGTTCATCCAGGACTTTCCCCCCCAAAGAGTGACCAGTAGCAGCTAGGAGACGTTCCACCTCGCTCCTAATTTCATCTGCTGCTGGTAGCGGAAATTCCAACACCGTTATGACTTCGCTTAAATCTTCTGGAATGGCAAGCCGAGGCGCAAGCAGCACAACATTCTTAGGCTGGGACTTAAGGGATCGCGCTAGGTTGCGGAGTTTACGGCAGATGGAAACATCTTCCAAAAATCGATGAAAATCTCGCAGGATGAAAATACCAGGGGCAGATGCCGGAATTTTTTCCACCAGTTCCAGTGCTTGCAATGGATTGCGCCGACCGAAACCAGCATCATTTGGATTACCTTGGTAGCCATCAACGAAATCCCAAGTGTAAATAGCTCGGTTACCATACCGAGCCGCTTCTTCCCGGATTGCTGTTTCTACCCGCTCCTCTTCGTAGGTTGGGATATAGATTAAAGGGTATCGGGCACGTAGCAGCAGTTCAAATTCATCGCGGAAGCTCATGATAGGGAGTAGGGGCTTAGGGTAATTGTTTTTTCAGCGCTTCCAGAGAAGCCCAGCGTTGATCGGTTGTCTCCTCATCCTCACCTCCTCCTAAGAGGGTAGTTTGAATACCTACACACTGAGTATCACACAACTGCCGTTGAGGAATTTCTAGACAGAATTGCTCGTACAACCATTCAGCAGGGTAAAAATAACCTTGCGGTGGTAAAGTTTCTACTAAATCTTCTAGTGCTACTTCCCGCTCTAAAGGGCCATCATAAGGTTGATCGGCTGCTTCATCCAACCAAATCATTTCAGACGCATCCACTGTCAAGCGATGATTATACTGTTGCAAGCAGCGATGACAGGTTAAAGTCATAATCGCTTCCGCTTGAGCTGACACTTGGAGATAATTTCCATGATGCTGAACTTTGACGAGACCGCGAACTGGAGTTAAGGTTGCGAGTCCGGGCAAAAATTCCTGCACCTGAATGACTTCTGTTTGCTCCCTCAGCTTAGTTAGCTGCGGAATGTAAATTGCTTCCATAGCGGTTGTGAGGTATCCTCACAAAAACTCATCTCTTTAACCAGACTCGACTTACTGGTCCTATACCCCAGTCTATCCCGATTGCGACTGGCGAACGACAAGGTGGCGATGCGGCTCTTTACCCCTACTAAAAGTCTCCAAATCTGTAAAGTCTTTTAAAAAGGTGTGGACCTGACGACGCTCGGCCGACGATAAAGATTTGATCTCAACTTCTTTCCCAGTTGTACGTACCATCTGAGCAGCGTTCTTTGCCAGTTCTTGAATTTCTGCTTGCCGACGAACGCGGTAACCATCCAATTCCACCGTATAGGATGCTTGCTGCTCTTGGGTTTGGCTTAAATTCAAGCTGGCATTGGCTAGGTACTGGATTGCGTCTAGTACCGTACCCTCATGACCAGTCAAAACCTGGATTTGTGTGGGCGTCAGATTGGTTGCATCAACTGTCAACCAGAAACTATCTGCTTCTTCGTGGCGCTCACCGCCATCCAAAGGCTCTGTCTCCCTCTCAGCCTTTACAGCAGCAGGTACCCCGGTTAACTGCAACAGCCTTTCCAGCCACTGCTGCCCTCGCTGCATCTGATGATCGCTCATGGTTACCCTGATGTCTTTTTCTTAGAACGTCCTGGCTCAAAGGGGAGTGCTTCGCGTCCTTTGCCATCTGCTTCTTTTTCTTTCGCCGCCTCTGCTGCCTCCACAATTTTTTGGAGATTCTCTGGTAGTGGTTCGCGGGAGACAATATATGTCTGGAGTGTCTGGAAGATGTTAGCGATTAGCATATACATCAACACCCCGGCGGGCAGAGGAAAGAACAAGAACATGCCGGAAAAAATAATTGGGGTAATCTGGTTGACTGTCTGCTGCTGCGGATTGCTGCTAGCTGCCCCTTGACCTGAAAGCACCTGGTTCAGGTAGAGGCTAAGACCAAAGCAGATCACCATCGACACAATGTCCCAATGGATTGTACCATCAGGGTCCAATGCGCCTACTCGACCTAAAGCATCAATGAAGAGAAACCCTTTATTGGCTGCCAGTCCAGGCACAGTTCCCTGAATAGTCACATCTCCAGCCTGAAGGGCTTCCAGATTCCCGTCGTCATCCAACTTAACTCGCTCTTGCCCCTTAGTCACCTGCCAGTGAGGGATCAACGGCGATTCGGCATGCTCAGCTACCAGCGTTGAGAGCGGTTTACCTGCAACACTCTGAAATTCGAGCTGGGTCTTTTCCCCGACTGCTAAACGGTTACCGCTAGGAAGCATAGCGATAATAGGAGCATGAAACCCATCGCTAATGTAAATGTTTTGCGGGGCAGTGGTAAAAGGCTGCGGCTGCACCTGTTCGATTTGCTCTGGCGGCAAGATCTGCAGATTTACGTTGTAATTTATATCGGAGAACGGGGAGCCCCGCAGGGTAGCGAATAGGGCAAACAGGATCGGCATTTGCACGACCAGTGGTAAACACCCAGCCAAAGGGTTGCCAAACTCTTTGTAAACAGCGCTCATTTCTTCCTGCTGCTTAGCTGGGTCATTTTTGTAGCGCTCTTGAATCTCTTTAACGCGCTTTTGCATTAGGGGTTGCGTTACCCGCGTCCGACGCATATTGCGAATTGAACCAGCGCTCAAGGGGTAGAGCGCGAAGCGAATGACTAGGGTCAACGCCACGATCGCAAGTCCATAGCTAGGCACGATCCTATAGAAAAAATCTAGGATCGGCAGCATCACGTTGTTGGTGATAAACCCAATACCAAAATCCATTGGTCTGCAGTTAACCTGAGATACTCTCTTGTTTTTCTGAATCTAATCTATCCAAAACCGATCTGCCTGGGGTTCGGTTAACTCCCAACACAGAGCAGTCATACTACAGCTCTACTATAAGCTTTGCCACTCTTTATTGGAGCTATCCATCACGATTCTGATGTCCCGCTGACTCTAGGATTCTTGGCCGCGACTTTCTCGTTAATGTACTCATAGACTTCGCGAAACTTAGGCACAGCCCTCAGTTCCAGGCGGCTGCCATCTCTGAGGGTTAACACCATATCGCCCCACAAGCCAATGCCGCGAGGGACTTTAACGATTTTCACTATCTCTGAATAAATGACGTCAGTGCGATCACGTCCCATCCAACCTCCAGTGACGGAGATGCGGCGATTAGTAATGTAATAGCGCAGCCATAACGCTCGAACGACTGCCCCAACGGTCAACGGCAAGCCCACAATTGTCAAGCCGATTAACACATTTAAAATCAAATCCCCAATATGAGGACCACCTTGATAATACACTTCCTCACGAATGCCCATTGAGTACCTCTGCCTCTGCCAACAACTGCTCTAATTCTTGCAGAAATTGATGATAATCGCACTTCTCTTGTGTTGCTGCTGGTTGAACCACTACCACAAGTCGCCACCCAGGTGATATTTGGAACAGTAGCTGACGAAAAGCTGCCTGAATTTGCCGTTTAATCCGGTTACGAATCACAGCCCGCTTACTGACTTTGAGGCTAATCGAGATACCTATCCGGGTTGGGAGAGGCAGTGTCTCTACCAGTTCGATGGCTTTGACAGCCTCTTTGTCAGGTATTCGCGGTTTGAAAGGCAAAGCTCTGAGTGTTAAGTGAGGACTAGTGCGACGAATTCCGTCTCGGAAAACTTCCCGAAAATCTTGCCGATGCTGGAGTCGATGCACTTTGGGCAAACCCACCACGAAGGAGCAAAAGAAGTGTCGCTAAACGCTGAGGCGATATCGTCCTTTTCTTCTACGAGCTTTGATCACATTTTGACCGTCCGGGGTCTGCATCCGGGCGCGAAAACCAGATGTTCTCTTTCTTTTGCGATTAGTGCCTTCTAAAGTCCGCTTCATAATCTAATTGATCCGTGCCTAATGGGTCTGCTGAATAAATTCGCAGTCTATTATGATATCATTCATTATCGGTGTCACCAAGGGTTAAAATCCAAGTGCCGATGTAGCGGCGCAGGGGCACATCACCAGGCGACAGGATTTCGCAGTTGAAATAGTAGGTGCCACCAAAAGCCGGATTTTTGATGTTAGAAAACACCAAATCAACTGACTTATCAGCTGGTATTGGTTGCTGAAGGTCGAGTTCAACCACATGATTTTCTTTGTCCCACTTCACCTCTTGCAGTGGCACTTTTTTACCGCCAACACGTACCTCAATCTCCTTAGTGTCAAAATCTGCGTGGTAGTACTTCGGATACGTGATGGCAAATTCTGCCACCGCCAGCTTCATCTTCTTGGCTGGAATTCTGAAGTGGTAACGATCCCATTGATTGGGTGCACCACCAAAATCCAATCGGTATGGCAACTGATTCCCGGATTGAACACCGCTAAATATTGTGATCCCAGGGTTCGTCTGTGCCCAACTGACGGCCGGAAACAAACTTAGAAAACAACTTGTAACGGCTAAGGTAGAAATTAAGCGTCGCATAGAGGCTCCTACTCAACAATTAGAGGTAAATCAACTGTACTACTGATGGAAGCGTTGGGTGCTTGATAGAGGCAAAAGCTGCTATCGAATGCTTCTGGAGCCATTAATATCGTCTCTTGTTAACAAGACTCTAATTTGCCTAATCGTATACCAAGCTGTCTAGCAGTACTGCTACTTTGTATCTATAGTTACAGAATAGCTCAGCACTTTACCATTTTCCTAGATAGACTATTAAGTGGACAACTGTTGCCGGACTATGGTAGTCCTATCTGTTCTATGAACAGTATTTTTATTAACGAACCACAGAGGAGCCAGTCGCGCCTTGCGGGGTCCCCCCGCGAGCGAACTGGCGTACACAGAGGAGGACACTTGCGTGCGGAGGTTCCCTCCGTTGAGCAAAGTGTCCGTCGACACAGAGGAGAGTTTCCAAATTGTTTAGGATTGCTATATAGTAGCCCTAAGTAGTCCTATCTGAGTTGTGAAAACTATAACGAACCGCCGAGAGCGAAGCCGTTTGCGCTCTTCGTAGCGTTAGCGACTTAGCGTTGCCGTAGGCGTTAGAGCGTCAAGAAAAGAAACAGGATTTTTGGGAATCGTTTAGGAACACTGTGTATTCACTTCTGTTGGACCATAATAGCTTGAACCTAAGTAAAAGAGGATATGCTAGTGGTTTAGATTTCTCTACTGATGAACTAATAGGCTGTTTTAACTTTATGTACTTTGTTATTACCATTAGCATTAACTCCCTGACTTCTGATGTCTCGATTGTGTCTTATCTTCTGCAACAGCTAGCAATGAAATCGATGTGAAACTAATGTAGCTTTCAGGAAAGAAATTATTATTTACCCCGCTAGAAAGAAGCAATTGTCTCTCCAACTCTCTAATGTGGGCTAAGGAAAAGCGAAATCCATTCGAACGAATAAGCAGATAAGTTTTATCAAGCCGTTTAACCCTAGCTCAGGAACCTCAGTTTAATATACTTTCTTTAAGAAAACCAGGAGAGGCTTACTTTGACTAAGACTGAAGCGATGGTCACAACAGTTACTGAAGATAGCTCTTTGATTTCAATTGAAGCTCAGGTAGAAAATATACCTTACCAGGTAGTTCACTGGGTTCCGGGGCGTTTTCGTATCCGTATACTAAAACTAGCAGATGATCTAGAATATGCCACGAAACTTCAGTACTTAGTAGAATCTATTGATTTTATTACCAGTGTACGCATCAGTGCAGCGGCTAGGTCAATGATTGTGGAATATCACCACGAAGCCAATGTGGAGGCAATTAAGACATTACAGTCGCAAGTTTTTGGTGCCATCCAACAGGCATCATTAGCTGGTATTCCCATTTTGCCAACATCTAAAGACAAGACACATAGTCACGAAATTGACTATTGGGAGCGTTTAGGTCTACCCTCACTTGGTCTAGTTTTAGGACTAGCATCGCTAGTCGGAGTGCCGATTCCAAGTATCGTGATTGCGGCAGTAATCTTTGCTGGCGCTGTACCTGTATTCCAGCGGGCACTCGATTCGATTCAACAACAGCGCCAGCTCAACATTGATTTCCTTGATGGTCTAGCAATCAGCCTCCAAACCCTCCAGGGAAATTACTTCCCTCCAGCTTTTATGCTAGGTCTGATTGAATCAGGAGAGATAGTTCGCGACCTGACTGCCCGTGGCAGTGAACGTGCATCTCTAGACCTACTCGATTCACTAGGTAAGTATGCCTTTGTGGAACGAGACGGGCAAGAAGTCAGAATACTGGTTAAAGAGATCGTCGAAGGCGATAAAGTCATTGTTTATCCCGGCGACTTAATTCCTGTAGATGGTACTATCCTATCTGGGACCGGATTGATAGACCAGCACAAACTTACAGGTGAGTCTGTACCTGTAACCCGATCAGAGGGTGACGAAGTCTTTGCCTCGACTCTGCTAGTTGATGGTCACCTGTGCATCCATGTTGAGCGGACGGGAAATAATACCCGCGCTGGAGTGATTGTATCGCTGATGCAGTCGGCACCTGTGCATGACACTCGGGTAGAAAACTATGCCGCTACAGTGGCTAATCAAGCAGTACTGCCAACGCTTCTGATTGGTAGTGCCGTTTTTGCATTCACTGGGGACTTGAATCGGGCAACCGCACTGATTACCCTTGACCTGGGGACTGGAATTCGAATTTCCGTGCCAACAACGATTCTGTCAGCTTTGACCTATGCTGCACGTAACGGCGTCTATATTCGCAGTGGTCGCGCTATCGAAATTCTCTCGCGGGTTGATACCATCGTTTTTGACAAAACAGGTACTCTAACTCAGGGTCATGCAGGCATTGTTGACATCAAAACAACTGATGTCGGGGTACCAGCGTTAGAAGTTCTCAGTTTAGCAGCATCAGCTGAACAAGGTCTAACTCATCCAGTGGCTGAGGCTATTGTTCGTCAGGCTAAGGAAATTGGTGTTGGGACACTAGAGTGTGAAGCTTGGGAATACCGGGTAGGACTCGGTGTTGTTGCCACTATCAATGGGCAACAGATTGTGGTTGGCAGTCATCGTCTAATGGGTCTTGAAGGCATTGATTTAACGGCTTTTAACCAACAATATCCTGACATTAAATCAGGCAGTCATTCGTTAGTCTATGTGGCCGGAAGTGGGCAGTTGTTGGGGGTAATTTTGTACAGTGACCCACCTAGAAAAGAAAGCGCTGGTGTGATATCTCAGTTGGGTGCCATGGGCATCACTTCCTACATGCTGAGTGGTGATATTAAGCGAGTTGCAACTGGTGTGGCACACGAACTGGGCATGAATCCTAACAATGTTTATGCAGAAGCTTTTCCAGAGCGCAAGGTTGAGGTAGTGAAAGAGCTACATGACAGTGGTAAGACAGTTGCCTTTTGTGGGGACGGGATTAACGATTCAGCAGCGCTTGCCTATGCAGATGTATCGATTTCGTTTGCTGGGGCAACGGATGTTGCTCGGGAAACCGCTGATGTGGTGCTAATGGAGAATGACTTGCGGAGTCTGATTCACGCAATTCATATTGCTAAACAAGCAGTGGAAATAATTTGGCAAAATACAGCTATTGTGGCTGTCCCCAATATAGCTGCTTTAATATCAGGGATTGTCTTTGCTTTAGACCCCGTTGTGGCAGTCGTCATTAACAATGGCACAGCTATCTTGGCAGAGCTAAATGGTTTGCGTCCACTCTTAGGTACTGGTAATCAAACCCCATTAGCACTAAGTTCGGCAAGAGACACTTCAACCAGACTCGCCGCGTCAAATGATTCGCACACGCGAGACTATGACAACCCTCTGGGCTTCTCAGAAGCTGAGCAAGCGGCATAATAGTACAATTCGCAATTATGTAGCAGGTATGCGATCCCTTGCGTGAATTGCGCCTACGGCAGCTACAAGTGCGTTGCCGTAGGCGTAATTTACCTTTCGGAAGACATAGATTATACCGGAGCAGCTTCGGTCTTGGCAGCCAAGCTAAGAGTGCAAGAAATATAGGTTGTGTTGCAATTAATTTTTGCAATACAACCTATATGTTTTGCTCTTTACCTGTACTCTTGACATCATCCTCAATAACATAGTACCGTCGCAGTGTAAATCGCTAGCAAGCTGTTAGTTACCTCACCGCTATATATTCTGTTATCCCTTTTTTATATGACTAAAACTACAGGGCAAAATCTAACTAACTACTCAGCCTTAGTTAGGATGCTTTTGGAGCAACTCTCCCATCTTCCACCCTTACTAAGAGAACAGGTAGAGCAAGAATTAAATGAGCTACTCCATTTGCTTGAAGATGTTCGTCCGCCTCGATTTATGGTTATTGGTAGACGAGGGGCTGGCAAGTCAACTCTTATTAATGCCCTATTCAATGCTCCAGTTGCTAAAGTTGGCGCAGTTGAAGCACAAACGGGTGAAGCTCACTGGTATGAATATGAACACAATGGTAAAAAAATTGAGATTTTAGACACGCGAGGCATTCAAGAAGGAGGAAAGCCTGTAGAAGCAGATTCGGCTAAAGACTCTCAGGCAAGTATTCTGCGAGCAGTGCGTCAGAGTTGCCCAGATGTTGTCCTTTTTTTATGCAAAGCCAAAGAAGTAGACTCAGCAATTAATGAGTCTCTTGATATTTTTGAGAGAATATTACAGGAAATTGAAAGTATTCATAACTATAATCCACCGATTGTTGGTATCCTCACACAATGTGATGAACTTGACCCACCAGATATTCGTAAGCTACCAACTGATGATGAGGAAAAAAATCAAAATATCAGCACCGCGGTGAGGGTGTTGGCAGAACATCTAAATTCTAGAAAAACTCTGAATGATAAGTTGATAGAGGTTGTGCCTACTGTAGCGTTCGTTCGTTACGATGCAGACGGCAGATTTGATACAAAGCGGGACTTCCGTTGGAATATCGATCGTCTTACTGAACTTCTAGTTGAAGAATTACCTAAGGGACCTAATCTTGCCTTTGCTCGTATTGCCAGCGTTCGTAAATTCCAACACAAAGTAGCAAACAATATTATCAATGTCTGTAGTATTGCCTGTGGTGCCGTTGGTGCTTCACCAATTCCTTGCGATGACTTACCAGTTATAACGGCTATTCAGGCAGCGATGATTATTGCAATTGCTTACATTGGGGGGCGGGAGCTGTCATTTCAAACTGTTCCAGAATTTTTGACAGCACTTGGTGTTAACGTGGGAGCCGCATTTGCACTGCGGGAGGTTGCTAGAGGTTTAGTGAAGCTCATCCCTGGTTTCGGAATTGTTATTTCGGCTGGGGTTGCCAGTACGGGGACTCAAGCAATCGGTCAAGCGGCAATAGCTTATTTTATTGATGGGACTCCTGTGAAATCAATATTAGAAACAGAGGAATACACAACTTTAAAACCAATGCTCTCCCCATTGTCTAGCTACTCTCAATGATAGTTCGCGCGTTAAGATTAAGGAATGAGCTACCAAGTTATTCACTCCAGTTTAGGACGTTACCGAATTCGTGTCCCCCAAGTGGCAATTGATTCAGAATACGCTACTAAAATTTATTGGTTAGTTAAGTCTCTTGATTTTGTTACTGGTGTTCGTATTAATCCCGTAGCTAGTTCGGTTATTGTTAACTACGACGCGGATGTTGTTTCAACTGCCGTAGCACAGGAAAATGTTATTAATTGTATCCAGCAGGCAAATAGCGCGGAAATTCCCGTAGCGCTGGCAACTATAGAACAGGAAGTCCCACAAGTTGATGCTTGGGAACGTTTAAGTCTACCTATTCTGAGTCTGGGCGCGGCTCTACTTGCTGGTCCATTTGAGCTGTCAATTCCGTTTCTACTGATAGGCGGACTTATTGCTAGTGCAGCTGTGCCCGTTTTTAACCGGGCGATCGCTGGTCTTGTTGACGAGCGCAAATTCAAGGTTGATGTCCTTGACTCACTGTGGATTACCCTCCAGACTCTACAGGGGCAATATCTGGCGGCGGCACTCATGATTAACTTGGCACAAACGGGTGCGACCGTGCGTGATATGTCGGCAATTGCTGACCAACGGCAGTTGATAGAACTGCTGGATTCGCCAAACCGCCAGGTTGAACAAGATGAGACACAAAGGTCATGCCAGTCTGAAGATAAACCAGGACCTGCTACCAACACTCAAATAGGAGACTACATAGAAGAGGTTTCAGACAAACTTGTCGTGCCAACTCTATTAGTCTCTGGTGGCATTTTCGCTCTAACTGGAAACCTCTCGCCAGCTCTAGCACCACTTCAGCTTGATTTTGGAACTGGTATTGGCATAGCTGTACCGACTACTATTCATGCTGCCTTGACCTATGCTGCTCGTAGCAATGTATATATCCGTAGTGGTCGGGCTCTGGAAGTCCTATCCTGTACTGATACTGTTATTTTTGGCTTGAACAGTTCTTTAACCCAAGAGATTGCCAACAGCGCCAGCCGCACTCTGACTTCTCAGGGGATAAGCTCTTATATGCTGACTAATGACAACCAGCAAGCGGTGAATGAGGTAGTTCGTGGGCTACACAAAGATGGTAGGGTTGTGGCATACGTCAGCTCTGGATCTAGTGACACTTCGATTGCCAATGAGGTAGATGTCTCTGTTTGCTTGGCTAAGGAAACTGAGGATATTAAAGGGTTTTCAGCCGATATTGTACTTATCGGTGATGACTTGAGTCAGCTAGTGTATGCAATCGACATTGCCAAACACGCAATGAAAATTGTTTATCAAAATGTCGCCATCGTTGCTATTCCTAATATCAGTGTGGCGATCGCAGGGGTTTTCTTTGGTTTACATCCAGTTTGGGCAGTACTGATCAATAACTGTGCAGCATTTATTGCTGAATTGAATGGCTGGTCCCCGCTTTTAGGTTCTGATAATCCACCGTGGGCAATCCCAGATTTTGGGAAACCTGCTGACGAAGAGGGTCCAGCTATACTCCTTGCCCCCTCATAAAAATTGATTTAGCAGAGCCGAAAAATCTAGGAGACTGTCGAAGCACACTTGCCAGATTTACGACGAGAGTACGCCTTGCATCACAGCCGATGCTTGAACCAAGCGTCCGGAGAGCGCGAGGTGTCAGGTATCTCTTCGATGTGAGCAAAGATAGTGACGCAATAAAACAATCCGGTCGTTTCCCCAGAACAACTCGCCCGATGAGGTGATAAATGTTGGAACGCCGAACACCCCGGAGCGATAGGCACGGTCGATTGTTGTGTCAAGCTGGCTTAACGTTTCCGGTGCTGCCAGAGCCGTGCGAAACTCAGTTGGCTCAATGCCACAAGCCTCAGCCCGAACAGTACATTCCCTTTCATCAATCTCGGTTAATAAATCCTGAAACATCGCACTGAAGAGCAGATGGCTATATTCCACCACCTTACCAAGACGCTTCGCTGCTGTACACGCACGTGCTATTAATTCCGAATCAAATCGGACTCGTCCGCGAGGCTCAACATAGGACACTCCATAGAGTTCAGCCCACCTCTTGGCGTCAAGCTCTCGATAGGACCACTCATATTGCCCAGAAACAGGTTCGCCTTTGAAAGGACTAACTCCACGTTGGTTAATAAGTCTCACGCTGTTTACAGGGTGCCAAGCAACGCGGCAACTGGTTTCCTTCTCTAACGCAGCGATCTGCGTAGATGCGAGGTAGGAATAGCGACTGCCAATCGAGTAGTAGAAGTCAACCATCATCATGCATCACACTATCCTATCTACAAGTTAGTAGAACGCAATCTGAGCCGAGCAACATCTTGAAGCTCAAAAAGCTGCCATCTTAGTGTATGACTAACAATTGGGATATAAGTATTCCTTGGAGGAAGTTCTCACCCTTATTGAGGAAACAGCGCGCATTAACTGCGACTAGCGGATAGACACTTGCGGCAAGTATCAGACCAGTATCTCAAAGCCATCTGGCATCAAAACCTTCTCAAAGACAAAAGCATCAACCCATAGATCCGAGTTGTAAATGAGTTCTCCTACCTGCTGATATCCTTGACTGGCGTAGAAAGACAAGAGCCTAGGATGTGTCTTTACTGCATCCAACCGCACAGTATTACAGTCCCTTTGTCCTGCAAGTCTTTCGATGGTTCGCAAACACCATGTTCCCAGTCCTTGACCTTGCCAAGCCGGGAGTACAGCCAGCTTATGCACATATACTGCTGAGGCATCTTTAACTTGCCACCGAATGCTCCCGTATTTGATGTAGCTCAACGGCACAGATGATGTTGTCTCCAGCATAAAGGTGCCGACTTGAGCTTCACCGATAGTGAGTGCGTAGACTTCTAGTGACATAGCATCCTTGAGCATGCTTTCCAGCGAGTAGACTCCTGGCATCCAGTGACTAAGGTCAAAGCGCTCTTTCAAGTCCAGACCGCAGGCGATTAGGATTTGGTGAAGGGAGGGAATATCATTAGCACTAACAATGCGCTGGATGGTAGGTTCCATTACTTTAGTTAGGCTCCTGATCCTGTTGGCGATTTTCCAAGTTGCTAGAAACATTGGAGTTAGGAATTTCGTTGATACTCTACACGAAAACGCCGGACTGAAGCAGATGAGCTATCAATCAAATCTTCAAACTGCACTTCTTCAAGCCCTGTTTGGAGAAAACGCAGAAGTTCTTGTTGAGAAAGCGGCCATGGCATAGAGCCAACTGGCTGATCGTGATTTCTCCCGCGTGTAACAATTAGGAGCGTACCGCCTGGTGCCACACATCGAGCCGTACTGCCAATGGCTGCGTATCTCATTGACAACGGCATTGATTGAATTGTGTAAGCCTCGAAGACGAATTCAAAGGAGTCGTGAAAACTTGGATGTAATTCTAAGAGGTTCGCTACTTGGTATGAAACCTTTTTATCTGGAAAACGCTGTTTGCACCACGAGATTGCCGACTCAGAAATATCAAACGCAGTACGGCGGCACCGAGCCCAGCCAAGTATTCAGCATCATCACCTAAACCACAACCAATTTTCAGACAGCGCCATCCCTGCCATGCTCTAGGCTTATGCTCTACCCAAGAGACCAGAAATGGGTTCGGCTCCAATCTAGCCCAGGGGATTAGGTGAGGGTTTCTCTGGCTTTCCTGGTAAAGGGCATCAAAGTACGAGAGCGGACTACCTGACTCAGCGTACTTAGCGAAGAGTTGCCGCGCACGCTCTAGATTTTTTGGCTCTGTCATAGATGTTGAATTTGAATGAACTAGCTAGGGCTTTAGGTAGCGGTGAGTGCGTAAATACTAGTCCAACTGCTAAGACAACGCTGTTTCTTGTCCGATTGCTAAATAGATGCCAAATAGATAAAGACTGATAACTCTAAAATTATCAGTCTTTTCTCTAATGCTATACAAAGAGTATCAACTTACTCGATCGTTACCCCTTGGGGAGGTGTGTGAGGAGTTTTAGTCTTGGCAGTTGCACGGTCAGCTCTAGCCTCAGCAACCAGATCCTGGAAGGACTCCCCTGCTTCAGCAACAACGCCTTGCGTCTTGTCTAAAATATCCATCCCCCAGATTATGCCAGCCTTTGCCAGGTTTCTACTCGATTCCGATAAAGATTCGCCCACTGCTGTGTCTTTTCCCGCCAAAGTACCTGCCGCACCGAGAATAGGTGCGACCACTACTGCGCCAGCAACAACTGCTAACGCAGTCAACGGCTGTTCAAAGAATAAAAGCTCAAGAATTTCCATGTAGACTCAACCTCCAAAAACTACAACAGCTCACTACTTGCATAAACACTATATAATGCAACCGACTATTGACAATCTCATATAGGGATTATGCGAAAAGCGAGGAACAGAAGTAGGATAGGTAATTTAACTTCTTAAAATCTCATTACCTCTTTTACCTACACAAGCGCTATTTTCCCAATCCTAATACCAGTAAAAACCGTGCGATGCCTTTTTTACTAAGCAGACTCGAATAAGGCTTTGAAGCAGAAAAAAGCTCCGATCAGAAAGGGTGTGCCAGGAAGTATGGGCAGGATAACACCTGCAACACCAATGACCAGGCATACCGTTCCTGCAACAAAAAGTACTGCTTTCTTAAGAACATTCAACAAGTCCATATGTTGAAGACACCCATTAACTCATTGTTAATCGTTGATTATAGATGGCAGAAGCCTACCCTGTAAAGACCAGGCTATACCGGGGAGGAACAGAGGTATTGGCTGTTACCGTGCGCTTGTCCTGTCTCAGTTAAGCGTTTTCAATCATTAATAAGCAATTTTTTGTATCTAAAGTTAGATACAGCGACTACTATCTTTATTTATATTTTAATCAGTGCAAAAGCCGCAAAAAATTGCATAAAAATTTGTTGGAATCCTTTCGGGTTAACTCTTTCACTGTAAATTTCCAAGTTTCATATGTCTACACTGCAACATAGCCAGGTCGTGAGTCACACTCCAGGTCGGACGCGCTTTAAGCTTCCTCCTCATCGTCGTAACTATCAGGAGATGGAACGAATTGCCAGTGGCTTACAATCACATCCTGATGTTCAGGATGTTCAGTTTAATACTCAGACTGGCAGTATTCTTGTCCATCACGATGCTCAACATAGCGATCTTCAGGAAATGAAGGGAGTTATGCGGGATTTAGGAGTTGTTTTTGCCGATCTTACGGGAAGTGCTGATCTACTCTCCGTCGGTTCCTCTGGCGGGGAGGGTTCATTTGATTTCAACAGTGCTATCTCTGACCTGAATCAGCAAGTCTTAGCGTTAACAAATGGCATTATCGATCTGCGGTACGTCTTACCCATTGGACTCGGTGCGCTTGCCGTTTTCCAGTTGATGACCTTTGGATGGCAGTTCGATGTCGTTCCATGGTTTGTCTTGGCATACTTTGCGATTGACAGCTTTATGGATCTGAACTCGAACCAAGAGCCAGCAGCACAAAATAGCTAGTCTTGAGATTGCGTCCCTACAGTCGGAAGGGGACAAGGAGACAAGGAGACAAGGGGAATTTTATAGGAGGCTTTCTGTACTTTGTGATCGCCTCTCTTCTTAACTCCCCTTGTCTCCTTATCCTTTTCTTACTCTCCTTATCCTCATTCAAAGGCAATCCATAAGAGAAGTTGAAGACTAACATTCAGGAGTGGTCAAGCAGTATAGGATCGGCAGAATCTTAATGCTTCTTACCCGCCTCTTGCATGGTTGAGAAAGCAATTCCTAAATAAAAGTCTATCTGCGGTTGGGCTTGCAATAGGTGTTCCCTTAACTTTAAGGAGATTCATGAAAATAGCGGTTGCAAAAGAAGTCGAAGTGGGTGAGCGTCGTGTCGCCTTGGTGCCTGAAACCGTCGCTCGTTTAGTTAAACAAGGTCTAGAGGTATTGGTAGAGGCAGGGGCTGGCGAGCAGTCGTTCTTCTACGATGCTGCTTATGAAGCGGCAGGTGCCAGAATCGTCACCGATCCCGATAGCTTATGGCGGGAAGCAGATATCTTGCTGAAGGTGGAAGTACCGCAGGAGCGAGTTGATCTACTGCGAGAAGGAGCCGTGATTGTCGGGTTCCTCAATCCCCTAGGACAACCCGACTTGGCGCAACGCCTAGCAGAGCGTCGAGTAACGGCTTTCAGTATTGAAATGATCCCGCGTACTAGTAGGGCACAGAGTATGGATGCTTTGTCTTCCCAAGCATCAGTGGCAGGCTATAAAGCTGTACTCATCGCAGCAGCAACACTGCCTAAGTACTTCCCCATGTTGACAACGGCAGCAGGCACAATTGCGCCAGCTAAGGTATTCGTCATGGGTGCTGGAGTGGCAGGGCTACAAGCGATCGCTACAGCCAGACGATTGGGTGCTGTAGTGGAAGCATTTGATATCCGTCCTGCTGTGAAGGAAGAAGTACAGAGTCTAGGAGCCAAATTTGTCGAAGTCCAGTTACAGGAAGAAACTGTAGCAGCTGGGGGCTACGCTAAGGAGGTGTCTGAGGCTGCTAAACAGCGTACTCAAGAGGTTGTCGCCGAACATGTTAAGCAGGCAGATGTGGTTATTACGACTGCCCAGGTTCCTGGTAAAAGAGCACCGCTTCTAGTCACTGAAGAGATGGTGGCTCAGATGAAACCAGGCTCAGTAATTGTCGATCTTGCGGCTGAGCAGGGGGGCAACTGCGCCTGCACTGAGGCTGGTAAGGATGTCCAGTGGAACGGTGTCACTATCATCGGTCCAATTAATCTCCCCTCATCTATGCCAGTACATGCCAGCCAATTGTATGCCAAGAACCTGACAACATTTGTGCAGTACCTGGTAAAAGACAACGCCGTACAGCTCAACTTTGAGGACGACATTATCAGTGCTGCTTGTATTACCCATGCAGGTGAGATCCGTAACCAAAGAGTGCGGGATGCTTTAGCAACACTCAACACTCAGCAGTCAGCAGTTAGCTAAAAGGATTTGGTTTCATGACAGAAGCATTGATTGCGGCTTTGTTCGTATTTGTCTTGGCATCTTTTACTGGGTTTGAAGTGATCAACAAAGTGCCACCAACACTTCACACTCCCTTAATGTCAGGAGCCAACGCGATTTCAGGTATCGCTGTGATTGGGGCGCTGGTTGTCTCTGGCGAGCGCGATTGGAATGTATCAGTGATTCTGGGATTGATTGCTGTTGTGCTAGCCACTATCAATGTTGTCGGTGGTTTCCTAGTAACAGATCGAATGTTGCAAATGTTTAAGAAGAAAGAGGTGAAAGCGTGAGCGACTTTCTACCAACTGGGATTCAACTGACTTACTTAGTTGCTGCATCGTTATTCATTCTGGGACTGAAGAAGTTGGGATCGCCTGCTACAGCACGGCAGGGGAATTTGTGGGCATCAGTGGGGATGCTGCTAGCTGTTGTAGCAACACTGTTGGATCGGCAGGTGTTGAACTACGAAATGATTTTGATCGGTTTGGCAATTGGTTCAATAATCGGCGCGATCGCTGCCCAAAGAGTACAAATGACTGAGATGCCCCAAATGGTGGGCTTGCTGAACGGATTGGGTGGAGCAGCCTCCGCCCTCGTTGCCGTAGCAGAATTTTGGCGGCTACGTGGAACGGTGCAGACAATCCCCCTCGACGCTAACGTCTCAATGCTTTTAGATGTTTTCATTGGTGGCGTTACCTTTACGGGAAGTTTGGTTGCCTTTGCCAAACTGCAAGGCATCATTAGTGGTTCGCCCATCACATTTCCCTTGCAGCAGCCAATCAATGCCTTACTCTTGGTTGGCTATGTGGTAGGTAGTGCTTATCTTTTGGTCACACCAGAAAACCTCCCCGTATTCCTGGGAGTCGTTGCCGTTTCCTTGCTATTGGGCGTGCTGTTTGTCATCCCCATTGGCGGAGGCGATATGCCAGTCGTGATTTCGCTGTTGAACTCCTTATCGGGGATCGCTGCGAGTGCCGCTGGTTTTGTCGTGATGAACAACATGCTGATCATTGCTGGTGCCTTGGTAGGAGCATCTGGATTAATCCTGACTCAGATCATGTGTAAGGCAATGAACCGATCCCTCGTCAGCGTGCTGTTCGGTGCCTTTGGCAAAGCTGGGGCAGCTGGCGGTAGTGCAGCAGCTGCTCAAGGTGACCAAGCTGTCCGCAGTATTGATGCAGAGGAAGGGGCAATGATGCTAGGCTATGCTCGCTCTGTTGTGATTGTTCCGGGTTACGGGATGGCAGTTGCTCAGGCACAACACAGTGTCCGCGAGTTAGCCGATCAGTTGGAACGGCTGGGTGTGGATGTCAAGTATGCTATTCATCCTGTAGCAGGACGGATGCCAGGACATATGAACGTGTTGCTGGCAGAGGCAAACGTGCCTTACGAACAGCTATCAGATATGGATGACATTAATCCGCAGTTCGAGCAGACAGATGTTGCCTTGGTAATTGGAGCTAACGATGTGGTTAACCCATCTGCTCGTCACAATTCCAGCAGCCCTATCTATGGGATGCCGATCCTGGAAGTAGATAAGGCAAAGCATACCATAGTGATTAAGCGAGGTATGAGTGCTGGTTTTGCTGGTGTAGACAATGAGTTATTCTACAAAGATAAAACCATGATGCTGTTTGGTAGCGCCAAAGATATGGTGGCAAAGCTGGTTTCTGAAGTTAAGCAGCTATAGCAACATACTGCTGACGGTTTTTTGCTCCCAACTCTTAGGAGATGGGAGCGCTTTTTCTTCCACAATCGTGCTATTCTTTAATTAACCAGTCAACCAAATATTGTTATGCGCTCACGCGACGAGCAAGACTTTGAGGAGCGGCGACAGCAGATCATTGACGGTGCGTTGCAGGTTTTTTCCAAAAAAGGCTTTGAGAAGGCAACTAATAAAGATATTGCAGCCGCATCTGGGATTGGTTCCCCGGGCTTGATCTACCACTATTTTAAAGATAAGGGCGACTTGTTTCAGCAGGTCGTTGAGCAGCGCATGCCCTTGTTACAATTGCTGACCCATAGCGAAGAGGAGATGATGGGTAAGCCAGTACGGGAAGTATTGACTGTCTTTGCTAAATCTTTCCTCAGAGTGATGGAGAATCCAACTTCAATTGCACTGATGAGGCTGATTGGCAGTGAAGCGATTCGGCAACCGCATGTGGCTGGAGTCCTTAACAGGATCGGACCTAGCCGTTCAATCGGCTTCTTAACTCGCTACCTAGAAAAGCAAATATCAGCAGGGGTGCTAAAACCAGTGGACCCCAGAGCTGCTGCTCGCTGTTTCATAGGTTCCTTGCTTGCGTACCTAGTGACGCGAGAAGTCTTTTTACAGCCTGATGCCCAACAACTTGAGCCCGACGCCATGGTAGAAACTACTGTGGAAATTTTTCTGCAAGGTGTGCAGTTTTATGCAACTGACGCTATCTAACGGGTTCTCAACCATTAGCAAAGACTGAAGGCTTGACGAACTCGAAAAACTGAATCAGCATGAAGTTAGCAGTTAATTTCATGTTTCACTCAGTTGGGGTAACTTCACATGATCAACCTCAAAGATATCCGCTCGCTGACCGACTTTCAGCGCAATGCTAAGCAATATCTCCAGCACATCCGAGAAAACCGCAATCCGATGGTGCTGACGGTGAATGGCAAAGCTGAAGTCGTCGTTCAAGATGCAGAAGCTTACCAGGAGCTACTCGATCGCTTGGAGCGGGCGGAGTCAATTGCTGCCATCCGTCAGGGCATTGCTGAATTTGAACGAGGCGAAGGGCGACCTGCACGGCAGGCGTTAGAAGCATTACGGGCAAAGCATGGCGTTTCAAGTTGATATCTCCCCTTCGGCACTGAACGATGCAGAAGCGGCTTTTTTGTGGATTAGGAAAGAGTCACCTTCTTACGCAGAGGAATGGTTCAATGGGCTTCTAGAGGCAATTAACTCTTTAGAAAACTTCCCTAATCGTTGCCCTTTGGCTCCCGAAAGCGAAGAACTTGGAATAGAAATTCGACAACTGCTTTACCGAAAGAATCGAATTCTATTTTCAATTGCGCCCAGCCGTGAAACGGTAGATGGTACTGTGCAAATCCTTCGCATTCGTCATCAGGCGCAAGAAAGGCTAAAGCTTCAGGATCTTTTATGAAAAAAATCATGATGCCTATCTACTGAAACTAGAAACTGCCAACCAGCCAACACTGCCTATCAAGAACGGTTTGAGTTCAGTTGGGAACGGATGCAAGTACTGATTGTAGACGCTCTCTAAACTCTCCTTTAGGATGACCCCCTTTTACCTCACCCAATATCTGAAATTCTCCTTCAGGGGAATCGCAGATGAGGTAGGTAGGCCATCCCATTTCAGCTTTATCGGGATACTGGGTGAGAAGAATTTTGCGATACTTCCGGTAGGTAGCTGTATCTTGCATCTTGACATCAATAAACTGCAAACCTAATTCCTCACTGACTTTCTGGTCGTAAAAAGACATCTTGTGGCAAATACCGCAGTCTTCGGAGGAAAATTTAATGACAGCTCGACTCATTAACTGAAGCCTTTTTAAGTTCTATAACTAATTTAACTTCAACCACCAGAAGTCCCGCTCCGACCGCCGAAGGTTTGGATCTGGGGATGCCAGTCTCCTACGGCGGGAGACCCGCCTTCAAAGCTGGCTTATGAATGGTGGACAAGGGACTCAATGACAACAGTCTACCATAAGAGTAAAGCCGTGGTAGAAAAGCTGTATGCTAACTCTAAACTACACTTATCGCCTATATCCAGACGCTTCTCAAGTCGCTCAATTAAATGAGTGGTTGGAGACTTGTCGGCAATCCTACAATTACGCCCTTCGGGAGCTAAAAGACTGGATAGCCTCAAGAAAGAGTCCCACAGATCGGTGTAGTTTGGAATCCGAATACATCATGAGTGCTGATTATCCTTTTCCTGGATACCATCAGCAGCAAAATAACCTCCCCAAAGCTAAGAAACTCTTCCCAAGACTTGCAGCAGTGCCTTCTTAGGTCTTACAAACTAACATCAGAAGGCTGCACGATGCTTGGGACTTCTATTTGCAGCGGGGTTGTGGGTTTCCGAGGTTCAAGAAGTATGGACAGATGAAGTCAATACTTTTTCCTCAGTTCAAAACTCATCCAATTACCGGATGGCAGATAAGCATACCTAAATTAGGAAAGGTGCAAATTAACTTGCATCGACCTATACCAGATGGCTTTACTGTCAAACAGGTGCGGGTTATCAAAAAAGCTATGGGATGGTTTGCAACAATATCTATTTCATCAGATGTAGAAGTACCGCAACCAATGCCTTATGGTCATGTTATCGGTGTGGACGTAGGATTGCTTAACTACTTAGCAACCAGCGATAGTTTTGTGGAACCGGGACGTAAATTCTTCAAGGGTATGCATCGTCGGCTGAAAGTGCTACAACGCAGACTGTCGAAGAAAATTAAACGTTCAAAGAACCATGAAAAAGCAAGGGTTAGAGTTGAGAAACAGCACAATCATATCCACTTCAAACGCAAAGACTACCAGTTCAAACTTGCCCATAAACTCTGTGCCATGGCTGATTCTATATTTGTTGAAGATATAGATTTCCGCGTGATGGCAAAGGGCTTTTTGGGCAAGCATACTATTGATGGGGCGTTTGGACAGTTCAGAAGCATCCTCAAATATGTTGGTCGGAGGCAAGGTAAATTTGTGGCTGAAGTTAACCACAAGGGTTCAAGCCAAACTTGTCCAAATTGTCGCATCGAAGTACGTAAAGGGTTGGGAGATAGGACACATTCTTGCCCTGAATGTCTCTATGAAACTGATAGAGACATTGCCTCAGCTCAAGAACTGTGTAATCGAGGTATAGAAACGTATCCAGGGACTCTGGAGGAGCAAGAAATTGGCTCTCAAGAGGTTGTTGGGGCGAGTCGCACTCGCCCCTTTATCAACCGTGTCGTACTGTCGGGGGTGATGAGCCTAGATAAGTGGCGCAGGGGAGCAATGCCTAGTAGTGATACTAGGAAGCCTACGCCATAGCGCAAGCTTGGGGCTGGGAGGATGTCACAAACCTAGCTTATCATCTCAATAACTGGATGGAAGTAGAATGCTAAGCCTAGAACGGCATACGCGGCTAATAGCATTGTGCCTTCTAACCAGTTTGACTGACCATCGGAACAGATGGAATTAGCAATTAATACTGCCACCGCTACTGCTACTAATTCAAACGGGTTAAAGTCTAGATCCATTGGTTGACCAATTGCCCAGCCAGCTAGGACTAGAACGGGAGCGACAAACAGGGCAATCTGCAGGCTTGACCCTACAGCCACAGCAACCGAAAGATCCATTTTGTTTTTCATTGCCACGCTGACGGCGGTAGCATGTTCAGCTGCATTACCAATGATGGGAACGAGGATGACTCCTGTAAATAGCGCGGTTAAGCCTAGCTGAGATGTAGCTGTTTTTAGCGAGTCAACTAAGAGCTCTGATTCAACCGCTACCAGCAAAGTTGCTCCTAGCAACACCCCAACCCACAACCACAAATTAACCCTCTGTTCACCATCGTCGTCGCCGAGATTGGCATCTGCTAGCTCGACTTGCTGCTCGATTTCGGCTAAACCCAAATCGTAAAGATAGGAATGGGTCTTCATGGAAAATAGCAGAGTCAGGCAATAAACCAGAATTAATACGATGGCTACGCCACCAGAAAGCCGCTGCATGGTAATTTCGTCAATTCCTTTAGAGGTGAAATCCACCGCCGTTGGTAGCAAAATGGCAATCACAGCGAGGTTCATCAAAGAAGCATTCACCCGCGCCGCAATCGGTGGAAATTTTTGCTCCTTGTGGCGCAGCCCTCCCAGCAGCATGGAAAAGCCCATGACGAGGAGTAAGTTGCTGATGATCGAGCCCGTGACGCTAGCTTTGACGATATCCACCAGCCCAGCATTCAGAGCGACTAGGGCAATGATCAATTCAGTCGCATTGCCAAAAGTGGCGTTTAATAAACCACCTAGGGCAGGACCAAGCACTACGGCAATTTCTTCAGTCGCACTACCCATCCAAGCTGCTAGAGGGACGATTGCCAGCGCTGCGGTGACGAAAACAGATAGCGAACTCCAGTTTAAGAAGTGAGCTGCTAGGGAGACCGGAATAAATAACAGTAGGAGCAGAAAAATAATATTTTTGGCTGGCATTGATTGTGTATGATGCTATGTAACAAAATATTAACGCTTATCAGCCAAGTTGGTGCTTGCAAAGCTTCAACGCAAATTTCTTCAAGCTCCTTGATAATTCCGCCAGCATTGCGGTTAAACTATGTTAAGTTGCTATCGAACCATTGGCACTGCAAATTAGATGGCTAGCTAGCGGGCCGCGTTGGGGATCGGTCAAGTGAGCAACAAAAAACGCTAGCTCTTAACTTTGTACAACCTTTAGCGCTCATTCGCGCTTTACGGTTCTTGGGTACGCTTCCATAAAGGGGTTCTGTGGAAGCCGTCTATGGAATGAAAGTAGTCACTTGGGATATATTGCATGACTTCTGCTGCTTCTCAACCAGCTAAGGCTGGGTCAAACTTCACGCCGTCCTGGGATGATAGAGATATAGCTACACCTCCTGAGATGTTGCCAACCGCTAAGGGTGTATATGTGACTGTCCACGGTCATTTTTACCAACCGCCGCGCGAAAACCCTTACCTGGATGCGATCGAGCGTCAGCCCAGTGCAGCACCATTTCATGATTGGAATGAGCGAATTCACCACGAATGCTACCGTCCTAATGCTTTTGCCAGAGTCCTAAATGAGCAGGGCGAAGTAGTGGGGATCGTCAATAACTATGAATACTTAAGCTTTAATATTGGTCCAACGCTGATGTCGTGGCTAGAACGCTATGACGTGGAAGTTTACCAGCGGATTCTGGAAGCAGATAGGAAGAGTTGTGATCGCCTGAATGGTCATGGCAATGCGATCGCCCAGGTTTACAACCATATTATTATGCCCCTGGCTAATGAGCGGGATAAATATACTCAAATCCGCTGGGGCAAAGCCGATTTTCGCTCCCGGTTTGGGCGCGATCCCGAAGGGATGTGGTTAGCTGAAACCGCTGTAGATTATGCCACGCTAGCAGCTCTGATTGCAGAAGGCATTCGATTTATTGTTCTGGCTCCTTCTCAAGCCCAACGTTGCCGCCCCTTACCAACAGATGAGCAGCCCCCCGTCACTCAAGGGAACGCCTGTGGCGGCTCCGGCACGGCGGATAAAGGCGAAGCGTTTTCCATTGCTCCCGAAGGGAACCTCCGGGCGGACGATAAAGCCTGCGGGAAACCCGCAGGCAACGTCCTTGAGAATGGCGGGGTCGATGCGATCGACCCCAACCACCTCGACTCAAGAGCGCAAGCTCAGTGGCATGAAGTGGGAGGTAGCCAAATTGATCCCACCCGTCCCTATCGCTGTTTTCTGAAGTCCGAACTCGGCGCTGCTCCTCTGCCAGATACTCCTTACATTGATATCTTTTTCTACGATGGTCCCATATCGCGGGATATGGGCTTTAGAGATGTCCTCTACAGTTCTCATCACTTGGCTGGCAGAATTGCTCAAGCCGTGCGTGGGGATCATCGAATGGCACAACTCATTTCTGTGGCAACAGATGGAGAAACTTTTGGTCATCACAAGGGCGGTACCGAGAAAACCTTGGCTTATGCCTTCCTTGAAGAATTTCCCCGTCAGGAATGGACAGTCACAAACTTTGCTCATTATCTCAGTTTGAGTCCCCCTACTTGGGAGGTAGAGCTGAAGCCAGTGACGGCTTGGAGTTGCGCCCACGGTGTAGATCGATGGCAAGAGGACTGTGGTTGTGGTGGTGAGGGTGGTGTCTGGCATCAGAAATGGCGTCGCCCCTTGCGGAATGCGCTTGATTGGCTGCGAGATCAGTTGATCAGAGTTTACGAGGAAACTGGCAGACAATTATTCCGCGATCCCTGGGGAGCGCGAGATGCCTATATCGAAGTAGTGCGTGATCGCTCTCCAATTAATGTCAGTCACTTCCTGTCCCGCCACCAAAACCACAAATTATCAGCAATTGAACAGGTAGATGCGTTGCGATTATTGGAAATGCAGCGCCATGCTCTGCTTATGTATACCAGCTGTGGCTGGTTTTTTGAAGAACTCTCAAGACCTGAGGGGACACAGATCCTGCGCTATGCTGCCAGAGCACTAGAACTGGCTGGAGATGTCGCTGGAGTGCAGCTAGAAAAGGGTTTTCTTAAACGTTTGGCGCAAACTCCCAGTAACGTTGAACACTTTAGACACGGCGCAGAGGTCTATCGTCGATTGGTAGTAACAGCCCAAATTAGTTTTAGACAAGTAGCGGCACAGCGTGTCATCACTTCACTATTTGGGGATCGCAATCTAGAAACTAGAAGTCATAATGATAGTTTTATACAGCTTTCATGTCAGGTGCGGCATCCTTCGGAGCGGCGCGTCTATTGCTACACAGTTCAACAACTAGACTACCAACTGCAGCGTCTAGGACCACTCACCTTAAGCGTCGGGCAGCTGCGGCTAGTTTCTGAGATTACCTGGGAGAGTGAGCATCTCGTTTTCGCCGTGCTACATTTGGGGGGGTCTGACTTCCACTGCTGTATTCAACCCTTCAGCGGACGTCGTGCCTATAGCCAGCTTAAAGAGAAGCTGTTTGAAGCGCTGCAACAATCTGGTGCCGCCCACACCATAGTCATGATGACTCAGTTGTTCGGGGATCAGTCTTTCAGTTTGCAGAATTTGTTTGCTGAGGAACGGCACCGCATTATGCGGCTCTTAAGTGAGGATACTCTGACTCGGTTGGACCAGCTTTACACCCAAGTCTATCGAGATAACTACAGTGTGCTGATGGCATTCCACCGAGATGAGCTACCAGTACCACAGGAGTTACAAGTAGCAGCCGAAATTGCTTTAGGGCATCGCTGCCTGAGTTTAGTGCGAGCTATGGAGCAAGAAATTGGTGAATCTCAACTGAGCTTAAATTACTTGGCAGAACTGGAAGCGATGGCAATAGAAGCAAAGAATTTACACTGTCGTCTAGATCTTCCAGAAGCTAAGCACACGATGGAGCAGTTAATTTTGCGATCGCTTTGGCAGTTATTCCACGATCCCAACGCGGCTACATTGGAGGCAGAGATCCGGAGGCTGGAGCGGCTCATTGAGGTGGGAGATCGGTTAAATCTCAACTTGAGCTTGGACCGGGCGCAGGAACTATACTCTAGTTGTCTCCCTCAAATCCTGCCGCCATCTCAACCGGAGATGTTAAGCTCGCTCAGGGAAGTAGCCGGAGATACTAGGAGCGAAATGTTGAGTTTGCTCAAGGAAGCTGCCGGAGACAGCTCCGGCAGAACGTTGAGTCAGGTGGATAATGCAAGGAATGGTAAAGTTAACTCTACTCAGACGGCTTTAAAATCTGACTTGCTTTTAGCCCAGAGTCATCAGTTGTTGCAGTTAGGGCAAAAGTTAGCTGTTGGTGTTAGTACTGTGTTGAATCAGCAGGTATAGGCTCTAAGGGCAAACGTTTGAGATTCAATGCCTATTATCTTCAGCAAAAGAGTCGTCATTAATGAATCGCCTCGATCTCTATATAGAGGACGAATACCGGAGCGATCGCCCATTCCAAACATTGCTATACCTATACCGGGAAGATCGTGGCAACATTGCGCTGTCGATGCTGTTTTACATCATCAAACAC
>Ga0213881_10000323_pt1 | contig 34193 bp, 24 predicted proteins | sample BarmaccoBMER_R08_FD_160104 | JGI IMG/M metagenome (GOLD analysis project Ga0213881, IMG submission 160104) | Barbacenia macrantha exposed rock microbial communities from rupestrian grasslands, the National Park of Serra do Cipo, Brazil - ER_R08 ...
GCCGCAGAACCTGACCTTCTTCAACAACAACGGGCCGGTGAACACCGACCTCAAGGGCCTGAACTCGCTGCAGATCCTGGACAAGATCATCACTTACGCCGGGCAGGTCGGACTGAAGGTCATCCTCGACGACCACCGGTCGGAAGCCGGGGAGTCGGCCGAGCAGGACGGCTTGTGGTACACCTCCGCGTACCCGTCGTCGGCCTGGGTGAACGACTGGGCCACGCTGGCCAAGCGTTATGCCGGCAACCCGACCGTCGTGGGCTTCGACCTGCGAAACGAGCCGCATACGCCGGCCGGTGACACCTATGCCCAGGGCGCCACATGGGGCACCGGAGACCCCAACACGGACGTGCGCCTCGCGTATGAGCAGGCCGGTAACGCGATCCTGGGCGCGGACCCTGGCGCACTGATCTTCTGCGAGGGCATCGGCGAGAACCCGACCTCGTCCGGCGGCACGAACTCCACCTGGTGGGGCGGCGACCTCGCGCTGGCCGGACAGTTCCCTGTCACGCTGTCGAGTCCCGGGCACGTGGTGTACTCCGCCCACGACTACGGGCCCAGCCTGTTCCAGCAGACATGGTTCAACTCCTCGACAACCTCGGCCTCGCTGGACGCGGTGTGGAACGGCAACTGGGGATACCTGTACGCGCAGAACATCGCGCCGGTGTGGGTCGGCGAGTTCGGCACCGACAACACCGCTTCCGACGTCCAGTCCAGCACGCCCGGATCGCAGGGCCAGTGGTTCTCCAGCCTCGTCTCCTACATCTCATCCAACAAGTGGATGGGCTGGACGTACTGGGCGCTGAACGGCGAGGACCCGTATAACCTGCTGGACTCCAGCTACGCCGGTGCTCCGGCATCCGCTGCGAAGCAGTCGCTGCTCGCGGGCATGCAGTTCCCGCTGCCCGGCGCCGGCACCGGTTCGTCTTCCGGTCCGCCGCCACCGCCGACTGTCGCGTGCTCGGCCGCCTACTCCGTGACGAGTTCGTGGTCCGGCGGGTTCCAGGCCCAGATCACTATCACCAACACCGGCACCGCCAGCATCAGCCCATGGACGCTGGCCTGGACGTTCCCCGGTAATGAGCAGATCAACTCGTTGTGGAACGCCTCCTTCACCCAATCCGGTGAGCAGGTCACCGCGACCGCCGAGTCGTTCAACGCGACGATCGCCCCGTCCGGCAACGTCACGATCGGCTTCACCGTCTCCGCCACCAACACAGCCGCGCCGACGACATTCTCGGTCAACGGCACTACCTGCACATAAGCGATAACCGCTAGCGAGCTCGTCCCGCCCACGCCACACTGAGACCGTGGACTGGGACGAGCTCGCAGCCGTGTATCCGGTCATCGTCCTGGAGGGCTGCGACGGAACCGGTAAGACCACCCGCGCGTCCGCGCTCGCGGAGCGACACGGCTACACCGTCCTCCACTCGGACCGTCTGGCCGACGGTACCGACCTCGCCGAGCAGTACCTCTCGGTGCTCCGCCTGCCGGGGAAGATCGCGCTGGATCGCAGCTTCATCAGTGAGATCGTCTATGGCACGGTGCGCGAGGGCCGCTCCCGGCTGAGCGCGCGGCAAGCGGCCGAACTGGCATTCTTCCTGGCCGACCGGGGCGGAGTGCTGGTCCATCTGACCGGCAGCCCGGAGATGCTCGCCGAGCGGCTGCGGGCGCGCGATGGCTACGCCCCGGCGATGGAGCGGCTCTGCGCCCTGCTTCAGGCTTACCGTGACGTGTTCGCCGGGCTTACCGACGCAGCGCCCATAGTGACCACCGACACCACTGTCTAAGCTGGGCGTTCATGCTGAGCTTTCCTGCGCGCCAAGGCCTCGCTGCGCTCGGCCGGCTTGGGGCCAGGCCATGATGATGCCGATGGCGGGCCGGATCGCCGCCGCCCTGGCCGGGGTCCTCCTGGTGCTCTGGGCCTGGGTCAGCGTCACCGGGACGCTCATCGTCTCACGTTCCGTGGTGGGCCGCCTGACCCGCTGGGTGGACCTGACCGTGAACGTCACATTCCGGCTGGCGACCAGAAGGCTCAAGGACTACCGGAAGCGGGACCGCGTGCTCGCCGCTCAGGCGGCCGCGATCCTGCTCGCACAGCTCGCGACCTGGCTGGTGATCGCCTTTCTCGGCTACACGCTGCTGTTCTGGCCGTTCGCCGCGCACGGTCTCGGCTCGGCCTTCGCCGACGCGGGATCATCGATGTTCACGCTGGGATTCTCCGAACCGGCCGGCACGGCGCCAGCGGTGATCGTGTTCGCCGGCGCCGCGACCGGGCTGGTCATCGTCGCGCTACAGATCGGCTACCTGCCGACCTTGTATTCGGCGTTCAACCGCAGGGAAACCGAGGTGGCGCTGCTGAACGCGCGCGCTGGCGTCCCGTCCTGGGGGCCTGAGCTGCTGGCGCGCACCCACTACGCACTGGGATCCGGCATGTCCACCCTCGACACCATGCCGGATTTGTATGCCCGATGGGAACGCTGGGCCTCGGACGTCGCCGAGAGTCATACCACCTACCTGCCGCTGGTCCGGTTCCGCTCCCCGCGCCCGCTGTCATCCTGGGTGACCGCGCTGCTGGCGGTGCTGGACTCCGCCGCCCTGTTCCTGGTCCTGTCGCCGAAGGCCGTGCCGGAAATACCGGCCCGGCTGTGCCTGCGCGGCGGCTTCGACTGTTTCAACAGGGTGGCCCAGGCCATGGGCTTCGAACTGCCCGGCGAACCTCATCCGGAGACCGGGATCAGCCTGACCTACGAGGAGTTCCTCGAAGCGGTCACCCGGATGCGGGAGGTGGACTTCCCCATCGAGCGTGACCCGGCCGAGGCCTGGCTGGACTTCGTCGGCTGGCGGGTCAACTACGAACGCGCCGCCTACGCGATCGCGGCCGCTGTCGACGCCCCGCCGGCCCCGTGGTCAGGACCGCGGCAGCGGGCGACCGCCGTCATCCCGCCCACGCGCCCGGGCCTCGGCCGAATGCCCAAGTAACCGCGGCCGTATGCCCGGGTAGCGGCCCAGTAGAGTCAGGAACCGTGGACATCACCCAGCTGATCCTCGACGACCATCACGAGCAGCGCCGGCTTTTCGCCATCCTGGAGCAGATCGATCGCGGCGACATCGAGACGCTGACCTCGATATGGGAGCGGCTCGCGGCGTTCCTCGAACTGCACGCGGCGGCGGAGGAAGCGATCTTCTACCCCGTGCTGCTCCAGGTCGGCCTGGCCGCGCGCCGTAAGGCGGGGGTGGAGGAGGAGACGATCGACGCGATCCGCGACCACAACGAGATCAGGGACGCGGTCTCGGATGTGGCCCGGCATCCGGTTGGCAGCGACGGCTGGTTCAGCGCCGTCGCCGCGGCCAACCTGGCGAACAGCGACCACATGGCCGAGGAGGAACGCGAGGGCCTCACCGACTTCCGCCGTCTGGCCAGCCTCCAGCGCCGCCATGATCTGGCCGTCGCCTTCGCCGCTTTCGAGGCGCGGAACTTCGCGGGCGTCACGCCCGAAGACAAGGACCCGACCCGGTACGTGCAGGAGGCGGAGGGCGCCCTGCCGTCCAATGGGCCGTCCAATGGGCCGTCCGACGGCTCGCTCAGCATCGGCGATCTGAAGGGCCGCTAGTCTGTAACGAGCACCTAGCAGCCCCCCTCGCTCTGGAGAAAGATGCCGAAGAAGGTTCGTCCCTATGGTTCAGGCATGGACGCCGAGGCCGCCGGCCTGGCCCGGAGCCGGCCGGGAGGCGGGGAAGAACCCACGAGTGAGCTGGCCAGCACGATGACGGTAGGCGAGATCGCCGATCAGGCCGCGGAGGCCATCCGTGCGCTCAACGACCTGACGTCCGGCGGTACGGAGTTCGCCGGCCCCGATGAGGTCCGAGACGTCATCGCAAGCCTGGAGCAGATGGGCCAGAGCCTGCCCCGCCTGTGCGAGCAGCTGGCCAGGATCCTGGTCGTGCAGCGCGAGGACGGCCAGATAGCGGGCGGCTCCGGCCGCGATCTCGACTTCTGGGTGGTCGAGGCGGTGGAGGCTCTGGCCGCTGCGGGCCAGGCCGCCGACATGATGACCGCCGCGCTGGGCCAGGCCGGCAAGACCTCCGCCGAACTAGGCCCCGCCCGCTGATCATGTACTCCATTCGGTGAGGTAACGCGTCTCCAGTAAAAGGGCCTGGGCATCGATGCCGCTACCGCCCATGGAGGCATATAGCACGTGGGACTCACTATCAGACGACGTTCAGCCAGCACCGTGGTCGCCATCGCGGTGGCCAACCTCGCCATCGTAGCCGTGGGGACGTCGCTAGCCGTGACCCACCATTCGGCCGTACCGGCTCAGGCCGGGACCAGCGGACCCGGCTCCGCGGCGCCCCGGGCGCATGCGCTGAGGCCAGCCGGCGGCCAGGCGGCGGCCGTCAAGCCGGCCGGCCCGCACGGCGGCGTCGACCTGAACGTGCTGGTGGTGACCGACGGGTCCCCGCCGGTCCAGGCCATCCGCGCCGAGCTCACCGCGGAGGGCCTGCCGATCACGGTCCTCGACCTCCGCAACCACTCCCGGCAGACGATCACGCCGGGGTTCCTGGTCCGGACCTGGCATACGCGAAGCGGCGCGGTCCGGGCGGGCAACTTCGAGGGAATCGTGCTGCCGAGCGCCAACCCGTCCGGCCTGTCCGGGACCGAACTCGGGCTCCTGGGCAAGTACGAACGGCTGTTCGGGGTGCGCGAGGTCGACGCCTACACTCCCCCGATGGCCGACCTCGGGATGACCTCGCCGGTCTACAGCGGCCCGCTGAGCGGCCCGGCCACCGTCACCAGCGCGGGCGCGAGCGCCGGGTTCGGGTATCTCAACGCGACGTTCCCGTTCAGCGGCGGCATCGCGGGACAGGCGCCGTTCGGCTACCTCGCCGATCCGCTCCCGGGCAGCACGCCGCTGGTCAACCTCGCGATCCCCGGTTCGGCGGGCGGCACGCTGGTGTGGCAGGACAACGACTCGGGACGCCAGCGGATGGGCATCGGCTTCGGCTACGGGTCGTACGCGTTCCAGTTCCGCTTCCTGGCGCACGGCATCGTGACCTGGCTCACTCATGGCGTGAACCTGGGCGACTACCGGAACTACCTCGACATCGCCTACGACGACATGTTCCTCGGTGACGCGCAGTGGAGCATGACCGGTCACTGCACGCCAGGGGACACCCCGCCCTGCCCGCGCGGCACGCCGGTCACCCCCGGAATCCGGATGGTGCAGGCCGACGTGACCTACGCCGTGCAGTGGGAGAAGCAGCACGGCTTCAAAATCGAGTTCCTGTACAACGGCGGGTTGTCGTCCCAGAACCAGGTGAATGGAGTGGACCCGCTGCTCGCGGCCGTCAAGCCGGTGGCGGGCGACTTCTACTGGGTCAACCACACCTGGACCCACGCCTACATGGGCTGCGTACAGGACTTCACCGTGGTGCCGTGGAAGTGCGTGACCTCGGGCGGGCACATCGTGTGGGGGCCGGCGGACCTCAGCCTGATCAACAGCCAGATCCAGGACAACTTCGCCTGGGCGCGGCAGAACGGGATCCCCGCCGAACCGGGAGTCGTGGCCAGCGGCGAGTACTCCGGGCTGAGGATTCTCCCCCAGCAGCCGGTCGACAACCCCAACCTGGCCGAGGCGATGAACGTCAACCACATCAGCTGGATCGCGATGGACGCGTCCCGCGAGCCGACCATGCGATGGGTCGGCCAGGCGCTCGGTGTCCCCAGGCACCCGATCGACGTCGGCTATGACGTCGACACGGTGGCCGAGGAGGTCAACGAGTTCAACTGGTACAACGACTCGAAGGCCGACGGCGGCAGCGGGATCTGCCAGGGCAGCAGGACCACGGCGTGCCAGAAGCCGCTGACGGACGCGCAGGCCGACTGGACGACGGTGATCGTGCCGGTGCAGGCCCAGATCGTGCTGGCCGCGCTGCTGAACAACGACCCGAGGCCGTTCTTCATGCACCAGTCCAACCTGACCGGCGACCGGCTCGGGTACCCGGTCATGGACGCCGTGCTGTCCGCCTACCGCGCGGTCTACGGCCGCACCGCCCCGGTCGTCAACCTCCCGATGTCGGGCGACGGGGAGGTAATGCGCAACCAGCAGCTGTGGAGCCAGGCGCTGGGATCGGGACAGGTCAGCGCGTGGGTGGAAGGCAACACGCTGACCATCGACGGGCCGCCTGGCACCACCGTGCCGGTTACGGTCCCGGACGGCACGAGCGCCGGGTTCGGCAGCCGCTACGCGGGCGAGACCTCGGGGTTCACGACCCTGGGCTCCCACCCGCTCAAGCTGACCCTGCCGTCGAGCGTTATCAGAGGTTGAACCACAGCCGTTCCCGGTAAAAGGGGTTTAAGGTCTGCGGAGACCAAGCGCTTGCTTGGGACGCGAGTCCCCCAGTACGTTAGGCGAGTGAACCAGCAGACGCGGGCGGCGATCGCGGAGGAACTGCTGGGCGCGTACGCCAGCGGCGTACCTGTCGAGCCGCTGACCGGGCGATACCCCGACATCACGCTGGAGGACGCGTACCAGATCCAGCTGCTTCAGGTGGATCGCTGGCTCGCGGACGGGGCGCGGGTCAAGGGGCACAAGGTCGGGCTGACTTCGGCCGCCATGCAGCGCCAGATGGGCGTGGACCAGCCGGATTACGGGCATCTGCTCGACCGGATGTTCTGGCTGGAACACGAGCCGATTCCGGCCTCCCGCTTCCTCCAGCTACGGGTGGAGCCAGAGACGGCGTTCGTACTGGCCGGGCCGCTGCACGGCCCCGGGATCACGGCCGCGGACGCGGTGGCGGCCGTCGGCCACTTGCTACCGGCGCTGGAGCTGATCGACTCCCGGATCAGGGACTGGAAGATCGCGCTGCCCGACACGATCGCCGACAACGCCTCCTCGGGCGGGGTGGTCCTGGGGAGCCGGCCGGTGCCGCTGTCCGCGGTCGACCTCCGGCTGGCCGGCTGCAACGTGCACAAGAACGGCGAACTGGCCGGGACCGGCGCGGGCGGCGCGGTGCTCGGCTCGCCGCTGACTTCGCTGGTCTGGCTGGCGAACACGCTCGGCGCGCGCGGCGTCCCGCTGGAGGCGGGGCAGGTGATCCTGCCCGGTTCGATCACCGCCTCGATCCCCGCCAGGGCCGGGGACACAGTCACGGCCACGTTCGCCGGCCTCGGCAGCGTGACGGCGAGATTCGGCGCGGAGGAGGCCCAGTGAGCAAAGCGACGGCCGCGATCGTCGGACCCGGCAACATCGGCACCGACCTGCTGGCCAAGCTGCGCCGCAGCGAGCACGTCGAGGTGCGCTACATGGTGGGCGTCGACCCGGAGTCCGACGGGCTGGCGCGGGCCCGGGAGCTTGGCCTGGAAGCATCCGCCGAAGGCGTGGACTGGCTCCTCTCCCGCGACGAACCCCCGGACCTGGTGTTCGAGGCCACCTCGGCGCGGGCGCACCTGGCCAACGCGCCCCGCTATGCGCAGGCCGGCATCCAGGCCATCGACCTGACGCCCGCCGCGGTCGGGCCGCTGGTCTGCCCGCCGGTGAACCTGCACGAGCACCTGGCCGCACCGAACGTGAACATGACCACCTGCGGCGGGCAGGCCACCATCCCGATCGTGTACGCGGTGTCCCGGGTCGTCCCGGTGCTCTACGCGGAGATCGTCGCCTCGGTCGCGTCCAAGTCGGCCGGGCCTGGCACCCGGGCGAATATCGACGAGTTCACCGTGACGACGGCGCGGGCGGTGGAGAGCGTCGGCGGCGCGCAACGCGGCAAGGCGATCATCATCCTGAACCCGGTCGAGCCGCCGATGATCATGCGCGACACGGTGTTCTGCGCGATACCGGCCGACGCGGACACCGCCGCGGTCAGTGCGTCCATCGCCGAGATGGTGGCCGAGGTGGCCCGGTATGTGCCGGGCTACACGCTGCGCGCCGATCCGCAGTTCGACCCCCCGATGGACGACTGGAACGGCTGCGCCCGGGTGGCGGTGTTCCTCGAGGTCCGCGGCAACGGCGACTACCTGCCGGAATGGGCGGGGAACCTGGACATCATGACCGCGGCCGCGGCCCGCGTCGGTGACCTGCTGGGGGCGAACCTGTTATGCCGAACGACGTGCGCATCACGGACTCGACACTGCGTGACGGATCGCATGCTATAAGACACAAGTGGAGCGAGGAGCAGGTCCGTGCCGTGGTGTCCGCGCTGGACGGCGCGGGTGTCGAAGTCATCGAGGTGACGCACGGAGACGGGCTCGGCGGGTCCTCGTTCAACTACGGATTCGCCGCGGTGGACGACATCAGCCTGGTCCGGGCCGCGGCTTGTGAGGCGCGGCGGGCCAAGATCGCGGTGCTGCTGCTGCCGGGCCTGGGCACGGTTGAGGATCTGCGCAAGGCGGCCGACGCCGGGGCGTCGGTGGCCCGGATCGCCACGCACTGCACGGAGGCGGACGTGTCCGTGCAGCACTTCGGCGCGGCCCGCGACCTGGGCATGGAGACGGTGGGGTTCCTGATGCTCGCCCACCGGCTGGACCCGGCCGGGCTGGCGCGCCAGGCACGGATCATGGTGGACGCCGGAGCGGAGTGCGTGTACGTGACCGACTCCGCCGGGGCGCTGGTGCTGGCGCAGGCCCAGGCCCGGGTGGCCGCCCTGGTCGCGGAGGTCGGTTCCTCGGCTCAGGTTGGCTTTCACGGTCACCAGAACCTGTCCCTCGGCGTGGCGAACTCGGTGCTGGCCGTCCAGGCCGGCGCCCGTCAGGTCGACGGGGCGCTGTGCGCGCTCGGCGCGGGGGCCGGGAACTCGCCGACCGAGGTGCTGGCCGCGACGTTCGACCGGCTCGGCATATCGACCGGCGTGTCCGTGGACGGCGTGCTGGCGGCGGCCGAGGACGTCCTGGCGCCGCTGATCCCGAGGCTTCCGTGGATGGACCGGTCCGCGGTGGTGCAGGGGTATGCCGGGGTCTATTCTTCCTTCCTGCTGCACGCGCAGCGGGCCGCGGCGCGGTACGGCGTGCCGGCCCACCTGATTCTGCAGCGGGCCGGCGAAGCCGGGTATGTCGGCGGGCAGGAGGACATGATCATCGACATCGCCATCCGGCTTGCCGAGGAGCAGGCCGATGGATGAGCATGTGATCGGCATAGCGCTCGGGTCCGGTCTCGGGTCCGGTCTCGGGTCCGGGCCGCTGACCGACGCGATGGTGCTGCCTGCCGGCGGTTCGCTGCCACGCGACCGGCTCGTACGGCCGTGTGCCGTGCCGGAGATCGTGTTCGTGATGTCGTCGGCGCTGGCCGGGCCGGGGATCACCGCGGCCACCGCGCTGACCGCGGTCGGATCCGTGTACGGCGGCCTTACGGTGATCGACGAAGGGGCGCCTCGGTTGTTCGTGCTGGGGCCGGTAGGGGTGGCGCCGGGCTCTGTGGACCTGTCGCTGGAGGCATGCCTGCTGGAGGTGAACGGGCGGGTGGTGGACTCGGCCACCGGCGCCGCGGTCCAGGGCCATCCCGCGCGGGCGCTGGCTCGTGCCGCCAACGACCATGCTGCCGATGGCAGGGCCATCGAGCCCGGCTGGATCGTGCTGACCGGCGGCATGACCGAACCGGTTTCGCTGGACGGCGTCGTCGGGGCGCACTTCACCCACCTGGGATCGGTGTACCTATCCTGACGCAGTGTCCGTGGCCTTGGCCCATTCGGCCCAATCGGCGAGCGCTTCGTTGATCCTGATGCCCGCCTCCACGGCGATGCGCAGTGACTGGGTCTGCGGGCTGTGTCCGAAGTCGCCGCGATCCTTGGCCTCGGCGAGCTCGCGGTATTTCGCGGCCAGGGCGCGGAAGTAAGCGGCCTCCCGGTCCAGGTGAGCGCCAAGTTCCTCCGGTGTCATCAGCCAGAAGAACACCGAGCGCAGCAGGGGCTCCACGCGAAGGGTGTGATCGACCTCGCCGCTGGTGAGCTCGGCCCGGTGGACCCAGTGGCACGCGCCATCCTCACCGCGGTCCAGGCTCGCACGCCGAAACGCTTCTACTCGGTCGGGACGGGCGTCCGGCTCGGCGCGGTGCTGGCCCGCCTGCCGATCAGCGTGCGCGAGCGCGCGGTAGCCGGCTTCTTCGGGCTGAGCAAGATCAAGCGCTCCACTGGGACTGTCAGCCCGCACCAGTTGCGTGGGTGAGAGCCGACGGGGCGGTGAGGTCGGCCTTACTGCGGTCTTGCAGCAGGACGATCGCGCCCAGGCTGATGCCCACGCAGGCGATTATGTATACGGAGACCGCCTGCCAGCCGAAATTGGGCAGCATCCAGGTGGCGAGCAGCGGAGCGGGTCCGCCGGCGATCAACGAGGCCGCCTGGTAGCCGAGGCCGCTGCCGACGTAGGCCAGCCCGGTCGGGAAGTTCTCCGCGATATATGACGCCTGCGGCCCGTACTGTATGGCGTGCGGGATGGCCATGATCGCGACGCCCAGGATGATGATCCCGACCATTCCCGTGTTGAGCAGCAGGAAGAACGGGAACGCGGCCACCCCCATGAGGACCGCCCCGGTGGCGTAGACGCGCTTGCGGCCCAGGCGGTCGCTTAGGTGCCCGGAGGTCGGTATCAGGATGAGCTCCAGCGCCGCGGCCACGGTCACGGCGGCCAGTCCGACCGATTCGCCCTTGTGCAGGTGATCCTTGATGTAAGCCAGCGCGAACGTGGTGTAGAGGTAGAACGGCGCCTGCTCCGACATCCGCAGCGCCGCGCTGAGCACGACTTCGCTGGGATACTGGCGGATGACTTCGGCCACCGGGACCTTGACCACGGCTCGTTCCCTGACGAGCCGGGCGAATAGCGGCGTCTCCATGACCTTCAGCCGCACCCACAGGCCGATGGCCACCAGCACCAGGCTGGCCAGGAACGGGATCCGCCAGGCCCATGCCTTGAAGGCGCCCTCAGCGGACAGCGCGATGGCCGTCATGGCGCCGGTGCCCAGCAGCAGCCCGATCGGCACGCCGATCTGCGGCCAGCTCGCCATCAGCCCGCGCCGGTCCTGCTTGCCCCACTCCATGGAGAGCAGCACCGAGCCGCTCCACTCGCCGCCCACCGCGATGCCCTGCACGATGCGCAGCACCACGAGCAGGATGGGCGCCGCCACGCCGATGGCAGCGGTACCGGGCAGCGCGCCCACCAGAGCGCTGCCGATGCCCATCAGCAGCAGCGTGACGATCAGCGTCGCCTTACGCCCGAGCCGGTCGCCCCAGTGGCCGAAGATCGCGGCGCCGACCGGACGTGCGGCGAACCCGACGGCATAGGTGGCGAACGATTCGAGCGTGCCCGAGTAAGAGCTGGAGTGGGGGAAGAACACGGCCGGGAACACGATGGCCGCGGCCGTGCCGTACAGGAAGAAGTCGTACCACTCGATCGAGGTACCGACCACGCTGGCCACCGCCGCGAGGCGCACCTGGTGGCTCTGGCTGGTCTGGTTTCCGGGGAGGCGATCTGGTTCACCAGGACGCAGCGCCATAAGGGTTCCTTCCCGACCGTCCCCCGGCCGGTCTGCAGTGTCACCGCTTACACCGTAGAGAACCCGCTCCGAAAAATACTGTTACCGCTATGCCCTCGAAGTTACACAGGCACCCGGTGCTGTCAACCGCACAGCGGCGAAGGCGGTCGTGTGCGGTGAATGTTTCTCCGTCGTTCCCATGACACGCTTCGCCGGAAACGTGGCCTTCCTAACGTCATCCGCATGGCGACGGCATCAGGTGACCAGGCGGTTCTCGCGCCGCTGGAGCGTGCAGGCAGGTGGATCGCGGACTGGGATCCGGAGAACCCGGGGTTCTGGCAAAAGGTCGGCGCGCGGGTGGCCCGGCGTAACCTGATCTTCTCGATACTGGCCGAGCATGTGGGATTTTCGGTATGGAGCCTGTGGTCGGTGTTCGTGCTGTTCCTGACCCCGGGCTACGGCATCAGCCACGATCCGAAGACCGCCGCGGCCGAGAAGTTCCTGCTCACGACGCTGCCCACGGCACTCGGCTCGGGTGTGCGCATCCCTTACACGCTCGCGGTCGCGCGGTTCGGCGGCCGCAACTGGACGTGCATCAGCGCCAGCCTGCTCCTTGTGCCCACGGTGGCCGCCGCGATCATGCTCAGGCCCGGGGTCTCGTTCGGCACCCTGCTGGTTATCTCCGCGCTGGCTGGCGTGGGCGGCGGCAATTTCGCGTCCTCCATGGCCAACATCAACTCGTTCTACCCGCAGCGGCTGAAGGGCTGGGCGCTGGGTCTCAACGCCGGCGGCGGCAACATCGGAGTCGCCGTGGTGCAGCTCGTGGGTCTGGCCGTGCTGGCCACCGCGGGCAAAGGCCATCCACGCATCCTGCTGGGCGTCTATATCCCGCTCGTCGTGATCGCCGCGGTCTGCGCCGCGTTGTTCATGGACAACATCGCACAGGCGCGCAACGAGAAACGCGCCATGCGATCGGCCTGCCGTGACGCGCACACCTGGATCATCTCGTTCCTCTACATCGGGACGTTCGGGTCGTTCATCGGCTACAGCTTCGCCTTCGGCCAGGTGCTGCAGAATCAGTTCGGGGCGCATTTCCTCACCGGCGGGAAGGTCGATCCGGTCAAGATCGCCTACCTGACGTTCCTCGGCCCGCTGATCGGATCGCTGATCAGGCCGGTCGGCGGCTGGCTGGCCGACCAGATCGGCGGGGCGCTCGCGACGTTCTGGAACTTCCTCGCCATGGCACTGGCCGCCGCCATCGTGCTGATCGCGTCCGGGCAGCGATCGCTTGTGCTGTTCTACGTCGGGTTCATCGCCTTGTTCGCGCTGTCGGGCGCCGGCAACGGCTCGACGTACCGGATGATCCCGGCGATCTTCCGCGCCAAGGCGTCGCTCGGCATGATCGACGGCGGGGACAAGGCCACGGCCGAGCATGACGCGCGCCGGCTGGCCAACGCGGTCATCGGCATCGCGGGAGCGATCGGCGCCTTCGGCGGGGTACTGGTGAATATCGCGTTCCGCCAGTCCTTCCTCGCCACCAAGACCGGTAGCCCCGCCTACATCGGGTTCATCGCGTTCTACCTGGCCTGCATGGCAGCGACCTGGCTGGTCTACCTCCGCCCCTCATCCCGCCGCCTCCCCGGAATCTGACGGCAAGCCGACTGACCGTAAACGGCTGGCGGCTGGCGGGTGGCGGCAGGCGGCAGGCGGCAGGCGGCAGGCGGCACATATCACTGCATATCGACCAAATGGCCATCCGCTTTTATGGAAGATAAGAGCCCCCTGGAAGAATGGGCGCCGGAAACCGGTACCCATTCTTCCGCAAGGCTCTTTTATTCCGCGTCATCCGCGCGACCGCCGCACGCATACTGAACGTGAAAGGCTAGGGTCTGTCACCCGCGAGAGGCGCATAACCAGTTCGCCGGATCGAAGTCGCGGTTTCGCGCCGCTGCCGGATTGCCTGAATGTCCAATAAAGCTGGAACGGGATGCGGAATAAGGTGGAACATCCATGCTGCGTGGAAATAAACGTACGAATGGCAACGTTTCAAAATAACGTGCGTTTGCGGCATGTCGGGCATGTCGTCTTTGCTAGAGTGCGCTAGCCGGCCTGCTGAACTGCGCGTATTGTCACATAACGGGCACATGGGCCGGCTATCATGCGGAAGGAAAGGGTCCTCCGGAAGAAAAGGTACCGGAAACCGGCGCCCAATCTTCCACGAACCCCTTTCTTTCCGCGTTGCGCACCGCAGCCACCGCCACATAACGGTCATATCCCGGCAAAACCGGCGCCCGCCCATGACACGCCGCCAACTCGATTTGTTTTGAAGTGTTGCCAATACGGCGGGTAAATTCTGGTTAGCATGAAGTTTCCGCGCTATATAGAGGTGGAGGACGCCGGGAAAGATCTGGGCTGGCCGGCGGCCCGCTGCGCGGACCTCTGGTCACCGTGATGCTCGAGAGACCACTTTTACCAAAGTGGCGGCCTGCGCGGGTCCGAGGTACGGCTCCCACGGCCTGACCGCAGGGGTGGGGCGGGTTCCCTGGCTAATACCGGCGGGTGGCGGTGTGGGTGGTGGTTCGCTCGGGCTCGTAGGCGAGGCGGTATCCACGTTTCACCACGGTCTGGATGATGCGGGGGTCGCCTAGCGCGGTGCGGAGCCTGCCGATGGCGACCTCGACCGCGTGCTCACCGCCGCCGTCGCCGGAGGTGATCCTGAGCAGGTCGGCGCGGGAGACGACATGGCCGGGCCTGGCGGTGAGCTCTCTCAGCAGGACCATGCTGGCGCTGGTGAGCGGCACGAGCTGGCCGTCGACCACTACCGCCTGCCCCCGTACGTCCATCAGGTGGCCGGCCGCGGGCAGCAGGACTCCGCGCCGGAGCGGGACCTGCTCGACGATCTCCCTGACCAGCGCGCCCAGCCTGGCGCGGCTGGGCTGGACCACGCGGATGCCTTCCTCCTGGAGCGGGCCCGCGGTGACGGGACCCACGCACGCCGGCACGACCGGCCCGCGCAACGCGGCGCGCACGGCATCGTCGCAGCCCTGCTCGCGGGCCGCGCTCAGGAAGCTGGCCGCCGCGGGTGCGCTCGTGAACGCGACCGCGTCGACCGCGGTGGCGCACACAGCCTGGATCAGCCGGTACAGCGGCGTGATGTCCTCCGGCGGTACCCAGCGGTAGACGGGAACCTCGATCACCTCGGCACCGGCCAGCCGCAGCGTCTGCACCAGGTCCGGCAGCGGCTCGCCGTGCAGCTGGACCGCGATCCGCTTGCCGCCGAGGTCGCCGCGGCTGATCAGGTACTCGAGGACCTCGCTGGACGACTCCGACTCCGGTGACCAGGTCTCGCGCAGGGCGGCCGCACGGATGGCACCGCGCGCCTTCGGGCCGCGGGCCAGCATGGTCGCCTGGCCGATGACCTTGCACAGTTCCTCGGCCAGGCCCCAGGCATCGGCGGCCTCGATCCAGCCGCGGAATCCGATGCCCGTGGTCGCGATGACGACGTCAAGCGGCTGCTCCAGGCAGCGCCGGGTGGCGTCACGCAATTCGCTGTCGTCGGCGAGCGGCACGATCCTGATCGCGGGCGCGGAGATGACCCTCGCGCCGCGGCGCTCCAGCGCGACGGCGAACTCCTCCCGGCGGCGCGCGGCCGTGATGCCGACCGTGTACCCAGCCAGCGGCTCGATGCTCATCTGGCGCCCACCTCGACCTGGCCGTCCCTTTCCCGGACCGCGAAGACGGGGACGAACGCGGTCTCGTCATCGAGGCACGCCCCGGTGCGCAGGTCGAAGACCTGCTTGTGCAGCGGAGACGCCACGGTCGGGATGTCGCCCCTGGTACCCACTATGCCCCGGGACAGCACGAACGCACCGGTAAACGGGTCCTGATTGCCGATCGCGTACAGCGACCCGTCGAACGTACGGAACAGCGCGACCTGCTCACCGCCGATCAGGGCGGCTGTGCCGCGCTCAGGCTGGAGGTCGTCGTACCGGCAGACCGTGGTCCACGTCACCGGGCGACCTCCAGCCGCCGCGGGAGCGGCAGGCTGACCGGGCGCGGCTGACCGCGCTCCGGCTCGAACTCGATGCTCGGATCCGGGGTTCCCGGCGCGTTGACGAAGGACACGAACCGCCGCAGCTTCGCCGGATCGGCCAGCACGGCCGCCCACTCATCCTGATATGTCACGACATGTCGCTCTATCGCGGCATCGAGCTCGGCGGCGATGCCCAGGCTGTCGTCAACGATGACCGAGCGCAGGTAGTCCAGCCCGCCGTCCAGCGACTCCAGCCAGGTCGCGGTCCGCTGCAGCCGGTCCGCGGTGCGGATGTAGAACATGATGAACCGGTCGATGGTCTGGATGAGCGCCGGTTTGCCGACGCCGGACAGCAGCAGGTCGGCGTGCCGCGGCCGGAACCCCCCGTTGCCGCCGACGAAAAGGTTCCATCCGTCTTCGGCGGCGATCACGCCGATGTCCTTGGACCGTGCTTCCGCGCACTCGCGCGCGCAGCCCGATACCCCGGCCTTGATCTTGTGCGGCGAGCGGATGCCCCGGTAGCGCAGCTCCAGCTCGACCGCGAGCGAGACCGAGTCCTGCACACCGTATCGGCACCAGGTGGAGCCGATGCAGGATTTCACCGTCCGCACGGACTTGCCATAAGCCTGCCCGGACTCGAAACCGGCGTCTACCAGCCGCCGCCAGATCGCGGGAAGCTGCTCCACCCGGGCGCCGAGCAGGTCGATCCGCTGTCCCCCGGTGATCTTGGTGTACAGGCCGAAGTCGCGGGCGACCTCACCGAGGACGATGAGCTTGTCCGGGGTGACCTCGCCGCCGGGGATGCGCGGCACGACGGAGTAGGTTCCGTTGCGCTGGATGTTGGCCAGGAAGTGGTCGTTGGTGTCCTGCAGCGCGGCCTGCTCGCCGTCGAGGACGTGGAGCCCGCGGCCGAGGCTGGCCAGGATCGATGCCACCGCTGGCTTGCAGATGTCGCAGCCCCGGCCGCGCCCGTGCCGCTCGATCAGTTCCGAGAAGGTGGTGATCTGCTCCGCCCGGACGATCTGGAAAAGCTCGGCCCGGCCGACGCTGAAATGCTCGCACAGTGCCCTGCTGACGGCGACGCCGCTGGATGCCAGCAGCATCTTCAGCGCGGGAACGCAGGATCCACAGCCGGTTCCGGCCCTGGTTTCGCACTTGATGGCCGCCACATCGGTCAGCCCGAGGTCAGTGATCGCCGCGCAGATCGCGTCCTTGGTCACCCCGTGGCAGGTGCAGACGTGGGCGTCGCCGGGCAGGGCGCCGGGGCCCGTGCCGGGTCCCGTCCCGGCCGGAGCGATCATCGTCACCGGATCGCCCGGAAGCGGCCGGCCGACCAGCGGTCTGAGCACCCCGTACCGTGCCGCGTCGCCCACCAGCACGCCGCCGAGGAGGGTCTTCGCGTCACCGGAGACGACCAGCTTGGAGTAGCTGCGGCTCACCGGGTCGTTAACCGTGACCTCGAGGGCGTCCGGCGTGGTCGCGAGCGCGTCACCGAAGGAGGCGACGTCCACGCCGAGCAGCTTGAGCTTGGTCGAGATGTCGGCTCCGGTGAAGCTGGCGGCGCCGCCGGTGAGCCGGTCGGCCAGCACCTCCGCCATCGCGAAACCCGGTGCGACCAGCCCGTACACCCGGCCGCCCGCGTACGCGCATTCGCCTATCGCGTAGATGCCCGGATCGCTGGTGCGGCACGCCTCGTCGATGACGATACCGCCGCGCGGGGCGACGTCCAGCCCCGCCTCGCGGGCGAGCTGGTCGCGCGGGCGGACGCCGGCGGCGAACACGACGACGTCCAGGTCCAGCTCGGTGCCGTCGGCGAGGGTGGCGAGCAGCCGCGTGCCGTCCCGGACGATCTCGCGCACCGACGTGCCCAGCCACACGGTGACGTTCAGTTCCTCGATCATCCTGCGGAGCAGCGCGCCGCCGCCCTCATCCACCTGGAGCGGCATAAGCCGCGGGGCGAGCTCGACCACGTGCGGCGACATGCCGAGCAACCGGAGCGCGCGGGCCGCTTCCAGGCCGAGCAGGCCACCGCCCACCACCAGGCCAGCCCGCCTGCCCGGTGTGCTCGCCGCGGCTCGCTGCGCGGCGGCCCGGATCGCGTCCAGGTCATCGAGCGTCCGGTACACGAAGCAGCCGGGCAGATCCGCACCCGCGACCGGGGGAACAAAAGGGTAAGAGCCCGTCGCCAGCACCAGGGCGTCATAGCTCAGCATCCGGCCTCGGCTGGTGGTGACGGTGCGGGCCGTGCGATCGATGGCTGCCGCCGCCTCGCCCAGATGCAGCTGGTAAGCGCCGGCGTCATAGCAGTCATCCCCGACGAGATCCAGGTCGCCGGCTTCCGCGCCTTCGAAGTAGGACGACAGGTTGACCCGGTCATAGGCACGGCGCGGCTCCTCGGCCAGTACCGTGACCCGCCAGCGGCGCCGGGCATCCCTGTCGCGCAGCGCGTCCACGAAGCGCTGTCCCACCATCCCGTTTCCTGCGACAACAAGGTGATCGGCCATGCTGCCAGCCTGTCCCGTCCTCGTTATCCGCAGCCTTCCGGCACGTTACATCCGCGAAACACCCGCCTCACCGCTCGGTCACCTCCCGTGTGCGCCTTACGCGGGCACGAGGCCGGGCTCGGCCGCGGCCAGCCACGCCATGATCCCCTCGACGGCGTCCCGGCAGGTCCCGCAGCCGGTCGAGGCGCGGGTGCGGGCGGCGACCTGCCCAGCGTCCCTGGCACCGTCCTGCCAGGCGGCGCAGATGGCCGCCTTGGTGACGCCGTTGCACTGGCAGATGGTGGCATGCCCGGGGAGCCTGACCGGCGAATCCGCGGCCGGCGCGGTGCCGTCACGGCTGGCGACCAGCAGCGCTGACCGATCCGCCGGCAGTGTCGTGCCCCGATCCAGCAACTGCGTGATCGTCCCCGCTGTCCTGGTGTCACCGAGCAGGATGGCACCGGCCAGCCGGCCGTCCCGCACCACCAGTTTCTGGTAGACGCCACGAGCGGGGTCGGTGAACCGGATCACTTCCGCGCCCCCTCCCCCGCGGGCTGATCCCAGGGCAGCCAGCTCAATGCCCGCTGCCTTCAGCCGGACCACGGCTGGCTGGCCGACGTAACCGGTATCTCCAGTGTCCCGGCCGGTCACGGCCATGGCGGCGACCCGCGCCTGCGCCCAGGCGGGCGCGATAAGCCCGTGGGTACGGCCACGGTGCTCGGCGCAGTCGCCGATGGCGAATATGCGCCCATCGGTGACGCTGCGCATCTGGTCATCCACGATGACCCCCGCGCCGATCGCGAGGTCCGCGGCGCGGGCGAGTTCCGTCCTCGGGCGCGTGCCACAGCAGATGATGAACAGGTCGGCGCCGAGGACCTCGCCGTCGTCAAGCACGATCCCGGTGAGGTGACCCGCTCCGCCGACTGCCCGGATTGAGCGGACTTCGCGTACGGCGGCTCCGGTTCGCACCGCCACACCGGCGGACCGCACGGTACGGGCCAGCACGCGCGCGGCGCCCGCGTCCAGCTGGCGTTCCATCAGCCGCGGCCCGCGATGGACCAGCGTCACTGGCAGACCGGCGGCGGTCAGCGCGCAGGCCGTTTCCAGGCCGAGCACCCCGCCGCCGAGCACCACGGCATGCCGCGCTCCGTTGACGAGGGCGCGGATCTGCGCGCAATCGGCGAGCGTACGGAACGCCACGGCGCCGGTTAGCAGCCGGCCGTCGCGTTCGACCAGCCCGCCGACCGGCGGCAGCGCCGGTTCGCTGCCGGTCGCGAGCACGAGCACGTCGTAGGGCACTGCTGACCCATCCGCCAGCTCCAGCCGCTGCCCGCCCCGGTCGATCCGGCACGCCGCCACCCCGGTCATCAGCCGCGCGCCTCGCACCGCGTACCAGTCCTCGTCCGCCAGCTCGATGCTGTCCTCGCGGACGGTGCCCGCCAGTACGCCCGGCAGCTGGGCGCGGTTGTAAGCGCCGCCCGGCTCGTCGCCGACCACCGTGACGTCGAATCCAGGCCCCAGCGCGAGCAACTCCTGCGCGAAGCGGAAGCCCGCCATCCCGTTCCCCACCACGACGACCCTCGGCACGCCGGCCATCACTACATCGCCTCCAACCGCACGGCGCACACCTTGAACTCGGGCATCTTGGAAACCGGATCGAGCGCGGGATTCGTCACCAGGTTGGCCGATGCCGCCCCGCCCCAGTGGAACGGCATGAACACCGTGTCGGCCCGGATCGACTCGGTGATCCGCACCCGGCCTATCGCCGCGCCCCGGCGGCTGACCACGCGGACCAGCTCCCCGTCCTCAAGCGAGCAAGCCGACGCGAGGTCGGGATGAACCTCGACAAAAGGTTCGGGCTGCGCCTCGCGCAGATCCGGCACCCGCCTCGTCTGTGCGCCTGACTGGTAGTGCTGCAGCAGCCGTCCGGTCGTCAGGTACACGGGATATGCGGCGTCAAGGTCCTCAGCGGCGGGCCGGTGCTCGGCCGGGTAGAACCGTGCCCGGCCGTCCGGCGTCGCGAACCCGTCGAGGAACATCCGCGGCGTGCCGGGGTGTCCCGGCGACGGACAGGGCCAGAAGACACCGTCCTCGCTTGCTATCCGCTCGTAGCTGATCCCGGAATAGTCGGCCGGGCCACCCGCACTGGCCAGCCGCAGCTCGGCGAACACCCGCTCCGGAGCGGGATCCCAGTCGCCGGCCGCACCCAGCCGGCCCGCGAGCGCGGAGATCACCTCCAGGTCAGTCCACACGCCCGGCGGGGGCGGCGCCGCCCGGCGCCGCAGCAGGACCCGGCCCTCAAGGTTGGTCATGGTGCCCGTCTCCTCCGCCCACTGCGCGACCGGCAGCACCACGTCGGCCAGCGCCGCCGTCTCGGACAGCACCGGATCACAGACCACCAGAAAATCCAGCGCGGCCAGCCTGCGCGCGATCCGCCTCGCCGCAGGGGACGAGACCGCGACGTTGGAGCCCATCACCAGCAGCGCCCGCGCCCCGTCCGGTTCGCCGAGCGAGTCGAGCAGCTCGAACGCGGAGCGCCCCGGACCCGGAATGTGCGCGGGGTCGACGCCCCAGACCCGCGCGACGTGCTCGCGTGCCGCCAGGTCCTCGATCCGCCGGTATCCGGGCAGCTGGTCTGCCTTCTGGCCGTGCTCGCGGCCGCCCTGCCCGTTGCCCTGGCCGGTGAGGCAGCCGTATCCGCTGCCGGGGGTGCCGGGCAGGCCGAGCGCCAGGGCGAGGTTGATGAAGGCGGAGACGGTGTCGACACCCTTGCTGTGCTGCTCCGCTCCCCTGGCGGTAAGCACCACCGCCGTTCGCGCGTTGGCGAGAAGACTCACCGCGGCGCGCTGGTCGGCGACGGTCACCCCGGTGATGCGCTCCACTCGCTCGGGCCAGTACGCGGCCGCTGTCCGGCGGGCGGCCACGAATCCCGACGTGCGCGCGGCGATGTAGGCCTCGTCGGTACGACCCTCGGCGATCACGATGTGCAGCAGCCCGTTAGCGAGAGCAAGATCCGTGCCCGGCGTGATCTGCAGGTGCAGGGTCGCGCGGCGAGCCGTCGGCGTCCGCCGGGGATCGACGACGATCAGCGCCCCTCCACCCCCCTGCTGCTCGGCCAGCCAGCCCGTGAACGGCGGCATCGTCTCGGCCGCGTTGCTGCCAGCCAGCAGGATCGTGTCCGCGCTGGCGATATCCGGCAGCGGGAACGGCAGCCCCCGGTCAATCCCGAACGCACGCGTGGCGGCGGCCGCGGCCGAGGACATGCAGAACCTGCCGTTATAGTCGATGCTCGCGCTGCGAAGCGCGACACGGGCGAATTTCCCCAGCCAGTAGGCCTTCTCATTGGTGAGGCCGCCCCCGCCGAACACCCCGGCGCTGTCCGGACCGTACGCCGCCCGCACCCGGCGGAACTCGCCGGCCACCCGGTCGAGCGCCGCATCCCAGCTGGCGGGCGTCAGCGGCCCGTCCCGGCGCTCCCGCATCAGCGGTGACGTCAGCCGCTCACCGGGCGCCAGCAGGTGCGCCGCGGTCCAGCCCTTCTGGCACAGGCCGCCACGGTTGGTCGGGAACTCGCGGGTCCCGATCCGCAGGACTCCGTCCGCCTCATGCAGCGACATCCCGCACTGCAGGGAGCAGTACGGGCAGTGCGTGAGGACTGTGCGGGCTGGCATCCCTTAAACACTGCGTGGCCCGCGTTAGCCAGAGCCTTCGGCCGCGTTACTTCGGCGAAACGTCTACCTCTCCATCCCAGTTTCCGTCTAGTGCGTTCCGCTGGAGTGAAACCACAGTACGTTCGTGATAAATGACCTCATCTGGGAGGATTCATGGTCCGGCACATGGCGCAGGGGTCCGCTCGCTGGCTCGGTGTCTCCGATAGGCTCGAACATCAGTCGGAAGCCGCTCGGCGCCTGCCCGATCGTGCTCGTTGACCACGCACACTTACCGGGCAGCCGAGACATCGCCCCAGCCTGACGGCTCTCTTGCATAGACCGTGGACCGCCCCGCCCGGTCGCCTATGCTAGAAACCTATACGAACACACTATGTACTTTTCAATGTGCTATTGTTGTTCCAACAGATGCGGCGACCGTGTCCGGAAAGGAGGTGAACTGATGCCACGAGGACCGGTACCAGACGGCGAGAGCACCACCGACGAGGATGCGATGACCGCCGGGCACGCCGCATGGGACGACGAGCCACCCTGGCTCGACGACGACCTGCCACCCGACCGGGATGCCGGGGACGAGCGGGACTGGCCCGGCGATACCCCGGACTGGCGCGGTGACGCCGTGACCGCCCAGGCCGAGCGGGACGGGGCCGAGTACGCCGCGGTGACGGCACGGCTGATCGCGGCGGAGATAGAGACCGCCGCCGCGCACGTGCCGGGCACCCCCGTGATCCCCGGGATCAAGGCGGGCCCGGCGGGCGGGTTCGGGCAAGGCGAACCGCTCGATCAGGCCGCCCCATCGCCCGCGCTGGACTGGGCCGCGGATTACGCGTCCGGCGACGACCGCGCGTTCGGCGGAGTGTCTGACGATGAGTTGTTCGGCGTGCTGGGGGTCCGGCAGCGGCTGGAGTCCCGGCAGGGCTGGGAGAAGCTCATGGGTCTGGCCGAGCTGATCCGCCGCCGCCCCGCGCCTGGGTGCAAGCTCACCGGCCCGGGCCGGATGCCGCGAGTGTGGGCCGAGGGAACCGCCGCCGAGGCCAGCGTGCAGTTCGCCATCACCCAGCGAGCCGCCGACGGTCTGCTGAGCCTGGCCTGGGATCTCGTCGTCAAGCTGCCGGTCACCTCCGCTAACCTCCGCGACGGCATCATCGACGCGAATAAGGCCCAGATCGTCGCGACCTATTGCGCCAACCTGACGCCGGAGGAAGCCCGGGAGGCGGAGCGGATCTTGTTCGCCACGCCGGACATCGAGCAGAAGACCCGGACCACGTTCCGGGACCGGATCGCCCGCGCCGTCATCCAGGTCAACCCCGAGGCAGCCCGCCGCCGACGCGAGGATGCCGCCAAGGAGTGCCGGATCGAGGTCTGCGCCGAAGAGAGCGGCAACGCGATGATCGCCGGGCGGGAACTGCCGTCCGTCGCGGTGCTGCGCCTGGACCAGAAACTGACCGCCCGGGCCCGGGAGCTCAAACGACTGGGCGTGGACGGTCATCTGGACGACCTGCGGGTGCTCGCGTTCCTGGAACGGTTCGGCGAAGCCGACCCCGAGGGGGACCTGGCCCGCGCCAATCAGACTACTCGCACCGCCGGCGCCGGAGATGACTGCTCCAGTGCCGACGCCAGCCGCGACAGCGGGGGGCGCGCATGCGGCGGGACAGGTGCCGGGAGCGGGCTCGCGGGAGTCGTGCACCTGACCGCACCGGTGCTCACGCTGACTGAGCTGGCCAGACGGCCCGGCGTCCTTCGCGGCATGGGGCCCATCGACCCCTACCAGGTCCGTGACCTGGCCGACGCGGCCAGCGCAAGCCCCATGACGACCTACCAGTTCACCATCACCGGCCAGGACGGCCGGCCCATCGCGCACGCCCGCGGCAGGCCCGGGCCGGGGGATCTCAGCAGAAGCCGAAGACGCACCCACAGCCCACCAGGCAATCCAGCCAATCCAGGCAATCCGGCCACCGGGCCATCCCGGCTCACGCTGACCCACCCCGGACCGCCTGGCGGGCACGGGACCTGGCTATACCAGCACGGCGGTCGCCAGATCATTTTCGAGTTCGAGAATCTCGACGGCGACTGCGACCACCGCCACCAAGCCCCCGGGCACGACCCCGGCACGCACCTGCGTCACCTGACCGGCGTGCTGCACACCGAATGCACCTTCCCCACCTGCCGCACCCCCCAGCACCGCGCCGACTACGAGCACTCCACACCCCACGACCAGGGCGGCATCACCTGCCTGTGCACATGCGGACCCGTCTGCCGCCGCAACCACCAGCACAAACAGGGGCCCAGCTGGCGGATCGAGACAATGGGCCGACCCGGCTGGTTCCGGTGGAAACTACCCAGCGGACGCACCTACCTCAGCGCACCCGACCCGTACCCAGTGTTATGACACATCCTCGAACGTCTGTGGTTCCTCCCCCATAACGAATTAAGGGCGCACTTCGTAGACGATGTTGAACGGGGTCTCGGCGGCGCGCCGGAACCTGGTGAAGCCGGCCTGGGTCACCAGCCGCCTGATGGCAGCCTCTCCGGCCTGGGCGCCGAGCGTGTAGCCGCCTGGCTGCGACATCGCGTTCGGCACGCACAGCAGCGTGGAGAAGTTGTAGTAGACACGCCCGACCGGGTTCATGTTGCCCGCGGGCTCGTCGGCCGCGTACGGCTCGACGACCAGCCAGGTGCCGTCCGGCTTGATCGCCTGGCGGACATGCCGCGCGGCCGCGAGCGGGTCGCCCATGTCGTGCAGGCAGTCGAAGGTCGCGGCCAGGTCGTAACCCGACCCGGAGAAGGACGACGCGGTGGCGACCTCGAAGGTCACCCGGTCGGCGACCCCCGCGTCCGTGGCCCGCTTGCGCGCCAGCTCGATTGACTGGTCGTGATAGTCCGACCCGGTGAACCGGGAGTTCGGGAACTGCTGCGCCAGCAGGATCGTCGAGGCGCCAAGCCCGCAGCCGATGTCGGCGACGGTGGCTCCGGCCCGGAGTTTGTCCTCGACGCCGTCCAGCGCCGGAATCCAGGACGGAACAAGGTTGGCAATGTAGCCGGGCCGGAAGAACTGCTCGCAGCCGGTGAAGACGTCTTCATCGTGCTCGTGCCAGCCCAGGCCGGCGCCGGACCGGAACGCGGCGGTGATCCGCTGCTCGGCCCGCAGCGCGCCGAGCGCCAGCACGAACGCGCCGGGGGCGTACACGGCGCCGTCCGGGTCGGCCAGTACGAACGCCTGCTCCGCTGTCATCGAGTACTGGTCCGCCGCCGCGTCGTAGGTGACGTAGCCGCCCGCCGCCTGCCCGCGCAGCCACTCGGCGATGTAGCGGGGGTTGGTGCCGGTGCGGCCGGCCAGCTCCTCGGCGGTGGCGGGCCCCGACGCGAGCGCCTGGTAGAGGCCGAGCCGGTGCCCGATCACCACGTTGCCCGCGGCGACCGTGGCGCCGAGATCGGTGACGAACCGGCCGACGAACTCGTTCAGCTTGTCCATGTCGATGGCCATGTTGAATCCCCTCCTCGAGAATGCGTGTGGTGCCCACGCTCCGCCGCGGCATTGCAGTGGCATTGCAAGCACCCTGCAATGGGCTCAGCTGAGGTCGAGGTTCCCCAGGGCCGATCGCGCCTCCCGCCGCACATGCGGGAGGCCATGCCGGACAGCCAGGCGCTCCGCGCGGAGCAGCGTCGCCTTCGCCTGTTCTCGGGAGCCCATCCGGATGAGGGCCTGCCCGTCGGCCACGAGCGCCCCGGCCAGTGCCGACGGCCACGGCACCCGTCCGGCCAGCTCGAGCAGCGGCGCGAGCACCGCGCGGGCCCGATCGGGCTCGCCGCGTCCGAGCCACGCCCGCGCCAGGGCGAGGTAGGCCTCCTCGCCGAGCAGCCAGGCCCCGCCGGGCGGGATGCCGGCGTCGGCGAGCAGCCGGTCCGCCTCGGCGAGCACCGTGGCTGAGCCGGTGGCCGCGGCCAGCGGGGCGGCGCTGCGCAGCAGGTAGCCCTCCATTCCCGCCTCCTCGGCAGCGGCCAGGCCGCGCTCGAGCAGTCCGATCGCTCCGGGCCGGTCACCGAGTACGAGCACCGTGGTCGCGAGCATCGCGCACGCCGCGGCCAGCCAGCACGAGTGCTCGTGCCGCTCGGCTATGTCCACGGCCCGGCCGCCCAGCGTCACGGCTTCGTCGTCGCGGCCGCGGAGCCCGGCCAGCCAGCCGAGGTGCGCGGTGTACCACGCGGCACAGTGCGGGTAGCCGCCGCGGCGGTTGACCTCGATGGCGGTCTCCATGGCGAGCACCGCCCGGTCCCAGTCGGCCGACGCGATGGCGAGGTACGCGGTCTCGAATTCCGTCCACTGGAGCAGGAACAGGTCGCCGAGGCGGCGCAGCAGCGGATCGAGCTCGGTCAGCACCGCGGCGAGCCCGGGCAGGTCCCCCAGGTTGAGGTAGGCGGTCTTGAGACCGTCCAGGCCGGCCGCCAGCGCCCGCTCGTCCGCGGACGCCCGCGCCGCGGCCACCGCCCGCAAGCCATAATCCAGTGCCGCGTCGAGCCGCAGCCGGTTCGCGGCGGTGACGGCCAGCCGGGACAGCAGGTCAGTCTCGCTCGCGCGGTCACCGAGCGACTCGGCGATCCGCAGCCCGCTGGTCAGGTTGGCCGTGTAATAGTCGAGCCGCTGGGCCGGCGTCGCGACGTGGCTGCCGGTCACGATCTTCCACGGCCGCGACCGGCCGAGCCCGCTCAGCGCTCGCATCTCCAGGCGGCGGTCACCGACGGCGCGCGCCGCGGCGGCACCGAGCGTCAAGTCCCCGAGCGCGGCATCGTAATCGCCCGCCGCCTCGTACGCGCATCCGCGAATGACCTGGGCCTGAGCGCTGATCTCCGCGTCGCCGACACGATCGGCCGCCGCCAGGGCCTGCGTGCTCAGCGCGATCGAATCGCTCGTCGCGTACCGCCGCACGGCCTCCTCGGCGGCCAGAACCCATCCCCGCGCCGCCCGGCGCCAGTCGCCCGCGGCGCTGGCATGCCGGGCCAGGACCTCGGGCTGGGCGGTCAGCAGGTCAGCGGCCCGGCGGTGATAGGCGATCCTGGTCGGCTCGGGCGTGGTGGCGTACATGACCTCGCGGATCAGGTCGTTGGCGAACTCAAAATCCCGGCCGGTGACGGTCAGCAGCCTGGCCCGCAGCGCCCGCTCGCACAGCTCGATCGCGGCGGCCGGCGCCAGGTCGAGAAGCTCGCCGAGGATCAGCGGATCGAATGCCGACCCGAGCACCGATGCCGCACGCAACAGCGTCTCGGCGGCCGGGCCGGTCCGCGTGACCCGGGCCTGGACCGCGCCGCGCAGCGACTCCGGCACCCCGTCCTCCCCCGCGGCCAGCGCCCGGAGCACCTCCACCACGAACAGCGTGTGGCCGCGAGTGCGCCGCAGGATGGCCTCCGCCAGCGCCTCGTGCCCGGCTTCGCCGGCCAGCTGCGCGACCGCCGCCGGGCCGAGCGGTCCCACCTCCAGCCTGGTAGCGACGGGCGCGAGCGCGGCGCCGATCTGCTCATCGTGCTCGGCACGGACGGTGACCACCACGAGCAGGCGCGCGCCGGACACGTGACGCGCCAGGTAATGCACGAATTCGACGGTGGACTGCCCGGCGTACTGAAGGTCGTCCACGACCAGGAGGACCGGGTTCCGTCCGGCCAGCCCGGACAAGAAGGCGGTTACCGCGTCGAAGCACCGGCGCCGTTCCATATCTGGTCCAGCTCGCCATGACGGCGGCGGACCCAGCGCGGCCGCGATCTCGGGCAGCAGGGCAGCCAGCGCGGGCGCGTTCTCGCCGAGCAGGTCCGCCACCGCGGCGGCCTGCAGATGGCCGGCCACCGGTGCCACGGCCTCCACGATGGGCTGCAGGAACAGCGATCGTTCGGCCTCGTAGCAGCGGGTCCGCAGCACGGTCGCGCCGTCCTGCTCCGCTTCGGCCGCGAAGTCCTCGGCGAGCGTCGTCTTCCCGATCCCGGCTTCGCCGATGACCATGACCAGGCCCGGGCCTCCAGCCGCGGCCTGGAGCCACGATCCGCGCAGTACCCGGGCCTCGGCGTCCCGGCCGACCAGACCAGCGGCCGGCCTGCTCCGTTGTGAGCGGGGAGTTACAGCGGGTCGTCTCCCCGGGGCGGCGCTGTGCTCGCGCAGGATCGCCAGGTGCAGTTCGCGCGTCTGCGGCGCCGGGTCGGCGCCCAGTTCCTCGCGCAGGCGCTCGCACAGCGTCGCGTAGGCCAGCAGCGCCTTCGCCGTCTCGCCAAGCGCCGCCGCTGCCGACATGCACCAGCGTTGCGCCGTCTCGTCCAGCGGGTCGGCCGCCGTGGCCGCTTCGGCGTGGCGCAGCGCCAGCCGCGGGTCGCCGGTGGCCAGCGCCGCCTCAGCGGCGGCCAGGCGGGCCCGGCGCAGCAGGTTCCGTAGTTCGGTGCGGGCCGGGTCCGCCCAGGTGGCGTACGGCTCGTCAGCAAGCGCCGTGTCCACGGTCAGCAGCTCGGTGACGCGGCCCGCGGCGGCCAGGGCGATCGCGGCGGCGGTCGGCAGCTTATATTCCGCTTGCTCGCAGTACCGCGCGGCGGCGTCGAGGTCAACGCTGACCCCCGGCTCGCCCGCCAGCCGGTACCCGTCCCTGCCGCCGAGGATCACCCCGGAGCCGAGCGCCGCGCGGAGCCTGCTGACCAGCGTGGCCACGGCCTGGCCGGCGGCCGCTGGCGGCGCGCCGGTCCAGAGCACGTCGATGATGCGGTCCGCGGAGACCATCCCCGGCCGTTCCACGGCCAGCAGCTTCAGCAGCGTCCGTGCCTTGCGGCTGCCGATCTTGCCCGGCAGGAGCGCCACGCCGTCGCGGACGACACCGAACTCGCCCGCGAGGCGTAGCTCGACCTGCGCGCTGCTCACGGCTCCCGCGGAAGCCCCCCTCCCCACAAGCAACTTCTTACGCTGGCCAGCGGCGTAGCGCAAGGCACGAAGGCAGAATCAGAAGGCGCCGAGGCCGTCCGGGGTGCCATTCCCGGTCGGACCGTCATAGCCGGGGACGGCATCGCACAGATAGTCGCCGCCGCAGCCGATGCCCAGAACGTTGTTGCCGCCGACGACGTCGTTCAGCGCGCTGGCGTGCGAGTACAGGTAGGACGCGTCCGGGAACAGCGCGGGCTGGCCGGCCAGCCCGATCACGCCCGCGATGAAGGGCGCGGAGGCGCTGGTGCCGCCGACCACCGTCCAGCCCAGGCCGTCGTTGGCGTCGTAGACCGCCGGCCCGGTCCGCGGGTCCGCGTCGGCGGCGACATCGGCGACCATCCGGCCCGGGCAGTCCGGGTCGTGCTGCCAGGCGGGCTTGCTGATCCAGGCCGAGCAGCCGCTGGCGGTCGCACCGAGGCCGCTGTTCCAAGCCGTCTCGGTCCAGCCGCGCGGGTTCGCCGCCTTGCTCAGCGTGGTGCCGCCGACCGCGATCACGCTGCGGTACACCGCCGGGGCGTTCGGGATGCCGTAACCGCGATCGCCGGAGGCGACCACGATCGCGGCGCCGGGGTGGGCGTAGGCAGCCTCGTAGGCCTGTATCCCGTTCTGTTCCGGGGCGCCGTAGCTGTTCGACACCACGGTCGCTCCCAGGCTGACCGCGGTGTCCTCGGCCGTGGCCAGGTCGGCCGGCGCCGGAGTGCTGGCTTCGACGAGCAGGATGTGGCAGGACGGGCAGGCCGCCGACGCCAGGTCGAGGTCGAGGGAGATCTCCACGCCCCAGCCCGGCAGCTCCGGCGGCAGCGGGCTGGCGCTGCCCTGCTCGTTGACCTTGCGGAAACAGCCATTGGCCGTGGTGCACGGCGGCAGCCCATACGTCGCCCGGTACACGTCCAAATCGGCCTCGGCGCCCGGGTCGCCGCCGGCGTCGACGAGCGCGATCGTCTGCCCGGCACCACCAGTCGACGGCAGGTGGTAGGCGGAGCGGAGATCGGCCGGCCCGTATCCGGCAGGCAGTGCCGCGTCGCCCGGGTGACCCGCGGCGACCGCGGCCGCCCCCCGCACTCCGGTGCCGCCGTGGACGTCGGTGCGGATGATCGCGTAGCAACGGTACTGCCCGGCTACCGCTGGGCACGCATTTCGGACATCGAACGAACGGGCGGTGGTACCACTGACCGGCCCCCTGCTCGCTGGCACGGCGGCGACCGAGACGGGCGCGGCGATCGTGTACGCGTGGGTGATGGTCTGGGTGATCGAGCCGCCGATCGCGTCGGTCGCGGTCACCCGGATCTCCGGGTCGGTACCGCGTGCCGCGGCCGGGTTCGGCCAGGTCGCGGTATAGTGCCCGCCGAATCCGCGGACAACCGCTTCGTGCCAGGTCGCTCCGCCGTCGAAGGACACCGATACGGCGGCCGAGGTGATCGGGGCGCGTGACCCGGCGCCGTCGTAGCTGACGTGGCCGGCCAGGAGGTTCATTTCCTGTACCGCCGAACCGCTGGTGTTGAGTTCGTCGGTGGCCAGCTGGTAGTCCAGCGTGAGGGCGGGCAGGATCTCGCACGGCGAGGCCGCCGCCTGCCCGGCGCAGTCATCCTCGGCCGGCAGCGTGGTGGTCAGGGCGGGTGCGTAGGGCACGGTCAGGTCGGTGTGGGTCTGCGTCGACTGGCTGAAGCCCGGAACCGCGGTGAGATCGGTATCCAGGACGGCGCGGTAGGTGGCGGGCCCGGCCGGCACCCCCGTCGCCACCGCGCGGAGGCCGGTGGTGTCGGCCAGCGTGACGCCGTCGCGGTACAGCGTGATGTGGCTGGTGATATTCGGGGCAAGGGGGGTCCCGGCATGATCTGGCTTGCTGTCCCCGAACACGGGGAAGGCCATGGAGAAAGTGCTGCCTGCGGTGCACGCGTCGCAGGTCTGAGCATCGGCGTGCTGGCCGAGGGTCGGCGCCAGCGGACCGTGCGTCCAGTCCAGCGAGTACTGACCCTGGGCGGCGAACGTACGCGGATCGGAGCTCACGAATTCCCTGTTGGAAGTGAAGTCGATCTGCGCCCAGCCTCCGCCGGCGGCGGTCCCAAGATACTGAGTCAGGTTTCCTGGCATGGTTTCGCTGGAACCGCTGGCCAGGATGCCGAAGAAATTGGCGGCCTGGTCAACCGGGCCGCTCAGCAGCGAGCCTTGTGCCGCGCCCGCCGCCGGGTCGGTGTAGAAGTGCTGGTGTACCGTGGCGATCTGGCTGTCGCGCACGCTGAAGTGCTCATCGGCGGGGATGTGATCAAAGCTGAACGCGGCGTCGTAGCGGTATCCGTCGCTGGCCGAAGGAGCTGTCCCGCCCCACTGCGCCACGTACAGCAGCTTGCCGGTGGTGGCGGCGGGCTGGGCGTTGACGTACATGCCGAGGCCGCCGGTGGCGGTAGCTGCCTGAAGCGTGAAGCCCGGGTTGCCGCTGGCATCCAGCCGGATGACGTTCGCCCCGACCACGTCCTCGGTGGCCGGGCGCGGGGTGCTCGCCGAGACGGCCGAGGTCGCGGTCCGCTCGTCGATCGACTCGTCGGTCACGCCGGATGTGCCGGATATTCCGGGGACCGTGAAGTCGGTCCGGGTGACCAGGCGCATCGCGGTGAAGCCCTGCGTGCCTTCGTCGATGAAGACGGCGGACGTGCAGTAATCACCGGCCGGGACCGCGATCCGGCCCACGCCGTTCACGATCGGGACGTCCACGTTCTCTTTGGTGGCATCGTCCGCGTTGACCAGTACGACGTCCACGTTGCTGGCCGGCTGACCGGTCAGATCGGTCACGTTGATCTGCAGGATGTGCAGCGGATAGCCCGGCCTCGCCGCCTGCGGAGCCCCCGCAGCGTCCAGGCTCATGTTGGTGAGGCCGCCCGGCAGCGGCCCCCGCAGCGCTGCCGCGAACTGCCGTCCCGATGAGGCGCTCAGGGAGCCGTGTGCGACGTTGCCGCTGATGGATGTCAGTGTCACCCCGGGCGGTGCCGTCGGGGTGCGGCCGGCGGCGAACGTCAACGTGACCGGCACGCGCGCGTTGCCGGTGATGCCGTCACGGGCCAGCGCCGACACGTCGAACAGGGACCGGTCAAGTCCCCGGCCGATATAAGGGATCGCGATCGCGGGAACAACATACCGGTCGCCGTCGGTGGCCTGCGAGGACTCGTAGGCTGTTTGGGTGCCGGGCGCGGGAAGCACCACGACGGACGTCCCGGTGCCATTCGGCTGGATCGCGACCTGGTCGCCGGTGACCAGCGGGACGGTCACCGTCGTCCCCGTGCCGGACGGCCATGTGGGCGGCGTCGCGGACACGGCCGCCGAAGCCGGTATCTGGGCGGCTGTCGCGGCTACCAGGGCCGCCGACGCCACGAACCATGACAAACGTGATCGCATGAGCATCTCCTAAGCCGCGAGGGCACGGGGTGCCGGGACCTGGACGAAGCCCGACGGGATCGGCGTGGTTAGCTTGGCGAGATTGGCGGCCGTCGGCGGCAGCCACTGAACGTCCTCGATCTGACCGTCTGGCCTTCCCTGGAACTCTCCAGCCACCCGCACGGGCAGGTAGGTCGCCGGGTCCACCCACAAGACCGCGGCCATGGGACCGGTCTGGACCGGGGTCAGCTTGATGGCGTAGACGCGGTCCACTTGCTCGGTCCCCCGGGTGGTGTACTCACCGCAGCTGAGTGCCTTCCGGATGTCGGCCGCCCAGTAGGTGGGGTCCCAGTTGATGGCGAAGGACTCCACGTCGCCGCACGTCAGAGTCGACGCTGGCGGCGGTATCCAGGGCGTGACATGCTGCGCCACCCGCCACCAGGTCCGGGACTGGTAGTCGACGATGGTGGTGGTGTAAAGGTACGGGGTCTGAACAACCACCCGATCGAAGACGGGCTGACCCGCCGCGGTGAACACTTGTTCCCGCAGGGGTCCGTTGGAGTCCGGCCCGTGATACCAGTCGTCCACCTGTGGTGCGGTCAGTGAGTCACCGACACCGAAGGACACGCGGGTAGGTGAGGTATACCAGGTGTGGACGTGCACGACCCAGTTCTCGGCGGCGGGCGCGCGGAGCGCCGCCTCGGTGTGGCTGATCACGTACGCGGCGGTCCGGGTCTGCGGCTGCCCGGCATGCCGCGCCTGCGGACCGCCATGTCCGGACGGGACCACGAGCGCGATGGCCAAGGCGGTGACGGCGGCGATCGCGGCGACGGCGGCGATCGCGGTCCGCAGTGGCACCGGCCACCTGGTGGCGCGCCGCGACGGTGTCTGGCCGACGGCGGCCGCGATCTTCGCGCGCTCGGTGGCCAGCCAGTCCCGGGAAGGCGCCGGTTCCCCTGCGCAGAAGTCCTCGAGCATCTTCATCACGTCCACTGGCTCATTCCTCTCGTGACCGCGCCGGATTCGCTCCGCCGAGCGCCTGCTGAAGCGTGCGCCTGCCTCTGGACAGACGCGACCCGACCGTGCCCGGGCGTACACCGAGGGCTCTGGCGATCTCATCGTGGCTGAGCCCGCTGGCGGCCAGCAGCAGCACGTCGCGCTGGGCACCGGGCAGCCGGGCCAGAGCCGACACCAGTTCACCGCGCAGCGCCTGCGCGGTGACCCGGCCGGTTACCGCGTCCTCGATGGGCTCGGGCGCCGGATTGACCCGGATGCGGGCAATGGCTCGCAGGTGCCGGGCCTCGTCCCGCCGGTGCCGCGAGATGAGCCTCGTAGCGATGCCGTACAGCCATGGCCGGGCGTCGGCGTGTGCCGCGTCATAACTGTTCCGCCGGCGGAACGCGACCATGAACGTCTCGGCAACCAGATCGTCGCAGGCGTCACGGCCGAGCCGCCGGGCGACGTAACGGTACAGCGCCGTCGCGTGCCGGTCGAACAGCAGCGAGAAGCACTCGGGCCGCTGCCGGGACCGGGCGATCAGCACCGCATCGTCGATTGCGTCCTGCGAATGGTGATCCGCGGCCAGCTGGCGCGCTGAATCGCTCATCACGGCCCTTCCGCGTCGGGGTCCTCACCCCCTATTGCCCGACCCCCGAATCGCTTTCCAGGAGAGGCATTCACGTGCCGAGGAAGGCGAGGACGGCGAGGACGCGGCGGTGGTCGGAATCGGATGGCGGGAGGCCGAGCTTGCTGAAGATGTTGCTGATGTGCTTTTCGACGGCGCGCTCGGAGACGGTGATGTGATCCGCGATGGCGCTGTTGGAGCGGCCTTCGGCCATGAGGGCCAGGACGTCGTGCTCCCGCGCGGTGAGAGCGGCGAGCGCGCTGACGTGCCGGCTGGCGTTCAGCAGGCCGCTGACGACCTCGGGATCGAGCACGGTGCCGCCGGCCGCGATCCGGGCGATGGCGTCGGTGAACTCGGCGACGTTGGCGACCCTGTCCTTGAGGAGATAGCCGACCCCGCCTGACCGCGCGGCGAGCAGGTCGGCGGCGTATCGGGTCTCGACGTACTGGGAGAACACGAGGATGCCGACGCCCGGGTGGTCACGGCGGATCGCGATCGCGGCGCGCAGGCCCTCGTCGGTGTGGCTGGGCGGCATCCGTACGTCGACGATCGCGACATCGGGCTCATGGGCGGCCACCGCGTCCTTGAGCGCCTCGGCGTCGCCGACCGCGGCC
>Ga0213881_10000324_pt1 | contig 34081 bp, 25 predicted proteins | sample BarmaccoBMER_R08_FD_160104 | JGI IMG/M metagenome (GOLD analysis project Ga0213881, IMG submission 160104) | Barbacenia macrantha exposed rock microbial communities from rupestrian grasslands, the National Park of Serra do Cipo, Brazil - ER_R08 ...
GGGGCAGGGCCATCTGTGGAGCCTGGCGAGCAACGCGCTCCTCCGCCTGAAGAACATGCCGGGCATTGTCCGCGGATTCTTCGCGGACCCGCATTTGTCATATCTCTGGAGTTGATCTTCCCGGGGGGAATAGGGTCCGGAAACTTATATTCTCATTAGTAGCTGCACCGCAAGCTCAGCAGCGCGCTCCGGTGCCATCGCCTTCCCGGCCGTTAGCTCATGACCCCTGACAGCGAGCTTCCCCGCCTCATCCCAGGGCAGCGCAAGTACCCGGCTCGCGACTGCTGTCAGATATAGATGCCGGGTATCAGCATCACGCTTGAGAACGGTGATAACTTCATCAGAGATATCGGCAGGACCTAGCTTTGCGAGTATTCCGGCGCTATTGACGCGCAGAACCGGAGTCGCCCCGTCACGCATCCATCGCGTAAGTACCGGAACGCATGAATTCTCATGCTGGACGAAACGGCGGATAACCTGATCAGTATCGTGTGACGTCTGGGTCGTCGCCAGCAAATCGGTACTGCCCTGAGCCAGATCGGAGAATATGCGCTGAGCGACGAAAAAATCTATCAACGACGGGTGCGCGAAAGAGTAGTTATTGCCGCTGTCTGCTGCGGCACACGTACCTCCATCGCTGTCCACTGACAGACAGCCGGGAGTTATTCCGCATGCCAGCGTGCGCCCGGCGGGCGTCACAGACAAGGCCGTTCCGGGTGTTTCCCGTTTCCTCTTTGCTGTGCTGCGCCTACCGGAGGGCGAGTAGGGCGAATATGCCGCCTTGGACGGGGCGGGCCTGGAAGGCCACTTGCTGGCCGTTGATCGTGTCATAGAGGTCGCTGAACGCGACACGGCTCGGAGTGGTGCTGGCGTAGGTGTACACGTCGTCGATGAGCTGCTGCTTGATCGGGTAGGCGGACAGCCAGGCCGCGGTGAACAGCTCCCAGTCGGACTTGGCGTAGCTGTGCGGTATCTGCAACGGCAGGCCGAACTGGTTGCGGACCGTCTGGTACCACGCGGCCTGCTCGGCGGCGACGGACGCCGGGACCAGGCCGGTGCGCAGCAGACGGTCGGCGTAGGCGTTGTAGGTGGTCCCCCAGGTTCCGTTCCCGCCGCCGGATCCGTTGTAGGTGAGGTCCAGGTGCTTGCCCGACGGATCCTGGGCACTGGTCAGCCAGTAGCCGATGAACTGGCTGGCCAGGCCCTGGTAGTGGGTGGCATCGGAGGTATTGCCGGCCGCCGCGGCGATCTGGGCCATGGCGGCGACGGCGACGATCCCCTTGAGGGCCAGGTTGACGCTGTGCGCGATCGATCCGGCGAAGTCATCGGTCTGGTTCTGGAAACCCGGGTCGGGGAGGTTGACGACGAGATAGTCGGCCCACTGCTTGAGGATCTTGTAGTGGGCTGTCGCGAACGACTTCGCGGACGCCGGCGCCTTCTTCAGGTATGCGGCCGTCATGATGAGCATGTTGCCGGACTCCTCGACCGGCATGTCTTCCTCGGCGCCGTTGTTGTGCCCGGATGCCACCGGATAAGCGGAGCCCAGGTCGTGTTCGGCGAATGTCTTGGGCCAGCCGCCGGTTTCCGCATAGGCGAGCAGCGGCTCGAGCAGCAGGCCGAGATAGGCGGGGTCGGCGTAGACCCAGGCCGGCGAGGCCGGGTACATGACATCGACCGTCGAGACGTTGCCGTCGCTGGAGATCTCCTTCAGCAATGCCCACGGCTGGCCGCCGGGGCCGGCCACCAGTTCCGTCCCCCCGTATGCCTGACGGAGCGAAATAGCGCACAGGCCCGCATACGCCGGACCGCCGGAGGCGCGCGCGTCGCCGTTCACCCGGGCATCCAGGGCATCGGCCCGGCGGCGGGCCGATGCCAGGTCGGCGTGGAAGAAGCCGGCCATGTCCTGCCAGCTGGAGAAATAGCTGGTCCACAGGGGCTGAAGAGTCTGGCCGAGATAGCTGACCGCCGGGGTGCGCACCTGCCCGATGGACAGCGGCACGGTGACGGGCGAGCCACCCACGCGCCCGAGGTCGGCGCAGAAGGCGAACACCGGCCAGTTGTCGCTGATCGCACGGTAGTTCGTGTCGTTGCCGTTGGTCAGTGACCCGTTGGCCACGAACTGGCCGCGGACGACGATGTCCTGCCCCGACTGGTAGGTCAGGTTGCCCGCCGCGGGAGCAGACCACACCACGGTGCCCCACGCCGCGAGCTGGCCCTGCTCGGTGAGCGGATGCTGGTCCCGCAGCTGCACGGTCCAGGCCCGCAGCGAACTGTCCGAGTAGGGCGCCCAGGTGATCACCTGCGACACGTCGCCACTCGTCCACTCCCCGGAGATGTCGGCGTAGAGCTGGACGTCATGTGCCTGGCCGTCGATACTGTGCACGGTGATGACCAGGTAGCTCATGGGGATCGACTGGCGGCGCGGGTCCCCGGGCTCGACGGGGGAGAAGAACTCGGCGGTGAGCGAGATGCCGCCGCCCACCAGATGGAAGCGCGAGCGCGTGGCGGTGACCTCGAGCAGCGTCTGCCGGAGGGCATGCTCGAAACCGGTGACCGTCGACGGGGAGCCGCTGTTGCCGTTGGGCACGTCGAGCACGATCGTCGGCGCGCCCATGAACATGTACGAGACGCCGTCGACCCGTGCGATGCCCGCCATCGCGGTGATGTGGCCGGTCCAGAACTGCGGCCACGTCCCGGGCAGCGTCGTGGCGGGCAGCCACGTGCTCAGATAGGGCCCGCGTACGGCCAGCGGCGCGGCCGGCGGCCGGATCGGGTCAGTACTGACCGGATCCGGGGCAAGGCCGCCCGCGGCGGGCGTAATCGCAGCCGCCGGCGCCGCGAGCGCGGTATCACTGGTCACAATCCCGGTCGTGGCCCCGGCCACGCCGACGCCCGCTACGGCCGCACCCGAATACCGCAGGAAATCGCGTCTGTCCATGATTAGATTCACGCGATGTTGTTGCTTTTTGTCAATAGTTGCGAGGTTGCTGTCAGCAGAGCCGGTTATCGTCCGGACACAGACCGGGGCCCCTGGAGGTGTGGGTTGCCGGGATGTTTAACGGCAGTACGTTCTGATATGAAACTCAAGTAACCACCGGAAGAGAGGGTAGCCATGGCACGCCGAAGCAGTCCGCCGTTCCGTGCCGATCATGTCGGGAGCCTGCTGCGTCCGCCGCGGCTGCGGGACGCCAGGGATGACTTCGCCGCTGGCACGATCACGGCGGCCGAACTGCGGACGATCGAAGACGAGGAGATCGTCAAGGCCATCCGGATGCAGGAGGACGTCGGCCTGCAGTCCGCCACCGACGGCGAATTCCGCCGGGCGACCTGGCACATGGACTTCATCTACTCGCTCGGCGGCGTGTCCAAGGCGCCCGGTCACCTGGCGGTGAGGTTCATGAACGCGTCGGGGACCATTGAGTGGACGCCCGCCGCGCTGCACGTCGGCAGCAGGCTCCACCTGGACCAGACGATCTTCGGCGACGACTTCGCGTTCGTGCGGGATCACGTCACCACCGCGGTGGCCAAGCAGACGATCCCGTCGCCGAACATGGTGCACTACCGGGGCGGCCCCGCCTCGATCGACCAGGACGTGTACCCGGACATGGAGGAGTTCTGGGCCGACCTGGCCGCCACCTACGCCGAGGAGGTGCGCCGGCTGGGCGATCTGGGGTGCCGGTACCTGCAGTTCGACGACACGTCGCTGGCCTACCTGAACGATCCCGCCCAGCGCGCCGAGATAGCCGGACGCGGGGAGGACGCCGACCACCTGCACCTGCGTTACATCAAGCAGATCAACGCGGCGGTGAAGGACAGGCCAGCCGGCATGGCCATCACCACGCACATGTGCCGCGGCAACTTCCAGTCCTCGTGGGCGGCTTCAGGAGGCTACGACTTCGTGGCCGAGGCGCTGTTCTCCGAGCTTGACGTGGACGGGTTCTTCCTGGAATACGACGACGAGCGGTCCGGTGGATTCGAGCCGCTGCGGTTCGTGCCCCCCGGGAAGATGGTGGTCCTCGGCCTGGTCACCACCAAGCGCCCGGAACTGGAATCCAAGGACACCCTCAAGCGCCGTATTGACGAGGCGGCCAAGTACGTGCCGCTGGACCAGCTATGCCTGTCCGGCCAGTGCGGGTTCTCCTCCACCGTCGAAGGCAACGCCTTGACCCACAATGACCAGGTCGACAAGCTCCGCCTCATCGTGGAAACCGCCGAGGAGGTCTGGGGCTCCTAGGCGCGGAACCAGCGGGCCTGGCAGCACGAGTACACGCCGAACATGATCAGGCCGATCGCGACCAGGACGAGCAGCAACGGGCCGGCCGGGGTGGCGGCCAGGGCACGCAGCGACGAGTCGATGCCCTTGGCCTGCTGAGGCTGCGACTTCGCCGCGGCGACCACGAGGAAAATGCCCGCGGTGGTGAACACCACGCCGCGCGCTATCCCGCCGACCACACCGAGCCACTCGACCACGCGGCGGGTCCGGGCGCGCATGCGGCCGGTCTGCAGTTGCTTGCGGAACTCGCGCCGCCAGGCCTGCCAGGCCATGTAGACGCCCATGGCGATCAGGGCCAGGCCGAGGATGACCACCAGGGCCCTGCCGCCGGGCTCCTTCAGGGCGGTCGCGGTCAGGTCGACCGACTGCTGGTTCGACGACTGCGGTGCGCCCGCGCCCAGAGCGTACTTCAGCGTCCCGTAGGCCACAAAGCCGTAGATGATAGCCCGGGCCAGTGCCTTGAGCCGCGTGCTGGCCTTGCGCCCGCCCGCCTGCGGCGAACCGTACAGCGCTTCGGACAGACGCCAGAGGGCCAGGCCGATGAAGCCGGCGACCAGCAGCCACAGCAGCACGCCGCCTACGCTGGTGCCGGCCACGGTGTGCAGCGCACCGGTCCGGTCCGCCTGCTGACTCGAGTCACCGAAGGCGATCCGGACCGCCAGCCAGCCGATGATCACGTACATGACCCCGCGCACGACCAGCCCGAGGCGGGCCAGTCCGCGCATGAAAGGGCTGTCGGCCGTGCGGCGGCCGGCGGAGGAGGCACTGCGGCCTTTCCGCCGGACGGTCGAGATGCTCACTGCGGGCTCCTAACTCTTGTCGAGGCGGGGGAAGGTGACTTCGTGCAGCAGCAGCCGGATCGCGGCCGCCACCGGGATCGCGATCAGCGCGCCGATGATGCCGAGCAGCACGCCACCCACCAGCACGGCCACCATGCTGACGAGGGCGGGAATCTCGACGGTGCGCCCCATGACACGCGGGACGATCAGGTAGTCCTCGGCCAGCCGGTAGCCAATGTAGAAGACGAGCGTGCCGATCGCCACCGGCAGCGAGACGGTCAGGGCGACCAGTGTGACGATGGCACCGCCGATGGTCGAGCCGATCACCGGGACGAGATCGAAGATCGCCACCATCAAGGCCAGCAGGACTGGATACGGGATGCCCCACGCGAGCATCCAGAAGAACGTGCCCAGGCCGGCGATCAGCGAGGTGAGGATGTTGCCGAGCATGTAACCGCCGACCTTGGCCATGATCTCGTCGCCGATCAGGATCGCCCGCGCGCGGCGGGAATGCGGGACCAGCCGGTAGGCGAACGACATGGTCCTCGGCAACCCGGCCAGGAAGTACACGCTCAGCACCAGCACCAGCAGGATCTCGGAGACGGTGCTGACCACCAGGGCCCCGGCGCCGATGACCCCGCCGACCAGCGAACCGCTCCGGGTGGTGATCAGCGAACTGATCCGCTGCTGGATGTGGTACCTGGCGTTGAGCCGGCCGATCGCGGAATTGTGGTTCTGCAGGTCGTGTATGTAGTGCGGGAGCGCGTGGACCAGGGCGGTGGTCTGCGCCGCTAGCGGGGGCACCGCCGCGGCCAGGAAGCCGCCGATCACCGCGACCACTCCGGCGATCGTGACCACAACCGCCGCCCATCTGGGCCAATGGTGCCGGCACAGCCACCTGACGATCGGGTCAAGGCCCGCGGCGAGAAAGAACGCGACGCCGACGAGGATCAGCACCGAACGGGCTTTGGTGATCAGTTCCACCAGCCCGTAGGTGACGGCGACGCCCGCGGCGGCGGTCATGCCGATGAAGAACGGCGAGTGCCGGTTCATCGCCCGGCCGGGCCGGCCGAGCCCGCCGGTTCGCTCCGCCTCCGCCGCCGCGGCGGCGGCTGCCTCCCGCACCGGATCCGCCGACACGGTCTCCCGCACCGGATCCTCTGTGCCGGAGTTCAGCCCGGCACGACCGCCTTGCATCGCCACAGCGGTCTACTTCCCGGCGAAGGCCAGCCTATGCAGCGACCTTCAGCATGGTGCGATGACCGGAACCCGCCCGGATCATCACCTCCGGGACGGGAGGAACACGCATTTGGTGGCGAGGTAGGTGTCGAGACCTTCCGGGCCGTAGACGCTGCCCATGCCGCTGGCCTTCCGGCCGCCCCAGGGCGAGCCGATGTCGGGCACGTACAGGTTCACGCCGAACGTTCCGACCTGGGCGTGCCGGGCGATCTTCAGGCCGCGTTCCGGGTCGTCGGTCCAGACGCTCCCGGCCAGGCCGTACTGGGAATCGTTGGCGATCGCCAGCGCCTCGGATTCGTCCTGATACGGGATCACCGCCACCACCGGCCCGCAGATCTCGTCCCGGGCGATGGCCATACTGGCGGTGGCGTCGGCGAACACGGTCGGCTCGTAGTAGTAGCCCCGTACCGGGGTGGCGGGGCGGCGACCGCCGGTCACCACCCGGGCGCCTTCGGCCAGGCCCATCGCGACACACTTCTCCACCGCGGCGCGCTGGCGCGGGTTGGCCAGCGGACCCATGGTCGTGTCCTCGCTTGTGGGGTCACCGATCACCCAGGAGGAAGCCTGATCAGCCAGTACGGCGACGGCTTCGTCATAGGAGGCGCGAGGGGCCAGCACCCGTGACATGGTGAAGCACGCCTGGCCGGCGTTGGCGAAGCACACGTACCCAAGCTGGGCCGCCGCGGCCCCGAGGTCCACGTCGTCGAGCACGATCGCGGCGGACTTACCGCCCAGCTCGAGGGTTACCGGCTTCAGCGTCTCGCCGCAGATCGCGGCGATCTTCCGGCCGGCCGGAGTGGGGCCCGCGACCGCCACCACGTCGACACCCGGATGCGCCGCGAGCATCTCGGCGACCTGAGGCGTTCCCGTCACCAGGTTGAAGACCCCGGGCGGGAAATCGGCTGCCTCGAACGCCTCGGCCAGGATGTACGCGGACAGCGACGTCTCCGCGGCCGGCATGAGGACCACCGTGCAGCCAGCCGCCAGGGCCGGCGCCAGCTGGCAGCACGCCAGGACGAGGGGGAAGCTCCACGACGCCACGACCGCCGCGACGCCGGCCGGCTCGCGCCGGACCAGGGTCCGCCCGGTGAAGCTCACCGCCTCGCGGATCTCCTCCAGGCGCAGGTCCTGAGCCAGCGCCGCGTAGTAACGGATGATCGCGCACGGAATCGTGACGTTGCTCTCCCGGGAGAACGTGATCGGCATGCCCATCTCGGCGGTGACAAGCCGCGCCGTGTCCTCGGCGCGGGCCTGGATCGCGTCGGCGAGCCGGTGCATGGCACCGGCCCGGTCCGCCAGGCTGAGACGAGGCCAGGGACCCTTATCGAAGGCTTCGCGGGCGGCGGCCACCGCGGTGTCGACATCGGCTCCGACCATGGCGGGCACCGCCCCGGCCACTTCTTCGGTGGCGGGGTTGACGATCGTGATCACATCGTTCGACCAGGACCCGACGAGATGGCCGCCGGCATAAACGTCCCGGTACTCGAGCAACGTCGTCCCTTCCCGAGAGCCCCGTCAGGGGTCACGATGAAAGTGCATGTTAATCTCCACGCCTGACGCGCGCTTTGTCAAGAGTGGCGCGGTCGCCCGATGGTGCGGCGAGCACCGGATTGTGGCGGATCTCAGCAGGCCACCAAGCTGGCTGGCATCCGGTTTGTGGTCAGGCACAACGATCAGCCGGGTTGATCACCGTATGATCCGAACATGGCGATATCCGATTGGTCGCCGGGAGCAGACGGACCAATAACTGACGGGCCGCTGGACGGATCACTGACAGACGGACCGATAACAGATGGCCATGTGATGACCAAGGCCGGGCTCGACCGCGAGAACGCCGCGCTGCGCGAACTCGTGACCGTCTACCGCTACCTGTCGGGGCTGGCGCTGCAGGACGCCGATCTGGCCGGAGTGGTGCGGCTCATCTCCGACCGGATGACCGCCACCGTCGCCGTCGTCACCCAGCTCATGGACGTGCTCACCGCGGCGGCGCCGGGTGTCAGCGCGGAGAAGGCCGCCGCCGAGGTGCGAGACCACGTGGTGCACCCGCGCCTCGGCCAGGTCCTGCGGGCATCCAGGCTCACCCAGCGGGCGCTGCGGTTGCCGAAGGTCGGCAGCATGCCGGCCATCATCGTCGCGCCGGTCATGGTGGGAGACGAGGTCCCGTCCTACCTGATCACGATCGACCCGGCGGACAACATCTTCGGCGAGGACATGAGCCTGCTGGTGACCGAGCACGCGGCCACGATCTGCGGGATCATCCTCGGCCGCGAGCGGGTGGTCGCCGCGGCGGCCCGGCGGGTGCGCGACGACCTGGTGGAAGGCCTGCTGCTCGGCCGGGGCCGGGACAGCACCGACACCGACCGCTGGGCGGCACACCTCGGCTACGATCCCGCCCGGGACCACAACATCGTCGCGATCGCGTTCGACCTGGCGGTGTCCTCGCAGTCCGACGCCGCGGCGACCGCCGCGCAGCGGCAGCGCATCCGGGAGAGCATCGAGCACTTCGTCACCACCCGGGCCCCCGAGGCGATCATCTCGGCTCGTGAGTCAGAGGTGGTGGTGGTGACCGTCGCCTCGGACAACTCCTCACAGAACGCGCGACGGCTGGCCGAGGCGTGCCTGGGCCGGCTGGGGGAGTTGTTCCCCGCCGCCAAGGTCGTCATCGGCATCGGCGGAACCTGCCGCGACCCGCGGGACCTCGCGCGCTCCTACGCGCAGGCACAGCGCACCACCGCGACCCTGCAACGGCTGGGGCGGGCCCAGATGGTGGCGGCGTTCTCCGATCTCGGCATCATGCGGCTCCTGCTTCAGGTCCCCGACCTGGCCGAGCTGAGATCCTTCGCGATGGACGTGCTGGGCAAGCTCAGCACGCACGAACACGAACACCACTCGGAGTACCTGGCCACCCTGGCCTGCTACTTCCGGGAGAACAACAGCCCGCAACGAGCGTCCCGGGTCCTGCATGTGCACCCCAATACGGTGGCCTACCGGGTCAAACGGATCGAGGAGATCACCGGGCTGCGGCTGGACAACTACGGCGACCGGCTCATCGCGCAGGTGGCGCTGGAGATTCTCGACGCGCTCGGAGACGAGCCATGAAGGCGCTGGCTGGCAAGCAGGTCCTGGTCTGCGACGGCGCGATGGGCACGATGCTGCACGCGGCCGGCGCCGCGCTGGACCGGTCACTGCCCGAGCTCAACCTGTCCGACCCGGGCCTGGTCGCCACCATCCATGACAGCTACCTGAGCGCGGGCGCGGACGTCATACAGACCAACACGTTCGGAGCGAACCGGTGCTGGCTCGGCGACCACGGATTTCCCGACAAGGTGGACGAGATCAACCGGGCCGGCGTCCGGATCGCCCGCGCCGCGCAGCGGCGGTGCGAACGAGACGTGCTGGTGGCCGGCTCGGTGTCGCCGGCCGTCACCGCACGGCAGCGGCGGCAGGCCGGCGCGGCCGAGCGGATGGAGGTGCTCAAGGAGCAGATCCAGGCCCTCATAGCCGACGAGGGCGTGGACATCCTGATCCTGGAGACGTTCGGCTACCTCGACGAACTGGTGGAGGCGGTCAGCGTCGCGCTCCAGGTGACCGGCGTACCGGTCATCGCGCAGGCCACCTTCGCTGACGACGCGCACACGCTGGGCGGGGAGACGCCGCGCGAAGTGGCCACCGTGCTGAGCGGCATGCCAGTGACGATGCTGGGCACCAACTGCACCATCGGCCCGCAGCGGATGCTCACCGTGGCCGAGGACCTGGTGCGCTACTCCTCGGTGCCGGTCAGCGCCCAGCCGAACGCCGGGCAGCCGCGGCGGACGGGCCCGCGCAGCTTCGAGTTCAGCATCGACGGCGGGTACTTCGCCAGGTACCTGCGCCGCTTCGCCGAGGCGGGCGTGTCGCTGGTCGGCGGGTGCTGCGGCACGACGCCGACCCACATCCGCGCCGCCGCCCATGCGATCCGGGCCGCCGACGGCGCCCGGGGTTCCGCACTCGCCGTGGCCCCCAGAGCCGCCCGGCGTCCGCAGCCGAACGCGCCGGGCCACACCGCGCGCCCGGCCCGGCCCGTCATCGGCACGCTCGCCGATCAGCTGGCCAGCCGCAGGTTCGTCGTGGCCGCCGCCATCCCGCCGGCGGCGGCCGGGCGGGCCGCCGACGCGGTCCAGACCGCCGCGGCACTGCAGCAGCACGCCGTCGGCGTGTTCGCCGTCCACCCGGCCGACAGCGCACGCACCCACATGGACTCCCTCGACATGGCACTCCACCTTCAGGAGCAGGCCGGCGTGGAGACCATAGCCACGGTGACGACCTGGGACAAGACGATCATGACGCTGCAGGCCGATCTGCTCGGGGCGCACGCCCTGGGCCTGCGCAACGTGATCTGCGCGACCGGCAGCCCGCCGGTGCTCGGCGACTACCCGGCCGTGGACGGAATCTGGGAGGTCGACGCGCTGGGCCTGGTCGGGCTGCTCACCGGCCTGAACGCCGGCCGTGACTCGAACGGGCTGGCGCTCACCGCGCGGACCGCGTTCTGCGTGGGCGCGAGGGTCAACCCGGGGGCGCGGGACCTGGACGCCGAGATCTCCCGGGCCCGGGCCAAGGTCCAGGCCGGCGCGAACTTCCTGGTGAGCAGGCCGGTGTACGAACTCGGTTCGCTGGCCCGCGTGGTGGCCGCCCTGGCGGCGGACGCTCCCGAGACGGCGGACACGCCGCTATTGCTGTCGATCAGCCCGCTGCGCAGCTTCGAGGAGGCGGACTACCTGGCCAACGAGGTCCCGGGGGTGACCATCCCGCCGGACGCGCTGCGGGCAATGGAACGGGCCGGCCGTGCGGGCGCGCGGGCGGTCGGCATCGAGCTCGCGGCCGGCCTGCTACGCGAGGCGCGCACACTGGTCGGCGGCATCATCCTGACCGCGACCGAAGACGACGTGACCGCGCTGCTGCCGCTGATCGACGCCGCGGCCTAGCCCGCCTTCGTTAAACGCAGCTCATCTCGGCGTCTCGGGCGCCTGGGCGTTTTGCCTATGTCTGCCATGCTATGTCCGGAGCCCGCCATCCAGCGGCGTGGAAAATAAGGGCCTTACGGAGGATAGGGCGCCGGTTTCCGGCACCTTTTCTTCCGCGAGACCCTTTTCTTCCGCAAGGCGGGAGCCTGCAATGCCCGCTATGTCGCAATAGCAGGGGATCTGCACTGCCCAGCTGGGAGAGCCTATCGCCGGCGTTGTCTAGCTTGTGACAATATGTATGTCCTCGTGCCGCGTTCTTCCATGATCATGGGTCGTTTGCGGGAATAGTTACCGCCTACGACCCATGATCATGGACGGCGCTGAAGCTAGACGCTCATTTATAACGAACGGGCGGTGGTGGCACGTCCCAACCGTGCTCGGTACATTTTCACTGGCGCTCAGAACATGAATGCCGGGCACTCATCAGTGTTCCATGGCTCGCCGGCCGCGACGGCGGCTGAGCGCTCGATCAGTCCAGCGCGAATCCCCGCCTCCGCTCCGTTCCAGCGGACCCACTCGGGCAGCAGAGCCCGCGCCGCGATCGTGACAGGCTCGCCGGGAAGCCAGTCATCATCCATGTACTGGAGCAAGTCCGCAACGCGATGCGGTGAGACGGCGTGTTCGGTTCCCGGCAGTTTTCCTTCGAGCCAGTCGCCGGCGAGCCACCGGACTGCCTCTTCATGAGGCTCGGACTCGTGCCTCCGCGCGTACCAGGCGCTGAACGCTTTTACTGCGGGTTCAATCGCCAGGTCCTGATACAAGTTGCGTGTCTGCGGCCACCGCTGTCCCTGTCGCTCCAGCACGACGGCGATGTCATGCGCGCGGCGATTGGCCCGGAAGAAATTGTCTGTAAAGGGCCGAGGCTCGTTTCCGTGGAAGAACTCGCTGCCGATATCGCAGTACACCAGGCAGGTGAGCTGATCATATCCCGCGACCGGTTCCGGCTGGGCGCCATCCGCGGCGTCCCCCTTTCCTTCTCGCCAGGCCGTGACAGCCTCATCAACTGAATCGAACACGCCCGCGGAAGCAAGAGTGATGAGCCCGCATGCGTCGATGTCGAACAGGAAGACCGACGGATCGACGCCCCCCGGGTAGCCGTATTCGGCCAGAACAGCGAACCGGGTCCCATAGTCGTCCCGCATCACCCACAGTCCGCCGGTAACGGCCGCGTCCGGGCACAATCCAAGCCAGTCCGGCTGCCCGGCCAATTGCTCGGGGCTGAGCGCCTTCCGGGCGTCGCCAGCGGCTTGCACGGCGATACCCCGCAGCGCGGGCGAGCCGACGGAGGCCAGACCGTGCAGCAATCGCCACGGGGCCTGCCACGTGCCGGCGTCCGACTCCGCTCGGACTTGTTCGGCTGCCGCGCCGGCCAGTTCGTCAAACCACCATTCGAACCACAGCCCTGTACGCTCCTCGCGCAGCGCTCGATGCAATTCCGCTCCGGTAAGCTCCGCCGTAACCTGTTCGAGTTCGCGGGGACTGGCGGCGGACACGATCGCGTCGACCTGGCCGAGGACTCGCGCGATCGACGGGCCGAACCATTCCGGAGGCTCTCGCGAGGCGCTGAGCTGCTCGGATTCCCGCACCGGCGAACCATCGCCGGGCGCCGGCCGTATCACCTTGGTGGTGGCACGTTTCCGGGACTTCTGAGCCTTCTTTTGCTTCTTGCTCTTGCGGCCGCGGGACATCGGAGACATGCGTAGGAGCCTAGTGGGCTCCCTGGATTTCGGTTGGAAGCACCACAGCCGTTCGTCGTAAAAAGGGTTTTCAACGGATGAGACGGTCGATGTAGCTGGCGCCCAGCCCGGCCTTGTCGTAGTGCGCGCGGCACAGTTCGATGTAGTCGAACACGTCGAAGTGGCCGGCCGGATCGCCGTTCTCGTCCAGCCAGATCAGCGGCCCCGTGACGTTGAAGGTCACCCGCATCGGCTCGTCGGACTCATAGGCGACCAGCGTGTGCGCCTCGCCCGGCGCCTCGTAGATCCAGTCGCCCGCGGTCGCGACCCAGTCGTGCTCGAGATAGCCCCATCTGCCGGAGATGGTGTAGGCGAACACCTGCTGCGGATGGTAGTGCCGGTTCACCAGCCCGGCGCCGCGGCACATCAGCACGTCACACCAGCGGTTCTGGCCGGGGGAGATCCACAGCGGCCTCGTCCCGACCGTCTCCGACAGCGGCGCGTAAAATCGCTCGTCATCGGTGGCCGCATTGGAAACATAGGCCTCCGGCAACGCTCCGGGCCGGAAAACCTGCGCCACCGGTTTGAGCTCCCGCCAGAACTCGCTGCCCGCCATCGGACCTCCTCTGCTCGCTGTGCTCGCCCTGCTCGCTCCGCTCGGTCGAACACCAGCGTCTCTCTCCCGTGACCGCAGCACAACGTGACCGGAGCACAACCGGTGACCCGCCGGAAATGTCCGCCCGCGACAAGCACTCGTTTACCGCTCGCGCACCGCTTGCCTAACCCGGCCGGCCGCAGGAAGGTCAGAACTGTGCCAGTCCCCGAGACCGTGCCGGTTCCCGAGCAGGGCCTGACGCCCGAGATGATCATCGGCCGGGCGCGGGCCCTCATCCCGGCCATCCGCGACCAGCAGGACCAGGCGGAACGGATCGGGCACCACACGGCGGAACTCGACCGGCAGTTCACCGCGGCGGGCTTCTACCGGATGCTTCAGCCGCGCCGCTTCGGCGGCTATGAATTCGACCTGCCGACATTCTGGCAGGCGATGCTGGCCGTTTCGACGGGCGATCCCGGCACCGGCTGGGCGCTGACGCTCGGCGCGCACCACGCGCTCGGCATAGGCGCCTACTTCACCGAGGCCGGCCAGCGAGACATCTTCGGGCCATCGGGCGACTTCCGCGCTCCGCACCGGGCGCCGCCGATGGGCACAGCGGAACGGGTGAGGAAGGGGGGAGGGGAGGCGGGCGGGTTCCTGGTCTCCGGCACGTGGGACTACTGCTCGGGCATCGCGCACGCCACCCATTTCATGGGCAACGCGCTGGTGACCGGGACCACGGACCGGATCACCGCCGTGCTGCCTCGCGATGAGGTCACGGTGCTGGACGACTGGGGTGACGGCCGCATGCTGGGGATGAACTCCAGCGGGTCGAACAGCGTCCGGGTGGACGGCGTCTTCGTCCCGGCACACCGCACCGCGCCGGCCGACTGGACCCACGGCAGCGAGCAGGCCCCGGGCGCCGCCCTGCACGGGAACCCGCTGTACTGCGGGCGCATCTATTCCGTCTACCACGCCGGGCTCGTCATTCCGGTGATCGGCGCGGCCTGGGCGGCGCTGGACGAGTTCGAGCAGATCATCACCACCAAGCTGACCTATTTCCCGCCGCAGGTGCCCCGGTACACCCATCCGGATCACCAGCGGCCGTTCGGGCAGGCGCTGGCGCTGGCGGACACCGCGGAGGCGATCGTGCTGCGGGCCGGCGAGCGGTACATGGAGCTCGCGCGGCGCTGGGTCCGGACCGGGCAGCCGTTCAGCCGGGAGGACGACGTGCGGCTGTACGCCATGATCCAGCAGGCCGGCCAGCTCGCGGCCGCGGCGGTCGAGGTCATCTTCGCGGCCGCCTCGTCGTCGTCGGCCCGGCGCGGCACCCGGCTGCAGCGTTACTACCGGGACGTGGCGATGTACCGCGGGCACATCGCCGCCCAGCACCTGACCACGGCGGGGGAGCTGGCGCGCGTGCACTTCGGCCTGCCGGACAGTTTGTTTTAACCGGGGGGTTACCTCTTCTTCCCCACACCGCACAGGAGCCAGAAGTCACACGGGTCACCGGATACCTCATCGTCCGGGCCGGGCCGCCACAACGGCGTGTAGACCAGGCCGGGATCCACCAGGGAAAAGCCGTCGAAGAACCGCAGGATCTCCTCGCGCGGGCGGAACGTCGCCTGGATGGCCACCCGGGTATTGTACACCTTCTCCAGCGCCTGCCCCACTTCCGGCTTGGCTTCCTGGGTGCCGTGGCTGAGCGCGACGAAACCGCCCGCCGCCATGGCGTCGCGGAACTCGGCGACCACCCGCCACGGGTCTTCGCCGTCGGACAGGAAGGGCAGGACCGAGGCCAGCAGCAGGCCGACCGGCTGGTCGAAGTCGATCAGCAGCTGGGTCGCCGGATCGCCGAGGATCTTTGCCGGGTCGCGGACGTCGGCGTGGACTATGGCCGCGTCAGGGTTGCCCTCCAGCAGGAGCCTGCTGTGCGCGACGGCGACCTCGTCGATGTCGACGTAGACCACCCGCGTCCCGGCCGCCGCCTCCTGGGCCACCTCGTGCACGTTGCGCTCGGTCGGGATCCCGGAGCCGAGATCGATGAACTGACGGACGCCGGCCTGCGACATGAAGCGCACGGCCCGGTCCAGGAAGGCGCGGTTGGCGCGGGCCACGTTGCGGACATTGGGCTCGACCGCGATGATCGCGCGGGCCAGGTCCTGGTCGGAACGGAAATTGTGGCTGCCGCCCAGCCAGTAGTCATAGACGCGGGCAGGATTGGCCTTCGACGTGTCGATGCCGTCTGGGACCCAGCTTGGTTGCGCGGTCATCCAGCCTCCCGTAACTGATTTCCGCCACGCAAATGCTATCGTCATCCAGTGTCCGGGTTCGACAGCTTCCCGCCCGGGCCAGGGATCCGGGGGCGGCCGGCCTCAGTGAACGATGACGCCGCGGACGTTGCGGCCGTCCAGCATGTCGCGATAGCCCTGGTTGACCTCGTCCAGCCGGTAGCGAGTGGTGATGAGCTCGTCCAGCTTGAGCTTCCCGGCGCGGTAGAGGTCCAGCATCCGCGGGATCTCCTCGAACGGGTTCCCGCCGCCGAACAACGCGCCCTTGAGCTGCTTCTCGAACAGCGTGAGCTCGAAGCTGGGGAGCTGGATCGTCTTCTTCCCCAGTCCGCCCAGGCCGGTGATCACCACGGTGCCGCCCTTGCGGATCGCGGCGAACGCGCTGGTGATGGTCTCCTCGGTCACCACGCCCATGGTGATCAGCGCCTGGTCCGCGCCGACCCCCCTGGTGACCTCGGTGACGATCTCCTGGGCGGCCTCGGCGTCGCCGGCGGTGTGCGTCGCGCCGAGCCGCGCGGCCACCTCCAGCTTAAACGCCACCGGGTCGACAGCGATGACGTGCCGCGCGCCCGCGGCCGCCGCCCCCTGGACGGCATTGATGCCCACGCCGCCGATGCCGTACACCACGGTCGTGTCGCCCGGCCGCACGCCGCCCGCGTTGACCGCGGTTCCCCACCCGGTGGGCACGCCGCAGCCGACCAGCGCCGCCGCCTCCAGCGGCAGGTCGTCGTCGATCTTCACCACCGAGTGCTCGGAGACCACCGCGTACTGGGAGAACGTCCCGACCAGGCACATCTGGCCGTAGTCCTCGCCGTCGCCGTGGAAACGGAACGTCCCATCGGGCAGGCTGTTGCTGATCAGCAGCGCACCCAGGTCGCACAGGTTGCTCATGCCGCGGGCGCAGAACCGGCAGTGCCCGCAGACCGGCAGGAACGAGCAGACCACGTGGTCACCGGCCTTGAGCCGGTCGACCGCGGGGCCGGTCTCCTCGATGATCCCGGCTCCCTCGTGGCCGCCCACGATCGGGTAGCGGACGGGGATATCCCCGGTGCGGAGGTGGTCATCGGAGTGGCACATCCCGGACGCGACGTACCGGATCAGCACCTCTCCCGCCCTGGGCGGGTCGAGGTCAAGCTCGGTGATCTCCCAGTCCTTGCCGATGTCCCTGAGCACCGCTGCCCTAGTCTTCACGCGAACCTCCTGGATGTTCGCATGCAATCATCCGCCGCTGTGATGCTCGTGGTCTAGTGTGTCCGGCGCCAAGTTTTCTCGCCGGGGGGAGGGGTCCCCCCCGGGACCCCCCTCGAGTTTCAGCTTCGAGCTGTGGTAAGCAGCGCGGCGCGCCAGTTCCGGGCTGTAAGCAGCGATGATCTGGCGCACTCGCTTGGCGGCGAGCGGTCCGAGCAGGTCATAGCAGCAGATGAACAGCTCCCGCGCGGCCGCGCGGGGCCATCCGCCAGGCAGCAGTTCGGCCGGCAGGTCGGGGTCCAGCCCGGGGAAGGCCCGCCACTCGTCCATCACCCGGGTGCGGGCCACCAGCGCGTCGGCCGCCGGTACCAGCCCGGCGGCCGTCGTGTCCCGCAGCTTCCCGGCGAAGGCGATGAAGTGCTCGTACCGGGCGCGCAGCCCGTTCAGGTCCCACGCGCGCGCCGGGATATCGTCCTGGCCCGGCACGGATGTGGCGCGGAAGGCGGTGGCAGTGGTGATACCGAGATCCTTCAGATGGCCGGTCACCTCGGCGGCGTGGTCGCGCGGAGAGACCCACAGGCCGTCGTAGAGGGGGGCGAAGCCGAGCCAGCGCAACTGTTTGCGCAGGTGGTCGCGCGCCGTCCGGTTGTCCTCCGGGATGGAGAAGGCGACGAGGGACCACATGCCGTCCCACGGCTGGTTCGCGGCGCCGAAGGAGAAGATGCGGCGGGCGCCGTCGTCGAGTACCGCCGCGGCCCGCGTGCTGAGCTGGACATAGGTGCTGCGGCCGGTCTTGGAGGTGATCAGCAGGCCGTTGCGGGTCAGCCGGCTGAGCGCGGCCCTGGCCGCGGAGTCGCTGACCCCGAACTCGGCGAGCACGGCGACGATCGCCGCGGACGGCAGCGGCTCCGACCGCTGCCACCAGTAGTCCCCGAGCAGGGTGAGCAGCAGCCGCGGCGGCCGCTGTGCCGTGGCTACAGTGCCGGCCCCGGCGGATGCGACGCTGGTCATAATCGGTCCTCCCTGCTCAGAGAACAATTTATATGACACTTGGAGCGACGCTGGGCGCGTGATATGACGGCAAATGCCATGAATAACAACGAACGGGCGGCACTGCTTCGATCAGGCCTCGCTGCCGACGGCTACGCGATCGACATCGCCGAACGCGGTGACCGGATCAGCGTGACGATCACCGCCACGCCGGACGCGTGTGCCGAGTGCCTGGTTCCGAAGGACCTGATGCGGGGCATCCTCGGTCAGACGCTGGGCGTAGATTCGGACGCGATCGACCTGACTTATCCGACAGATTAGATTAGAGGAGCTTGCTTATGGGCCGCCGCACCAGCCCGCCGTTCCGCGCCGACCATGTGGGCAGCCTGCTGCGACCGCGGCGGCTGCTCGAGGCCAGGGACGAGCTCGCCGAGGGATCGATAACGGCCGCGGAGCTGCGGACCATCGAGGACGAGGAGATCATCAAGGCCATCCGGATGCAGGAGGACGCCGGCCTGCAGTCCGCCACCGACGGCGAGTTCCGGCGCGCGTCGTGGCACATGGACTTCATCTACCGGCTCGGCGGGGTGTCGAAGGCGCCGGGCAACATGGCGGTCAGGTTCCACAACGCGGCGGGAGACATAGAGTTCACCCCGGCGTCGATCTGGGTCAACGGGAAGGTCGGGATCGAGGACACCATCTTCGGCGAAGACTTCGCCTTCCTGCGGGACCATGTCCGGACGGCCGTGCCGAAGCTGACCATTCCGTCGCCGAACATGGTGCACTACCGGGGCGGACCGGCCGCGGTGGATACGTCGGTCTACCCGGACATGGAGGAGTTCTGGGCCGACCTGGCCGCCGCCTACGCCGAACAGGTGCGGCGGCTGAGCGCGCTGGGCTGCACCTACCTGCAGTTCGACGACACGTCGCTGGCCTACCTGAACGACCCGGCCCAGCGGGCGGAGATCGCCGAGCGCGGCGAGGACGCCGAGCACCTGCACCTGCGTTACATCAAGCAGATCAACGCCGCGGTTTCCGGCCGGCCCGCGGGCATGGCGGTGACGACCCACATGTGCCGGGGGAACTTCCGGTCCTCGTGGGTGGCGTCCGGCGGGTACGACTTCGTGGCCGAGGCGCTGTTCTCCGAGCTGGACGTGGACGGGTTCTTCCTGGAGTACGACGATGAGCGGTCCGGCGGGTTCGAGCCGCTGCGGTTCGTTCCCCCGGGCAAGATGGTCGTGCTCGGCCTGGTCACCACCAAGCGCCCCGAGCTGGAGTCGGCGGATGCGCTCAAGCGGCGGATCGACGAGGCCGCCAAGTACGTGCCGCTGGACCAGCTGTGCCTGTCCGGGCAGTGCGGGTTCTCCTCCACCGTCGAGGGCAACGAGCTCACCCACGACGACCAGCTCGCCAAGCTAAGGCTGATCGTCGAGACCGCCCAGGAGGTCTGGGGGTCCTGAGGTTAGAGTTCCGGCGGTTACTGCCATGCCGGCCTGCTAGTCGGGTAGAGCTTGGTACGTCAGAACCTAGATCTTAACCTCGCGCTTGGGACCGCCGTCGCCTTCCAGTTCGACTTGTCACCCGCTACGCAGCACATGTCACACGCTACGTCGAATTGCTATCCTGGAATGCGGCTTTCGTCCAGCACGACCGGGTGACATGTCGGTCGGGACGGGCAATGCCGGTAACTTAACGGCTCAGCGAAGCCGGCTCGGGCCGACGGGCCGTCGCCAGTTGCTCCGCCTGTCGCTCATATCCGGATTTGCCGGACATGGATCGCAGGTTTGTGCGAAACGTAAAACCACCGCGCCAGCCGTGGCATCGCGAGCCAGTGGCGGCTGGCCAGGCCGGCTTAATTCACCGGCATTGGTCGGGACGGGTGACAAGTGAGAGACCGGGCACCTCGGCGGGCCTGGCCAACTAAGCTCAGGCGCGCCGGGCCGCCGGGGTCAGGATGTCGCCGACCGCCTCCACCAGCATCGTCATCTCGTAGGCGACGAGTTCCATGTCGCATTCCGGTGCGGCGAGCACGGCCAGGCTGGAGCCGTCGCTGATCGCCTTCACCACCATGATTCCGCGTTCCATCTCCACGAGCGACTGGCTGACCGTCCCGCCCTCGAATATGCGCGCCGCGCCCTCGGTCAGGCTAGCCAGCCCCGACGTGATGGCGCACAGCTGACCGGCACGATCGGGCGGTATGGCGTCGGAGACCGCCAGCGGCACCCCGTCGGCCGACACCACGACCGCGTGCGCGATGTCGCTGACCCGTTCCGTGAAGTCCGTGACCAGAAAATCCAGACCGGGATTCACGTCGTCCGCGATATGCAACTCACACCCCTTCCTGCGATCCGCCAACCCCCGGCAATTATTCTCTCCTGGCCCGCTCCTCGCCCCGGTCCTTGCCTCACTCCACTGCCTCATTCCTCCGTCCGTCTGCCGACCCGTTCACGCTCGGCGGCGCTCTCTCCCCGGCGAGTGCCCCGCTGGAACCCGGCGAGGCGAGCCCGGGCGGCATCGGCGGACCGCCGCTGCGGGGCGGGTACCGGTGCTGGGCGCCCGGTCGGCGGGGCGCCGGGCTGGTCTGGGCCTCCGGCTCCCGGAGCGGCGCCGGGCTGGCCTGGGCCTCCGGCCATGGTGCCCGCGCCCGGTGCCCCGCGCTCGCCGACCGATCCCGGGACCATGTTGGCCCGGGGAATGCGCTGCGGCAGCCCGGCCGAGGTGAGCTGGCCGCGTACCGGTGTGGCCGCCGACTCAGCGGCGCGCCAGCCGGCATCGGCCGGCGACTTCCAGGCCGCCTGGGCTTGCGCGCCGGCCGGCCCCGGGTCCCGTACCGCCCGCACCGGTGACGCCGGCCGCATCTGCTGTGCCGGCAGCCGGCTGCCACGGCGGAACCACTCCGACGCCATCGACTCGTAGATCGGCACCGGTTCGGTGAGCGCTGGCTGAGCGCTCACCGGGGCAGGCACCGCGATCAGCGGGCCGGTGTCCGGTTCCCGATCGCGGCCGAACGCGATCCAGCCCGCCGGCCCGGACGCCGCCTCGGCCACCATGGCGGCCTGCATGGGCTGTGTCCCGGGCCATGGCACGCCCACCGCGCTCTCGGCGGTGATCAGCGTTTCCGGAATCCAGACCAGGGCGGTCAGACCGCGTGGCGCCGCCTGCCGCAGCCGCACGCGTACGCCGTGGCGTGCCGCCAGATGCGACACCGCGAACAGGCCCATGTGCCGCGACACCGACACGTCCGCGACCGGCGGATTATCCAGCCGCCAGTTGAGCTGGGCGAGCCGCTCGGCGGGGATGCCGACGCCGCTGTCGGCGACCTCGATCAGGATCCCGCCGCTGTTCAGGACGTGCCCGGAGACGTGGACCTGGCTGTCCTTGGCGGAGAAGAACGTGGCGTTCTCGATGATCTCGGCGAGCAGGTGAACGGTGTCGTTGACCGACTGGCCCAGTACCGCGACACCCGGCTGGACATTCGCCACCACCCGGTCGTACTCCAGGATCTCCGATACCGCGGCGCGCACCACGTCGGTCAGGGCGACCGGCTCGGCCCGCTTGCGGGCCGGCTCATGGCCGGCCAGCACGAGCAGGTTCTCTGAGTGACGGCGCATGCGGGTGACCAGGTGGTCCATGGAGAAGAGGTTGGACAGCCGGCCGGGATCGTCCTCGCTCTGCTCGAGCGAGTCGATCAGCCGGGCCAGCCGTTCCAGCAATGACTGGCTACGCCGCGACAGGCTGACGAACATCGAGTTCATATTGTTGCGCACCATGGCCTCGTTGCCGGCCAGCCGTACGGCCTCGCGGTGCACCTGGTCGAACGCGCGCGCGACCTGCCCTATCTCGTCCACGGACCGCACGCTGACCGGCACCACGTCCATGTTGGCGCTCGGATCGTCGGCGTTACTGAGGTCGCGCACCTTTTCCGGCAGTCGCACGCTCGCGATCTCCAGCGCGTCGGACCGCAGGATCCGCAGCGGACGAACCATGGACCGGGCGACGACGACCGTGGCGGCGCCCGCGACGAGCAGCAGCAGCAGGGAAAGGATCCCGGTCAGCACCGCTGAGCCCTCGGCCCCCTGCTGCAGCGACTGGCTCTGCCCCACCACGGAGGCGGCCAGCTGTACTTCCACGCCCCGCATGCTGTTGATCGTGCTGGTCATCGACTGGTACCACGCGGCGGCCGATACGCCCACGTCCTGCGGGTTGCTGATGGTGGTGGCGAGCGTCTCCAGCACTTGATCGTGGTCGACGACGGGACTTACCACCGCGTTATTGAACAGTTGCTGCTGGGCGAGTGTAGCTGAGGCGGTGAACTCCGACTCGTCGCTGGTCTGCTGCGCTTGCGCGCTGGAGAGCTGTTCCGGCGCACCGAGTTCGAATTGTCCCTCCAGCAGCGCGGAGTACAGGATCGCGCGCTGTAGTGAGGCGTCCTCTTTCACACGGGTCAGCGAGCCCAGCGTCCGGGCGGTGTTCGTCAACGTGGCGCTGGCGCTGCCCTGGGCGATCTGGTTGTCGAACGAGAGCAGGTTGTTGATGAGCGACGTGTAGTCGATGATCATCGGCAGCGCGCCGGTGGTGACGCCCTGCGCGGCGAGGCGCACTCCAGGCAGGTCGCCGATGGTGGCCAGGACCACAGTGGTGCTGTTCTGGGCCTGAGCCGGGTAGCTGGCGCCGATGCCAGCCGCCAGGCTCTCGACCCGGGAGGACCAGGTGTCGGTGACCTTGTACTGCCGCCGCAGTTGCGTGAGCATGCCTGGCTGCAGCCCCGGCGGAGTGGCGATGTATCCGGCGGTAAGGTCGCGCTCGTCTTCCATGGCCTGTTCCAGACCGGTGACCTGCTGACCCAGCAGGGCGAGCTGCTCGACCTGCCGGAACTGGCCCGCGGCGGTGTCCGCGTCCGCCACCCGCAGGGCCCCGAACGTGAGACCCATCATGGTGGGAATCGCGATGAGGGCGATCAGCCGCCACGTCACCCGCCAGTTGCGCGGGGAGAGCGACGCGCTGGTAAGCGCGTGGTGCGGCGGGGGCGGATCCAGGGGTCGAACGGTCGGTAGCTCGACGTCAGGTGCCTGGTGACCCATCGCTCGTGCCCTCGCTGAGAAAATCCGTAACCGGAAATCCTACCTAGTAGTAACTTTCTTGCTAAAACGGGTGGCTTTCGAAACATTGCGAAAACCGGGGTGACCGCTTCGAGCATCGCCATGGGTGCGCGCCCGGCCGGTGGCAGAACACTAACTCAACTACACGCAAAATACAGTCGATATCCGCATATACTGCGAATTAATCGGCAAGACCATGACCTGTCGCATGGCGCTATTGGGTGAGTGCGCGCGAGCGCTCGCTGAACAGGACATATCCCCAGACAAGAGGGGGCTGTGGCCCACAGCCCCCGTTCTATCGGGGCCAAGGGGCCACGACCCCCATACGACACCGCCGCGGCCCATGACCTGCCCAGCGCAGTTGGCAGACGGCCACTCCCGTTACTTTAGTGGTCGTCTTTGTCAAGAGGTCACATCTTTCTTGTGTCGAATTGGGCACTGCAATCGATCGCTGCCCCGATAATTTCGGTGATGACGAACGGGGCGGCGCTCACTTACTGGCTTGAAAGGTTGGGTTCGTCACCCGGAGGTACGGGTGGCCATCCTGGGAACCCCCGGGTTCCGTCACCCGGGGGGTACGGGTGGCCATCCTGGAAAGGCTGAGAGGCTGTCACCCGGGGGAGGCGGCGGCCATCCTCGAAAGGCTGGGTTCCGTCACCCGCGCGAGGCGCGTCGCCATTGCGGCACTATTGCGCGCGCTCCGGGATACAGCAAGACGCTTGCTGCCTTGTTCGTGGTCTGTTGCTAGCTGCGCAGTTTATAACTTGTTGTCCGTTATATGCTCGATAGGGTAAATTGCGGCCCCGATCGGGTGGCTGGATAGAAGTCACGGCTTACCGCCACTGCCCGTGTTCCCTGAATGTCCGAAGAATCTCGAACGGGTTTTGGATTAATGTGGAACATTCATGCTAGGCGGAAATTTAGTGTACGAATTCAGCGGGTAAACTTCCGCACAGCACATAATTTCCGCGCTGGACGGAAGTGCAGGGCAGAGGTCTCGCTGGGCCTGCGTTCCGAGCCCGATGGCACCGGTCGGCCCCGTCCCGGCCCGGCCGCGGCCGCGACTTTCATAACTAAAAATTATAGACAAGAGACAATCTAGTTCTTTGAATTCTGATAGCTCGTGGCGCACATTCGGTAGTGGGAGCACGCAGAAAGGAGCACCGATCGTGCGGGAACCTGCCACGAATGCCACTCCGCGCGGTGCCTGGATCACGCTCGCCCTGGTAGCGGGAGGGCTGTTCCTCGCGGTGATGTCGACCACGCTGGTCGGCGTGGCCCTGCCCTCGATAGGGAAGGCGCTGCGCGCTGACCCGGCCCAGCTCGAGTGGGTCGTCGACGCCTACGTGATCGTGTATTCCAGCTTCCTGGTCGCGGGCGGAGCCATCGGCGACCGGCGCGGGCGCAAGGGGCTGTTCCTGCTCGGCGTCTGCTGCTTCGGCACCGGGTCAATGCTCACTGGGATGGCTGGTTCGGTTCCCGTGCTGCTCGCCGGGCGCGCCGTCGCGGGGCTAGGGCCCGCGCTGCTGGTTCCGGGCAGCCTGACGATCATCCGTGCGGTGTTTACCGATGAGCGCAAGCGGGCCGTGGCGATCGGGTTGTGGTCGACGGCCTCCGGTGTAGCGCTGGCGGTGGGCCCGGTGCTGGGCGGTGCGCTCGTGGCCTGGGCCGGCTGGCGCGCGGTCTTCCTGTTCAACGTGCCGCTGTCCGCGGTGCTGGCCCTCGCCGGGGCCCGCTTCATTCCCAGGCTGCCGCGGTCCCGGCCGGAGGGCAGGTTCGACTGGCTGGGCGCGGTGCTGACCGTGGTGACGATCAGCGCGCTGGCCTACGCCACCATCGACGGGCAGAGCGCGGGCTGGACATCACCCGCGGTGTACGCCGGGTTCGCGGCCGGCGCGGCGGCCCTGGCGGCGTTCGTGTCCTGGGAACGTCACGTGCGGCATCCGCTCGTCGATGTCAGGCTATTTGCCCAGCCCGCGTTCACCGCGGCAAACGTCGCGGCGTTCGTCGTGTTCTTCGCGTTCGTCGGCGCGATTGTCTACTTCAGCGCCTACTTCCAGCAGGCGAGCGGGGATTCGGCGCTTAACGCCGGCCTTGACATATCAGCGATCGGCGTCGCGTTCGCGATCGCCGCGTCGGTATCTGGCCGCGTCGTAGCCCGGATCGGGCCTCGCCTGCCGATGACCGCCGGGCTCGCCCTGGCTGGTGGCGCCACCCTCGGCCTTCTCAGGCTCAGGCTGGGCACTGGAATCGGCGCCATCTGGTGGGACTTCGCGTTGCTGGGCGCGGGTACCGGCCTGTCCCTCACCCCCATGACCGCCGTGGCCATGTCCGCGGTCGGCTCCTCCCGCGCCGGCATGGTGTCCGCGGTTCATAACGCGCTGCGCCAGGTCGGCCAGGTGTTCGGCGTCGCGGTGCTCGGCGCGCTCGTGTATGCCCGCCTCCCCGGTGGCTCCGCCGGCGCGCCGCTGAACCGCGCATCCGGCCAGGTGTTCATCGGCGGATTGCACCACGCGCTATGGGTATCCGGACTCGCACTGCTCGCCGCGGCGCTACTGGCGGCAACCTTGTCCCGCCAGGGCGCGCCAGACGGTCGGCCCCCGCGGGAAGGCGCCGTCCGGGTGGGTGAGCATCAGCAGGCAGCGTTCGACGCGCAGTTCGAAGAGGGCGTCAGCGCCGAAGCTGGGCCAGACCTTGCCGTCGCGCTCGTCCAGGACCCGCTCCCGGACTACCGCGCGCACCGCGGGATCTGACACCTCCCCGGCCCTTCCGATGATGGCGAAACCGTCATCCTCCCTGGGCGGCGGGCAGGTCTCGCTGTGCAGCGCGTACCGCCCGTCGCGGCGCAGGTCCTCCTGCTTCGGGCCGGCCACTATCAGGACATGCAGGCCCGCGTCGCTGATGACCGGGCACACGGGATGCACCCGCGGCCCGCCGTCGGGCCGCACAGTGGCCAGGAATCCCAGGCCTATGCCGACTTGAAAAAGCTGGGCCCGGCCCGCGGCGGCGAGGGCGGGCTGGCAGCGGGCGAACTCGGTCCAAGTGATCATGCCGCGGACGTTACCGGGCTATCGCTGACAACCTGTGTCAGCGATAGCCCCTAGACTCCTGAACCTATGCGGGCCGATCGCCTGGTGTCCCTGGTACTGCTGCTGCAGGCGCGGGGACGCACGCCCGCCAGTGTGCTGGCGGCCGAACTGGAGGTCTCGGTGCGGACCGTCTACCGGGACCTGGCGGCGCTCGGAGCCGCCGGTGTGCCCGTGGTCACCGAATCCGGCCCCGGCGGCGGCTGCCGGCTGCTCGACGACTACCGCTTCCCGCTGCGAGGGCTCGGGCCGGACGAGGCCGAGGCGCTGCTCATTCTCGGTATCCCGGCCGTGTTCGGAGAACTCGGGCTGGACCGGGCGCTGAGCGCGGCGCAGCGCCGTATCAAGATCACGTCGGGTGCGGGCGAATCGAGCGCGCTGCTGCATCTGGACATGCCTCGCTGGTTCAGCGCGCAGGAGGACGTGCCCGCGTTGCCCGCGGTCGCACAGGCGGTGCGGCTGGGCCGTCGCCTGTCGATCCGCTACCGGGACGCGGAAACCGCGCGCACAACCGGGCCGCTCGGGCTGGTGAACAAGGCAGGGATCTGGTACCTCGTAGCCTTGGTGGGGGAGCGGGACATCCTCGTGTTCCGCGCGTCGCGGATCGCTTCGGCGCGCCTGCTGTCCGAGGCCGTCGAGCGCCCGGCGGATTTCGAACTCAGCGCGTTCTGGGCCCAGTGGTCCGCGGAGTTCACGGCCAGCCGGCCGCGGCTGGCCGTAGTGGTCCGCGCCGCTCCGGACGCTCTCGCGGTCTTCCCGGAGGTATTCGGGGATGGCGGGCGCCAGGCCCTGGACAACGCATCCGGACCCGACCCGGACGGCTGGCGGACGGTGACGCTCAGCTTCGAACACGAGATGGCCGCCGCGCACCGGCTGACCGGCTTCGGAGGCGCGGTGGAGGTACTCGAACCGTCTCAGGTGCGGGAGCTGATCGTCGCCGCCGCCCGCTCGATCATCAGTGCCCGCGCATGGCGCAGGCCAGCTGACCATCACCCGCCACGCTGACCTGGTCTTTCTCGATCAGCTCAGGCAGCGTGGCGTCGCCCCGCGCTATCACGAGGCCGTCGGGCTACATCTCCTTCAGGGGATGCGAGACGGTCGTGAAAGAGGCCAGTGCCAGCGGCTAGGGCTATGAGTGCCGCGCCGATAGCCAGGCCGGCGCGTACTCCGCCGGCCTGGTCGGACAGGACGCCGGATAGCAGCGGCCCGATACATTGACCGAGAGCGAAGGCGGTGGTCAGGGTCGCGATCGCGCTGGTCCACTGGCTTGGTGAAAGGGCGCGTGGGCGGCGGTGATGACGGCGGTGACCGCGGACAGGAAGGTGGCCCCGGACAGCACCGCCGAGGCGAATACCGCTACGAGTCCGGTGAAGAGCACGGGCAGCAAGGCCCCGACGGTCAGGATTCCCAGGACGGTGGTCACGCCCCGGCCGGGTCGCCAGGCGGCCAGCAGTGGCCCCCACCCCGAACGCCGCGGCGGCCGACGTAGCACCGAGCACGGTCCAGAACACGATGACCTCGGTCTCACCGGCACCTTGGGCTTTCAGAGTGGCGATGATGAAGGTCATATAAGCGATGTATTCGGCTCCGAACAGCGTGTAGCAGCCCAGCAGCGCGCCGAGCCTGCCCCAGTCCGGGCGTTCCCGACGGTCCTGTTCAGGCGGGGCGATAGTCTCGGGCATGGCTCGGGCAGCTGGAACCGCGCCGGCCATGGCCAGCAATGCCAGTCCGCCGAGGGCTAGCCACGCAGCCTGCCAGTCCGCGATCGCCAGGACCGCCGGAACCACGAGCCCGGAGAGCAAGATGCCCACGCCTCCGCCGGCGAAGTAGATCGCCAGAAGTGTCGCGGCGCGGGACCGCGGCAGGTTCTTGCCGGCTTGGGCAGCGAGCGGCTCGGACGCGGGCCGGCAGACCTTTGCCCTGCACGTCCATATAGCGCGGAAATTCTGTGCTGCGCGGAAATTCACGCGCCGTATTCGTACACTATATTTCCGTGCAGCACGAATGTTCCGCCTTAATCCGCATTCCGTTCGACACTTGCCGGACATCCGGGATTATTCGGTAGCGGCGGGAAGCCGCGACTTCGATCCGCCAACTGGCCATGCGCCTCCTATCGGTGACAGCCCTGGCTTTTCAAGCTCAGTAAACCCTCATATTTTATAACGAATGGCGCTACTTATATATTATTCCGGTACTTCGGAAAGGGTACGTTTCGCCGCATTCGCGTGAGGCCGGGCTACCTGGGCGGGTCGATGCCGAGGAAGCGGAACGCGTTGTGCCAGGTGATGTCCTCGAGCACGTCGTCCGGCAGGTCCAGGGAACGCAGCGTCCGGCCGCATGGATCCTCGCGCGGCACGGCCGGGAAGTCGGAACCCACCAGCAGCCGGTCCGCGCCCAGCACGTCGATCAGGAACCGGATGGCGCGCCGGTCGAACACCAGCGAGTCGTAGTAGAACCGCCGCGCCAGCTCGGCTGGCCCGTGCTCGGCGGCCCACGGCGCGGCCTCCGGTCCCGCACCGCCAGGACCGGGCGGCTCCTCGTTCCAGGTGCGGCCCCAGAACCACTGCGCCCGGCCCAGCATCAGCGGGAGCCCGCCCGCGGCGTGGCTGAACGCCAGCCGCAGCCCCGGGTGCTTGTCCGCGACGCCGCCGGTGATGATCGCGGCGGCGGCCAGGGTGCCCTCCACGCCGACGCCGAACGTAGCGGTCGCCGGGCCGGGCAGACGCTCGGACGGTGCCGGATTGGCCTGGGCCTCCGGCCGCGGCGCCGGCATCGCGTGCACGAAGATCGCGGTACCCAGGCGCTCGGCCTCGGCGAAGAAGCCGGTGAACCGGGTGTCGGCCAGCGAGACGCCGGCGATATTGGAGGCGATCTCCACTCCGGCCAGGCCGGCCTTCGCGACGGCGGTCAGTTCGGCGGCGGCCAGGTCCGGATCCTGCAGCGGTACCGTGCCGAGCCCGTAGATCCGGCCGGGATGGGCGGCGCACAGGCCCGCGATGTACTCGTTCACCACCCGGGCCATGTCATGGCCTGGCCCCGCGGGCAGCCGGTAGTTCAGCAGGGGCGGGAACGGGGACACGAGTTCCGCGTCGACGCCGCTGGCGGCGGAGGCGGCCAGCCGCCGCTCCGCGTCGAACCAGACCGACCGCGCGGTGAAGCGCATGGCGCCGGACGCCAGCACCCGGGCCCCGCCGTCGACCGGCTCCATGGAAACCCAGTCGGCAGGGTCGCAGCCGGACGGAGCCGGAGGAAATGAGCCGGGGATCACATGGGCGTGAGTGTCGATCAGCATGCGGTGTTTCCCTCCGCGCCTAGGCCTCTTTTTCGCTCCGCGCCTAGGCCTCGCTGCGCTCGGCCGGCTTGGGGCCACGGCGGGAACCGCCGCCCCGCTGGGACGGCGACCGCCGCGGCAGCTCGCTTCCGCTCGCTCACGCGGCGGGCACGATGGCGACGTGGATGGCGTTCTCGCCGGGCACCTCGCCGGCCAGCGTCTCGATGGCCCGTGAGACGTCGTCGAGGCCGAACGTGTGGGTGTGCATCCGGTCCAGCGGGAAACGCCCGCTCTCGATCAGCCGGATCGCCTCGATGTAGCCGCGCGAGTCCACGCTGAACGCGCCGACCACGGTGATCGCCTTGTTGATGATCAGGTCGGTGGACAGCTCGGCGGCGCGGCCGCCCTTGAGGCCGGCCAGCACCACCCTGCCGCCCCAGCGGACGGCGTTCAGCGCGTCGCGGATGGGCTGGTGCGCCATCGGGGTCAGGTCCAGCGCCACGTCGACCCCGTCGCCGCCGGTGATCTCGCGCACGCGCTCGACCGTGTCCTCCTCCTCGACGTTGATCGTGTAGTCGGCGCCGAACTCCCTGGCCAGCTCCAGCTTGGCGGCGTCACGCGACAGTCCGGTGGCGATGATCGTGGCGGCCCCGGCGAACCGCGAGGCCAGGATGGCGGCCAGGCCGCGCTGCCCGGCACCGAGCACCAGCACGGTGGAGCCGAGGCCGGCCCCGCCGAGGTGGACCGCCCACCGCACGCCCGCGCCCAGCGGGTTGAACATCACCGCGATCTCGGCCGGGATGTCCCCGCGCACCTTGTGCAGGATCGAGTTCGGGTGCAGGTGGATGTACTCGGAGTACCCGCCCCACAGCCCCAGGCCGCGGGCCGGCGGGTTGGAGCCGCCGTGGCTGCCGATCCGGTTCTTGCACGACATGTACCGGCCGGCCAGGCACAGATCACAGGACCGGCACGGGATGAGGATCTCCACCGCCACCCGGTCACCGGCCTGGACGCCCCACCGCGCCGCCGCGCCGGGACTGACCTCCTCGATGATCCCGAGCGGCTCGTGGCCCGGCACCATCGGCAGCCACCGGTCGCCCATGCTGCCCTTGTACTGCTCCACGTCGCTGCCGCAGATGCCGCACGCCTCGACCCGCAGCAGCGCGCCGTCGTCCGGGCCGATCACCGGGCGCGGGAACTCCCTGATCTCGATCTTCCGAGCCCCGGTCTGAACCGCCGCCCGAACCGTATTTCCGGTCGTGATGTCAGCCATCGGTATCCTCCGTGACGTCGAGCGGTATCAGCGGGACCGGGCCGGCGGCGGCCTCAGCGTTCGGCGTATACGCCCAGTACTTGGCGCGCGCGCCGCCATCCACCACGAAGTCGCAGCCGGTGATCAGCCGCGCGTAGTCCGAGCACAGCCACGCGATGCAGTGCCCGATGTCGGTCGGCGTAGCGGGCTCGCCCATCGGGATCTGCCCCCGCACGTCGTACGTCCCGGTATCCCGCCACCAGGCCGGCCGGTCCGCACGCGCCGCGCGTGGCGGCCGCAGTTCGGTCCGGCCCTCGGCGCGCCACTGGGCCAGCAGCTCGGGGTTGTCCGGGCGCGGCGCGGTGGGGGTGAAGCTGTTGACCCGGATGCCGTACGGCGCCAGGTCCATCGCCGCGGCCCGGACGAAGTTGGCCAGGCCGCCCTTATGGGTGGCGTAGGCGATGAACCCGGCCGCGCCCTGCCACGCGTTCGACGACAGGATCGACACGATCGACCCGCGAATACCGCGCTCGATCATCGCCAGCGCCGCGTACTTGGTGCACAGGAAGTTGCCGTTGACCGCTATCGAGATCGCGCGGCTGAACGAGGCCAGGTCCTCTTCGAGGATGTGGCTGGTGTGCAGCCAGGCGGCGTTGTTGATGACGATGTCGATCCGGTCCCAGGCCTCGAGGACCGCGCCGATGTTCGACACCACGTCCTCTTCCACGCTGACGTCGCCGTACAGCGCCAGCCCGGTGCCGCCGTTGCGCTCGATCCGGCGCACGGCGGCCTTGGCCGCATCCAGCTGGACGTCATTGCATGCCACCTTGGCCCCGTAACGAGCCAGTGCCAGCGCGATCCCGCTGCCGATGTTCGGTCCCGCGCCGGTCACGAGCGCGACTTTGCCGTCGAGCGATACTTCCAAGGCCTGTCCTTTGTCATCACTCCCAAAACCGCACCGCTCACGATATATGACACTTGGAACGACAGGAAGCGCGTGATATGACAGCAAATAGCCATCAGGCGTCAGTGTCAGAGCACAAAGGAGCCGATGATGAAGACCCGTGCGGCGGTGCTTCGCAAGGGCGGCGAGCAGTGGCAGATCACCGAGCTTGACCTGGACGAACCGAAAGCCAACGAGGTGCTCGTGCGCATGGAGGCGGCCGGGCTGTGCCACTCCGATGAGCACATCCGCCGCACCGGGAAGGCGCGGCTGCCCCTGGTCGGCGGCCACGAGGGCGCCGGCGTCATCGAGGCGGCCGGCCCCGGCGTGACCCGGGTCAAGGTGGGGGACCGGGTGGCCTGCTCCTATATCCCGGTCTGCGGCACCTGCCGGTACTGTTCCACCGGCAAGCAGAACCTGTGTGACGCCGGCAAGAACGCGGCCATCGGCTGCCTGGTCGACGAGACGTTCCGGTTCCACGACAGCAATGGCGAGGACCTCGGCGGCATGTGCGTGGTCGGGTCGTTCTCCCAGTACGCCGTGCTGTCCGAGTGGTCATGCGTGAAGATCGAGGACTACGTCCCGTTCGAGATCGCCGCGCTGGTGAGCTGCGGGGTGACCACCGGGTTCTGCTCGGCCACGATCGCCGGCGACGTCCAGGCCGGCGACACCGTGGTGATCTTCGGCACCGGCGGCGTCGGCATGAACGCGGTGCAGGGGGCCAGGTACGCGGGCGGCAAGAACGTGATCGCGATCGACCCGGTCGAGTACAAGCTGGAGCGGGCCAAGGAATTCGGTGCCACGCACACCTTCGCCGACCCGGTGAAGGCCAAGGAGGTCCTCATCGACCTCACCCGCGGCCAGCTCGCGGACAAGGTGATCTGCACTGTCGGCGACATGAACAACGACGTGGTCAAGGCCGCCGTGGACATGACCGGCAAGGCCGGAACGATCGTCATCACCGGCGTCGGCTATTACGACATGGTCCTGCCCGGCGGCATTCTCATCGGGTACCACCGGCGGATGCAGGGCGCGCTGTTCGGCGGGGCGAACCCGCTGTACGACATCCCGAAGATCCTGGGGCTGTGGCACGCGGGCGACGTCAAGCTGAGCGAGCTGGTCAGCCGCCGCTACACGCTTGACCAGATCAACGAGGGGTACCAGGACCTGATCGATGGCAAGAACATCCGGGGCGTCCTAATCCACGAGCACTGAGGTTTCAGCAATGCCGAACGCCATCCTTGACCCGACCGGCGGGACCAGGACAGCCAGATCATCTGTCCGCCGGGCTCCTCGCCGTGACAACCTGAGTGGCTCCACTGTGGGGCTGCTTATTAACACCAAACAGAACGCCCTGCCGTTCCTCGAAGAGGTAGGCAGGCTTCTCATCGAGGACTACGGCGCCGCGGGAGTGAAAGCTCAGACCAAGATCAATTTCGCCCAGCCGGAGCCGGAGGAAAAGGTCAAGGAGATGGCGGCCGGCTGCGACGTGATCGTCACCGGCATCGGGGACTGCGGGTCGTGCAGCGCGTCGGCCGTGGCCGACGGCGTCGCGTTCGAGACCGCCGGGCGGCCGGCCGCGGTGATCTGCAGCGACGCGTTCCGCGCCACCGCGGACGCGATGGCGGAGCTGCGCGGCGCGCCCGGCTACCGCTACGCGACCACGCCGCACCCGGTGGCGGTGCTCACCCCCGCGCAGGTCAAGGACCGCGCCGCCGGGGTGGTCGCCGACGTAGTCGCGCTCCTCACTGATGGCTGAGCCCGCAGATCCGGACCTCGCCCAGGCCGCCATCGAGTACTGCTACGAACGGGGCTGGTCGGACGGCCTTCCGCTGGTGCCGGCGTCCCAGCCTCTGGTGGACAAGTTCCTGGCTACCACCAAGCGCGCCCCGGACGAGGTGATCGGCTCGCTGGAGCAGGTGGGACGGGACTGCACCGTTTACCTGGCCGCCATCAACGCGGCAATGGCCGGCTGCCTGCCGGAGTATTTCCCCGTGGTGCTGGCCGCCTTCGAGGCGCTGATGCGCGAGCGCGCCGCGCGCGGCGGCGGCTGGCAGTCCACCAGCGGGCCCGCGCCGCTGATCGTGGTCAACGGCCCGATCCGGCACGAGCTGGGCTTCAACGCCACTGGCGGGGTGTTCGGGCCCGGGTTCCGGCCCAACGCCACGGTGGCCCGGGCCATCGGCCTGATCGTGCGCAACGCGTTCGGTGTCGTGCCGCAGGTGCTGGAGCAGGCGACCCAGGGCGTGCCCGGCCGGTGGTCGATCTGCCTGGCCGAGAACGAGGAAGAGTCACCGTGGCCGCCGCTGTCAGCGGACGCCGGGGTGCCCGCCGGTACCAGCGCGGTGTCGGCCACACTGACCCGGACCTGCGAGTTCGTGGACAACCGGCACACGCCT
>Ga0213881_10000325_pt1 | contig 33898 bp, 28 predicted proteins | sample BarmaccoBMER_R08_FD_160104 | JGI IMG/M metagenome (GOLD analysis project Ga0213881, IMG submission 160104) | Barbacenia macrantha exposed rock microbial communities from rupestrian grasslands, the National Park of Serra do Cipo, Brazil - ER_R08 ...
TCTGCCCGTCCGGGGTAGACACGGTGCAGGTGTAGGTGACCGTGGCGGTGACGGTGGCCAGGCCGACGGTGACGCTGCCCGGGTTGACGCTGACGTCCAGCAGGGCGGTCACCTGGCTGGCGGCGTGCGCGGGCGGCGCGTGCTGGGCCGAGTACGCCCACAGCCCGCCGGCCGCCAGGAGCGCGGCGGCCAGGGCTGTGAGTACGCGTTTTCTCGGGTGAGCCAGGGTGCTGGTGATGATATGCGGGGGATTGGGCATATCTGCTCCCGTACATTGGAACGTCGGTGGTTAATTACCGATCGTAGCTTTGCAATTGCCGTATGTCACCAGCCTGACCGGCGCAAGGGCCGCGGGCCGCATAATTCCGGCCGCCCCAGCCCGGATCGGGCGCCGCAGCGCAGGCACGGACGCCTCGTGTCACGAAACCGTCATGCTGGCCAGTACGCGGGTTTCGTGACCGGCTCATGGGCGGCGCGGGCCGCGTGGCCGCGCGGATGCGGCGGCCGGTTCCCTGGCGGGCTTCTCCCCGCAAGACAGCAGCCGGGTCCAGGACAGCGGGGCTGCTCGCGAGCCAGTCACGACCGGCCCTCCCCGGCAGGCGGATCGCCGAGCCGTTCCCGCTGCTCGGCATCGACTTCCGCCCACGACGGGTGACTGCAGTCCACGACCGCCGGCCAGTCCTGGCCAGGCGGGAGCAGCAGGTACTCGCCGAGTACCCGTTCCCGGGCGTATTCCCGGCGGCGGTGAGGCGGGCGACCTTGACGAGGTAGCCTTCACCCGGCTGGGTCGTCACCGGCCAGGTAATCCGCGTGCTCGTCGATCCGCTGGGCGATCACCTCGCCGAGCACGGCGAAGAACGCGCCGGGATCACGGATGTGCTGATAGACATCGGGGGAGGCAGCCTTCCCACTGCCTGCGGGTAAGTTCGCCATAGTAGCTGAACGTCAGGCTCTGGCGGCTGTCCGCCGCCTCCGGCCGGGGCTGGCCATTAGTCATGCTGCCTCTCCTTCACGGTGGTGGCCCTTACCGGACGTGGCGCTTCGGGGACAAGCTGGTGTCAGGTGGCCGTGGTGCGGGCGGTGCGCCGCGTGGTCCTGGCGGCGGCTGGGGCGCTGCCGGTGACGGCGGGGGCGGGGGCGTCGTGGCTGGCTGCGCGGAGCTGGTGGAGTTCGTCGCGGCAGGTGTCGGCCTGGGCCTCGGCGCGCTCGGCGCGGGCGCGCAGGTCGGCGCGCAGTTCCTCACGTTCGCGGGCCGCGTCGGCGCGCAGCTCGGCGGTCATCTTCTCGGCGTCGGCGCGGACCCGTCCGGTTTCGTCCTGGGCGGCGCGGGCGGCGGCCTCGGCGCGGGCGGTCTCCTGCTGGGCTTGACGGGCGGCGGTTCCGGCGTCGGCTGCTGCCTGGCGGGCCTGGTCGCGGCCGGCCTGCGCAGCGCGGACCTGCTTGTCAGCGTCGGCGCGGACCCGGGCGATGGCGGCGTCCCGCTCGGCCTGGGCGGCGGCCACCCGCTCCTCGGCGTCGGCGCGGGCCTGCCGCACCGCGTCCTCTCGCTGCTGCTCGGCAGCCGTGGCGCGCTGGCCGGCGGCCTGGGCCAGGGCCTGGGCGGCGGTCAGGTGCTCGCTCATCTCCTCGGCGGCGGCATCAGCCTCGGCGCGGAGCTGCTCCGCGATAGCTGCGCGCTGCTCGGCAGCGGCGGCGCGGGCTTCGGCAGTGGCGGCGCGCTGCTCAGCAGCGGCGCGGACCGCCTCCACCTCGGCCTCGGCGGCGGTCGGGTCGGTGAGGGTGTCGATCCGGTCCCGCAGCCCGGCACCCAGCGCGGTGATCCGGTCGGCCTCGGCGCGCAGCGACCGCAGCAGCTCGGCCCCGGTCATCTTGGCCGTGGTAAGCGGGCTGCTCTCCTCGGCCGGGCTGAACGTCGTCCCGGCCTGCTCGCCGGCCAGCCTCCGCCGTTCTCGCCACGCCGACACGCGGGTGTGGCCGCGCCCAGCGCAGTATTCCGGCGGCCGTCCGGTCCCGGCCGCCGGGGTGGCAGGCTGCCCGCAGCCCGGGTACTTGCACGTAGTCCGCGTTATCGTGATGGTGCTCATCGGCCCCTCCTCGTCGTGGCGGCCTGTGGTCCGGGCCGCGATATGTATCGCGACGTAACGAAACGAACGAAACGAAACGGTTTCCGCGCGGGCCGGGGTTAGGCGTCCGCTGCGGTGTTATTGCCGTGCCAGTCGATCCGCATTTGCAACTCGGGGTCGAACGGCTGCCGCATCCTGCCGGGCTTCAAGGTCACATCGCATAGCAGCCGGACGATTTCCCGCTGGCGGGGTAGGGACAGCTCTTTCCAGACGCGGGCCGGGTCAGCTCCGGGAACGCGCAGTTCCGGCAGCAGGTCGATCTGGGTGGCATCAGCCAGCTCGGTGCTGATCTCGGCCAGCCGGGCATCGATCCGCTTGCGTTCCTGCCGCACCCCGGCCTCGGTCAGGATGTCCTCACTGAGCAGCCGGGCCAGGTCATCCCGCTTGGCGTGCAGCTTGCGGGACTCGGCGCGCAGCGCCTTGGCGTCCACGTCGGGGCGGGGTTCGGGGGCGGGCAGCAGGTCGGCGATGTCGTCGCGGGCCAGCCGGGCGATCATCACCTTGGTCATGGTCTGGTCGACCGGGATGGCCGGGGTGGCGCAGTGCGAGCCCTTGTCGCACCGGTAGGCGCTGCCGCGCTCCTTGCCGTACCCGCCCAGCCCGGAGGCGTGCATGGTGCTGCCATCTTTGCAGATCCCGCACTGGGCGTGCCCGGACAGCAGCCAGCGGGGCGCGTTGGCGTTGCCGGTGTTGGTGCGCCGGGACGGGTCGGTCAGCATGTCCACGAGTCGTTCCCAGCGGTCGGGTTCGATGATCGGCTCCAGCCATGACGATGCGTCATACTGTGCTCCGTTGCAGGTCGCGATGCCCGCCACGTGCGTGGCCAGCAGTGCGTCCCGCAGCGATATGGCGCTGAACGGCTTGCCGGTGGTGGTGCGCAGGCCGCGGTTACGGAGGTCGGCGGCGACCGCGCGCAGCGAGATGCCCCGGTCCAGCACGTCGGTCACCGCGTCCTGCAAGATCTTGGCTTCGCCGGGGACGGTGATCAGCCGCTTGGCGTGCTTGGGCGCGGACGGGTCGATCATCCGCCCGTACGGGCGCCGCCCGCCCCAGTACGACTTCCCGGCCCACCGCTTACGTCCGCGCTGCACCTTGTCGGAGATATCGGCGCTGTAATCGTGTGCGGCCCGTGCCCGCTCGCGGAAGGAGCGGATCTCATCGCGGGTGCCGCCCCTGGTGATCCGCAGCGACCCGATACCGTCCGCCGAATCGTCGTCGGGAGAGAACGCCGATGCCCGGCCCAGCTCGCACGCGTCGATCAGGTCCAGCGCATCGCGCTCGTCACTGACGATCCGTGACACGTCATCGCAGATCAGCACCCCGGCTTTGCCGGTTTGGAGGTCCAGCAGGACCCGGGCGAACACCGGGCGGCGGGTCCGCATCGTGACCAGCCCGGTCGCGGTGGTCACCCGGACCGGCCGTTTGTAGGCGGATGCGGGCCGGTACGCGCCGCCGTTGCCCGCGTCGTTCTCGATCGCCACCCGGATGCGCTCGGGGGGGATGCCCAGCCCGGTCGCGAAGGTGCGGAGCTGCTCGGCGCGCTCGGCGAACGTCATCCCGTCCGCGTCGCGGAAGTCCGACATCCGCAGGTAGATGATCGCCTCGCCCAGGGTGATGATGCCGGTGTTGCTCATGATGCCTCACTCGGGGGGTTTGTCCTGCTTGCCCCTTAAGTGTATTTGCTTCATGATCGGGCGACCCGGACCTGGTCCGCGACCTGGCCGGCGAAGCCGCCCGGAACCCCGCAACCGCATACGACTTCACGCTCACCGACCCGGACGGACGGCCCGTCGCGCACGCCTGCGGCAGACCCGGCCCGGACGACCACTCCACAGACAACCGCTCCAGACGCAAGGGACAACACGCACCGGACCACGGGCCGCCGCGGCTGACGCTGGCCGACCGCGGCCCGCCGGGCAGCCGCGGCAAATGGCGGTACACCCACCACGGCCGGGAGATCATCTTCGAATTCGAGGACCTCACCGGACCCTGCGATCACCGCCACCAGGCCAGCGGGCACGACCCGGGCCGCCACCTGCGGCACCTGACCGCAGTGCTCAACCAGGCGTGCACCCATCCCGCCTGCCGGCGACCAGAGTTCCAATGTGACTATGACCATGCCACGGCCTACGACCTGGGCGGGATCACCTGCCTGTGCCAGGCCGGACCGGTCTGCCGCCGCGATCACCAGGCCAAACAGCGCCCCGGATGGCGGGTCGAGGGAACCGGAGTACCAGGCTGGTTCCGCTGGCAGACGCCAAGCGGCAGAACCTATATCAAGGGACCCAGCACGTATCCGGTATAGGGCACAGATCCTTGTGACCCCTTCCTTCACGCGTCCAGGAACTGGCGCCAGCCATCCGGCAGGGTGGTCTGACCCCCCTCGATCAGGTGCCCGTCGGGGTCACGCATGTAGCAGCGGATCTCGGTCTGGTGCTGTTCCGGCGGTGTGAGGAACTCGGCGCCTCGCGCGCTCCACTCGGCATACACGGCGTGGATGTCCGAGACCCGGATGTTCAGGAAGCTGCTGGCCACGCCCGGATCGCGCGGAGTCTCGAGCGCGACCGCCGGCTTGTCGCCGGTCGGGCCGCCGCCCACGTTGATGATGATCCAGCTGTTGGCGAGCGCCACGTACGTCGGCCCACCTGAGCGGATGGTCTTGCCGCCGAGCACGTCCGTATAGAAGCGACGGGAACGCTCCACGTCGTCAGAGACGATGAAGTGGGCCAGTGCGATCTCGAATGCGGGCATCTTTTACCTCCATGGTGCAGACCAGTAATTCTTACTGGCGCGACGCGGCCGCCGATGCGATGGTGAGGCGGTACCGCCCCGGAAGGAGATCCACATGTCCGCCCCAGCCGAAGACTCAGCCGGCACCACCGCGATCCGCCCGTTCACCATCCCGGTCTCTCCCGACGCCGAACTGGAGGCGTTGCGTGCGCGCATCATGGCGACCCGCTGGCCTGACCAGGAACTCGTCGCCGATCATTCGCAGGGGCCGCGGCAGGCGGTCATGAAGGAACTCGCCCGCTACTGGGCGACGGAGCACGACTGGCGCGAGTGCGAGGCGAAATTGAGCGCCCTGCCGCACTACATGACCGAGATCGACGGGCTGGACATCCACTTCATCCACGTCCGCTCGGAACACGATAACGCGCTGCCGATCATCATCACGCACGGGTGGCCCGGCTCGATCATCGAGCTGCTGGCGATCATCGACCCGCTCACCAATCCGACCGCCCATGGCGCGGCCGTATCGGACGCCTTCGATGTGGTGATCCCGTCCATGCCGGGTTACGGGTACTCCGGCAAGCCGCGCGAGACCGGCTGGGGCCCGGCTCGCATCGCCCGGGCCTGGACCGAGCTGATGAGGCGCCTGGGCTACACGCGGTTCGTGGCGCAAGGCGGCGACTGGGGCGCGATCATCACCGACGTGATGGCCACCCAGGCCCCGCCGGAACTGATCGGCATGCACACCAACATGGCCGGGGTTATCCCGTCCGACGTGTCCACGGCGCTCGCGCGCAACGTGCTGGGGGCCGGCGGGCCGCCGCCATCCGGCCTGTCGGCCGAGGAAAGCCGCACGTACGAGCAGCTCAACTTCTTCTACACGAAGGGCATCGGCTACGGGATAGAAATGATCACGCAGCCCCAGACGCTCTACGGGATCGCGGACTCACCCGTCGGCCTGGCCGCCTGGATGCTCAACCATGACGCGGCGAGCTACTCCGACATCGCGGACGCCTTCGCCGGGCACCCGGTCGGCAACCTGACCCGGGACGAGGTCCTCGATAACGTCACGCTCTACTGGCTGACGAACACAGGGGTTTCCTCCGCGCGGCTGTACTGGGAGAACACATACGACTTCTTCGGCGTCAAGGGCGTGTCGATCCCGGCCGCCGTGAGCGTCTTCCCGCACGAAATCTACAAGGCCCCGCGAAGCTGGGCCGAGCGAGCCTACCCCAAGCTCATCTACTTCAACGAGGCCGACCGGGGCAACCACTTCGCCGCCTGGCAGGAACCCGCGCTGTTCAGCAGCGAGATCCGCGCGGCATTCCGGTCACTGCGTTAGCCGGGCACCGGCGGGTGACGCGAGCCGCCGGTGACGCGGGCCGCCGGTGACGCAGCCCGCTGGTGACGCGGCCCGCCGCGCTGTCAGTACTGTGGGGGCGTGCGGTTCGAGCAGCGGCTGCGGGACGGGATCCACTCCGGTGCGATCGTCGTGGCGTTCCGGCGCTGGAAGCGCAGCCAGGTCGTGCCCGGCCACCGTTACCGCACCGGGATCGACATGGTCGAGGTCGAGTCGGTGGACGTGGTCGAGCCGTCATCGGTGGACGCCGCCCAGGCACGCGAGGCCGGGTACGCGAGCGTAGACGAATTGCTGGGCGACCTGCGCGGCGACCCGGCTCTGCCGGTCTACCGCATCCGCCTGCGGCGAATCGACGGGCCAGACCCCAGGGACGAACTGGCCCGCGCCGCCCGCCTGACCGAGGCGGACGTCGCCGCGATCACAGCCAGGCTGGCCCGGATGGACAGGTCAAGCAGCCGCGGAGCGTGGACCGAGGCGGTGCTCGGGCTGATAGCCGACCGGCCCGGCACCGTGTCCACGGTCCTGGCCGAGACGATGGGCTGGGAGCGGCAGGACTTCAAGCTGCACGTGAGGCGGCTGAAGGAACTCGGGCTGACCATCAGCCTCGAGGTCGGCTACCGGTTGTCACCGCGCGGCGAGTCATACCTGAGCTACCTGCGGACCGGTGAGCGGTACCGGCGTGACGGGTGCGCGCGTTAGGCGAAGCCGTCCAGCATCTTCCGCATCGCCCGTGCGACGGCGTCCCTGGTCCGGTCCGGCTGGGCGGAACCGGCGATGAGGGTGCCACCGCGGACTAGTGCGCCGAGCAGCAGCCTGGTGACGGTCTCCGGGTCCTCCACCGCCAGCTTGCCGGCCGCGGTCGCCGAGCGCAGTGCCTCGGCGATGACGGCGAACGCGTAGCGCTCGTCCAGTTCGGTGAAGCGGGCGAGCCCGAGTACGGCCGGCGCGTCGGTGATGAGGATCCGCTGCACGTCTGGCTGGAGCAGCTGGTCCAGGTATGCCTCGAATCCCCGGGCGAGGAACTCGAGTTCGTCACAGGCGCCGGACGCGGCTCGTTCGGCCCCGTCGAGCAGTTCACTGTGCACGGCCTCGAAGACGGTCTCGAACAGCGTCGTCTTGTTCGGGAAGTGGTGGTAGAGCGCGCCCGTGGTGACCCGTGCCTGCCGGGCGAGGTCGTCCACCGACGTCGCCGCGAATCCGTCCCGGCCGAATAGCAGGCGCCCCGCCTCCACCAGGGCGGCGCGGGTCTGCTTGACCTGCTCGGCGCGCAGGGACGGCCGGTCTTCGGCTTCGGAACGGTCAGGCACGCCGTCTGTCTAGCACATCGGTGGCGGTGTTGCCCGCATCGCCGGTAGATGGCATAGTGTTATTATTCCACATAATGACACTATGTTAACGGAGCCTGCGATGCCGGACACCACAAGCCAGGGGAACGCAGTCGCCCTGACCGCCCTCCGCGACGCCGCGGAACGGACCGCCCGGATGCTGCGCACCGCGCCGGACGCCGCCGCGCCCGTACCGGGCCTGGACTGGACCGCCGCGGAGACCGCCGCGCACCTGGTCGGTGAGCTCAGCTTCTACACCGGCTTCCTCACCGGCCAGCGGGACGCCCGCGACCTCCTGGAGACCGGTTCCGCCGCGCAGACCGCGGCGCAGACCGCGGCCCAGCGCAACGCAGCCGCCAACGCCCGCCAGCTGCGCGAGTTCCCCGACCGGGACATGTCCCGCCTGGCTGACAGCGTCGTGCGGGCGGCGGAGGAGTTCACCGCGGCCGCGGCGGGCCGGCCGGACAGCGACAGCGCCCGCGTCAGCAACGGGATGACCATCACCGTCCCGGTGATGACCGCGGCGCTGCTGGGAGAGCAGGTCGTCCATGGCCTTGACATCGCGCGGGCGGCCCGCCTGCCATGGGCCATCTCCCCCGCCGACGCGAACCTGGTACTGGACGGAGTGCTGGCGATGGTGCCGGAGTACGTCGACCGCAACGCCGCCGCAGGCCGTCACCTCAGCTACGAGCTGCGGCTGCGCGGCGGACCCCGGTACCTGCTCTGTTTCGACGACGGCACCCTCACCGTGACCGGCCCCGGCCCCAAGGCAGACTGCGTGATCTCCGCCGACCCGGTGGCCTTCCTGCTCGTCGGCTTCGGCCGCACCGGCCAGTGGGGCCAGATCATCCGCGGCAAGATCACCGCCGGCGGGCGCAAGCCCTGGCTCGGGCCCGGCTTCGGCCGCCTGCTCGTCCGCCCCTGACACCCGCCCGCCAAGCCGTGCACGGATACCATCGCCGTTCAGTGTCCGGCCTCCACGGGACGCATGCCGCGCAGCACGATCTCCAGGGCCAGGCGGCCGAGCGGAGTGGAAGCGGGGGGTCTGCCGATGGTGGCGGAGCGGCGCCCGCTGAACAGGACCGAGTACAACAGGATGACGGCCAGGGATTCGGCCGGTTCGTCGGCGCGGATCTCGCCTCGGCGCTGCCCGTCGGCAAGGACGGCCGTGGTGGCCGGGACCGGCGGGAGCAACTCCTCGTCCCATTCGGCCAGGTACGCGGTGAGGTTGCCCGGGTGGCTCAGCACGTACATCAGCATCCTGCCGCGTAGCGCGGCGGAGTCGGTTACCTGAACGGCCGCCCGCTGCATCTCGGCGAACGCTGTGGTCAGCGTGGATTCGATGTCGTCGTTCGCGGCCAGACCGGCCGAGATCGCGGTGGAATAGGCGCGGCTCACCTCTCCGGCCGCGTCCAGCAGGACGTCCTCCTTGGCCGGGAAGTAGTGGAAGAACGTGCCCCAGCTCACGCCCGCCGCCGCGACGATGTCCTCGACCCGAGCCGACTCCAGGCCCACCCGGCCGTATTCGGCCATCGCCGCCTGGTACAGCCGCTCGCGGGTGGCGGCGGCGCGGCGCTGGCGCGGCGCGCGCGCAGGCCTGGCCGTACGGTCGGGCCGCGGGTGAGAACCTTGCGCCGGGAAATTCATTCCGTGCTCCGGGGATCGGAAGGCTAGTCTTAGCACTGCTGATCTTAGTAGAAATACTGATTTGAATCAGTTTGTGCGAGGACCACGAGTACCACGAGGACCACGGGCACGGGGACGGTGGATGGGAAATAAAACGGCGCTGCCTGGGCTGAGGGACGCATCGCGGCGGCTGCGGGCCGCACCTCGGAACGTGGCCAAGATGGCGGCGGAACTGCCTCAGACGACGGCGCGGAAGATGCGGCGATCGCCGCGGGTGCGGGTGATCCGGCTGGTCGGGGAGACGAGCCCGGGACTCGCCGGCATGATGGCGCTCTACGTGCTGGCCGACGGCATCCTGCCGATCCTCGCGCTGGTGGCGCTGGGCCGGGCGGTGGGGCGGATACCCGCCGCGGTACAACACGGGCTCGGGTCGGCCAGCGGGCACGCGCTGGTGACGGCCCTGGCCGTCGGTACCGCGGCGTATGCCCTCTCGCTGCTGCGCGGGCCCGTCGAGGCGCTGCTGGAGGCGTACTGCTCCGCGGCGATGAGCACCGGGATGCAGCGACGGCTGGCCCGCGCGGTGTGCGCACCGGACGGCGTGGAGCACCTGGAGGACCCCCGGGTGCTGGACCGGCTCGCCCTGGCCAGCGGTGAGCTGTCCGCGTCCGCGCCCGCCGACGCGCCGATGGCGCTGGCCAGCGTGCTCGGTGACCGGCTCAGCGGGCTGCTGGCCTGCGTCACGCTGGCCACGTTCCGGTGGTGGGTGGGGCTGCTGTTCCTGGTCGGCTGGACCGCGATCCGGCCGCCGCTACGGCGGATGATGGCCGCGCGGGCCAACCTGGTCCGCGCGGCCACGCCGGACCTGCGGCATGCCTGGTACTACCTGGGCTGTTCCTACCGCCCCATGTTCGCGAAGGAAATGCGCCTGTTCGGCCTGGCCGACTGGATCCTCGGCCGGCACCGGGTCGCCTGGCTCTCCGGGATGGCCGGGCCATGGCGGCAGCTGCGCCGGCTCCGGCACTGGACCCTGGCCTTCGGCCTGGTGGTGGCGGTCATGTACGCCGCGGGGGCAGGAGCCCTCGGGCTGGCCGCGTATCATCACGCCATCTCGCTGGGCACGGTGGCGGTGATGCTGCCGATGTTCCCGTCCACCATGCAGGCCGGCGGGATCAGCGTCGCCGACATCTCACTCGAGCAGATGCTCGCCTCCGTCCCCGACCTGGACGAGATCGTCACCGGGCTGCGTGCGGCGCCGGATTGGCCTGGGCCTCCGGCCACGGCGCCGGTGGCGGCCGGCGCCCGGGACGTGACCGGACGGCCGGCCGCCAGCATCCGTTTCGAGCAGCTGACTTACCGGTATCCGGGCGCTGACCGGCCCGTATTCGACGGCCTGGAGCTGGAGCTGACCGCGGGTGAATCGCTCGGCCTGGTCGGGATCAACGGCGCCGGCAAGACCACCCTCATCACCTTGCTGGCCCGGCTGCGCGAGCCGGCCGGCGGACGGATAACCGTTGACGGCGCCGACGTACGCGTGTTCGGCGCCCGGGCCTGGCAGCGGCAGGTTGCCGTGGTCTACCAGGACTTCACCCGCTACCCGCTGACCGTGCGGGAGAACATTGCCCTGCGCGACCTCGGCGCACAGAGCATCGACCGAACGGCACTGGAAGAAGCCGCGGCGCAGGCCGGCGCGCTCGACTTCATCAAGGGCCTGCCGAACGGCTGGGACACCATCTGCTCCCCCGGTTACTCGGGCGGTACGGACCTGTCCGGCGGGCAATGGCAGCGGATCGCGCTGGCCCGTGCCCTGTACTCGGTGGCGGCCGGCGCCCGGGTGCTGGTGCTGGACGAGCCGACCGCCAACCTCGACGTCCGGGCCGAGGCGGCCTTCTACAACCGCTTCCTCGACCTCACCGCCGGGCTGACCACGATCGTCATCTCGCATCGGTTCGCCACAGTGCGAAGGGCGGACCGGATCGCGGTGCTCGACGGCGGCCGGATCACCGAGCTTGGCGGCCACGACGAGCTTGTCGCCGCGGGCGGCAGCTACGCGGAGATGTTCGCGCTACAGGCCGCCCAGTTCCAGGCCGCCTCATGAACAGGAACCTCATGAACAGGAACCTCATGAACAGGAATAGGCTGAAGCGCCCTATCCGCCGGATCGACGCGCTGTTCGGGAACGCGTGGCGGGCGGCGCCGCTGCTGGCCACCACCTGTGTACTCGTCGCGCTCGGCTCGTCGCTGCTGATGCTCGGGTATCCGCTCGGATTCCGCGACATCGTGGACGGCGCCGCGGAACACCAGCCAGGACGCATCGTCACCGGCCTTATCGTCGTCGCGGTGACGTTCCCCGGATCGTGGGCGTTGCAGCTCACCGGCGGGTCGCTGAACGCCAAGCTGACCGACCTGGCCAATCTCCGGGTCGGGATGCGGATCGGCGCGCTCGCGTCGGCCGCGCCCTACCTCGAGCACTTCGAGCGGCCGGACTACCTGGCGGAGATCGACAACCTGCGGGAACGCCGCCGGACGCTGGCCGGAGCGCCGGCCCAGACGCTGGGCATGGTCAGGTCCGCCATCCAGTTCATCGGCATCGCCGTGCTGCTCGGGCTGGTCTGGCCGCCGCTGATCGTCGTCCCGCTGCTGGCCGCCGTACCGGCCTGGGCCGACCGGCGCGGCGCGCAGGTGGAGAAGCGGTCCGACGACGATCTGGCCGATCGCAGGCGGCTGCTCGGCGAACTGTTCTCGCTGGCGTCCACCGCGGCGCCGGCCCGGGAACTGCGTACCTTCGGGATAACCGACGCGTTGCTGGCCCGGCACGCCAGGCTCGGCGACGAGATCAGCTCCCGCGCGCTGCGGGCGGCCCGGACAGCGGCCGTGTGGGAGGCAGCGGGCTGGATCGTGTACGCGGCGGGGTTCGCCATCGCGATCGTGGCGCTGGTGCTGCGAGCGGCGCACGGCGTTGAATTTGCCTGGGCCTTCGGCCGCGGCGCCGCCTCGCCCGGTGCCGTGGTAGAGGTGGTCAGCCTGCTGCGCCGTGCGCAGCGGCAGGTCACCGGGGCCAGCACCAGCGCCGGGTCGTTCGCCACCGCGTCGGCGACCGCCACCAGGCTGCTGTGGCTGGAGGATTACGTGGCCGCCACCGCCGGCGCACCGAGCGGGACCGTGCCGGCCAGGCTGAGCGACGGTATCCGGTTCGAGCGGGTCAGCTTCACCTATCCGGGCCAGGACGCGGCCACCCTGCGGGATCTCAGCGTCCACCTGGGCGCGGGCAGCACCGTGGCCATAGTCGGCGAGAACGGAGCCGGCAAATCGACATTGATCAAGCTGCTGACCGGCATGTACCGGCCTTCGACAGGGCGGATCACCGTCGACGGGCACGACCTGGCCGACGTCTCGCCGCAGCAGTGGCGCACCGCCACCACCGGCGCATTCCAGGACTATGTCAGGTTCTTCATGTCCGTTGGCGATGGGGTTGGCGCCGGTGACCTGGAGAGAATCGACGAACGCGACGCGGTGCTCGGCGCGGTCCGCTGGGCCGGCGCCGATGACCTGGTCGCAGAGCTTCCCGACGGCCTCGACACGCTGCTCGGGCCGTACATCGGCGGCCGCAACCTGTCCGGCGGGCAGTGGCAGCGGCTGGCGCTCGCCCGCGGCCTGATGCGCGACCGGCCGCTGCTGATCGTGCTCGACGAACCGACCGCCAGCCTGGACGCGCCGAGCGAGGCCGCGCTGTTCGACCGGTACCGGGACGCGGCGCGCCGGCTCGGCCAGGCCAACGGGGCGATCACCGTGCTGGTGTCGCACCGGTTCTCCACCGTGCACATGGCGGACACGATCATCGTCATGGACGAGGGGACGATCGCCGAGTCCGGTGACCACGCCTCGCTGATGGCCTGCCAGGGCGTGTACGCCGAACTGTTCACGCTCCAGGCCGCGGGCTACTCCTAACCCGGATACGAAACTCAGATGCCGAACTGCAGCCACGGCGCGAGCGGCGTCGCGAACGCGCGCGACGCGTCCAGTACCGCGCCGGGGCGCGACTCGGTCACCAGCGCAGCCTGCTCCAGCGCCGCGAACGTGGTGCCGCCCAGGTAGACCGCGGCCAGCTCGCGCACGTCAATGACCAGGTCAGCGGACGCGTCGGTGGGCACGCACTGAGCCGTCTTCTCGTCGCCGGTCAGCCGCCAGCGGCCGGCGTTCCACGGGCACAGCCCGTCGGTGACCTCCAGGACCAGGTCGATCGGGTGCGCGTAAACACGGCCCGCCAGGGCGCGGTCCACGTCGACCAGGCGCAGGTAGAGCACCTCGCGCACGCGCATGTCGGCCGCTCGCAGATCCTCCAGCAGGTACATGAGCGGTGAGTCGACCGGCTGGCGCCAGAACCTCGCGCCGCCGGTCAGGTCGATGCCGAGCAGGTACCGCGACAGCGCGGCGAACGCCGCGGCATCGTCCGCGTGGATCTCCTCGATGTCGGTGTAGCCGGTCGCGACACCGTTGGCGCCCGTCTCATCCCTGGTCCGGTACCTGGCATAACCCACCCGCTCTCCCCCGCGTTCGGCGAGCACGGTCCGCTTGGCAGACCGGCCCGCGCGCCGCCGGTCGAAGTCCGCCGCGTACCAGCGTCCCCATGGCTCCGGGCGGACCAGCATGCCCGGCCGCTTGCCGACCTGACGGGCGTGGATCTGCTCGCAGACCGCTACGCTGTCCGCGGTCGGGACGAGCCGGATCCGGACATCGTCGATACCCGCGACCGGGCGTAGCGCTGAGCGCTCCCTCGGCACCGCGAAGTACCCGCCGTAAGACGCCTGGCCGTAACCGAACCGGCCGTAGATGACGGACTCGGAAGCGGTCAGCCCGGCGACCGGCTCCAGCCCCTCCTCGTGCAGCTCGCGCAGCTGATGCCGGATCATCCGGGTCATGATGCCGCGGCGCCGGTGGGTTGGCTTGACCCCGATGATCAGCACCCCGGCCATGGGTAGCAGGCCGCCGGGCACGCTCATCTCCAGGGCCGCGATGGTGCCGACCCCGGCGAGCTCGGTGCCGTCGAACACGCCGATCCCGCGGCCGAGGTCCAGCCCCGTTATCTCCTCGTACAGGACGCGTTCGGCCTCCGAACTCGCCTCCTCGAGGAACACGAGCGTGTCGAGCTCCTCGACCTGCGGCATGTCGGCCGGGGTGAGGCGGCGTAGCACCAAGTCGTCAGTCGGCATGGTCCATGACTAGCACGCAGCAGCTCAGGCCGCGAATGGTTATCCGGGCTACCGTGCTTCCTGGCCCGCGAACTGGGTCAGGTACAGGTCGGCGTACAGGCCGTCGGCCTCGAGCAGTTCCTCGTGCCTGCCGCGCTCGACCACCTGGCCGCTGTCGATGACCAGGATCTGGTCGGCTTCCCGGACGGTGGACAGCCGGTGCGCGATCACCAGTGACGTGCGGCCGGTCAGCGCCATCTTCAGCGCCCGCTGTACCGCCACCTCCGACTCCGAATCCAGGTGCGCCGTGGCCTCGTCGAGTACCACCACCGACGGCGCCTTGAGCAGCAGGCGGGCCAGCGCGACCCGCTGCTTCTCGCCGCCGGACAGCCGGTAGCCCCTGTCCCCGACGATGGTGTCCAGCCCGTCGGGGAGCACCGAGATCAGGTCCCAGATCTGCGCCGCCTCGCACGCTTCGATCAGTTCCCGCTCGGTCGCGCCGGGCCGGGCGTACAGCAGGTTCGACCTGATCGTGTCGTGGAACAGATGCGCGTCCTGGGTGACGACGCCGACCACGTCGTGCAGCGAGCCGAGCGTCACGTCACGCAGATCGAAACCGCCGATGCGTACCGCGCCGTCGTTCGGGTCATACAGCCGGGCGACCAGGTGGGTGATCGTCGTCTTACCCGCGCCGGACGGGCCGACCAGGGCGGTGAGCTGCCCGGGCGGCGCGCGGAACGTGACGTCGTGCAGCACACCCGCCGCCGCGTCGGCCCGCTCGGGGACCTGCAACGCGATGGACTCCAGCGAGGCGAGCGAGACCTCGCTGGCCGTCGGGTAACGGAACGAGACGTTGTCGAACGTGATGTCCGGCGCGGTGCCGCCGTCATCCTCGGTCCGCGGCAGCGTGGCGGCGCCGGGCTTCTCCTCGATCAGCGGCTTGAGGTCGAGCACCTCGAACACACGGTCGAAGCTGACCAGCGCGGTCATGACGTTGATCTGCACATTGGATAGCGATGCTATCGGGCCGTACACGCGGCCGAGCAGGGTGGTCAGCGCCACCAGCGTGCCGATCTGGAACGTGCCGTGGATCACCAGGCTGCCGCCCACGCCGTAGACCACGGCGGTCACCAGCGCGGTCAGCATGGTGAGCGCGACGAAGAACACCTGCCCGTACATGGATTGCACGACCCCGATGTCGCGGACCTTCGCCGCCCGCTCGGCGAACGCCGCGGTTTCGTCAGCCGGACGGCCGAACAGCTTTACCAGCATCGCGCCGGCCACGTTGAACCGCTCGGTCATCGTCGAGCCCATTTCGGCGTTGAGCTGCATGGACTCCCTGGTCAGCCGCTGCAGCCGGCGGCCGACCAGCCGGGCGGGCAGCAGGAACAGCGGGATGAGGGCCAGCGCGATGACGCTGACCAGCCAGGACAGGTAGAACAGCGTGACCAGGATGACGACCAGCGACAGGACGTTGGACACCACGCCGGACAGCGTCGACGTGATCGCCTGCTGGGCCCCGACCACATCGCCGTCCAGCCGGCTGACCAGGGACCCGGTCTGCGCCCGGGTGAAGAACGCGAGGGGTTGTCGTTGCACGTGATCGAAGACCTGCGTGCGCAGGTCGTAGATCAGGCCCTCGCCGATCCGGGCGGAGAACCACCTGATGCCGAAGCTCAGCGCGGCGTCGAACAGCGCGACACCGGCCACCACCGACGCGATACCGATCACCACCGCGTCGTCCCTGGCCAGGATGCCGTGGTCGATAAGCTCCCGCAGCAGCAGCGGGTTGACCACGGTAATTACCGCGTCAATCGCCGTGGCCAGCAGGAACACGACGAGATGCCAACGGTAGGGCCGGGCATACGTCGCTATACGGCGGATCGTGCCGGGCTTGAGTTTCTGCTTGGTGATGGAGGGGTCCATGCGGAAGCCCCTCACCATCATCATGTTGCCCCGTGCGTACACGCTCTGGGAAACCTCTCGACGGCGGGGAAACGTTCCCGGATTGCCCGGAAAGGCTCTCAGCTTACGGCGAACTCCGGCGGGACTGACCGGTCAAAGCCGGACGAGCATCGAAGGGTGGCGTGCCGGGCGGGGTACCCGGCGGCAGTGTCGCGATGCTCGAGCAGAGGGGCCACTTCCCCCCACCCCCTGGATACTCGTAGCGACTTGGCCGCCGGCCGGCGCCTACCCTGGTATAGCCGCTAGCGGTTCACCTTCTTCCCTCGGCTGGCAGCACGCGGTGCACGGTTCTTCGTGGCGCCTCCACGCCGCCGAAGCTCCACCCCCGACTCGGTGAGAAGCCGGTGGACGAAACCGTAAGACCGGCCAGTGGATGCGGCAAGTGAACGGATGCTCTCACCAGAGTCATATCTCTTGCTGAGTTGCATTCCGAGCCTGCTACGATCCACGCCGATCACACGCGTGCCTTTCTTGAGGGTCTGGGCCACATGTACCTCCCGTTAGATACGGAGCCACCATTGGGTTACCTCCCCACCGCAATGATCAACCATGGACCGCAGCACTGGCTACCCAGATCACAACAATTGATCGGGTTTCTTTATCAACGGCTCGCTGCTATCCCATATGCAAGTGCATTTTGGTTATGCAAGTGCAACTAGGTCAGCGAAATCTTCGCTCCATGCGTCTTCCACGCCATCCGGCAGCACGATTACCCGCTCTGGGGAAAGCGCTTCCACCGCACCTTCATCATGAGTCACAAGAACTATCGCGCCCTTGAAGTTCCGCAGCGCCGCGAGGATCTCCTCCCGGCTGGCCGGGTCGAGGTTGTTCGTGGGCTCGTCCAGCAGCAGCACGTTTGCTCCCGACACCACGAGAAGGGCGAGCGCGAGACGCGTTTTCTCACCACCTGAAAGAACGCCGGCCGGCTTTTCTACATCGTCTCCGGAGAAGAGGAATGAGCCGAGCACCTTACGCTGCTCCGATTCGGTGAGTTCCGGCGCAGCTGAGCGCATGTGAGCGAGAACCGTTTGGTCAGTTTGCAGCGTTTCATGCTCCTGCGCGTAATATCCGAGGCTAAGGCCGTGTCCCGGCGTGACTTTTCCGGTATCTGGCGTCTCGATACCTCCGAGCAGGCGCAACAAGGTGGTCTTTCCCGCACCGTTCAGGCCGAGCACCACCACCCGGCTGCCGCGGTCGACCGCAATGTCGACATCGGTGAACACTTCCAGCGAACCGTAGGACTTGGACAGGCCGGTGGCCGAGAGCGGCGTCCGCCCGCACGGCTTCGGGGTGGGGAACCGGAGCTTGGCCACCCGGTCCGACCGGCGCTCGGCCTCGACGTCGGCCAGCAGGCGCTCCGCTCGTCGCTGCATGTTCTTCGCGGCCTGCGCCTTCGTCGCCTTGGCCCGCATCCGGTCCGCCTGCGCCATCAGCGCGGTCGCCTGCCGCCCCGCGTTCACCCGCTCGCGGCGCCGCCGCCGCTCGTCGGTCTCGCGCTGCTGGAGGTAGGCGCGCCAGCCGAGGTTGTAGATGTCCAGCACCTGCCGCTGCGCGTCCAGATGGAACACCTTGTTGACCACGTCGGCCAGCAGGTCCACGTCGTGGCTGATCACCACCAGGCCGCCGCGGTAGTTCTTCAGATGGTCGCGCAGCCAGACGATGGAGTCCGCGTCCAGGTGGTTGGTCGGCTCGTCGAGGAGCATCGTCTGGGTCTGTTCCGAGCCGACCTCGTCGCTGCCGGCGCCGAACAGGATCCTGGCCAGTTCGACGCGACGGCGCTGACCGCCGGACAAGGTCCGCAGCGGCTGGTGCAGGATGCGGTCGGGCAGCCCCAGGCTCGCGGTCAACGCGGCCGCCTGAGACTCCGCGGCGTAGCCGCCCAGCACGGCCAGCCGGTCGGACAGCGCGCCGTACTTGCGGATGGCGGCGTTGGCGTCCGGCTTCCCCGGCCCCGCGGCGGCCTCCGCCATCTGAAGCTCTGCCTCGCGCATCTCGGCGCGCAGCGCGTCCAGGCCCCGCGCGGACAGCACGCGGTCGATCGCCAGCGTGCCGAGGTCTCCGGTGCGCGGGTCTTGCGGCAGGTAGCCCACGGCGCCGGACCGGCGCACCGCTCCGGCCGCTGGCTGGGCCTCGCCGGCCAGCACCTTGGCCAGGGTGGTCTTGCCGGCGCCGTTGCGGCCGACCAGGCCGATACGGTCGCCCGGTCCGACCTGGAAGGACGCGCCTTCGAGCAGCAGGCGCGCACCAGCCCGCAGTTCGATTTCGCTCGCGACGATCATGATTAGCTGCTCCTATGAACGGACGAAACGGACAGACCCCTCCCGTGACGCGTCGTCCTCTAGTCCGTGAGCAGTGGCACGGAATCAGTATACGGGCCAGGTGCGGTTACCGCCTCCGGTTATCCCGCCGGCTCCGCCAGGCGGATACGGATGGCCTGGAAGGCGCGCGGGGTTTCACGCAGCACGGCCAGGCGAGGATCGGGCACGGTCAGGAACCGGTCCACGGCCAGGTCCAGGTAGGGCATCAGCCGCGGATCATCCCGCAGGCCCGCGACGGCCCGGCGGTCGCCGCCGAGCACAAGCGCGTCTAGGCGGGCGTGCTGAGCCAGTACCGCTACGGCGGCACTGGCCGCCGCTTCCAGCGCCTCGCTGGCCTGCTTCTCGCGACGGCGGGCGAAGCGGTGCTGCGACCATCCGCCGGCCGCGCTGCGGCCGTGCACCGGACGGCTCCCGGTCTTGGCGCCGGCCAGGACAGGCGGCGAACCAGCGAACACGCCGACGGCGTAGCCGCCCAGGCGCACCAGCAGCACGCCCACGGTGCGATCCGCAACAGCGTGCGCCGCTATGTCCCGCGCCGCCCCGGCTGGGTCTGAAACCTCGGCTTCCACCGCGGGGAAGGGCGGATGGCACTCCGCGACCGCGCCATCCGCCGCGGTGAAGGTGAACACGCCGGCCGCCGGGTCGCGCGACACCGGGCCGATATCCCCGTGCCGGCGCGTGAATTCCTCCATCCACGCGGGAAAACGCCCCGGTGCGACGTCCACCCAGCGGCCGCCGCCCGCGGCTGGATTCTTCACTACAGACCGCCTAGCACTGTTAACTCTCAGTATCATTGACCACATGAAGTCATCAGGGGTCCCGGCCGACCCTACGCCGACCATGGCGCACGGCGGAACCTTCGTCCGCCCCGGCGCCCTCGCCTGGGGCCGCCCGGACGCCGCCGCGCCCGCCCGCGACGCCGCGATCGTGGAGGAGGCCCTGGCCACGGCGGTCAAGGACCCCGGCCGGGTGACGGACCTGCTCGACCAGCTCCGCCAGGCCAGGCTGTGGCTGCCGCTGCCCGCCGACGGCCCGGTCACCGACGGTTCCGCCGTGCACCTACCGACCGTTACTTACCTCGGCGCCGAGTTCGTTCCCGCTTTTACTTCCCACGAACGGCTGGTGGCGTGGCCTCTGGGCAACCTTGTGCCGCCCCAGGGCAGACCGGCTCAGGCGGTGCCCGTGCCGCACATCGTGGTGGCGGCCGCGGAGCTGGCCCGGCGACTCCCGGCGGGAACGGGCATCGCGCTCAACCCGGGCGCCGAGGCCAGCGTGCCGATTTATCCCGAGGGCATCGGGTACCTCGCCGGACTGGGCACCGCCGAGATCCTTCTCGGCCATCCGCCCGCGGATCCGCTGGCGCTGCTCGGCGAGGTCCGCGCCAGGCTGGCGCTGGTCGCGGCCGTCCGCCACGCGTCGCGCGCCTGGCTGTCCGTGGCCGGGCGCGGCGAGGGCCTCATCCTCTCGGTCACGTTGCGCGATCCGGCCAGCGAGGTAGCGCAGCGCGCGGTCATCGAGGCGATCGAGCAGGCCGCCGCGGCCGTGCCCCACCGGTTCCCGATCGATGTCACGTTTCCGGGCGAATACGCCGCGGACGAGATAGACGAGTGGATCGCCGCCCATGCGGAACCGTTTTACCTCAGGGAGCACAGCTGACCTTGACCGGACCCGCCGCGACGTTGTGGTGCCCGAGCCCGAGGTCGGTGAGATTGAGCTGAACGGTTCCATCGGGGGAGGTGTAGGGACCTTCGGTCATCCAGCGCCCGCGGTCGCGGCTCTGGTCGATGGAGAAGCTGCCGATCCGGTCATCCTCATTCATGTTCCGGTCGTAGACGAAGTACTGCGCGAAACCTAGTCCGGGCGAATCGGGGACGAAAATCTGGAGCGTGCAGCGAACCTGACCGTCCGGAGCCGGCCGGAACGACCATGTGAAGGTGTTGCCCCACGTGTCGGCGTACCCGGTCGTATCGGCGTAGACGAACGCACCGGAGCAGCCGTCCTCTGTCCACCCGCTGCCGTTGCCCTGACGCCAGGGATGCCGGTCCGCCGGGACGTACTGGTCGGTGTTGTGCGTGAGGGTCTCGTCGCAGCCCGGACCGGTGACCGCGGTGAACCCGCCGCCGGCCGACGGCAAAGCCGGCCGCGCCGCCGCTCGGTGCGCCGGGTCCGGCCGAAGCGGCTGGTTTCCCCCGAGCGCATCCGGAATGACGATCCCGGCGGTGATGACGGCGATCGCGATCGGGATTGCGATCGCGGCGAGAATTACCCGGCGCGCGGTGCGCTGCGGGCGGACCGGTGCCGCCTCCTGAGGGGACACCGCGGCCAGCGCCGCGGCGACAGTTCGCCACCGCCGTTCCCAGTCACGCACGTCCCCGTCGCAGGCGGCTACGTACGCGCGGGTGACCTCAAGCGAGGGCAGCCGCTGGCCGCTGGCCGCCGCGGCCAGGGTGGACGGCGAGTACCTGGCCTGTCGGCTGAGCACGCGATAGGGCGGACTCCCCGCCGCACGCCGCAGCTCACGCAGGCCGAGCGCGAAACTCTCCAGTGGCCCGGCGGTGGCGTCAATCGATTTCTCAGCCCGAGCCATAACCGTCACCTCCCGCTGCCCCCTCCCCGACGTTTGCCCCCATCTATGGTGCGGTCTTCACGGTGCTCCTGTCTGTCCCCAGATATACATACGCTGGATGACACAATGATTCGGGTAGTGGTGGTGGATGATCACCCTGTGGCACGCCTTGGCGTGGAGCACATAGTGGCCGGCGCGGACGACATGCGCCTGGCTGGGGCGGTTTCAACGGAGCCGGAACTGGCGGTGCTCCTTGGCCGTCAGGCGGATGACTGCCCGGCTGGGAGCGGCGAAGCCGGCCCGCTGGTGGTTGTGCTGGACCTGTACCTGGACGACGGCCAGCCGGCATTCGAGACGATCGCCCGGTTCACGTCCCGCGCGCATGTGCTCGCGATGTCCGCGTCCCGCCGACCCGGGGACGTGCTCGGCGCCATCAGCGCCGGGGCGAGCGGTTACATCGCCAAGGACGCTACTCCTTCGGTGTTCCTGGCGGCCCTCCGAACGGCGGCAGCCGGCGGCTTCGCGTTGTCCGCCCAGCTTGCTGACATCCTCAGGGCCGAAGTGGACCGGCCTGGCCGCCGCCAGCAGCGGCCGGACGCGCCCGACGGCGTCCCGGCGCTGACACCGCGTGAACTCGAGGCGCTAGGACTTATCGCACGCGGGTTCACCCACGCCCAGGCCGCGACCCGGATGGGAGTCACCCCCGGCACCGTGAACACGTTCATCGAACGAGTCCGCCGTAAGCTGCAGGTGGGGAACAAGGCCGAACTGGCCCGGGTGGCCATCGACCTGCGGCTGATCACGCCGGACAACCGCTAATACCCCGGTGACGGGCCAGCAGGGGCCGCCGCGCCGCACCACGCGCGCGGGCGACGACAGTGGTGTGACGCGCAGCCAGCACATCATCGTGGTGCTCGTGGTGCTGAGCCGGCTCGCGGCACTCGCCCAGGTGGCGGGCGCGGTGATCGCAGCCCGGGACAGGTATCCGCACCTCGTGCCGGTGATCCTGCTCGCGGCTGCCGTATGGGCCGAGAGCCTGACGCTGCTGCTGACGGCCTGGCGGGCCGGACGCTTCCGTCCCGCATGGGTGAGCGCCGATGTCGTGTTCAATGTAGCCGGGCTGATCGCGGGAGCGGAGTTGACGGGGACGGCGGACTTCGCGTCGTGGGCGAACTTCATGTACCCCTACACGGTGATCGCGTCCATCGCTGCCGGTGCGGTGCTCATCCGGCTGACAGCCGTGCTGGCGACGGCGCTCACCCTGGCCGGCAGTTACATACTCGCCGCCGTCGCTGTCGGCGGCGGGCCAGCCTGGAACATCCTCCCGAACAGTTCGAGCTACCTGGGGACCATCCTGATCATCTGGACGATCGCCGGCCAGTTCCGGCGCTTCGGCCGTGACCTGGACCGCAGCCGTGAGGAGGCGGTGGCCCAGGCGGTCGACCTGGACCGCCAGCGGGAGCACGCGCGGCAAGCGCGCTTGCTCCACGACCGGGTGCTGCAGACGATGGAAACCCTGGCCCGCGACCAGTGGATCCCCGATACGCGACTGCGTCAGCACGTCGCCCGGGAGGCGACCTGGCTGCGCCGCTTCGTCGAGGGTCAGCAGCCGGACCGGTCCAGCGACCTCGCGTCCGCGCTGCGGGCCGTCGTGGACACGCACCGTGCGCTCGGGCTGCAGGTGGAACTGAACACCGCGCAGCTCGACCAGGCGCGGCCGGGGCTTCCTGATGTTCTCCTGGACGCCCTTGCCGGTGCGGTCGATGAGGCGCTGACCAACGTCGCGAAGCACGCCGGAGTCAACGCGGCCACCGTCCACGCCAGCGCATCGGGCCGGGGAATCCAGGTCAGCGTCGTCGACCACGGCCGAGGATTCACCCCAGGACTTGCCGACAGGCTCGGCATCCGCGAATCGATCAAGGCCAGGATGACCGTCGCCGGCGGCCGGGCCGCGATCGAATCCACGCCCGGCACCGGCACCTGCATCGAACTGTGGGGTCCGCTTACTCAGGGGACGTAGTGCTCGTCGCTGGCGTTGCGGGCCGGATTGTAGGTGCAGTACCAGAAGTCGTTATTGGCTGGGTTGCCGAGGTTCCTGTTAGAGGCGTCGATGAGGCAGTCGCTGCAGAAGGTGAAGCTGGTGCGGTAGGAGCTATTCGGACCTGCGCTCGTGGGCAGATGACAATTCTGGCTGCCGTCGCCGAAGTGCTCGTCGGTGGCTCCGGTCGATGGGTTGTAGGTGCAATACCACCAATAGGGGTTAGCGGGATTGCCGAGGTTCCTGTTGGATGCGTCGAGTATACAACTCGGGCAGATGTTGAAGCTTTGCCGATAGAGACTGCCTGGTCCGGCGCCAGTAGGCAAGCCGCACTCATTGCCAGCCGCCGGAGCAACCGACCTGGCCTTGGCCACAGCGAGCGCTGCATGCTGGCCCGCCGCGGGACTCGCTGTGGCCATGGAACCCGTGCTGAGCAGGCCGAGGGAGACGAGGAGACCTACGGCGAACGCCGCGAGAGCGAGCCTGCCCGGTGGCCGGGGAATCTGAATCGAATGTGGTGGACGTATTCGTTGCCAGATCATGAGGCTCCTCCCGTGAAGTTATCTGCCAGGCACAGGTCTAGGACGTGTTCCGTTGTCTGGCAATCCGGAATTGCGCCGGACAACAAAATTCGGACAATCCAGCGCAGATGATTGTCCATTGTTGTTGTCCGATGCCAGCCATGGGTTGCCGGACAACAACCACGCCGCTATCACAATCGTGACGGCAACATGCGCGGTTCGAGACCCTTGCTTTCGGGAGGAGACGTCCATGAACTTGTCCAGGCATCGCCGGAAGGCGATCTGTGCTTGTGTGGCCGGGACACTGGCCGGCATACTTGCGGCGGTCACGGCACCCGGCGCATCCGCCGCCGGACCGACCGTCGGCGCGGGTACCGTTCCTGCCATCGCCTCGCTCAACGGCTCCCTCGAGGACTGTTTCGTCGACAACAACGGCACCCTCGACACCAGCGCGGGCGGCCCGAGCGGATTTGGCGCACTCGGCGGGTGCTCGGTGGCGGGCTTCAACGGCAACATGTACGTGGCCTGGACCGACCCGTCGACCCGTCAGGTCGCGTACGCGACCATGGATTTCAGCACCGGTGTCCTCAACGGGATCATCCGGCCGGAAAATGTCTTCTCACCCTTTGCGCCATCGCTCGCGGCGTGGAACAACAACCTCTACATCGCATGGACCGGAACCGACGGACGGCTCAACGTCCGTGACCTGACCACGGTGCAACAGGCCACGTTCGAGGCCAGTTCGCATGCGCCCGCGCTTACCGGCGGCCCCGGCTATCTGGAGATCGCCTGGGTGGGCAGCACCAACATCCACCTGAACGTGGCCGCACTATCGGCCGCGCTGTCGGAGACCTGCAAGGAAACCTTCGCCCAATCCAGCGTCATGACTCCCGGGCTCACCACCTTGAACGGCCGGCCTTACCTGAGCTGGATCGGGGAAGACGTCTTCAGCCATATCAATCTGATCGCCGACACGACGGCCACGAACGGCTGCGCGTTCCCAGACACCGAAGGCAAGCTCGGAGACGCCTATGAGTCCCAGACCACCGCGGGACTGAGCCCCAGCAATGGCGCCGTCTGGATGATCTGGGGCGGCGAGACCGACGGGGCGCTCAACATCGCTCAGTCATAGGCCTGACGATGAGACCAGCCTCCGCGCGGCGGCGCATCGCGGGCGTCCTTGCGGCAGTGACCAGCGGGCTGATCATGGCGGCCGGAGCGGGACTGGCGGCCGCTCAGCCCCCGCTGGCCGCCAGATCACACCACACGGCGGCCGATGGGACCGGTCCGGCCGCGTCACCTGCCCATATAGCAGCGGGCGACGAGGTGGTGACGGGCACCGGCGACACCGGCGGCTACCACATCTACGCGGCAAGCGCCGGCGGCGGCTCGTCCTGGATTCCCCTGGCGACGCTCCAGCCCGGTGGCTACTCGGATGAGCGCTGGACCGGCCGCCAGTGCCTGACCGGCGACGGCCGGTCGGTGATCGCCGTGGTAGCACCCTGGCACGCGTCCAACAGCGCAGCCGGGATGGACACGGGCGGCTACGCCTACCTGGTCGACGCGCACGACGGCCGGGTCCGTCCGCTTACCGCCGGCGTTTCGCTGGCTTACTTCAACCCTGGATGCGGCGCGTCCGGACAGGCGGTGCTGACTCGCTATACCCGCGCCGACGAGGGCGCGACCCAACTGCTGACGGTCGACACGCGGACCGCCACCGTGCGCGCCGCGGCACCGGTCGCCGGGGAACTCACCTCGGCGGTACCGGTGCCGGGGGGAATCGTGGCGGTCCGGGGCGACAGCCTGGTCAGCGGCAGTACCAGCCGGCCGGCGCAGCGGCTGCTGGCCACCCTCCCGGGAGCGCCGTTCGACCTGCGGCCTGCCGCCGACGGCGCTGTCGAGGCGCTGGTCAAGGAGAACTCGCGAACGGCTGGACTGTGGCGGGTGAGCGCCGCGGGCGCGGCACAGCGCCTCGGCTCCGGACCGCTGACCGGAGCACAGCTTTTCGCCGGCCGCGGCGCTCCCGGCCGGGTCCTGGCCAGTACGGTCCCGTTTCCCGGTCCGCTGGTCACCCGCTCGTCGCCGGCCTATGTGGGCGGGCGGATGGCGGCCGCCACCGCTCAGACGCCGAAATGCGCGGTGCCGCGGCTGAGCACGGCGCTACAGGTACCGCAGCCAGATGCCGCCCAGGTGGACTGGGCCGCCCAGCAGGCCGCGCGGGGAATGCTGACCGCGAACCGGCCCGACTCCAGGTGGGGGCTCACGGCATCAGCGCCGTCATCAGATTTCCCGCTGCCAGCGCCGTTCGGCTCTGCCACGCCCGTGCCCCGTGAGGTAGTCGAGGCGGTGATGGCCCAGGAGTCCAACTGGTGGCAGGCGTCCTGGCACGCGCTGCCCGGCATCGCGGGCGATCCGCTGGTAGCCGACTATTACGGCTACAACTCCAGCGGCACCATTAACTACAGTCAGGCCGACTGCGGCTATGGCATGGGCCAGATCACCTCGATCATGACGGCGGGCGCGACCGACCCGTTCACCGGCGCCAGCGTGCCGCAGCCGCTACAGGACAAGGTCGCCATGGACTACGCGGAAAACGCCGCGGCGACCGCCTACTACCTAGCGCATCTCTGGAATCAGGTCACCACGGCCGGGCTCAAGATAAACGACGGCAACCCCGAGGAGCTGGAGAACTGGTACTTCACGATCTGGGCCTACAACACCGGGCTGCACCCCGGCACCGGCTCCGGGCCGTGGGGTCTGGGCTGGCTGAACAACCCGATCAACCCCGTCTACCCGCCAAACCGCCCACCGTTCCTGCAGGACACATACGCCGACGCCAGCCACCCCGCGGACTGGCCCTACCAGGAGAGGGTGTTCGGCTGGATGAGAGTGCCGCTGGGCGGCGATACCCCAGACTATGCGCCCGCTGTCGCATACCCGAAGCTCCCCGCGGAAAGCGCATTCTGCAGCCTGAGCGTTGACAACTGCGATCCCGCCGACTCGGCAAACGGATTCTGCGAGCTGAGCAACTCTGAATGCTGGTGGCACGCCCCGGTAACCTATGTCAGTAGCTGCACCTCGGCGGACTGCACCCCGACCTCGTTCCAGGTGGCCACGACGGCGAGCGAACCGGCGCCACCCGCCGACCCGCACCCGCCGGTGTGCAACTCCACATTGCCCGCCAATGCGATCATCGTCGACGACGAGGCCAGCGATGCTAACCAGCAGGGCTGCGGAAACACCAACTGGCACAACTCCGGTACCTTCACCATCGCATATGGCACCGACGGCGCCGGAGAGCCGGTCGGCGCGGTGGACTGGCACCAGCTCGGCGCCGGCTTCGGCGGCCACTTCTGGTTCACGCATACCCGGCAGGCGGGCGAGCTTACCGCAGACACCGGAACCTGGACCCCGTCCGGGCTGACTTCCGGAGGCGTCTATAACGTAAAGGTCTTCGTGCCGGACACCGGGGCGGCGGCCGCCCAGGCCACGTACACGATCAGCCCGGGCAACGGCCACCCGAGCGTCCAGCGGACCATCGACCAGTTCGCTGCGTCCGACGTCTGGGTGGGGCTCGGCGACTTCACCCTGTACCCAGGCGCCACACTCACGCTGTCCAGCGTCGCCGCGGACGCCAACGGCAACGACGACACCGATATCGCGTTCAACGCGGCGGCGTTCGTCCCCGTCTCCGGCACGCTCGTTCACCACACCGTCGACACCGTCACCACGTTCGCCGTGAACCAGAACCTGGACAGCGGCCTGGAGTGCTGCATCAGCGCGAAGCTGGCCAGCGGCCAGGTCCTCAACCAGTGGGCAAGTCAAGAGACGCTCGGCGCCGCGCAGCTTCCTGCCTGTTCCGCGGGTGTGCTCACTACCTCCTGTCTGCCTCCGACGGTCTCGGCTGCCTTCGCCGCCTGGGCGCGGACGCTGTCCGAACCGGCCGCGCAGTGGATCGGCTTCGCCAACCCGGCCCTGCCCAACCCCCTCACCTCGGGCTGGCTGGACGATCCGACCCACTACAAGACGCTGACCCATCTCGACGCCGACTACCTGGTCCGCCCGGACGGCACCATCGACCCCGGCTCGATCGACGTCACCGGCTACAACCGGATCGGCACCACCGCGCTCGCACCGTTCATCCTGCCGCTGATGAACGCGATCGCCACCGACTACGGCATCCCCGTCCCGGACCTGACCTATTCCGGTGCCAACCTCGGCAGCTACAACGATGTGACCACTACGGTCAACCTGAGCGTGACCGGCCAGGCCCCGGGCCGCAGCTACATGCCGTGGATCGACCCGCCGGCGCTGGACAGTTCCCGGACCTGCCTGTCACTGGCCGCGATCACCGGGGGCGCCGACGGGTACGTGCCGATACTCAACGACTCCGGCATCGGAAGCCAGGTACAGGGATGGTCCAACGCGGTCGACTCGCTGTATCAGCAAGGCCTGGTACCCGCTGTTGTGCGGGACACTGTCAAAACCATCGTCACGGAGTTCTTCAAGCCGATCGACAAGAACCCACTGGACCAGTGGGCCGCCTTCACCTCCGCGCCGCAGGCCCCGTTCGACCTGGGTGGCTCCATGCTCACCTTCGCCCCCACCATCTGGGCGGAGACTCATCTCGAGCTGTGCACCGGCACCACATTGGTGGAGCCCGACGGCAACGCCGATCCGTCCGGGGTGCAGACCACCGCTGACAACTCCTACATGCCCGACCTCTACCTGTATGTCGACGGCAACCTCCGCGACGCGAGCGGGAACCTGGCCACCGGCCCGATCAGCACCGGTGACTGGAAGACGTTCTCCGCGCCACCATGGGACGGCGCGAAGAGCCCGATCAGCCAGAACAGCCCGTGGAACGGCTGTTACATCGACAACGCTCCGGTGTTCATCTCGCGCCGCGACGGCAACCCGTTCGCCCTGTCCCTGCTGACCGCTCCGGGCGAGCTAGGCAACAGCGTCTACCGGTGCGACGCCCCACAGGAAGGCATCCACTATGACACCGCGCAGCCCTGAGTCACGCGCGACCCGCCGCGGTCAGATGTTGAAGCCGAGGGCGCGGAGCTGTTCGCGGCCGTCCTCGGTGATGTGCTCCGGACCCCACGGCGGCATCCACACCCAGTTGATCCGGAAGTCGGACACCACGCCGTCGAGCGCCTCGCGGGCCTGGTCCTCGATCACGTCGGTGAGCGGGCAGGCCGCGCTGGTCAGCGTCATGTCGATGGTCGCGATCCGGCTCTCGTCGACGTCGACACCGTAGACAAGGCCGAGGTCGACGACGTTGATGCCCAGTTCGGGGTCGACGACATCGCGGAGCGCCTCCAGGACGTCCTCATGCTCATGCGTCGGCGGCGCGTCTTCCACGTCTTGAACGTCGTGCTCGGTCATCGTCCCTCCTCCAGCGCTCGCGCCGTCGCGTCCTTCCACGCCATCCAGCCGAGCAGCGCGCACTTGATCCTGGCCGGGTACTTGGACACCCCGGCGAACGCCACCGCGTCCTCCAGCACGTCCTCGTCGGGCTCCCCCTCGCCCTTGGACTGCATCAATTCCAGGAACGCCTGGTTGATCCGCATCGCCTCGTCCACCGGCTTGCCGATCACCAGGTCGGAGAGCACCGAGGCGCTGGCCTGGCTGATCGAGCAGCCGAGATTCTCGTACGACACGTCCTCGACCACCGGGTGGCCGCCCGCGTCTTTCAGCAGTACGCGGAGCGTCACTTCGTCACCGCAGACCGGGTTGACGTGATGCACCTCGGCGTCGAACGGCTCCCGCAGGCCCCGGTGGTGGGGGTTGCGGTAGTGGTCCAGGATGATCTCCTGGTACATCGACTCGAGTTGCATGTGCGATCCTTCCAGACGCCTACGCGAAGAAACGCTGGGCGTGACGGATTCCTTCCGCCAGTGCGGCTACCTCGGCGTGCGTGTTGTACACGTAGAAGGTGGCCCTGGTGCTCGACTGCACGCCGAACGCGCGGTGCAGCGGCCAGGCGCAATGATGCCCGGTGCGGACCGCGATGCCCAGCTCGTCCAGCACCTGGCCCACGTCGTGCGGGTGCACGCCGTCCACCTCGAACGCGACGCAGCCGCCGCGGTCCTCCGTGGTCCGCGGGCCGACGATCGTGACCCCGTCGATCTGGCCGAGCAGGTCGAGCGCGTGCGCGGTCAGCTCGTGCTCGTGCGCGGCCACGTTCTCCATCCCCAGCGCGGTCAGGTAGTCGACCGCCGTCCCCAGGCCCGCCGCCTCGGCGATGAACGGCACGCCGGGCTCGAACCGCTGCGGCGGCGGCAGGAACGTCGTGCCCTCCATGCGGACGACCTCGATCATCGAGCCGCCGGTCAGGAACGGCGGCATCCCGGCGAGCAGCTCATACCGGCCGAACAGCACGCCGACCCCGTACGGGCCGAGCATCTTGTGCCCGGAGAAGGCCAGGAAGTCCACGCCGAGCGCGCCCACGTCCACTGGCTGATGCGGGACGGACTGGGCCGCGTCCGCGAGCACCAGCGCGCCTTTCGCGTGCGCCACGCGCACGACGTCGGCCAGCGGGGTGATCGCACCGGTGACGTTGGACTGGTGGGTGATCGCGACCAGCCTGGTCCGGCCAGTGATCTTCTCGTCCAGGCCGGCCAGGTCGACCCGGCCGTCCGGGGTGACACCGAGCCAGCGCAACGTGGCCCCGGTACGCTCGCACAGCTGCTGCCAGGGCACCAGGTTGGCGTGGTGCTCAAGCTCGGTGATCAGGATCTCGTCACCGGGCAGCACCCGGAACCGCTCCGGGCCCCCCACCGCGGTGGCGTTGCTCATCGCGTACGCGACCAGGTTGATCGCCTCGGTCGCGTTCTTGGTGAACACCACCTCGTTGCTCTCCGCACCGAGGAACGCGGCGACCTTGGCCCGCGCCCCCTCGTAGAGGTCGGTGGCCTCCTCGCCGAGCAGGTGCGTGCCCCGGTGCGCGGCCGCGTTGTGCAGCTCGTACGCGTCACGGACGGCGTCGAGGACCTGGCGCGGCTTCTGCGAGGTGGCGCCGGAGTCCAGGTAGATCAGCGGCTTGTCGTTGCGCACCGTCCGGCCCAGGATCGGGAAATCTTTCCGGATCACCTCAGGATCGAGCGCGGTCATGCTCGGCCCCCCAGGCTAACAGAGCCCAGGAACCGCTCATAGCCCTCGTTCTCCAGCAGTTCGGCCAGCTCGGGACCGCCCTCTTCGACGATCCGGCCGGCCACGAAGACGTGCACGAAGTCCGGCTTCACGTAACGAAGGATCCGGGTGTAGTGGGTGATCAGCAGCATGCCCTTGCCGGGCTGGCCACGGAACCGGTTGATCCCCTCCGACACGACCTTGAGTGCGTCGATGTCGAGCCCGGAGTCGGTCTCGTCGAGGATGGCGATCTTCGGGTTGAGCAGCTCGAGCTGGAGGATCTCGTGCCGCTTCTTCTCGCCGCCGGAGAATCCCTCGTTCAGGTTGCGCTCGGCGAACGACGGGTCGATGGACAGCTCCTTCATCGCGCCGCGTAGCTCCTTGATGAAGTCGCGCAGCTTCGGCGCCTCGCCGCGGACCGCGGTCACCGCGGTGCGCAGGAAGTTCGACACCGAGACGCCGGGAACCTCGACCGGGTACTGCATGGCGAGGAACAGCCCGGCGCGAGCCCGTGCGTCCACGGTCATGGCCAGCAGATCCTCACCGTCCAGGGTGACCGAGCCCGACGTCACCGTGTACTTCGGATGCCCGGCGATCGCGTAGGCGAGCGTGGACTTGCCGGAGCCGTTCGGTCCCATGATCGCGTGCGTCTGCCCGGCGGCGACCGTCAGGTCCACTCCGCGCAGGATCTCGCGCTGGACTCCAGGCCCGCCGGCCGCGCCGGCTGAGCCAGCACCGACTTCCACGCTGACGTGCAGGTCGCGGATCTCCAGGGTGGACACTATGACTCCTTCTCAGCGGTGAGCGACACGTAGACGTCGTCACCTTCGATCTTGACTGGGTAAACCGCCACCGGCTCGGTGGCCGGCGGCCCGGTGGGCTGGCCGGTGCGCACGTCGAAGCAGGATCCGTGCAGCCAGCACTCCACCGTGTGGTCGTAGATCTCACCCTCGGACAGCGGCACCTCGGCGTGCGAGCACACGTCCCGCAGCGCGAACACCTCGCCGCCGGTCCGGATCAGGCATACCGGCTCGCCGTCTATCTCAACACCGAACGTCCCGTCATCCGGGATGTCGGATATATGCGCGGCGCGGGTGTAGGTGGGGGTCTCGCTCATGAGAGCTCCTTCTCGATCGCCGCGGTAATCCGCTCGCGGATCCCGGGTACCTCGATCGTGGCGATCTGCTGCGCGAAGAAGCCGCGGATGACCAGCCTGCGCGCCTCATCGAAGGGAATGCCCCGGGCCATCAGGTAGAACAGATGGTGGTCTTCCAGCCGCCCGCTCGCGCTGGCGTGCCCGGCGCCGATTATCTCACCGGTGAGGATCTCCAGGTTCGGCACCGAGTCAACCCGGGTGCCGTCGGTGAGGACCAGGTTACGGTTGTACTCGTAGGTGTCGGTGCCCACCGCGTCCGGCCGGATCAGCACATCGCCGATCCACACCGCGTGCGCGTCCTCGCCCTGAAGCGCTCCCTTGTAGGTGACCCGGCTGCGGCAGTTCGGCACGTCGTGGTCGACGAACAGCCGGTGCTCCAGGTGCTGGCCCGCATCCGCGAAGTAGATGCCGTTCAGCGTGGCGTCGCCGCCCGGGCCGGTATAGCGGACCGACGGAGCCAGGCGCACCAGGTTCCCGCCCAGCGTGACCGCGGCATGGGTCAGCGTGGCATCCCGGCCGAGCGTGGCGTAATGGTGCGACACGTGCACCGTGTCGGACGCCCAGTCCTGCACGCTGATCACCGACAGCGAGGCGCCATCGCCGACCACCAGCTCAACGTTGTCCGCGTACGTCGCGCTGCCGCGGTGGTCCAGCACCACGACGGCGCGCGACAGCGGACCGGCCCTCACCACGAGGTGGCCGTACGCGGCTGCGCTGGAATCGGTACCGGTCACCGTGATCACGCTGGGCGCCGAAGCCTCTGCCTCCTTCGGCACCTCGATGACCGTCGCCTGCTCGAATGCGTCGAACGCCCGTGCGCTCACCCGGTCCGCGGGGATGAAGCTGGCCGAACCGCGCACCACCGCCCGTTCGTTCAAATGGACGTTGATCTCGGGTGCGGGGGCTACTTCCACGCTGACCGCGCCGGCACCAGCCGGAGCGTCGGAATGTAGCCCGCGGAGGCGGCGCAACGGCGTGAACCGCCACTCTTCCTCGCGCCCGTCCGGGACCCCGAAGTCGGCGGGATCGAGCGACCGCTGCTCGTGCAGCCTCGTCACGGGGGATGTCTCCCCCGTCAGCAACGACGGCATTAGCCGACCGCCCCCTCCATCTGCAGCTCGATCAGGCGGTTCAGCTCGAGCGCGTATTCCATCGGCAGCTCGCGTGCGATCGGCTCGACGAAGCCGCGGACGATCGTCGCCATCGCCTCGTCCTCGGTCATGCCGCGGCTCATCAGGTAGAACAGCTGATCTTCGGAGATCTTGGAGACGGTGGCCTCATGGCCCATCTCCACGTCGTCCTCACGCACGTCCACGTAGGGGTAGGTGTCCGAGCGGCTCACGGTGTCGACGAGCAGCGCGTCGCACTTCACCGTCGACTTGGACTGCGCGGCGCCTTCCTGCACGTTGACCAGGCCCCGGTACGACGTCCGGCCGCCCGCCCTGGCCACCGACTTGGACACGATCGTGGAACTCGTGTGCGGCGCGCAGTGCACCATCTTGGCCCCCGCGTCCTGGTGCTGGCCGGGACCGGCGAAGGCCACCGACAGCGTCTCGCCCCGGGCGTGCTCTCCCATCAGGTAGACCGCCGGGTACTTCATCGTGACCTTGGATCCGATGTTCCCGTCGATCCACTCCATGGTGGCGCCCGCCTGCGCGACGGCGCGCTTGGTCACCAGGTTGTAGACGTTGGCCGACCAGTTCTGGATGGTGGTGTACCGGCAGCGCGCGTCCTTCTTCACGATGATCTCGACCACCGCGGAGTGCAGGCTGTCGGACTTGTAGATCGGCGCGGTACAGCCCTCGACGTAGTGCACATAGGCACCCTCGTCGACGATGATCAAG
>Ga0213881_10000326_pt1 | contig 33888 bp, 29 predicted proteins | sample BarmaccoBMER_R08_FD_160104 | JGI IMG/M metagenome (GOLD analysis project Ga0213881, IMG submission 160104) | Barbacenia macrantha exposed rock microbial communities from rupestrian grasslands, the National Park of Serra do Cipo, Brazil - ER_R08 ...
TGTCCGCTATGTATCGGTATGCATAGTTCACCCAGGCTGTTCAGCGCACTCTAGCAAAGACGACATGCCCAACATGCCGCAAACGCACGTTATTTTGGCGCGCGCACGGGGTCCTATGAATCCACCGCAAGGCGTAAATCAACCGCACGAACCTGCGATCCATGTCCGGCAAATCGGGATATGAGCGGCACACAGCGCAGCCGGCGGCGGCCAGCGCCGCCCGGTACGGCTCCGATGAGCCGGTAAGTTACCGGCATCGGTCGTACTGCGTGACATGTAGGGCTAACGGCCGCGGGGATCGGGACGAGGAGCCGCCGGGTCGGCGTAGGGATCGAGCGACGGGAACGGATCGGGAGCGGGGAAAGGCTCCGGGTCGGAGAGCGGCCGATCCGCAGCCCCCGGGAAGGGATCCGGGTCATACAGCGGCCGATCCGCATCCCCCGGGAAGGGATCCGGGTCATACAGCGGCCGATCCGCATCCCCCGGGAAGGGATCCGGGTCATACAGCGGCCGGGCATTCCGATCCGCATCGCCCCGGAAAGGTCCCGGGTCAGACAGCGGCTGGGCGTACCGATCTCCGTCGCCCGGGAAGGGCGGGGACGGAAGACCGACGTCGGCGGGGAAGGGTTCGAGGTCGTAGGGCGGGGGGTAGCCGCGAGCCGCGTCGCCAGGGAACGGGCGGAGGGTGCGTTCCGCAGGGTCTGGGCCGGGAACCGAGGGAAGGTCCGGGAGGGCCGCTCGGCGACCACGGCGGGGCATGTCGGGAATGTCCGGCATGTCGGGGAGGCCGGGCGGGGTGCCGTTGATGGGAACCGCGCCATTGCCGGGATGAAGCCCGCCGGCCGGATAAGCGCCATTGTTTGAGGAAGCGCTGTCGCGCGGGTGAGCGCCGGTACCCGAGCCGCCGCCGCTGCCCGGAGCGCCGCTGGCGGGCATACCGCCGTTGCCGGGCACGCCGCCATTGCCGGACATGCTGCCGTTGCCGGACATGCTGCCGTTGCCGGGGACGCCGCCACTGCCGGACATGCCGCCGCTGCCGGGGACGCCGCCGTAACCGGAAGGGCTGCCGTAGCCTGTCGTGGCGCCGTGGGCGGTTGGTACGGAGTGGGTTCCTGGGATAAGCGATGACGGGTGGGCTGCCGGGAGGGCGGATGAACCAGGCCCACGCGACGTGACCGCAGACGAACCGGGCGCGGACGAACCGGGCGCGGACGAACCGGGCGCGGCGGCCGGGACCGCGGAAGGGGCGACCGGGGAGACAACCAGCGGGCGGCGTTGGACGCGGCCTCGGGTCAGGAGGGCCAGCAACCGCCAGGGGCGCAGGCGAGGCATCGTGACCGGCAGCAAGGTCAGCACCGCGATGATCGTCGCCGTCTCGAGCACCACCAGGTGCGACCGGACCAGCGACAGCGAAACGACGGTGACCGAGAACAGGGCCGCCCACAGCCACATGATGAGCACGCTCTGCCGGTAGGAGTGGCCTACGCCGAGCAACCGGTGGTGCAGGTGCTCCCGGTCGGCCGCCATGACCGGCTTCCCCCGGCGGGTGCGCCGGATCACCGCCAGCATCAGGTCGGTGTACGGGATCAGGAAGATCGCGGCCGTCACGAGCAGCGGCAGGATCGTGCCGAACCGGTTCACCGTGTGGTGTTGCGGATAATTCGTCAGCAGCGACGGGTCCAGCGAATCCGTGCTCGAGATCGGCCCGTAGGCGAGCAGCAGGCCAACCAGCGAGGAGCCGATTTCCCCCATGAAGATCCGTGCCGGATAGAAGTTGTGCGGCAGGAATCCGATGCAGATGCCCGCCAGCAGCGCGGACGACACGGCGGGCAGCGACTGCGAGGTGATCTTGAGCGACATCACCAGCGTGTACGAGTAGGCCAGGAAGGACAGTGCCGCCACCGCCCCGATCCCAGCCGCCAGGCCGTCGAGGCCGTCGATGAAGTTGATCGCGTTCATGGTGACCACCACGAGCAGGATGGTCAGCGTCACGCTCAGGTCCGGCTCCAGCGAGAGCACTCGCCCTTGGGGCAACGGCAGCCAGGGCAGCGCCTGCCCGCTCCACACCAGGATGCCGCCCACCGCGACCTGGCCGGCCAGCTTGCTGATGGCGCTGAGCCCCCACCGGTCATCGACGAAGCCGATCACCACGATCAGCCCGCCCGCCATGAGCAGCCCGGCCTGCGTCCGCGATCCGGCCGCCCGGAACGGGTCCTGGAGGAATGAGAGCCGGCTAGCGATCAGCAGCCCGGCAACCAGGCCGCCGTACATGGCCAGCCCGCCGAGCAGCGGCGTGGGCGTGGTGTGCACGTCCCTGGCGCGCGGCGCGTGCATGGCGTGGGTGCGGATGGCGACACGCCGAACGAGCGGGGTCAGCAGGTATGTCACCGCCGCCGTGACGAGCAGCACCAGGGCGTACTCGCGCATGACGCCTCAATACCCCCCAGGGATGGGGCTCACGAGCCATGATCTCATCACAGCCCACCCTACGACACTGCGCCGCCTGCCGATGGCGGCTCGCCACGCTCCAGTGGATGTGGCATAGCCGGCTTTTCCGCCGAAACCTCTGAAACCTCCGCAGTCGCGTCCGTCGCCTCCGCCTGCGGCCCGGGCTCGGGCGCTCCGGGCTCGGGCAGGGACAGGGATGGCACGCTCGACTCATCGGCGATGATCGACGCCACCGAGCGCAGCCGGTCGATCGGGATCGCCCCTTCGCGCAGCACGCGCGGAATGGCTCCGGTTAGATCGAGAATGGTCGACGGCACGTTGTCGCCGGACGGCCCGGCATCCAGATAGACCGATACGGCCTCGCCCAGTTGCTCCTCGGCGTCTTGAGCGGTCATCGCGGGCGGCTTCCCCGTCCGGTTGGCCGAAGACACCGCCATCGGCCCGGTCTGCTTCAGCACCTCCAGCGTCACCGAATGCAGCGGCATCCGCAGCGCGACCGTCCCCTTGGTGTCGCCCAGATCCCACAGGAGCGTGGGAGACGCCCGGAACACCAGGGTGAGCGCTCCCGGCCAGAACTCATCGATCAGGTCCTGACCGAATGCCCCCATGTCGTCCACCAGAGCCGCCGCGGCTCGCGCGGTGCCGACAAGCACCGGGGATGGCATGTTGCGGCCTCGCCCTTTGGCGGCCAGCATGGCACGCACCGCGGCGGGCGTGAACGCGTCCGCGCCGATGCCGTACACCGTGTCGGTGGGTAGCACGACCAGGTCGCCGTCCCGCACCGCCGCCACCGCCGCCTCGATGCCCGAAGGCCGCAGCTCAGCGAGAATGCAGTTGTAAATCGTGCTCAAGCGAACGCTCCTTCGGGGCCGGGCCAGGAGGCGGTTACGAAACGGTCCCGGCCGGCCAGGTCCTTGTTGTTACGGGTGTCCCGCCAGCCAAGCTCCTCCGGGAACACCCAGTACACCTCGGCGCCCTGCGGCGCGCCGTGCTCCACGGCGACCAGCCCGCCCGGCCGCAGCAGCCGCCGGGCCGTGCGCTCCACCGCGCGGACGGCGTCCAGCCCGTCCGGACCGCCGCCCCACAGCGCGGCGGGCGGGTCGTACTCGCCGACCTCTGGCGGCACCACTGATCCCGGCGGGATGTACGGCGGGTTGGTGACCACGAGATCCACCGTACCGTCGAGCTCGCTCAGCACGACCGACATGCAGAAGTCGCCGTCGTGCACCATCACCCGCCCGGCCGTGTACGGCAAATTCTCAACATATTCCGACACGTTGCGCTCAGCCCAGGCCCGGGCCAGCGGATCTGCCTCGACGGCATGCACCCGGGCCCGCGGCACCTCTTGCGCGATGGCCAGCGCGATCGCACCGGAACCAGTCCCGAGGTCGACGACGATCGGCGCGTCGACGTCCATCGCACGCAGCCGGTCGATGGCCCAGCCCGTCATCACCTCGGTTTCCGGCCGCGGCACGAACACGCCCGGCCCGACCTCAAGATCCAGATACCGGAACGCCGCCCGGCCGGTGATGTGCTGGAGCGGTTCGCGAGCCTCCCGGCGGGCGATGTCGGCCCAGAACCGGGCGTCGAAATCAACGTCGGCGACCGTGTGCAGCTCGGTCCGCTTCACGTTGTGCACGGCCGCCGCGATCAGTTCAGCGTCGGTCCGCGGTGACTCCACCCCCGCCTCGGCCAGCCGCGCGGTGGCCAGCGCGATCTCGTCAAGCAGCAGGCTCATCATCAGCGTTGCTGTTGCCCGCGGCCAGCTTGGCCTCGAGATCGGCCGCCGTCAGAGCGTCGATCACCCCGTCCAGGTCGCCGTCGATGACCTGGTCCAGGTTGTAGGCCTTGTAGCCGACGCGGTGGTCGGAGATCCGGTTCTCCGGGAAGTTGTAGGTACGGACCCGCTCGGACCGGTCCACGGTACGGACCTGATTGCGCCGTTCGGCGCTCGCCTTCGCATCCGCCTCGGCCTCGGCCGCCGCGAGCAGCCGCGCCCGGAGCACACGCAGCGCCTGATCCTTGTTCTGCAGCTGGCTCTTCTCGTTCTGGCAGGAGACCACGATGCCGGTCGGCAGGTGGGTGATCCGGACCGCGGAGTCGGTGGTATTCACGCTCTGGCCGCCAGGGCCGGAGGACCGGAAGACGTCGACCTTCAGGTCGTTCTCGTTGATCTGCACGTCGACCGGGTCGGCCTCCGGCGCGACCAGCACGCCGGCCGCCGAGGTGTGGATACGCCCCTGCGACTCGGTGACCGGCACCCGCTGCACGCGATGAACGCCGCCCTCGTACTTCAGCCGGGACCAGGCGCCGTCCCCGCCACGGGCCTTGACCGCGACGGTGGCGTCCTTGATCCCGCCGAGCCCAGTGGCGGTCTCGTCGAGGATCTCGGTCTTCCAGCCGTGCCGCTCGGCGAACCGCAGGTACATGCGCAGCAGGTCCCCGGCGAACAACGCGGACTCCTCGCCGCCCTCGCCGGCCTTGACCTCCAGGATGACGTCGCGGCCATCGTTGGGATCCTTGGGCACCAGCAACGTGCGCAGCTGTTCGGCCAGCTCCTCGCGCCGCGCGTCGAGTTGCTCCGCCTCGGCGGCGAACGACGCGTCCTCACGAGCCAGTTCCCGCGCCGCCTCCAAGTCGTCGCCGACCTGATGCCACTCCCGGTACGTGCTGACGATCGGCGTCAGCTCCGCGTACCGGCGCCCCAGCGTCCGGGCTCTGTCCTGGTCCGAGTGCACGCCGGGGTCGGCGAGGGCATGCTCCAGCTCCGCATGCTCGCTCACCAGTTCACTTACCCGGTCAAACACCCAAAACCCCTCATATCAACGAACGGCGGTGGTTCCCCCGCCCCGTAACCTACACCCCCGGGCCGCAGCCGCCCGGGGGGGTGAATGTGCCATCGCACCCCCTATGAGGGGGACAATGGCACATTCACCACATGCGCTGGACCCTGGAGTTGCACTTCCTGGGACGTGCAACCACTGGAGTGGCGCCAACCCCTGGGGCAAGCCAGGGGCCGGGGAGGTGACTCGTCCGGCCTTCGGCCGTCTCGGTCCGTGAGGCGGCCGATCGGCCGGCGAGACACCGCCCCAGCCCGGGGCATTACGTCTATAACTTCTTTCCGGAAGCCTTACCGAACCGCTTCTCGAACCGCGCCACGCGACCACCAGTGTCCAGGATCTTCTGCTTGCCCGTGTAGAACGGGTGGCAGTTGGAACACACGTCGGCGTGAATCTGGCCGTTCGCTGCCGTGCTCCTGGTGGTGAACGTGTTTCCGCAGCTACAAGTCACGGTCGTGACCTTGTACTCCGGGTGGATGTCAGCCTTCATGGCTTTCTCCTATCGTTCGGCGGTCGCCGGGTCGCCCTGCGAGCAGGACGTGAACCGGTACCGCATGGATAGCTGACGCCTTAACGGCGTGGGTGCCCCTGGAATTCCCGCGAGCTAAGAACCCAGGGTGGTCTTCTGAACCTGGAGCAGGAACTCCGCGTTGCTCCTGGTCTTGCGCATCTGCTCCATCAGCAGTTCCAGAGCCTGCTGCGGCTCGAGAGCGTGCAGCACGCGACGTAGCTGCCAGACGATCTTGAGTTCCTCGGGCGAGAGCAGGATCTCTTCCTTACGGGTGCTGGAAGCGTCCACGTCCACGGCCGGGAACAGCCGCTTGTCCGCGAGTTCGCGGCGCAGCCGGAGTTCCATGTTGCCGGTTCCCTTGAACTCCTCGAAGATGACCTCGTCCATCCGGGAGCCGGTTTCGATCAGCGCCGTGGCCAGGATGGTCAGCGAGCCGCCGTGCTCGATGTTCCGCGCGGCGCCGAAGAACCGCTTCGGCGGGTACAGCGCGGTGGAGTCGACACCACCGGACAGGATCCGGCCGCTGGCCGGCGCGGAGTTGTTGTAGGCACGGCCCAGCCGGGTTATCGAGTCGAGCAGCACCACGACGTCGTGGCCCATCTCGACCAGCCGCTTCGCCCGCTCGATGGCCAGCTCCGCCACCGTGGTGTGATCGTCGGCCGGGTGGTCGAAGGTCGAGTGGATAACCTCGCCCTTCACCGTCCGCTGCATGTCGGTGACCTCTTCCGGCCGCTCGTCGACGAGGACGACCATGAGGTGGACTTCCGGATTGTTCTTGGTGATCGCGTTGGCGATGGCCTGAAGGATGATCGTCTTGCCCGCCTTCGGCGGGGACACGATCAGGCCACGCTGGCCCTTGCCGATCGGCGCGATCAGGTCGATGATCCGGGTGATCATGTTGCCGGGATCGGTCTCAAGCCGCAGCCGGTCCTGCGGGTACAGCGGGACCAGCTTGGAGAACTCCGCCCGGGCCGGCGACTGCTCAGGGTCGAAGCCGTTGACCTTGTCCAGCCGGACCAGCGCGTTGAACTTCTCCCGGCGCTCGCCATCGCGCGGCTGCCGCACCGCGCCCTCGATCACGTCGCCCTTGCGCAGGCCGTTCTTGCGCACCTGGGACAGCGAGACGTACACGTCGTTCGGCCCCGGCAGGTAGCCGGTGGTCCGGACGAAGGCGTAGTTCTCCAGCACGTCCAGGATGCCCGCGATGGGAATCAGCACGTCGTCTTCGGCCAGCACGGGCTCGGTGTCGGACTGCCGGTCGCCCCGCCGCCGGTTCCGGTTACGGAACCGGTCGCGGCCACGCCGACGGCCGCCATCATCGTCATAGTCCCGGCCGTTCTGGTCACCGCCGCGCGACTGCTCACCGCCGCGCGACTGGTCGCCGCGTGACTGGTCGCCGCCGCGTGCGGCGGCCGCCTGCTCGCGGCCCCCTTGGTCACGACCGCCCTGCTCGCGGCCACGGCCGCCCTGGTCGCGACTCCCCTGGTCGCGACTCCCCTGGTCGCGGTCACGGCCACCGTCGCGCACCACCTGAGCGGCCTGCTCCTGGGCCTGCTCACGCCCGCCCTGGTCACGCGAGCCCTGCTCACGAGAACCCTGCTCACGCGTATCGCGGCGGTTGCTGCTGCGGCGACGGCGGTCGCCACGCTGGCCGTCGGCCGGCGCCTCGGTGACCTGCCCGTCGGGCTGCGCCGTCGTCACCGGTGCGTCGGCCTGGACCGTCACCGGCGCCTGGGCCACGGCGTTGGATCGGCCCGGGCCTTCGGCCGCGGCGGGCTCAGCCTGCGTCGCCACCGGCGGCGTGGCCGCGGCAGCCGGCGCCGTCCCGCCACCGACACCGGCCGCCTCGCGAGCGCCAATGCCGGTATCGGGGGAAGCACCCAAGCCCGTTCGTTCGAAAGTATTCTGATCTTGCATTGCATCCTGCTTCAGAGGGCGGGTCGCGCCAGCTCCCGCGGACGCGCCCGGCTTGTCTGAGTCTTGACCGGGGGGAACCGTCCCCCCGGACCCCCGCGGCCGCATTGCAGTGCCGGACCCCTGCCGTGCCTCGATGGCCTCGACAAGCTGGCTCTTCCGCATCCGGCCGGTGCCGGGAATGCCCATCTCCTGCGCGATCCTCTGCAACTCGGGCACGAGCAGCGAGGAAAGCGCGCCGCTGCCGCTGCGACCGCGCGACTTGGACCCTTCAACCCTACCGACGGGGGAGCCCTCCGGCGCGCCAGGCGCGTCGAGGAGTTCGGCTGTGTCGCTCACTAATGGTCCTTCCATGATTCTTCTGGTCGCCTGGGACCTGTCGACCCGGTACCACGGCCCTGCGGGGCCAGAGATTGCCGCAACGCTGTGCGCCCCTCCGTGCGTCGCAGTCCATCCGCAGCTAGATAGATAGGTCGGAGGGAGCCCGGGCGGTCGCCACCGCTCGCCCGTTTCCCCGGGATCGCCTTCTGCGCAAAAGACCCTGGGTACGGCAACAATACCGTCCCTTTGGAGTTCGCCGAATAGCACCCGGATCTACGGGCCCCTCGCGGGGCACCCGGCGTGCTATCAAGACTAACACCAAGTGGGCTCACGGCATTCCTTCACAGCCATCCGTGTCGCGAAGAGAGGGGGTAGCTGTACCACGAGGCCCGCTGGCGTCTGTATGCAGGAGACGCGCGCCATGCCGCTGGACGTCAAGCGGGCTTATATCCCATGCCTTACCCGTTTCTCTCACGATTGAACCCAGGCTGTCCAGCAGGCGGCCGGAAAATAGCACATCCGAAGAGGTCAGGCCCGGTGAGGTCAGCAGGGCCAAGACGGACGGTCCGGCCCCGGAGACCACCGCTGGGATCCGATGCGTGCGCAGGTTTTCCAGTAGGGCGTAGGTGTCGGGCATCGCTTGTGCGCGGTACCTCTGGTGGAGCCAGTCTTCCGTGGCGTCGAGCAGTTCCTGGCTTGCTTCGGGGTGAGTGAGGGCGGCGATGAGCAGGGCGGCGCGGCCCGCGTTGGCGGCTGCCTCGCGATGCGGAACGGTGCTCGGGAGGGCCTCGCGGGCGAATTCGGTGCTGACCGCGATCTCGGCGGGGGCGATGCAGAGGACCGGACGGATCGTGGGCGACGGGTCCAGGCGGACCATACGGGGAGGTGTCGCGGGAGTGGCCCACGCTATGGTCAGGCCGCCGGCCAGACAGGCGGCCACGTTATCCGGATGCCCTTCGATGCCGGTCGCGAGGGCGAGGAGGTCTGGTGCACCGTCGGGCGGGCTCAGGGCCTGGGCCTGGGCCTGGGCCTGGGTCTGGGCCTGGGTCTGAGCCTGGGCCTGCGCTGCGAGGGCCCGGGCGGCGAGCAGGCCGGCGACTATCGCGGCGGCCGACGAGCCCAGGCCGCGGCCATGCGGGATACGGTTGGTGCAGCGCAAGGCCAGGCCGGAGGGCTGGCGTCCGGCGAACGCGTCGAATCCGACCCGCATGGCCTGGACCACCAGGTGCTTCTCCCCCGCTTCGGCGAGGTTCTGGCTTTCGCCTTCGCCGGTCACCTCGATGGTGAGGCCGGAATCGGTGATCCACGCTTCCACGTCGTCGTGCAGGTCCAGCGCCAGGCCCAGCGCGTCGAAGCCGGGACCCAGGTTGGCGCTGGTGGCTGGCACGCGGACATGGACGCGGCCGTCCGGCCCAGTCGTCCACGCCGCCTCACTCACCGCCATATCGCCTCGCTCACCCAGCCCCGGCTCCACTTGTCACCCGCTCTGACCCACTTGTCACCCGTTAGCGCTGGACAAGTGGGACATTTCGGACGGGATGTTGGCCGTACGGGGTGACATGTGTGTCGTAGCGGGTGACATGTCGGAGTGAGAGAGACGTCGCGCGGCGCGACGCGGAAGATTGGGGTCTCCTGGAAGAAAAGGGAGCGGAAACCGGCGCCCTTTGTTCCGCCGAGCCCCGATCTTCCATGACGTGAGCGGGCGCCATCCGGACATATCGTGAGATGTCGGGCCGGGCGGCGGGCGCGTGGGGTGAGCCGGGCTGGGCGTCGGGCGCTTGGGGCCACGGCGGGAATCGCCGCCCCTGCGGGACGGCAACCGCTCCCCTTCCCTCCGCGCCAAGACCTCGCTGCGCTCGGCCGGCTTGGGGCCACGGCGGGAATCGCCGCCCCGTTGGGACGGCAACCGCCGTGGCTGTCGGTTCGCTCCACTAGGCGAGTCCCAGGGCGGCCGCGGCGGCACCGGGGTCGGCGGTGATGGTGGCCGGCGCGGGGGCGCCGGACAGCGCCCAGTCCGGGTCCTTCAGACCGTTCCCGGTGATCGTGCAGACCACGCGGGAGCCGGGCGGGATCCGGCCGTCGGCGGCACAGGCCAGCAGGCCGGCCACGCTCGCCGAAGACGCCAGTTCACCGAACACCGCCTCGTTCCTGGCCAGGGTCCGGTACGCGGCCAGGATCTCCCGGTCGGTGACCTTATCGATCAACCCGCCCGATTCGTCCCGGGCCGCCTCGGCCCGCGTCCACGAAGCAGGGTTCCCGATCCGGATCGCGGTAGCGATCGTCTGCGGCCGCAGCACCGGCTCGCCGGTGACGATCGGCGCCGCGCCGCTCGCCTGGAAGCCGAACATCCGCGGCGTCCTGGTGGCCAGCCCGGCGGCGGCGTACTCCTTGTATCCCATCCAGTATGCGGTGATGTTGCCGGCATTGCCGACCGGCAGGCAGTGCACGTCCGGCGCGTCGCCGAGTTCGTCGACGATCTCGAACGCGGCGGTCTTCTGCCCCTCGATCCGGTCCGGGTTGACGGAATTGACCAGCGCCACCGGGTATTCGGCGGACAGCTTGCGGGCCACCTCGAGGCAGTCGTCGAACGACCCGTCCACCTGTAGCAGCTGGGCGCCGTGCACCAGGGCCTGGGCGAGCTTGCCGATCGCGATCTTGCCGCGCGGCACCAGCACGGCACACGTGATCCCGGCCCGAGCCGCGTAAGCGGCGGCGCTCGCGCTCGTGTTGCCGGTGGAGGCGCAGATGACCGCCCGGGCGCCGGCGCCGACCGCGACGCTCAGCGCGACCGTCATGCCGCGGTCCTTGAACGACCCGGTCGGGTTGCCGCCCTCGACCTTGAGGTACACCTCGCAACCGGTCCGGGCGGACAGCGCCGGGGCCGGTAGCAGAGGGGTACCACCCTCGTGCAGCGTGATGACAGGAGTCTCGTCAGTCACCGGCAGGCGGTCCCGGTACTGGTTGATCACCCCGCGCCATGCGCGGGAAACGTGGGAAGCCACGGCGGTCATTCCTCTTCACCTTCTACTCGCATCACGCTGGCCACGGCGCGCACGCCGGGGAGCGCCTCGAGGTCGCGGATGGTGGCGCTGAGCGCCGCGTCCCGGGCGATATGGGTCACGATCATGAGCTGGGCTTCGTCGCCCCGGCTGGTCTGGCGGACCACCTGAATCGAGACGCCGCGGCGCGCGTACGCCTCGGCGATCGGCGCGAGCACGCCCGGCCGGTCGTCCACGTCGAGGGACACGTGGTACCGGGTCCGCGCCTCCCCCATCGGCATGACCGGCAGGCCCGCGTAGGTGGACGCGTCCGGGCCGCGGGTGCCGGCCAGCCGGTTCCTGGCCACGGCGACGATGTCGCCGAGGACCGCGCTCGCGGTCGGCATGCCGCCCGCGCCGGCCCCATAGAACATGAGCTGGCCTGCCGACGATGCCTCGACGAACACCGCGTTGTACGCCCCGCCGACCGCGGCGAGCGGATGCGATCGGGGGATCATGGCCGGATACACCCGGACCGAGACGCCGTCCTGAGGCCGACCGGAGCCGGCCTCAACAGCGCGCTCGCAGATGGCCAGCAGCTTCACCACCCGGCCCAGGGCGCGTGCGCTGGCGATGTCCGCGCTCGTGACCGAGGTGATCCCCTCGCGGTGCACGTCGGCGGCGGTTACCGGGGTGTGGAAGGCGAGGCTGGCCAGGATCGCGGCCTTGGCCGCGGCATCGAAGCCTTCGATGTCGGCGGTGGGGTCGGCCTCGGCGTAGCCGAGCGCCTGCGCCTCGTCCAGCGACTCGGCGAACCCGGCACCGGAGGAATCCATCTGGTCCAGGATGTAGTTGGTCGTGCCGTTGACGATGCCGAGCACCCGGTGCACGGTGTCCCCGGCCAGCGATTCCCGCAGCGGGCGGAGCAGCGGGATCGCGCCCGCCACCGAAGCCTCGTAGTAGAGGTCCGCCCCGTATTCGCGGGACGCGCCGTAAATCTCCGCGCCGTTCTCGGCCAGCAGCGCCTTGTTCGCGGTGACCACGGACTTGCCGTTCTTCATCGCGGCGAGCAGCAGTGATCTGGCCGGCTCGATGCCGCCGATGACCTCGACCACAATGTCCACATCGGGCCTGGTCACAAGCCCGATGGCGTCCGCGGTCAGCAAGTCGCTGGCTATGCCGGGGCGGGAGTGGGCGATCCGGCGGACCGCGATGCCGGCCAGCTCGATCCGCGCGCCGACCCGCAGCGCGAGCTCCTCGGCCTGGCTGGCCAGCAGCCGGGCCACCTGGGTCCCGACTACGCCGCAGCCCAGCAAGGCGACCCTGAGCACCCTTTTCATCCCGCGTCCAGGGTGAGCAGGTCGTCCAGGGTTTCCCGGCGGACGATCACGCGGGCCGCTCCGTCGGCGACCGCCACCACCGCCGGACGCGGCACAAAGTTGTAGTTGCTGGCCAGCGACCGGCAGTACGCCCCGGTCGCGGGCACGGCCAGGAGATCACCGGGTGCCAGGTCCGCTGGCAGCCAGGTGTGCCGCACCACGATGTCACCGCTCTCGCAGTGCTTGCCCACCACCCTGGCCAGCATGGGTCCGGCGGATGAGACACGCGACGCCAGGGCACACGAATACGAGGCGTCGTAGAGCGCGGTCCGGATGTTGTCGCTCATCCCGCCGTCCACGCTCACATAGGTGCGCAGCCCGTCCACGTCCTTGATCGTGCCGACTTCGTACAGGGTCACGGTGGACGGCCCGACGATGCCGCGACCCGGCTCGACGGTCAGCCGCGGCCGGGCCAGTCCCGCCGCACGGCACTGCCAGTCCACGATGTCCGCCACGCTCTGCGCAAGCTTCTTGACCTCGGGCGCGTCGTCGTCGGCCGTGTAGGCGATGCCGAAGCCGCCGCCCAGGTCGAGCTCTTCGATGGAGATCCCGTGCTCGTCACAGATCCGGACGGCCAGCTCGAGCACCCGGTGCGCGGCGACCTCGAACCCGGCGGCGTCGAAGATCTGCGATCCGATGTGGGAGTGCAGCCCGGCGAAATCGAGTCCCGGGATGGCCAGCACGCGCCGGACAGCCTCGTCGGCCGCGCCGCTGGCCAGCGAGAACCCGAACTTCTGGTCGTCATGAGCCGTGGCCATGAACTCGTGCGTGTGGGCCTCGACCCCGGTGGTGACCCGCACCAGGACCCTCGGCGGCATGGCGGCGTTCTCGGCCAGGAAGGCGACCCGCGCGATCTCCTCGAACGAGTCCAGCACGATGTGCCCGACCCCGGCCTGGATCGCCCGGGCCAGCTCGTCGGGCGACTTGTTGTTGCCGTGCAGCGTGATCATCTCAGGCGGCACGCCGGCCGACAGCGCGACCTCGAGCTCGCCGCGGGTACAGACGTCGACCCCGAGCCCTTCGGCGCTGACCCAGCGGAGCACGGCGCGGGAACAGAACGCCTTCGCGGCGTAGAACACGCGCGCGTCCGGCCCGAAGGCATCAAGGTACTCCCGGCACCGAGACCGGACATCGGCCTCGTCGCAGACGTACAACGGCGTGCCGAACTCCCGCGCGAGCTCCCGTACGTCGACATCACCGAGGAGGACTACGCCGTCTTCCGTGCGCCGCGTCCCGCGCGGCCAGATGGTCGCGTCGAGCTCGTTCAGATCGGCGGGCGCCGCCGGCGGCTGATCGGCGGGCAGCACGTCGCCGTGGCGTGGCCCGGCCGGGTGGGCGACACGGCTCATGGAGTATCCCTTTCAGTCATCCTCGGTTATCCGGCGCTGCTTCTATGCGGCCCCGGCCCTATATGCGGTGCGGTGGAGTGATACCGAGCAGCCCCAGGCCCGCGGCTAGCCCGGTTCGCGCCGCGTCCGCCAGCCACAGCCGTTCGCTCGTAATGTTGTTGGCACCCCTGTAACTGGTAGTGCTTATCGTGTCAATTGTCCGCGATGCCAGCGTCTCAAGGTACCGGGCGAACCAGTCTGGCCGCCCGCGCCGCGCCGCCGCGGCGACCCGTTCCGGGAGCCACGACAACGCGTCGAGCAGGGTTAGCTCTTGCTGGGCCAGCTCCCCCGGTTCGGCGAGCAGACCCGAGCGGAACTCGCCAGGTTGCTTGTCCGCCCAGCGCAGCACGGCAGCGGCGGCGGCATGCGCGTACCGAACAGCATAGGCGGGATTGCCCAGCACGTGCCGCGCGATCCGCTCCGGGTCCGGCGCGGGGCCGCCCGGCGGCGTCCGGGCCAGCGCGAATCGCACCGCATCCAAGCCGGCGTAGGCGATCGCATCCGCTACTACCTTCTTTTCCAACGAACGTTCTGTGGCGCTTGTTCTGAGTGCCTTCTGGCGTTCCGGGGGGTGAAGGGCGGCGCCCGCCGCGACGGCCAGGTCAGTGGCGAGTTCCGCGGCGAGAGCGTGGCGGGCAGTGGCCCAGTCCGGGGCGTTGTCCAGATCGGCCGGCGGCGCCTGCAATACGGTCGTTCCGCGTAGCGCGTCGCTGGTCACGCACCTGTTTCCCGCCTGTGTCACGTCCACGGCCACGTGCGCGAGCGCGTCGCGGGTGACGGTGACGGTGAGGTACTCGTCGGCTATCGTCGCGGTGGCGACCCACGGTTCGCGGATAAGTTCGGACACGACGCCTTCGGCGCTCACGAGCCGGGATACATATACGCCCGGAGTTCCCTCAGGGAACCATTTATCGCTGTAACGCAGGAGGATCTTGGTGATCACATCGTGGGCGCCTAATTTTCCGGAGCGTTTTCCGGGGCGCCGGCCAGTTCGCGAACCACGCGGATCATCTCGTTGGGGTCGAACGGCTTGGTGAGATAAGCGTCGGCGCCGACCTGCGCGCCATGGAGCTTGTCGTCTTCCTGGGCGCGTGCGGTGATCAGCACCACCTTGATGTGGGCCGTGCCGGGCTGCCTGCGCAGCTGGATCGCGGTCTCCCAGCCGTCCAGGCGCGGCATCATCACGTCGAGCGTGATGACATCCGGAGCGATTTCGGCCACTCTGTCCAGGCAGTCCTGCCCGTCCACCGCCGTCGCCACGTCGAACCCCTCGAGCTGAAGGTTCACCGCGATCAGCTGCCTGATCACCTCGTCGTCATCGACGACGAGCACCCTTCCCAATCCCTGCGTCACGCCCGTGAGGGTAGCGCCTCCTAGCACGTGGTTGCGCGCAGTGCTTGCGCGTGTCCCGATGCTGGTACTCTTTCCACGTCGCTGGCCCCCATAGCTCAGGGGATAGAGCATCGGCCTCCGGAGCCGAGTGCGCAGGTTCGAATCCTGCTGGGGGCGCTTTTCATGCCCTCTGACCTGCGGTTTCGCAGGTACCGGCTGCTCCGGCCGGGGTGCTGTGGTCAAGCATCTCGGCGCTAGGCACATAACTTCCCGGCTTAGAAGAGTGCCTAGCTCCCCCGGACGGAGGAGTTCTGACATGACGATAGCCAGCAGGCCCGCGCGGGGCAGGGGAACCGCCCGGAAGAGCCCGCTACGGCTGGCAAGCGATCCGCTGCCCGCGATTGGTCCGGCTTTCCAGCCACCAGCGGCCGATCCAGCGCCATGGAATGCGCATTCGCCGCGGGACATGCGGCGGGCGATGATCAGCGAGTTCGCCGAGTGGCTGCGGTCACGGACCAACAAGCACAAGCGGCCGTTCCAGGAAGACACGATCTCGGCCTACTGCGATGCGGCCGTCGCCTTGGACGCGTGGATGACGGGCGCCGGGCTCGAAACGGACTTCACCGGCTGTGACACGGCCATGCTGAACCGGTTCTTCGGCTGGTATTTCGGCGAGCATGGCCAGGGCGGCACGAATACCAAGCAGCGGAACCTGCGGCACCTGTTCACATGGCTGGAAGCCGAATACGACAATCCGCACCCGTATACCGACGACCTGCAGCGATACGCCCCGGTCGTGACCCGGCCGGTTACCTTGGCAGCCGAGTTCATTCGCGATCTGCTGGAGGTAACCGGCGGCGGGCGGGCGCGAGACTTCGAGAACGCCCGCGATCATGCCATTATCCGAATGCTCACCGAGGGTGTCCGGCGCGCTGAGCTGGTCCAGCAGCGGATCGATGACGTGCCGGCCGATCCGATCGCCCGGCCCTACGTCCGTGTCGTTCCCCTGAAGGGCGCCCGGGCTGAGGACGAAGGCAGGATCGTTCCGCTATCGATGCCGACCGCACGCGCTTTCGTCGTGTATCTGCGAGCACGCCGTGACCACCGCAAGTCGGAGTCCTCTCGGGCGCTGTGGCTCGGCACGCGCAACCGCGGTCCGATGACCGGGTCCGGCGTCTACCGGATGCTCAAACGGCGCGCTGACGAAGCCGGATACGACCCAGAGGTCCATCCGCATCAGTTTCGTCATTAGGCGGACGGCTGGGTTATGTTCCCTGTCGTGGTGTTTGTGCTGGCAGGAGCGGTGGGTCTCGTGTTGCGGTCCGCATAATCCTCCTGGGCTGCATGCCCGTATCGTCGCAGAATCACCCTGTTCGTTCCTTCACCGAGCAGGGGTGATTCTCATGGGAGAGGAAGATGTCAGAGTCGCCGCGGCCCGTGTCCTGGCGGCACTGCGTGAGGCTGGGAGGTCCGAGGGCACGATCCGGCGCTACCAGGTTGTGCTGGACCGTTTCACGGCCTTCCTGGATGGACGCGGCCTGAGCGCGGTGAGCGACCAGGTGTGCGTGGACTTCATCGCTGGCCAGACGGGGACCAGGCTGGGGGCGCTGCGGGAGCCGGTGCCGGACGGGGATGTCCAGGCGGTCCGCCGGCCGGTGGTGCTGATGGCCGACGCGCTGGCGGACCGGGCGGTCGTCGTCGACCGGCCGGTGATCCTGGTGAAGGACGGCTGTCCTGCCAGGTTCCGCCCGCTGCGGGATGAGTACGTTGCTTCGTGCCGGGCGCGCGGCAACGCCGAGGCGACCCTGGTCGCGAAGGGCAAGGCGGCCAGCCGGTTCCTGGGCTACCTGGACGAGGCCGGCGCCAGTGACCTGGCCGTCCTCAGCGTGCGGGACGTGTCAGGCTTCCTGCTGCGCCAGCGCGGGCTGCGGCGCAAGACTATCGCGAGCCTGAGGTCGTGCCTGGCGGACTTCCTGGCCTTCCTGGCCGCTACGGGCCGGGGACCGCAGGGCCTGGCCGGTCGGCTGCCGCCGCACCGGCACCTGCGCCATGAGTCCGAGCCGCACCTGTGGACCGCGGAGGAGATCCGCCGGGTGCTGGCCGTGATCGACCGCCAGTCCGCTGTCGGCAAGCGCGACTACGCGATGATCCTGCTGACCGCGAGGCTCGGCCTGCGGATCTCCGACCTGCGCCACCTTGACCTCGGCGACCTGGACTGGCGGGCGAAGACCCTCACGATCATCCAGCGCAAGACAGGCCGGCCGCTGAGCCTGCCGCTGCTGGACGACGTCGGCTGGGCGGTCATCGACTACGTCCGGCACGGCCGCCCCGAGACCGCCTGCGCGAAGGTGTTCATCCAGCACCGTCATCCCTTCGGCGCGTTCGGCGGCTCCTCGTCGGTCGCGACCAGGCTGTCGTGCTACGCGGCCCGCGCGGGGATCGAGTTCCCGGCCGGGGACACGTGCGGGATGCACTCCCTGCGCGGCGCGCTGGCCGTGGCCATGATCGGCGGCGGCACGCCGGTCCCGGTGGTGTCAGCCGTGCTCGGGCACACCTCAAGCGACACGACCCAGGCCTACTACCTGCGCTTTGACACCGAGCGGCTGCGGTGCTGCGCGCTGGACGTCGAGGACGTCCTCAGCCAGGCAGGTGAGCGCGGTGCCTGATGCGACTCTGGAGGACCTGGTCGCTGGGCTGGTCGCCTCACGTCATGTCGGCGGGTACAGGTTCAGGGACCAGGAACGGGTGCTGCGCCAGTTCGCCGGCCACTGCCGGCACGAGGGCTACCCGGACGGGTCCATCACCCAGGAGGCGGTCAGCGGGTTCCTTTACGGCCGTCACCTGCGGGCCTCCACCATCCGGCGCAACGCGCTGGCGCTGCGCCAGCTGGCCGAGCACGCCCGGGCGGCCGGCTGGGACGCCTTCACCCCGGCCCCGGCGCCCCTGGCCCGTGTCCGCCATCAGCCCCCGTACGTGTTCACCGACGACGAGGTGCGCCGCCTGTTCACCGCGATCGACTCCCAGCCCATGTCTGCCTTCTCGAACAGGGCCATGGTCGACCCGGTCTTGTTCCGGGTGCTCTATGGCGCCGGCCTGCGGGTTTCCGAGGCGCTTCACCTGACCCTGGCCGATGCGGACACCCGCGGCGGGACGCTGCGGGTCCGCGACTCCAAGAACGGCGAGAGCCGCACCGTCCCGGTCACCGCCCGGCTCACCGCGACCCTGGCCGGCTACATCGCAGCCGCGCATCCCGCTCCCGAGACCAGCGACTACGTGTTCTACAGCATCGCGCCGGGCCGGCCGATCGACCGGTCGACCGTCTACCTGCGCTTCCGCGGCTACCTGGCCGACGCCGGCATCCCCCACTTCACCGGCGGCCCGCACCCGCACTCGCTGCGCCATGGCTTCGCCGTCGCCAACCTGCGGCGGTGGGCCGCGGAAGGCACGGACCTGGCCGTGGTGCTGCCCTACCTGGCGTGCTACATGGGCCACGCCGACCTCCGCGGCACCCAGTACTACCTGCGGCTGACCGCGGACGCCTACCCCGAGGTGATGGCCAGGGCCCAGGTCCGGTTCGGCTACGTCATCCCCGCGCCGCCCGGAGACGAGCCGTGAGCCCCCGGCCCGCGCCACCGCCGGACCTCGCCGGGCGCTGGCTGGCGAAGTTCTTCACCAGTTACCTGGCCGGGGAGCGGGCAGCCTCGCCGAGGACCGTCTCGTCCTACCGGGACGCGATGAAGCTGCTGCTCACCTGGTTCAGGGACACTGAGGGCATCCCGCCGGAGAAGCTGCGCCTGGCCGACATCGACCGTCCCCGCGTCCTGCGGTTCCTGGGCTGGCTGGAGGCCGGGCGGGGCTGCTCGGCCGCCACGCGCAACCAGCGCCTGGCAGTGATCAAGTCGTTCTGCCGCTACACCGCCGTCGAGCACCCCGACCTCCTCGGCCAGGCCACCCAGGTCCTCGCGATCCGGCAGAAGAACACCCCGGCCCCGCAGCTCGACCATCTGACCGGCGACCAGGTCAAGACGCTGCTTGCCGGACCCGGCACGGCCAGCGCCCGCGCCGTCAGGGATACCGTCCTGCTCGCCCTGGCCTACGACACCGCCGCCCGCGTCCAGGAGCTCTGCGACCTCGACGTCGCCGACATCCGCCGCGGCAGCCCGATGACCGTGGTGATCCGCGGAAAGGGCTCCAAGATCCGGTACGTGCCCGTCATGGAGCCAACCGCCCGCCTCGTCGGCGATTACCTCGACCACCGGGACCGTCACCCCGGCGTCGGCACCGACGCGGACCCGCTGTTCGCCGGGCCGAACCACCTCAGGCTGACCCGCTCCGGGATCTCCAAGCTCCTGGCCCGCCACGTCCAGGCCGTCCGGGCCCGCGACCCCGCCTGGGCTCCCGCCCTCCAGGTCACGCCCCACACGCTCCGGCGGAGCCGGGCCATGCACCTGGTCCAGGCCGGCGTCAACCTGATCTACATCCGCGACCTGCTCGGCCACGCCGACGTCTCCACCACAGAGATCTACGCCCGGGCAGACGCCGAAGCCAAACGCAAAGCGATCGAGAACGCCTACGAGCCACTCACCCCGGACACCTTGCCCGACTGGACCCAGGACTCGTCCCTGCTCAGCTGACTCGACTCGCTAGGCCGATGACCCAGCCCAGGAGGAATTATGCGGACCGCAACACGAGACCCACCGCTCCTGCCAGCACAAACACCACGACAGGGAACATAACCCAGCCGTCCGCCTAATGACGGTTATGTGGAGTGCCACATAATCGTCACACTTTCGCCCACGACTGGCTCAACGGCGGCGGCTCGGAGGGCGACTTGATGCGGCTCATGGGCTGGAAGGACCGCGCGATGCTCGACCGGTACGGCGCCGACCTCCAGGTGCAGCGGGCCATCGAGGCCAAGCGCCGCCGGGGCGACCTGTACTGACGACGCGGCCCGACAGGAGATAACCGTGAACTGCAACGAAAGCAACGCTGCTGTGCACGCCGCGCCTGTTCCTGGCGTCGTCGCTCAAGCGCCACAGCCGGTCCGTTCGTGGCCCCTTCTGATCCTCGCCCTGCCCGCTGCGGTCGCGGTGTGGTCCGGCTGGGTCGGCATCGGGCAAATGACCGGGTTCGGGATCGTCCGGCCGCTGCCGGGCATCTGGGACTCGCTCCACGTGGACACCGCCGTAACGCTGCCGCTCGGAGTGGAAGCGTACGCGGCCTTCGCGCTTCGCGCCTGGCTGACGGGGAGCAGCTTGGTGAGCAGCCGGACCAGGCGGTTCGCACGCTGGTCCGCGATTGGCTCGCTGATCCTCGGCATGGCTGGCCAGGTGGCCTACCATTTGCTCGCCCAGTCCTCGGCGACGCGCGCACCGTGGGGAGTCACGACGCTCGTGTCCTGCCTGCCGGTCCTGGTCCTGGCCATGGGGGCCGCGCTTGCCCACATGCTTCACGCCGACACGAGTGCAGGTGGCGAGCCCGGCGATCCATCTTCGGACTTGCCGCCGTCGGCGGCCAGCAGCGTCGCGTCGGGAGCGTCTGTCACAATCCGCCCGGACCGGCGGATGCCCACCCCGGACCAGATCGTGGTCCCGGACCGGAACGGTCCAGACCCTGCAGCGGACCAAGCGGACCAGGGATGTGATACGGGACCAGGGCAGGTAGGGCGACGGCTTCGCGTGGCGGAGGCGCAGTCTGCCGCGACGGCCCTGGCGGCTGCTGGCCGTCGCGTGTCACGACGTAACCTGCGTGCCGCTGGTGTACGCGGCTCGAATGCTGATCTGAGCGAGCTGACGCGGATCGTCGGACCACGTTCCATGAACGGGATGCCGGCTGGAGCGCCGGCCCGGTAGCCCGCGGCTCGCCGATCTGGATGGCGTGGCCCGGGTGGCGGCCTCCCGGGCTGGTCAGTGTGCGCCACGCTGGGCCTGCCGCAACCGGGCTGCAGTGCTCCGGGCGGGCAGAGATCTTTTCCTTGATCCCCGGGCGGTACCTGGTGGGGCCGGCTTCGCCGGCGCTGGTTTGTGCCCGCGGGGAAAACATCTTGCCCGCCCGGGCCGCCCGGTAGTGCGGCGCGGCCCCTGGGCGCGGCGCTGTGACCTGACCGCCGGGAGGCCCGATACCACCCGGACCTGGTTCATCCACAGCGAAAGGCAGCAAAACCGTGAGTTCACAACCATCGGTCCGGCGCCGCCTGATCGGCGCTGCCCTCCACCGCTACCGACAGGACATGGGATACGCGCTGGACGACGCGGCCCGCGTGCTCGAGTGTGATCGGTCCAAGATCAGCCGGATCGAGACCGGCCAGCGCGGCATCCGGCCCAAAGAGCTACGCGAGCTGCTCACCGAATACGGCGTGCCGGACAGCGAGCAGACTACCCTGGTGAAGCTGGCCAGCCGGACCAGTCAGCATGGCTGGTGGGATCCGTACCGTGAGGTTCTGTCCGAGCCGTTCACTGATTACCTCGCGATGGAAGCGGCCGCCACCGAGATCCTGGTCTACCGGGCCGACCTGGTGCCGGAGCTGCTGCAGACCGCAGCCTACGCCCGGGCCGCCATCGCGGCGCAGGCCGGGGACCTCACCGCAGACCAGCTGGACACCCTCGTCATGGCCCAGGCAGCCAGGCAGCAGACGATTCCCGGCAGCGGCCGTGTCGAGGTGATCCTCGGCGAGGCCGCGCTGCGGCAGCTGGCGGGCGGGGCGGACGCGCTGGACGCCCAGCTCACCGACCTCGCCGGACTCGCAGACGGCTCCCCGGACCTGACTGTGCGGGTGCTGCCGTTCTCAGCCGGGGCGCATCCAGCGGCGGGCCGCGCTCCGTTCACGATCTTGCGGTTCGGCGGCGCGCCGGGCCTGGGCGTGGTCTACCTGGACACGCTGCGGGGCGGCATTTGCCTGACTGACCCCGCCGGCATCGCCCGCTACCTCAGCGCGTTCGCCCAGCTGCGCAGCTCAGCGCTCACCGCCGAAGACACCAGCCAGCTGCTCCGCAAAGCCGCCGAGGAACTGAAGCCACCGTGGGATGCCTAGCACCCGCCCGCATCTGATCTCAGCCGCCGCCCGCCCGGATCTGCCCGGGCGGGCTTTGTTTATCAGGAGCACGAGATGACAAACCCTGTTCCCGCCCGGGCCGCCGCGATCACGCTGGCGGCGAAGTATCTGGAATCCGCGGGATTCCGCATCCTCGACCGCGCCTGGACCGCGCCAGACGGCCAGCTCGACATCGCCGCCGTGGACCGCCAGACGTTCGTGGTGTGCCAGGTGACGATCCGTTCCGCAGGCCGGTGCGGCACGCTGCTGGAGGCGGCCGGGCGGGCCGGGCTACAGCGGCTACGCGGCCTGGCGGTGGCCTGGCTGACCGCGCACGGGATGCGGTTCGACCAGGTCCGCGTCGACATCATCGACCTGACCTGGGAAGGCGGCGGCGGATACACCACCGAGCATCTGCGGGGGGTGGCATAGATGCCATCCGCACGAACGCATACCGCCGCGCTGACCGGCATCGACGCCCACGTCGTCACGGTAGAGGCGGATATCACCAACGGCCTGCCCGGGATGATCCTGACCGGGCTGCCGGACACCGCGCTGCGGGAGGCCCGGGACCGGATCCGCGCCGCTATCATCAACAGCGGCCACGACTGGCCACAGCAGCGGATCACGGTGAGCCTGTCCCCCGCGTGGCTGCCGAAACGGGGCAGCTGGTCCGACCTGGGCATAGCGGTCAGCGTGCTCGCCGCGGCGGATGCCGTGCCGCGGGAGCCAGCCGCCCGGGTGATGTTCCTCGGCGAGCTGGGCCTGGACGGACGGCTGCGGCCGGTGCGCGGGGTGCTGCCCGCGGTGGCGGAGGCGGTCAAGGCCGGGTTCAGCACGGTGGTGGTCGCGTCGGAGAACACGGCCGAGGCGGCGCTCGTGCCCGGCATGACCGTCATGAGCGCCGGCACTTTGACCCAGGTCATCGAGTGGCTACGTGGAGGCGACCCCGCCGGCAGGGCCGTCCTGGATGATTCCGGTCCGGGGACCGCTGTCCTGTCCGGGCCAGCCGGCACGACCGGCGTCACCGTACCGGCAGATCCCGGCCTCTCCGGCGGTCAGGCATATCTCTCCGGCCAGCCCGAAGCCCTTCGGGCTGCGGAGATCTGCGCGGCGGGCGGCCATCACCTGTCGCTCCTCAGCCCGCCCGGCACCCCGGCGGCCGCGGTGGCCGCCCACCTGCAGGAGCTTCTCCCCGGCCTCGACCAGGAGGCGGCGCTTGAGGCCACGGCGATCTATTCGCTGGCCGGTACGCTTCACCCGGACGATCCGCTGATAACCCGTCCGCCGGTCGTGGCCCGCACCACACCGCCAGCAAGGCGGCGATCGTCGGCGGAGGCGGCGCGGCCATCCGCCCCGGCGCCGTCTCCCTGGCCCATCACGGGGTGCTGTTCCTGGACCAGGCTCCCGAGTTCGCGCGGGACGTGCTGGATGCGCTACGCCAGCCGCTGGAATCGGGCCAGATCACCGTGGCCCGGTCCGGGATGACCGCCACGTTCCCCGCCCGGTTCATCCTGGTCATAGCGGCCAGCCCGTGCCCATGCGCGAAAACGGCCGGGCCCGCGGCGGAGTGTCGGTGTAGCCCGGCCACGCGCCGCCGCTACCTCGGCCGGATCTCCGGGCCGCTGCTGGACCGGATCGACGTCAAGATCGAGCTCCACCCGGCCGGCCGCACCGGACTGCTCGATAACCGGGGCCGGGCCGAACCCAGCCAGGTGGTCACGGGCCGGGTGGCGGCCGCCAGAGAACAAGCCGCCCGCCGGCTGGCCGGTACCCCATGGCGGCTGAACGCCGAGATCCCCGGATCTGAGCTGCGCCGCCACTGGCCACCCGGCCCCGGCGCCCTCACCGACGTTGAACGCGCGCTGGAACGCGGCCAGGTCAGCGCACGCGGCGTAGCCAAGGTCATCCGGGTCGCCTGGACCCTGGCCGACCTCACTGGCACCAACCGTCCCGGCCGCGCCGAATGCGACACCGCCCTCAGCCTGTACCTGGGAGTCACCCGATGAGCCACAACATCCGCCCAGCCGCTTCTGCCGCAGGCCAGCCTGCAGACAGCGCCGGTCGTGACCGGACTGCCGAACCGCCCCGGACGGTGAACCAGCTACCGGTCATCGACTGGCGGCCCAAGCCCGCCAGGCCCGGCGAACTCCCCGCCCAGTTCTATGTCATCTGCCTGCGCCCAGACGACGAGGGCGAGCGGCCCTACATCGTGTGGACCATCGCCTATGATCCCGGCTACCAGCGCGGCATCTGGGTGGCTGGCAACGGCCGCTACGACCTGACCTGGGAACGCGCCCAGCAGGTCCTCGATGAGCGCGCCGCAACCGTGCATCCCCAGGCCGGCCGCGGCAGCACGAGCCAGGAGATGTCACCGGCGACGCCACCGGGTACAACAGGGCATGTATCCGCCCCTGCCGCCTGGCCCGAAGACCAGGTGATCGCCCCAGCCGACGGTGAACAGCGGCAGGCCCGGGCCGCCCTGACCTTCCTCGCCGACCCCGCCGATCCCGTCCTCGGCGCGTTGATCCGCATCACCAGCCCGTCGCACATCCTGCGCTGCATCAAAGACGGCGCGATACCAGCGGCGGTAACCAGCGTCCTCGATCAGCACGGACCAGCCCTGCCGCGATCCGTGGCCGCCTGGCGATCCCGGCTCGGCCAGATCCCCAGCGCGGACGATCTCGCCGGTTACGAGCGGCGCGGTATCCGCCTGCTATGCCCAGGTGATCCGGAATGGCCTGCCGCCCTGGATGATCTCGGCGACACCTGCCCGTATGCGCTATGGGTGCGGGGCGACCTGAACCTGCGAACCTGCTGCACCAGGTCGGTCGCAATCGTCGGCTCGCGGGCCGCGTCCGGTTACGGCGCGCACGTGGCGGGCCAGTTCGCCGCAGACCTCGCTGCCCGCGGGTGGACGGTCACCAGTGGAGCAGCCTACGGCATTGATGCCGCCGCGCATCGGGGCGCGCTGACCATCCCGGACCGTGGGCCGACGATCGCCGTCCTGGCCAGCGGGGTGAGCCATCCTTACCCGGCCGGGCACCGCGACCTGCTCGGCACGATCGGCGGGTGCGGTCTGGTCATCAGCGAGGCCCCGCCGGACCGGGCGCCGACCCGGCTAAGGTTCACCGTCCGGAACCGGATCATCGCCGACCTCGCGGCCGGCACCGTGATCGTCGAAGCCGGGCTGCACAGCGGCACCATGACCACCGCCCGGCACGCGCTCGCCCTGGGCAGGCCGCTGATGGCCGTGCCCGGCCCGGTCACCTCCCCCCAGTCCGCAGGCGGCCACCACCTCATCCGGACCAGGCAGGCCACCTGCGTCACCAGTGCCGGCGACATCCTCGGCGTCGTCTGCGCCAGCGGCGAGGTAACAGCCCGCCAGGCCGGGGGCTGAGCTGACAGGACCAGGCGGTCGCATGAGCGGCGTAGCTGCCGGAATGGCCGGGGTCACGCGCGGGGCCCCTGCCAGCCCGCGCATGGCCCCGGCTACCTGTAACCAGACACGACAGGAGAACGCTCAGCATGAGCGGCTACCAGGTGACCGTCACAGATAGCGACGGGAACCTGATCGCCTCGGCGGCTATCGAAGCTGGCGGCGGCGTGTACGTCAACACCGAGACCGTGGAGGAACTGATCCCGGCATTGAAGACCCTCAGCCGGTACAGGGTCGCCGTCGTCCCTCCTGGCGGCGATCCGCGCACGGCTGGGAGGCCGACGAGCACCTCGTCATCCTCAACATGAGTCATCCAGACGATGACCGGCGAGTGGAACGCGCCTCAGCCTCCAGGGCCGGATCACCGGCCAGTGCCTGCCGGATCGCCAAGCGCACCGCCGCCAGCGCATCATCGTCATCCGGATCGGCGGCCAGCGCGCTCAGAGGATCGGGCAGTGGCTCATCCTCGCCGCGAGAACCGAAGACGCGCTGGAGCAGGTGGCGGCCTAGGCTGACCTATGCGTCCGCCGCCTCATCCCGCGCCTTCCAGCACCGCCCCGCCATAGGCGCCCCCCGCCGCGGACACATACGGCGTTATCTCCATCGTCAGCGACGCAACGTCCCCTCGCATAAGCCCTTGGGCGATCCGTGCAGGTGAGAAACGTGTTGCCGCCGGGTGGCCGCGACTGCTGCACTGGAGCGGGCTTTTACAAGGTTGCCGGATCGGAGGTGCTGGTTGGGCGGGGCTTCGCGGCCGCGTACTGGCGCGCGCATGGGTGACCGGGTCAAGCTGCACCGGCATGCGCTGCGTCTTGACGGGCGGGAGTACACGGTGATCACGCCGCGGCCGGGCACTGGTGTCAGGTTCAGCACCAACCAGTTCCATGACACCTGGCATGTGCTGTCAGACCTGCGCGGCGGGCGGCTGCTGGCACGCCTGCTGTGGGGGCTGGCCTACCAGCGTGTCCCCGGGACCCTGGTACTGATCGGCCCGCCGTTCCTGGACCCGAACCCGTTCGATGCCGGACCCGCCGATCCGATCGCCCTGATCCCGTCGGGGCTCACCTCGCTGAGCACGCAGGCCGCGCTGCAGCTGCGGCAGCGGCTCCCGCTCGGCATGCCCGCCGGAACCGTCCGCTGGCACACCCCAGGGCTGGATCTGGCGATCGCCGCTGTCCGGTATCAGCGCCGCCTGCCGCTGGCGCAGCGGCAGGCGCCGTCGTACTCCCGGGCCAGCCACGGGCACCACATCAGCCGGGTCGGCGGAGTCCTGGTCATGGCCGCCACAGCGCCAGAACTGAAGGACTGGGCGACCGGGGCAGGCCAGCTCGGCGACCACTTCTACGAGGGATCCGACTACGCCTACCTCGGCGAGCCGGACGGCGAAGTCCGTCTTCGCTAACTACCGGCAGCGGGTATCGGCCGCCCGGGCCGCCCGCCGCGAAATCCTCTCCGCCCCGGATTGCCCGCAGGCACCAGCCGAACAGCAGCCGCTTGTCTGGCGACGCGGCACGGAAATCCAGGCCCTCCGCAACGGCACGATCGCCCGCGGCGGACGTCACGTGCACCCACGCCAGATCGAACAGGTGCTGGCCACACACCCGGCCGTAGCCCAGGTCGCCGTCACAGCCATCCCGGACCCGCACCTGGGCCAGGACATCAGCGCCGCCGTCGTCCTGCGCCCTGGCACCAGCGCCACACCTGAAAACCTGCACGACTTCGCCCGGAACCAGCTCCCGATCACCCTTCAGCCCGGGCGGATCTGGCTGGCCAGCACGTTGCCCACCGGACCCGGCGGGAAGATCCTGCCCCGCAAGCTACAACCACCCGCACGCCACACGACCGCCGAATCCAGCTCAACGCCACCGGCCCCGCACAGGCCGGCCCGCACCGGGACTCCCAACCGGCACCAGCCACCAGCACAACGCAAGCACGCCTCCCTGCCGGATAACAACCCGATCTCGCGACGGCCACAACCAGCGATAGTCGCTCCGCGCGATTGGCAATCCTGAGAACGAACGATCCGAACGCCGACTCGGCGCGGCGGGCTCCTCATGCAGGCTGAGTGGGCGACAGCGCGCATATCAGCACTTATATCGCGCCAATTGATGATCGCCGCCAGGCTCATCCTCCAGCGCTGCGATGCCACCCTGCCGGTTGCGGGCCCGCCAGCCGATCACCGTTGGCCGCGACACCCGACCGCTCGGGCGGGCTGCGCGGTTCGGCACCCCCGGTCGGCAGGCACCACGCGCGCGCCTGCCGCTTATGTCAGACTTGCCGGATAAGCATAATTCTTAAATCTGGCGGTCGGATCTGAGGAGCCAATCGTGGGCGAAGGGGCGGATCCGGTGGGCTTTGGCCGCATCTTGCGCGGGTACAGGGTGGCCGCTGGCTTGACCCAGGAAGAACTCGCCCGGCAGGCGGGGCTGAGTGTGCGGGCTCTGAGCGATATGGAGCGAGGGTGCACGAGCAGGCCATATGGCCGCTCGGTGCGGATGCTCGCCGACGCGCTCGAGCTGGACGAACCCGCGCGCACGCGGCTGATGAGCGCTCTGCACAATGACACCGAACAGGATGGCCATTCTGAGGTAGCCGACAGCCACGGCGACCAGCGCCAGCCCGCGGCAGCGCGCCCCAGGCGGGCGGAAGCTCTGCTGGATCCGGAGCCGGGCCCGTTGACGAGCCTGGCCCACACCGCGTCGGCTGACGTCACCGGCGCCAAGGTCGGGTCAGCGGCCGCCCCCGCCTGGATAAGCCGCGCCCGGCTCGATCGGGTCCGCCGGGCGCGGTGGGCTCCCAGGAGCGCGGTCGGCGTCGCCGCCGTGCTGGCTGGCGGCTTGTTGTGGTGGACTCTATTAGGCCATGGCGCGCTCGTGACCGATGGCGCGTACCCCACAGTGGCTCAATGTGATTATAACGCTCAGCAGCTGGCCAGCAGCGCGGTGCGGGCCAAAGACGGCACGTACTGGGGGACGGTCGAGGTGCGGTATTCCTATCGGTGCGCCGCCGTGTGGGCGCGGTTCGACCCTAGCCCGGCGTTTGCCAGTGCTAGCGCAGCGACGGTTACCCTCAAGATCGCCCGCCGACCCGGCGGGAAGAACGAGGTGTCCATCGTGGTGGATCCCGAGCACAAGCCGCGCACCGGCATGCTCCTTCTGCACGGCGGCTGCGCCCAGGGCAGCGCCCTGATCACCGAGCTAGGCCAGGCTCTGGCGAGCGCGAGCACGTCCTGTAAGGCCCCGCCCTGAGCAACCACCCGCGCTCGGCGCCCGGGACTGGCCAGCAACCGGTTACCTTGCCCAGCCGGAGGCCGATCCGGCCTCACCCATGCTGACCAGAGGCATCGATCGCATCACCTCCGCGCACACCGATTGCGGTGGCGCTGCGCGCCAATCCATTGGGTAATCACGGCAGCGGGGCGCTCGTGACCCTTGTCGGCAGACAGCGCGGTGTGCATTGACGTCCCTCCGAGGCAACCTAACGACCTCTCGGTGCGACTCAGCCCGGAAGTCAGCCGAGCGCTGTGTTGAGTCGCCGCTGGCCTGGCCGTGATCAAGTCGCCTGCGAAGACTGCCGGAAGACTGCCGACAGAATTCATGGTCAGCGGCGGTGGCCCGGGTGACACTGCTGACTGCGGGCTATCCGGACGCCATGCTGGCAAAGACAAGGGAAAGGAGTTCGCATGCCGCCGCCGACGGCTAGCGATCGCCTCGGCAGTAGCTAATCGTTTACGGGAGGGCTTCTTATCCTCGATCCACCGGTTAATTGCGGCGAGCCGTTTCTGGCTTGATTGCTGCACGGGGAGTTCTGCGAAGTGGATGCGGGCGCGGGCGTCCTGCCGCTCACCTGTTGTGCGGCTTGTCCGGTTCCTGGGCTCGGGGGCGGGGTTTCGGGGTGGCCGTTCGGGCCGTCGGGGTGCAGACCGGGTCAGGGCTGGTCAGGCCGCTTTGGCGGGCGGCCCGCGGGCAGAGAGGAGGCTGAGCCATTCCTGCTCACGGTGCCAGCCTTCGGGCAGGTGGAGGGTGAGGTGGCCGCGGCCGTGCCGGGCGGTGCGGGCCGCGATGGCGATCAGGTCGCGGCGGATGGTCGCTGCCCGGGCCTTCGCGAACGGCAGGCTGGCCAGGGCGCCGGCGGCGCGGAGCAGGTTATGCGCCATGGCCGCGATCGAAAGCCAGGCCGCATTCGCGGCAAAAACCCCAGATGGCAGGTGAGCAAGAGGCCCGCTGGTGATGTCCGCGAAGACCTGCTCCACCACGGCGTGGTCGCGGTGCTGTTCTTCGGCTTGGATCAGCTCGAAGGGGGAGTCGGTGAACACGGCGTGGTAGCGCCAGACGGGAAACAGCTCGTCTTGCCCGCCAGCCGCCTGCTTGTTCAGGTCACGGACCCGGCGCACGATCAGCCGCGCGGTGACCGCCTGGCCCTTCTTCGAGGCGAACGCCGTGTACTCCGCCTCGGCCACTTCCGCGTCGGAAACCCAGACACCCAGCTGAGTAGGGTCGGCTGCCCCGCGAGGTCCTGGGTTTCATCCTGGATGAACCCGGGCCTTTTCGGGGCAGCCTCCCTCCAAACCCGGCGTGCGACTTTCACCGCACCGGGCTTTCCAGCAACTTAGGCCGCTTGCGTGACGGGGTTCTCGTGAATCCAGTCATGGCAGGCTGCGCAGACGATGAGCGTCTTGCGCCGCTTTTTCGCCATGAGGGCGGCCCACGCGGGCTGGCCCGGTCCAGGCTGCCCGAGCGCTTTGAGGCCGGTGACCTGGTGAACTGCCACCGTGGTGCCGGTCTCGCAGAGCTCGCATTCCCGCTGGCGGAGCCGGGAGATCAGCTCCTTGCGGGGGTAGGCGGCCGGGGCGGGCCGGGGATCGCGGATGACCGCGTACCGGTCGCGCTGCAGGATGATCCCGCCGGATCGTGCTACGAGGTCCTTCTTGCCTTCGCGCTTTCTCCTGGCTTCGAAGCAGGTCCGCGGTCCGTTCCTGGTCTTGACTTTGGCCTTGTAGCGGGCCGCCATCTTGGAGACGGTGCCGTGGTGCTTGGCTGCCATGGTTTTCAGCATGGACGTCGTGGAGTACCACCACAGGGTGTTCAGCCGGTAGACGTCCTGGGCGAGGAGGTAGTAGTTGACGACGCCCTGGTACTCGGCTCCGTAGAGGCGGACGATGTCGTAGTCGTCCAGGTTCTGGAGCTTCGGCCGGTGCCACGGTTTGCCGTGCAGCCGGTATCGGGCGCACTGGGCCTTGATCACGTCCGGGGGCACTTTGAGCGCGATTCCCCCGTTGGCCGATCTCCGGCCGCCGGTGAGTTTCGTGTTGTCGTGCTGGACGGTGATGTCGTAGCCGAGGAAGCGTGCCCGCTGGGTGCGGGCGTGGGTGATCAGGGTCTTGGCGTCGTTGAGTTCCAGCCTGAGGGTCTCCCGGAGGAACCCGGCGATCCGTGCCTTGACCTGCTCGGCTTCGGCCCTGGGGCCCGTGAATCCCAGGATGTGATCGTCCGCGTACCGTGTGTACTTCAGGCGGCGGTATCCCGGGTCCGTCGGGTCCCTGGCGGGGATTCTGCGCCTGAGGGCTTTCAGGTCCCGTGCTTGTGCCCGGTTCCCGTTCTGGCGCGCTTTGCGCAGCTGGTATTTTACCCTGTCGTATTCGGGGTTATCTTTCCGGCTGGTTCCCCGTGTGTACTGCGGGATCAGTTCCTGCTCGATGAATTCATCGAGCTTGTTCAGGTAAATATTACTAAGGACTGGCGATGCGACACCGCCTTGCGGGCATCCGCTGAACGTTTCACGGTATTCCCAGTCTTCGAGGTACCCGGCTCTGAGCATGTTGCGGATAAGCCGGAGGAAACGGCTGTCATGGATTTTCTCCGCCAGAATCCCGAGAAGGATTTCGTGGTCAAGCCTGCCGAAGCAGTCGGAGACGTCACCTTCAATAAACCAGGTGGTCCCGGTCCAGGTGTTGCTGATTTCCCGCAGTGCGGTATGGCAGCCCCTGCCTCTCCGGAAACCGTGGGAATTATCCGAGAACTGCGGATCGTAGTATGCTTCCAGCAGTATCCGGATGACTTCCCCGACTAGCTTATCTGACCAGGACGGCATTCCGAGGGGGCGGAGCTTCCCGTTTTTCTTGGGAATGTAGGTGCGGCGGGCCGGTGCGAACCTGTACCGTTCCTGCCGCATCAGCCCTATGATCTGTTCGATCTTCGCCTCGGACATCCCGTCCGCCGTTTCCTCGCTGGCCCCAGGGGTCATCGCTCCTTTGTTCGGATAAATGTTCCCGTAGGCCATCAGGTACAGGTCCTTGTTGAACATCTGCCTGTACAGTTGCGTGCACGGCAGTTTCCTTTCGCCGCGTTCGCGGAGAACGCCAAGCACCACTGCGGCTTTCTGCATTGCGCATACCTCATGGTTTCTTCTCGTTCAGTTGCCTGTGCCCCTTCACCCTGTGGTCCGTTATTAGCGGTCTCCAGATTGGGCGGACGTTACCTCGCCGATTACTACGGGCACTCCGTCGCCATAGCCCTCTGGGCCTTAGGCGATCCCATGTTCACACTGCCATACGTTCTAGCGTGACTTAGGCGTCCCTTCCGTCTCCTTTAATGCCCTCGCTGGGCATCGCTCCTGCACCCCGGGAGGATTGCGGCGCGCGGACGATCATCACGCCGCAGGGGCCGGCGCCGGTTACAGGTGCCTTTCCGGCGGGCGGATCTTTTCACCTTCTGGAGACTAGGATTCAGGCAGTCAGGCTTTCGCCATATCACGCGGATCTCCCGGCGCGATGCCCCATGCACCTGGGCGCATCCGCCGGTTTCCTGGCATGCTATTTTTCCTTGCGCCCTTTCGGGTTCCGGTAAGCCATCAGATCCAGGAATATCTCCTCTCATTCCTGCCCGCTGAGCGGGCTATATAGCAGTGCGCCTCATGGCGCACTCATCCCAGATCGCGCGCGGGTACCGGATCGGCGTCCAGGCATCCTCCCCGATGGCGGTGATCGCGGCGCGGATGCTGGCGTTCATCGGGACGGTAACGGAGAACCGGGCACCGGCGCGGCGGATCGCGCTGATCACGGCGGCGTTATAGAACGCCGAGTCCATCCGGACCACGATCATCCCCGTGCACCCGCAGTCCCGCGCGGTGCCGATGGCCTGCGCGGCCAGGCTCGCCGCGCCGCGGGCGGAGGCGGCGTTCCCGCCGCGCAGCCTGGTGGCGGCGATCACCGGTGCCGCGATCGGCGTGCTGATGGTCGCAGCCAGCGCGTTCAGGCCCCGGACCAGCAGCGATTTCCCCTGGATCTTCGTGTGCCCGAACCTGGCTCCTTGCTTGGCGTGCCCGTAAACCCGTTTCTGCATCGAGTCGATGTCGATGAACGCCAGCGTCTCCTTACCGGGCAGCAGCGGCGCCTGCCGCGTCAGTTCCGACAGGAACTCCCGGCCCGCCTTCTCCAGCTGGAGCACGTTGCCCCAGGCATAGCAGCGCAGGTGCGAGCCCAGCGTCGACGGTGCCCGGACCCCGCCGAACAACGACGTCATCGCGCCGTGCCGCAGCAGATCCATGTCATCGATGCTGTCTGCGCCAGCGGCCATCCCGGCGACCAGGCACGGCACTTTCAGCTGCGCGTTGACCCCGCACTCGCCACCTGGCCGGACGTGCGCGGCGACCAGATCGCTGAGCCCGGCGCGCTGCGCCAGGGCCATCACCGGGACCAGCCCGGCATGCGACACGAGATTCGGGTCATCGAACGATGCGTGCGTCTTGGCCAGGCTATGCAACAATCGCACTTACCAGGTGTCCTCTCGAACTAGACGACAGAAGCGTCAGATACTCCTATCGTCCCAGTTCAGAGGGCACCTTTCACGTTGACACGCCCCAGGACATCCCTATTTGCCGGTGAATCGAGGCTTAGGAAGCTCGCCGAGTCCGGGGCGAACGAGCGCCACGTCGTCGTAATCGCGACACACGGCCAGCCCGGGCTCCACACGGCCGTGGACCTCGCCTGACGCCCGGCCAGGCTCCGGACCTCGACAAGTGCGTCGACTGGCTATAGATGATCGCCTCCCAGGACCTGCCAGTTCGGGGCTGCTACTGGACATACCAGCATGGCTGGGGCTACAGCCGTACTGCCGACTAATGCGGCAGGCGGACCGTGGAGCTTGCACGTGTGACAGGAAGACGGCAGGTTCGCGGCGTACCTACTAAGTAATTCATAAGTTTCTGGACTTTTCTTGACCTATATGGCATAATATCCGTATGTCACGAAAGGGCCGGAGGGCGACCGAGGAAGAGCGGATGCGCGCAGTCCAGCTAATGGAGAGCGGTA
>Ga0213881_10000327_pt1 | contig 33778 bp, 20 predicted proteins | sample BarmaccoBMER_R08_FD_160104 | JGI IMG/M metagenome (GOLD analysis project Ga0213881, IMG submission 160104) | Barbacenia macrantha exposed rock microbial communities from rupestrian grasslands, the National Park of Serra do Cipo, Brazil - ER_R08 ...
GTGGTTAGTTTGGTGTACCCCGGTGCACAGAAATCACCACGAGGCCCGGATCAACCATGCGAGGACACTGCCGCGGCCCGGGAATACGGGACGAACCGGCTGTCCGGTAGCATGACTGCCCGGCGTCATCATGTGCGGCTGCAGCACTTGACACCCACGGCTACGAGTTACGCGACAGCCTCAATATGGCGGGTAAAATTCCAAGTAGCCTGGAGTTTCCGCGCTATGCATAGGTGGAGAACGCCGGCAAAGATCTGGGCTGGCGTGAGATTTCGTCAGAACTTCACGAGATCTGACAGGTTCTTGCCCCGTAGAATGTTAGCAATGGATGGCCATGTCCCGATTTGCTGTAAAACGTACGGTGTGCCGAGATCAGCGTCAAGCATTTCAGCGGTAAGCGTTTTATTGTCCTAGAGTTAGCCAAGCCAAGTCTGCTGGCGGCGCAACATCGATCTGATGGCCAGACCGCGCAGTCCACGTGGAAGAAATCAGTGGCGAGCATCGCGGCTGCCTGAGTACGCAGGAACTGCCGCCAGGTCGTGTCAGTGTGCGGTTGCGGTACTGGAGGGATCTTCAGCGCTTTGAGGACCCGGCGGATCGTGGGCGCGCTGACCCGGTAGCCGAGTTTCAGCAGCTCTCCCTGGATCCGCTTGTACTCCAGCTGCTGTTCTCGGTGGCGAGCCGCTCGATCAGGGCGGTGATCTCGGCGCTGACTGGGGGCCGTCCCGTCCGGTGCGGGCAAGTCCATCTACGGGCGACGAGCCGACGGTGCCAGCGCAGGACGGTGCCTGGGGTGACCAGCCGGTGTGCTCGCAGTCTCGCGGGCAGGAGCCGGGTCAGCCCGGCGAGGATCGCCCGGTCGGCCCAGTCGAGCCGGGGCCGCGGATTGGTGCGGCGCAGCACGGCGACCTCATGCCGCAGGACGAGCAGTTCAGCGTTCTTGGCAGACGCAGATGATCATGAACACGTGCGCTGCGCAGAGAGGACGGTGACCTGCTCACTGTGCGGGGCGGAAGAGGAGCCACAGGTTGTAGACGCCTGGATCCGGATTGTTGAGGAGGCAACTAAAGGAAAGGTTCTGATTGGGTAGCGCCTTGTGCAAGGCGTTGCCGTACGTTACGCAGGCGCTTAGGCCTGCGGGAGTGTCCGGGTAAGTGTTACCGGTGGGACCCCATGTGGTACCGGGGGGCGACGCAGGGATAGCGGCCTGAGCTGCTGCGGGAAGCGCGAGCGATGACACCAGCGCAATGGATAGAACTGCTCCGGCCATAGTGAACCGAGCCACGTGTGCCTCACTTCGTGAAATAGTCTGGCAGGGCAGTTACTGGTACACAGCCGCGTCCACTTGCCATGATTGCAGGCGCCCTGTTTGCCGTCAATGTGCGATGCCAATGCGTAAAACACTCCCCAGGGTGAGCCGGCTAGCTCCCTGACCGCCCAGCACCCATAAGGTGCGCGGCTTCACGCCTGCCGGAAACTCAAAACCCCAGCTCACGGTTACTTAAGAAGCATCAGCGATGCAGCCAGCCCCTATTGCTGAATAGCGGAGGTTAGATCAGGCCTTCCCGTATCGCGTATGCAACGGCGTGCGTGCGGTTCCGAAGCTGAAACCGGCAAGTGATGTCGTGCAGCACGTTGGTCACGGTCCGCGCCGAGTAGGCGAGGCGATGCGCGATTTCCTCGGTGTCCAGGCCTTCCGCGGCCAGGCGGAGCACATCGATCTCACGTGCCGACAGGCCGTTGAGCGTCAGACCGCGCGGCGACAGCACCTGCCGGTTCAGCCGTCCGATCTGCCGTAGCAGCCGGGAGAGCACGTCGTCCGGCAGGGCCGGCTGCCCGGCGGCCGCCTTGACCACCACCTGGCTGAGCCAGGTCGCGGTCGCCTCCCAGCGCCACACCAGCGCGGACACGCCGGCGTCGACCACGGCCAGGACGTCGTCGTCGGTCAGCTCGCTGATCACCAGGACGGTGCGTGCGCGGCCCTGAGCCCTCATGGACCGCAGCATGGCCAGCACGGATTCGTCCAGCGTGTCCGCCGCGATCAGCGCGACTCTGGCCTGAGCGCCCCGGTCCGCGTCCACGATCTTGAGTTCGGGGCGGCAGACAAGGGCGGACGTCAGGCCGGCCAGCGAGATGGGGTCCCGGGCCCACACGTGCACCGGAATACGGGCCCGGTCAAGCCCGTCCGGCAGGCTGGCGCCCTCGTCCAGGCCGCCATTCCCGGGCAGGGTGGCGTCGGGCGCCTGGCTTACACGCTCGTCAAGCATGCCTAGCACCTCCAGGTCATTTCTTTCGCCAGAATGCCACCGCACATCGTGAATGCCATCAGGAAGCCGACAGAGGCTTAACGATTGGTGTGAGTCTCACGACAGACAGTTAACGACGCCGGTATTTCGGTTCGCCGGAGCATGAGTTCGCGCCGGGAGTGAATCCCGAATTTGGTGTAAATGTGCTCGAGGTGTGTCTTTACCGTGCCCGCGGAGATCTGGAGCCGGCTGGCGATCGCTTCGTTGCTCAGCCCTTGAGCTGCGAGCTCGAACACCCGGCGCTCCCGTGGCGTGAGCCGGCTGGCCGTTTCGCGCCGTCTGCGTCGGCCGCCGCTCGCGGTCAGTTCCCGGTGCGCGTGGCGGGCCAGCCAGTCGGCGCCGATCGCCTCCGCGGCGGACATCGCCTCGCCCAGCAGCGGCCGGGCCCGGGCCGACGCCCCGGCTCGCCGCAGGAACGAGCCGTATTCCAGCAATGTCTCGATCCGCTCGAGCGGCAGTGGGAGGCCGTCGTGCAATCGGAGCGCCTCGGTGAACGCGGCCTCCGCCGCCGGGTCTCCGGCCAGCTCAGCCAGCCCCGCCCGGGCGCAGAGCGCGGCGATCCGGGGCCAGCGGCAGGGCAGCCGCGCCGCGCACCGGTCGAGCCAGTCAACCACTCGCTTCGCGTCGGCGGTCCGTCCAGCCCGCAGATACGCCACGACCGCGGGGCGGCCCCACATCGACAAGCATGGCTCCCCGATCCCTGCCTGGATCGACAGTTCCTCCGCTTCCCGCAAGCACGTGCTCGCGGTATGCCATTCGCCGGCCCGCAGCGCGCGCTGCCCCATGATGCGGCGCAACCGCAGGGCAGGTTCCCAGCTCGCCTCGACCGCCGGGGCGGCCTCGGCGTGCGCCAGCCACTGGTCGGCCTCGTCAAGCCGGCCGAGGTGCATCAGGATCTCGGCGTGGATCACGCTGGCGGTCACGGCCAGGGCGGGCATGGCGTCCCGGAGTTCCAGCACCGCGGCGGTGAGACTCAGCGCCTCCGGCAGCCGGCCCAGCCGTAGCAGCAGCTCCGCATACGCCACGCTCAGCCCGAGTGAGCCAGCCGTGCGACCGGCGCCGGCCTGTTCGGCGGCCTCGAGCGCGGCGGCACAGGCCTGCTCGGCGTGGGCGAAGCGCTCGGTCAGCGTGGCGCAGACCGCGAAGGACGCGAGCGCACCCCACGTGGTGGTGAAATCGGACAGGTGAGCCCGCGGCGCGGCCAGCACGGCCCGGCTCGCGGCGGCGATCCCGTCCATCCCGGACGGGTCGCCGGCCTGGAGTGCGACGAACCCCCACAGCGTCGGCGCCCGTGTCCCATTCGGTCCGGCCAGCTCGCGGGCCTGGGCCAGGATCGGCAGGGCGGCGGCGGGACCGCTCAGCCACCACCGGTAGTACCCGTGCTGGGTCTGGGCATCTACGGCGAGAGGGACGTCGGTGTCCTTGGCCGCCGCAGCCGTTTCGTCCAGGCTCATGCAGGCCTCGTCGAGCCGCCCGGCCTGTGCGAGTCCGGTGGCGCGGATCATCAGCGCCCTGGCCAGCTCGCGGGGTGACTCAGCCGGCATGGCCACGAGCCGTTCGCAGTAGGCGATCGCCTCCCGGAACTGACCGCCCGTGAGCAATGCCTCGCACAGGCCGGTGAGTGCGGCGCGGCTGGTCCGCTGGCCGGCCTGCGTCACCGCTGCGCGCAGGTGCTCGGTCGCCGCCTCCACCGCACCCTGGCGCAGCGCGTCGAGCCCGGCCCGCTCGAGCGCCGCGAGCGCCGCCGGATCGCCGGTTACATGACCATGCATCGCATGCCAGGCCGCCTCGCGGTCCAGCCCCTGGTTCAGCAGCAGATGGCAGGCCCGGTGATGCAGCTGGTCGCGCAGCGCGGCACCGAGATCCTCGTAGAGCAGCTGGCTGAACAAGGGATGGACGAACTCCATCAGGTGACCGGGGATCTCACGGACGAGCCCGCTGCGGGCGAGCGCATCGAGTGTCCGCTCGACAGTTTTCTCCGGCACCCGGGCCAGCTTCGCGGCCAGGCTGGGCTGGAACGTCGTACCGAGGACGCTGGCGGCCCGCGCGCACCGGAGGGCGTCGGCGCGCAGGCCGGCAAACCTGCTGAGCAGTAGTGGCCGCGGATTCTGCGGTTCCCGGGACAGTTGCGGTGAGGTCAGGTCATCTCCCGCGCGGATCAGCCCGGAGACATGCTCGAGCAGCAGGGGGTTGCCCGCGCACAACGCCACGGCCCGGCCGATCGTCGCTGCGTCGGCCTGGCCAGGTACCCGTTCCGTGACCACCCGCCCCGCCGCCGGGTCCGTCAGCGGAGCAAGTTCGACGAGGCCCGCGCGGCCAGCCGCCCACAGCCGTCGGGCGACGTCGTAGGCCGACGGCGGCCACGACCGCAACGTCCCGATGACGGCCACCGCCAGCCCGTCCAGGCGTCGGCACAAGAAGGACAGCATGGCGAGCGAGTCGCTGTCCGCCCACTGAAGGTCGTCGAGGGTGAGCAGCACCGGCTCGCTGACCTCGCGCAGCCACCGCAGCACCCGGTGGAACCGCATTGACCGGACGTCGCGCACGCCGCGTCCGCCCGTGTCGGCCTCGGCCAGCGAGACCGGGCACCCTAGTGCGTCGATGGCCTGACCGAGGAAGCTGAACGCCAGCGACGTCTCCGCGGGATCGCCGGCGGCCTGGCCGACGCGGAAGTCCCCGGCAGCCTCCCCGATGACGTGCTTTACCAGTGCCGTCTTGCCCAGTCCCGCGTTCCCGGCGTAGAACAGGACTCCGCCACGGCTGTCCGCCGCCCGGCTGAGCAGATCCGCGGCCATCCCGAGTTCAGCGTCCCGCTCGTACAACCGGCCGAGTGCCAGACCAGCCATGTGATCCCGCCCTTTTGTGCGCCACCCCGCGGTGCGCCACCGCACAGTGCGCCACCGCACAGTGCGGCGCCGCGGCCGAAGGCCCAGGCCGATACGGCGCCGTCTGCGGATCGGACGGCGACTCGGCGGGCCCATCAGCTGATGGCCGGGAGCGTGGCACAGGGGGTCCGCACGCTGTCGAGCTTGGTGCCGGGCAGCACGCACGGCGAGCTGTGGCGCCCGGCGGCCCAAACGCCTGTATGTTGCTGTAAGTAATTGTAACCTAACACATTGCAACGAACGGTGTATCGCCTTCCGGACCATGCCGTTCGCGCGGACCTGCTCGCACGGACCCGGGCCCGTTCGCGCGGACCTGTTCGCGCGGGTCCCGTTCGCGCGGACCTGTTCGCGCGGGTCCCGTTCGCGCGGGCCTGTTCGCGCGGACCCGGGCCCGTTCGCGTGTCCCGTTCGCGCGGACCCGGTCCCGTTCGCGCGGACCCGGTCCCGTTCGCGCGGACCCGGTCCCCGTTCGCGCGGGCCTGTTCGCGTGATCCCGGTTCCGTTCGCGTGTCCCGTTCGCGCGGACCCGGTCCCGTTCGCGCGATCGCCATGCCTAGACCTGCTCGGTTTGACCTCTGGCGGCCTCGTCTGAATTAAACTCCTCGCCCGGGCGGCGCAAATCCCCGCCGTCGACACATATCGGGCACATAGCAGGCCCACGGCCCGGCCCTCCTCCGAAGAGACCGGCCCTGTTGCGGAGGAAAAGAGCTTTCTGGAAGGAAAGGCGCCGGAAACCGGCGCCCTATTCTCCGCGAGGCTCTTAATTTCCACGGAGACGGCAGGAGTGCCACCGTGATCATGCCGGCAGGCCCCAGAAACTAAGTGGTCCGGAATACTGTAACGTGCGTTTGGGGAATATCGTACATGTCGCCTTTGTCAGAGTGGGCTGGCTAGCGTGGTGGACCACGCGTATCGGCACATAGCGGACACATGACCGGCCCTCTTCCCGGGATAAACCGGCCCTCTTCCCGGGATAAACCGGCCCTCTTCCCGGGAGATCGGCCCTCTTCCCGGGAGATCGGCCCTCTTCCGGGAGAATAGAGCATCGTGGAGGAAAAGGTGCCGGAAACTGGCGCTCTTGCGGAAGAATGGAGCTCGGTGGAGGAAAAGGCGCCGGAAACCGGCGCCCAATTCTCCGTGAAGCTCTTTTCTTCCGTGTCGTCCGTCGCGGCGGCCGTCACATAACGGTCATATCCTGACAAATCGACGCCGGTGCGCGGCGCTCCGCAACTCGATTTGTTTGGAAGGTTCACAAACCGGCGCCCTATTCTCCCGTGAGGCTCTTAATTTCCACGGAGACGGCGGGAGCACCGCCTGCGATCATGCCGGCAGGCGCCAGTCTCGGCCTCACCAGCGCAGGAGCGAACGATGTGACCGGCGCGGCGCCGGGGCGCGCAGCCGGCCTCGGTCTCGATGGCGATCTTCATGACCGTCGCTGACCGGCGCCGCCGCCGGACTGCGGAACGGGATGGAACCGGATGGAACGCCGGATAGGCATGAGTGCATGCCTCTGCCTTGGCCCCGCAACAGCAGTTGCACAGGGATCAGTTGCCCCATGTATCACATGCGCGGGCGTGAACTCAATGCGGCGTCAGTTCGGCGTCAGCAACTCGGGTTAGGTTCCTCGTAGAGAGCGGGTGACAATATGGGATTGGTGAAGTGATCGCCCTGCCAATAGCCTGGTAATGCGCGTGATGCGGTAAAGCTATGGTGGCCTTCCTATTTCCTCCACGTGCCTAGGCGCGGTGAGTTCAGGGTGAGCACGATAAAGAAAATGGTACGGTATATGCTAGCGATCGAGCGGCTGCTTGAGCTCCCTTTGTCCGAGCGGCACGAGGGACTCGAAGAACTTGTCGTCTCGGAATTCAAGACAACCTTGATGATGGGGGATGACGAGGATCTTCCGTTCGATATGAGTTATTTCGAGCTGGGCTTTACCTCGTTGCGAATCACAGAGATCAAGGAGCGGCTCGAAACACAGCTCGGCCGCAGGATAAGCACTAACGTGCTGTTCAACAGCCCCACAATGGAACGCCTCATATCCTATCTGGCTGACGAGGTCCTGGCCGACATCTTTGGCCCGCTGGCTACTAACCGCTGAACCATAGATCAGCCGGAAGGAGAAAGGCAGTGTCCGTTATGCGGCCAGCCTCTCATGAACGCTTTCCTGGCCCGGGGCGCGCACCACAGTGTATTTTCCGAGCCGGACCGGCCTCCGTACACATGCCAGCAGCGTCGGTCCAAGGTTCGCCGCCGACCGCGCTGATCAGGAAATCCAGCGGCAGAGGTGTAACTCCGTGCGGTACTTCGACACAGCCGCTGCGGCCTAGGGTCCGGCGTGCACATGAAAGGGATGCGAGATCGTGAACAGCCCGAATCCGCAGACGCTTACCGCCCGGTGTGCCGAACATGCCCGGCAGTGCCCTGATCATCTGGCCATCATCTGCGAAGACCGCGAGATGACCTATGCGGAGCTGCACCGCCACAGCAACCGGACCGCGCATGCGCTGCTCGCCGAGGGACTGCGCCGGGGAGCGCGCGTCGCCTACCTCGGCCGCGAATCAGAGCACTACTTCGATATCGCGCTCGGCTGTGCCAAGAGCGGGACCGTGCTCGTGCCGATCAACTGGCGGCTGACCTCCCGTGAGGTAGATCATGTGCTGCGGGACTCGAACGCCGAACTGCTGTTCATCGAGCGCGATTTCCGGCCGGTCGCGGACCGGCTGCGGCCGGACCTCCCATCGCTGCGCACCGTGATCGAGATCGACACGCCTGGCTCGCGGGCGGACGGCTTCCTCCGCTGGCGGGCCGGCCACCCCGATGCCGATCTTGATCCCGGTACCGGGCGCGACGACGCCGTCGTACAGATGTACACCAGCGGGACGACTGGCCTGCCCAAGGGGGTTGTCCTCGCCCACCGCACGTTCTTCACCTTGATCGAAAATATGAACCGGGCGGGCGTTGACTGGTACGACTGGTATCCCGCCGACCGGTCCATGAGTTGCTTCTCCGGCCTGCACATGGCTGGCATGGGCTGGTTCATGCATGGATTCGCGGCCGGATGCACGAACGTGGTCATGCGGATGTTCGTCGCCGAGGAGGCGGTGCGGTGCGTCCGTGACCACGGGGTCACGGTCATGTTCGCGGCTCCGGCGATGCTGCGGATGCTGCTGGCCGAGCCTGACGCCGGGCAGCAGGCATTCAGGTCACTGCGCAAGGTGACGTACGGGGGCTCGGTGATCGCGCCGTCGCTGCTGCGCCAGTGTATGGAGCACCTGGACTGCGAACTCGCCCAGATGTACGCAGCGGCGGAGTCGGGAAGCGGGGCGACGTGCCTTACCCCTGCCGAGCACTGGCCGGGCAATCCGAAGCTGAGCTCGGTCGGGCGGCCATGCCCGGGCAATGAACTGAAGATCGTGAGCCGCGACGGAGAGATCCTCCCAGCGGGTCAGCCCGGCCAGATCTGCATCAAGAATCCTGCCCACTTCATCGAGTACTGGCGGCAGCCAGAGGCGACGAAGAAGGTACTCGTGGATGGCTGGCTGTATATGCCGGACGCGGGTTACCTGGATGAGGATGGCTACCTGTTCGTCCTCGACCGGATGGACGACGCGGTTATCGTCGCTGGCCAGAATATTTATCCGGCAGAAGTGGAGATGGCGCTGGCCGAGCATCCGGCGGTGGCTGACGTCGCGGTCATAGGTGCGCCCGATCCGCGATGGGGCCAGGCGGTCAAGGCGGTGGTCGTACTGCATGGAGACATGCAGGCAACCATGCGTGATCTCGTCGTGTTTCTGCGTGGCCGGATCGCGGATTTCAAGATTCCCACGCAGTATGACTTCGTGGACAGCCTGCCCCGCAACGCAACCGGCAAGGTCCTGCGCCGAACGCTGCGGGCGGAGGCGCGATGAGGGAACACTGCTGGGTTTATCAAATCCAGTCGCGCATTAATCGGCCGCATTCTAGGCCGTTGTTTTAGGGGGGTCTCGCTGAGGAATCAGCGAAGAGAGACCTAGGGGAGCTCACATGATCAAGTTTTTCGTGCTCGGCCCGCTTGAATGCCGGTCGGCTAACCGTCCGGTGAATATATCAGGAACGCTGCAGCGGGCGCTACTCGCCACCTTGCTGGCCGCTGAAGGAAATCCAGTCTCGGTGGAATCGCTGGTCACGGAATTGTGGGGTGAATCACCTCCACCGCAATGGGAAAACGCGTTGCAGGCCCACATCAGCAGGCTGCGCCGACGCATAGACGCCGTTGCCGACGACCGGCCCGCGCGGCTGATCGTACAGCACTCTGGCTACTGTCTGCAGACAGACGAATACGCGGTGGACGCGAAAGTGTTCATGCGTGAACTCGGTAATGCGCGATTCCTCGGCGCTACCGATCCAGGAGCGGCGGCGGACGCGCTACGTGACGCGCTATCGCTCTGGCGCGGCAGAGCCTTCGGCCTGGTGATCCAGGGACCGCTGTGCCGCACGGTCGCGCAACGCTACGAAACCGCCCGGCTGGTCGCGCTGGAGACGCTGTTCGACCTGGAACTGCGGAGCGGGCGGCACACGGACATCATCCCGACGCTGTCGGAGCTGGTCGAGGCGACGTCGTTGAACGAGCGTTTCTGTGAGCAGCTGATGATCGCGCTCTACCGGTCGGGACAGCAAGCGCGGGCCCTGAACGCGTACCGTCGTATGCGCGAGCGGCTCGATGATGAGCTCGGTGTCGAGCCGACTATCACGTTGCGGAATCTGTTCAACGCGATCCTCAACCACCATCCGGCGCTCCGCCTCGGCGCCGATCATGCGGTGCTGCGCGCCTGACGGCTGTGTCTTTCCCGGCCTGACGGCCGTGCCTAGCGATCGTCGGTGATCCGCATCAGGCGCCGGGAGAAGTCCGACATGACGGCAGCGGCGTGATCGTTGATGTAGAAATGATGGCCTGGATAGCCCCGGTGCCCGAGGTACTGGTGGCTGCGTTTGGTCCAGGCCATCATCGCGTCCGGCTCAACCAGCAGCGTGTCCGATTGGCCGGCATAGGAAACCAGCGGGCAGTCCACCACGGCTTCGTCGTCCTCGTACTGCACCGCGATCCGGAAATCCGCCACCACGGGCGGCAGCACCAGATCAAGCATGTCCCGATCGGTCCAGAGTTCCTCGGGAAAAGCGCCGAGGTCCTTGAACAGTCCGCTGAACTCATCCATTGAGAGTTTCTCGTGACCGGCGGGCGCGCGCCAGAAACCCTTTGGCGCCCAGCCGGACATGCCGAGCAGGGACGGTGCCGGATCGCCATCGGCCTCGAGCCGTACGGTCAGCCGGTAAGCCAGCATGGCGCCTATGCAGTGCCCGAACAGAGCGTACGGGCGTTCATCGTCCAGCGTGGCCAGCAGGGCGCCATGAAGATCGTCGAGGAGCGCTTCCCAGTCCGCGGGCAACGGCTCGCCACGTCGGCTCTGCCGTCCTGGCAGGGTCAGTGCCTGGGTGCCGATCTCGCCGGGCAGCAAGCGGTTCCAGCCACGGTAGGCGGCCGCTCCGCTGCCGGCGTGCGGCAGCAGGATCAGGCGGACCCGGGCTTGTTCCGGAGGCTGTGCGGGAGTGAACCAGCGATTCCCGTTCGTGTCCATCGCTATTCCACCTTCTCGATACGCCCGTCGAGGAACTCGGCTAGTGCGCGGGGCGTCGGGTTGTTGAAGATCTCCGGCGTCGGGAAGGAGATCGACAGCGACGCGGAGAGCTCCTTGCGGATCTTGACCGCGAGAAGTGAGTCCATCCCCAGGTCGGTGAAATCGGCGTCAGCCCCGACGTCCGCCAGGTCAGAGAATTCCAGCACCGCGGCGACCTTTTCCCGGATCAGTTCGGTGATCGCGGTCCTGCGTTCGCCACCCTCCGGTGTGGTCAGCAACGCTGCTTCGACCGGGCCTTCCTCGTTCGTTACGGCCTCATCGACAGTGATGGCCTGGCCGGCGCTCCCCGCGCCGGCCGGGCCGGCCGGTGATGCCGCCACTGGCCCGGTCGGCAGCCGGTACGACCGGCGATCAAACGTATACGTCGGAAGTTCGATCTTGCGCCCGCGGTGTCCCCGGTGGAAGTCCGGCCACGAGATCGGCTGGCCGGCCGCGTATGCCTTCGCGACCGCGTCGAGGATGACGGTCCCGTCCTGGTCGGAGGGGTGCATGCTGGGCAGCCAGAGGTGCCGCGACGGCGGGACGCATCTTTTCCCCAGTGAGGTCAGCGTCGCGAACGGGCTGATCTCGATGAAGATGTGCTTGCCCCGCCGATCCAGCGTCCGCATGGCGGCCATGAAGTTCACCGGCTCGGTGATATGGCGCCCCCAGTAATCGGCGCAGACATCGCCCAGCCTGGCGACCTGGCCGGACACCGTCGAGACCAGGGTGATCCTGGGCTCGGTGAACTGGACGCTCTCGAGGGCCTCCCGCAATTGCGCGGCCACCTCGGTCATCAAGGGGGAATGGGAGGCCTGCGAAACCGCGAGGCGCTTGAAATCCATGTCCTGCGCGGCCAGCCTGGCCATGATCGCCGCTATGGAGTCAACGCCGCCGGAGATGACGCATTGCTGCGGTGCGTTGATGCCCGCGACGGCGACATCTGGATAGCCGGCCAGCAGCGGGGCAACCAGGTCCGCGCCGGCCCCGACCGACACCATGCAGCCCGGAGTGCGTACCGAATCCATCAGCCGGGCCCGGGCTGTGATCAGCCTGGCGGCATCCGCGAGGCTGAACAGCCCGGCCACTGCGCCTGCCGCGACCTCGCCCATGCTGTGCCCGGCTACCGCGGACGGCCGGACTCCCCACGACATCCAGAGCCGGGCAAGCGCGTACTCGATGGCGAACTGGACGGGTTGCCCGTATTGAGCCTTGCCGAGCGCCTCGGCGTCCTCCGTTCCGCAGGTCCCCAGCACTATGCCCTTGACCGGACGGCCGGTGAGCGGTGTCAGGAGCGCGTCGCAGGCATCCAGTTCCTCGGCGAACACCGGGTGCCGCCGGTACAGCGCGGCGCCGATGCCAGGGCGCAGCTCACCCAGGCCCGAGAAGAGGAATCCGACCTTGCGGGACGCGGATCCAGGCAGCTCGCCGCGTTTCACGGTGGCTAGCAACTCCTCGAGCCGGGCGGTGAGATCATCGTGATCGGTCACCACGCCGGACACCCGATGACGGAAGTGGGCCCGGCCGACGTTGGCGGTGTAGCACAGATCGGCGACATCGGTGCCCGGCCGGCCGGCCACCAGCTGCCGGTAGCGCTGGATCTGCCCGGCAAGCGCAGGAACCGACTTGGCGGAGATGGTCAGCACGTGACCGCCTCCGGACGCTTGGGTTACGGGCGCCATGGACGCACCCGCGGGTGACGCCGCGGCCGGAGGCGCCTGTTCCAGGACGGCCGCGGCTATCGTGCCGGTGAACCCGAACGAGTTCACCAGACCACGGCGGATGCCGGCCCGCCATGGCTGCGACCGGGTGGGAACGCGAACCGGCCACGTGTCCCAGGCGATCCGGCTGGATGGCTTGTCCAGGTTGAGGTGCGGGAAAACGGTGCCATAGCGCAGCTGCAGCACCGTCTTGACCACGCCGCCGATACCGGCCGCGGCTTCCATGTGCCCGATGTTGGTCTTGAGCGAGCCGACCAGGAGCGGATCCCGCGGACTGTGCGACGGCCCGAACACCTCCGCGATCGAGGCCATCTCGATCGGGTCGCCGAGCGGTGTGCCGGTCCCGTGGGCCTCCACGAACTGAATGTCGCCCGGTTCGAGCATCGCGTTGGCCAGCGCGGCCCGCATAAGCGCTTCCTGCGCGATGCCGTTGGGGGCGGTGAACCCGGCGCTCTCGCCGTCCTGCCGGACGGCGGTGCCGCGGATCAGCGCGAGCACGTTGTCGCCATCCCGCTCCGCGTCACTGAGCCGTTTGAGGACGACCACGGCGCAGCCTTCGGCGCGGCCGTAGCCGTCGGCGGACTCGTCAAAGGTCTTGCAGCGTCCGTCGGGTGCCAGCGCCTGCATGTCGGTGAGCAGCATGCTGCTGTAGGGGTGATGGATGACGCTGACCCCACCGCACAACGCGAGCTCGCACTCGTCGCCGCGCAGGCCGGAGACCGCGAGATGCAGCGCGACCATTGATGAAGAGCAGGCGGTGTCCACCGATATGCATGGGCCGCGCGCGCCCAGGAAGTATGACACCCGCCCCGACACACCCGCGTTCAGCATCCCGCCGGCGAGGTAGCCTTCCATATCCTCGGCGACGAGTGTCCCGATCTCCCACGCGTAGTCGGCGCCGCTGGCGCCGAAATAGACTCCGACATTGCCGCACCTCAGCAGCGTGGGGTCGATGTTGGCGTTCTCCAGCGCCTCCCATGACGTCTCGAGGGCCAGGCGCTGCTGCGGATCTATGCAGCGTGCTTCTTTTGGCGAGATGCTGAAGAATGACGCATCGAACTGGTCGACGCCGGTCAGGAATCCCCCGCTGACTGAATTTATGCCGCCCCTGCCATTACCGTTACCGTCAGCAAAATCGTCGGCATTCCACCGGTCCGGCGGAATGGGCGTGATCGCCGACTTCCCCGAATCGAGATAATCGGCTAGCGCGCCGATGGTCGTGCTGCCTCCCGGTGTGCGGAGGCCAATTCCCACGATCGCGATGGGCTCGTGCTTCTGGGTCATCAGCTGTTGTATCCGCGACTCGTACTCGCGGATGGTCTCGCGCGCCGCGTTAAGCTCAGCCTCGATCGTCATGAGGTTCAATATGCCAAGCGTTCTTGACATATGGCTGGCCTGTCCCTGACGTACGGCACCGCGTATGGCGCCAGTCAGCTTGCAGTCAGTGAATGATCAGAAACCTCTGGGAGGATTTTGGGGAGACGGGACAATCACCCTGGAGGCATTCATGGCTGATCCCTTTGAAAATGAGGATGCCAGCTATCTCGTTCTGGTAAACCACGTGGGCCAGCATTCGCTGTGGCCGGAGGCCATCGAGGTGCCATCCGGCTGGCAGGTGGTATTTGGTGGCGGTCGGCGGCAGGAGTGCCTGGATTACGTAACGGCGAACTGGACCAGCATCATGCCGAGAAGCCGTCCGTCCGGGTGAACGCGCCATGCCTGACGCCATTGGCCCAACAGAGGCGACGCTGTGCCGGATCCTCGCCGAAGTGCTGGACGTGGAGCTTGTCCGTCCCGAGGACGGCTTCTTCGAGGTGGGCGGAGACAGCGTACTCGCGGTCCAGGTGGTGGCCCGCGCGCGCGAGGCCGGTCTCGCCTTCAGCGTGCGCGATCTGTTCGACCATCAGACCGCTGAGACACTCGCGGCGGTGATCGCCGGCCTTCCCGATGCCACTGCCGATTCCGCGGATGCCCCGACGCCCGCGGACTCGCCGCTGCTGACATTCGACGACGACGAGTTCGGCGAGTTCGGCGAATTCGGTGAGTTCGAGGACGCCGAGGCCGGCCAGCAGGCCGGCGGTACCGATGATGAATGGGAGACGGTGACGTGAACCGCGCCAGCATTGAGTGCATCCTGCCGGTAACCCCCTTGCAGGAGGGGCAGCTGTTCCACGCTCGGTTCGACGAGGCTGGCCCGACTCTCTACACCATGTACTTGTCGGCCTTGTTGTCCGGGCCCCTGGATGTCGCGGCGCTTCGGTCGGCTTGCGTGCAATTGCAGGCCAGGCACCAGTGCCTGCGGGCCTGTTTCCGGGAGGACCGCGCGAACCAGACCGTCCAGGTTGTCCTGCGTGATGTCCCGCTGGCCTGGCGGCAGGTCGACCTGTCCGGGTTTCCCGAACATGAGCGCGCTGAGCGGCTGGACCGGCTGACCGAGGCTGCCCGGTCGGAGCGATTCGACCCCGCGAAGCCGCCGCTGAGCCGGTACCTGCTGGTGCGCCTCGCGCCGGACCAGCATCGCTTCATCATCTGCACCTACCACGCCGTGCTGGACGGATGGTCTTCCTGGATTCTGCTGGGTGAGCTGGCGCAACTCTATGAACGGCATGGTGACGCCACCGCCCTGCCCGCACCGCCGCCCTACGAGGACTACTACCGCTGGCTGGCGAAACAGGACCGCGCGGAGGCCGAGAACGCCTGGCGGGGCGCGCTCGCCGGTCTGCCGGGGCCGACCCTGCTGGCGCCGGCTGGTCCTGACCGATGGCTTGCTCAAGCCGAGCGGTTCCGGGTGGAGGTACCCGCGGAGCTGGTCACGAAGCTGCGCGGTCTCACCCGAAGCCGCGGCCTGACGCTGAACACCGTCTTCCAGGGAGCATTGGGGCTGGCCCTGGGTGCTGCCACCGGCCAGAGCGACGTGGTGTTCGGGACCGCGGTCACGGGCCGTTCCCCGGAGGTGCCGGGCATCGAGAACATGGTGGGGATGTTCCTCAACTCGGTGCCTGTCCGGGTCCGCCAGGACCTGTCCAGGCCCGAGCCGGTATCAGCCATGCTGGCGCGGCTCCAGGCTGAGCAGTCCCGGATGATCGCGCACCACCATCTCGGCCTGGTCGATGTCCGGCGTGCGGCGGGGCAGGCGGAACTGTTCGACGCCCACCTGGCGTTCCAGAACTTCCCCGGGGCCGGCACGACGGGCGGTTTCCGTATGTCCGACGTGAAGACCAGCGTCAGCACCAACTTCACGCTGGACATCACTGTCGAGTTGTCGGGCGATGCGATCAGCGTGGATGTCGCTTACCTGCCCGAGATATTCGGCCGGGGGAGCGCTGAGGCGCTGGCGGATGGGCTGGTGCGGGTGCTGGGTGCGGTGGTGGCGGCGCCGGATGTGCCGGTCAGCCGGGTGGCGGTGCTGACGGCGGACGAGCGGCGGGCGCTGCTGGAACTCGGCCAAGGAAAGGCACCGATGGCCGGGGCGGGGCTGGCGCCGGATCTGTTCGCGGCGCGGGCGGCGGCAGAGCCGGGCCTGACGGCGCTGGTGTGCGGCGGTACCCGGGTCTCGTTCGGGGAGCTGGCCGGGCGGGTGAATCGGGTGGCGCGGTGGCTGATCGGGGCCGGGGCGGGGCCGGGTGATCCGGTGGTAGTGGCGTTGCCGCGGTCGGCGGACTCGATAGTGGCGTTGCTGGGGGTGCTGGCGGCCGGGGCGATGTATGTGCCGGTTGATCTGTCGTATCCGGCTGACCGGATCCGGTTCATGCTGGCCGACGCCGCGCCCGTGGTCGTGATCACCACAGCCGGGCTGGGGGACCAGTATCCGGACCCCGGTGTCCGGCTGCTGGTGCTGGGTTCCTCGCAGGCCGAGGCCGAGCTCACCAGGCTGCCGGACGGCCCGGTCAGCGCAACGGAGCGCCGCGAGCCGCTGGCGCCGCCGGACCCGGCGTACATGATCTACACCTCCGGGTCGACCGGCCGTCCCAAGGGCGTGGTCGTCACCCACCGGAACCTGGCGAACCTGGTCGCGTACTGGCACGCCGAGGTGGTCGAGCCCGCGGCGCGGCGGGCCGGGCGGCGGCTGCGGGCGGGCCTGGTGGCGGGGCTGTCGTTCGACGGCTCATGGGACATGGTGCTGTGGCTGCTGGCCGGCCACGAGCTGCACGTGCTGGATGACGATGTGCGCCGCGACGCGCGCGCCTTGGTCGGGTATTTCCGCGAGCACGGGGTGGACGTGATCGAGGTGACCCCGTCTTATGCCGAGCAGCTCATAGCTGAGGGCCTGCTCGCGCAGGGCGCACAGGGCGGACAGGGCGGACAGGGCGCACAGGGCGGGCCGTCGGTACTGTTCCTGGGCGGTGAGGCGGTGGGGCCCGCGCTGTGGGAGCGGATCGCCCGGGCCGAGGGCGTGACGGCCTGGAACTTCTATGGCCCGACCGAATGCACGGTGGACTCGGTGGTCGCCCGGGTGGCCGGTGACCGGCCGGTGATCGGCCGTCCGGTGACCGGTACCCGGGTGTACGTGCTGGATGAGTGGCTGCGCCCGGTCCCGGCGGGGGTACCGGGCCTGCTGTACGTGGCCGGGCCGCAGGTGTCCATGGGGTACTGGGGTCGCCCCGGGCTGACCGCGGAGCGGTTCGTGGCCGACCCGTTCCAGGGCGGCGGCGAGCGGATGTACCGCACCGGTGACCTGGTCCGGTGGGGTCGCGACGGCATGCTGGAGTTCCTGGGCCGGGCCGATGACCAGGTCAAGATCCGCGGGTTCCGGATCGAGCCCGCCGAGGTGGCCGCCGTCCTGGCCGGGCACCCCCGCGTCAGCCAGGCCGCGGTGATCGCACGGGAAGACACCCTGGTGGCATACCTGGTGCCCGCCGACGGCGCCCTGGCCGGCCTGGACCAGAAAGAGCTGCGCCGCCACGCCATGACCAGGCTCCCCGGCTACATGATCCCCTCTGCGTTCGTCACCATCGACGCCCTGCCGCTGACCCCCAACGGCAAGCTCGACCGCCCTGCCCTTCCCGCCCCCGATGTCTCGCGAGTCCCGGCTGGCCGGCCTCCGCGTGATCACCAGGAAGAAGTGCTGTGCGGACTGTATGCGGAGCTGCTCGGCCGGGAGCCGATCGGGATCGACGACGACTTCTTCGCGCTCGGCGGCCACTCGTTGCTGGTCACCAGGCTGGTGAACCGAGTACGGAGCGACCTGGGCGCCGAGCTGACCGTCCGGACGGTATTCCAGGCCCCGACCGTCGCTGAGCTCAGCGCGCAACTCGCCACCGCCCGCCCCGCCCGCCCCGCGCTGCGCCCGATGACCGATCCAGCGATGACCGATCCGGCGATGACCGATCCGGCGATGACCTGAGGAGACAAGATGATCCCGCTGTCATACGCGCAGCGACGGCTGTGGTTCCTGAACAGGCTGGAAGGCCCCAGCGCGACCTATAACGTCCCGGGAGCGCTGCGGCTGCGGGGACCGCTGGACCGCCAGGCGATGGCAGCCGCCATCAACGACGTCATAGGCCGGCATGAGGCGCTACGGACGGTGTTCCCTGACGTCGAGGGAGAGCCCTACCAGCAGATTCTGGGTATCCAGGACGCCCGCCTAAACCTGGAGGTCAGCGAGCCCGCTGACCTGATGGCGGCGATGGGCCATGCGGCGACCTATGTCTTCGATCTGGCCGGCCCCCGGCCGCTTATCCGCGTGACCCTGTTCGTCATCGGCCCGGACGAGCACGTGCTGATGATCGTGATGCATCACATTTGCGGGGACGGCTGGTCGACGGCCCCGCTGCTGCGTGATATCGGGCGCGCCTACCAGGCGCGGTCCCAGGGGCGGGCGCCGGACTGGGAGCCGCTCCCAGTCCGGTACGTGGACTACACGTTGTGGCAGGCCGAGCTGCTCGGCGACGCCGATGATCCGGGCAGCGTGCTGGCGGGCCAGCTGGCGTTCTGGGCCAAGGAGCTGGCGGGCGCGCCGCAGTGCCTCCCGCTGCCGGCCGACCGGCCCCGGCCCCCTTACGCCACCTACCGCGGCGACGCGGTGCCGCTGACGATAGATGCCGAGCTGCACGCCAGGCTCGCCGACCTGGCGCGGAAGACCGGGGCGACGCTGTTCATGGTGCTGCACGCCGGACTCGCCGTGCTGCTGAGCAGGTGGGGCGGCGGGCTGGACATCCCGGTCGGGTCGCCGCTGGCCGGGCGCATCGACAAGGCCCTGGATGACCTGGTCGGGTTCTTCGTGAACACGGTGGTCCTGCGCACGGATCTTTCCGGGGACCCGAGCTTCTCCGAGCTGCTGGGCCGCGTGCGGGAGACGGCGCTGACGGTGCAAGAGAACCAGGACGCCCCGTTCGAGCTGGTCGTCGAGCATCTGAACCCGGAGCGGTCACCGGCACGCAATCCGCTCTTCCAGGTCATGTTGAACTACCTGAGCGCGTCGATGCCAGCGGACCTGCTGCCCGGGCTGTCCGCGGAGATAGAGCCGGTCCGCACCCCGACCGCGAAGGTCGACCTCTCCTTCACGCTGAGCGAGTGCTTCGGTCCCGATGGCCGGCCGGGCGGGCTGGATGGCGACGTCGCGTACGCGCTGGACCTGTTCGACCGGGAGAGCGCGGAGGCGCTGGCGGATGGGCTGGTGCGGGTGCTGGCGGCGGTGGTGGCGGCGCCGGATGTGCCGGTGAGCCGGGTGGCCGTGCTGGCGGCGGAAGAGCAGCGGGCGCTGCTGGAACTCGGCCGCGGATTGCCGGCGGTGACCGGCCCGGCACTGGTGCCAGACCTGTTCGCGGCGCGGGCGGCGGCGGAGCCGGAGCTGACCGCGCTGGTGTGCGGGGACGTGGTGTTGTCGTTCGGGGAGCTGGCCGGGCGGGTGAACCAGCTGGCGCGGTGGCTGATCGCGGCCGGGGCGGGGCCGGGTGATCCGGTGGCGGTGGCGCTGCCGCGGTCGGCGGACTCGATAGTGGCGTTGCTGGGGGTGCTGACGGCCGGGGCGATGTACGTGCCGGTGGATGCGTCCTATCCGCCGGACCGGGTGCGGTTCATGCTGGCCGACGCGGCACCCGTGGTGGTTATCACCACGGCCGAGTTGGCCAACCTGGGCGAGCTGGGGCTGGCGGACGGCCCGGTCGGCGCAACGGAGCGCCGCAAGCCGCTGGCGCCGCCGGACCCGGCGTACATGATCTACACCTCCGGGTCGACCGGCCGCCCCAAGGGCGTGGTCGTCAGCCATGAGAGCCTGACGAACCTGTTCGCGTTCCTGCGGGGCAGGCTGATCGAGCCCGCGGCGCAGCGGGCCGGGCGCCGGCTGCGGGCGGGCCTGGTGACCGCGATGTCGTTCGACGTGTCCTGGAACATGGTGCTGTGCCTGCTGGCCGGCCATGAGCTGCACGTGCTGGAGGATAACGTCCGCCGCGACGCGCACGCCTTGGTCGGGTACCTCCGCGAGCACGAGGTGGACCTGACGGAGGTGACCCCGTCTTACGCCGAGCAGCTCGTGGCTGAGGGCCTGCTCAGGCGGGGCGGCCCGTCGGTGCTGATCGTGAGCGGTGAGGCGGTCGGCGCCGGGCTGTGGGGCCAGATCGGCCGGGCCGATGGCGTAACGGGCTGGAACGGCTACGGGCCGACCGAGTGCACGGTGTACACGACGACCGCGTCGGTGGCGGGTGACCGGCCGGTGATCGGCAATCCGGTCCGGGGCGCCCGGCTGTACGTGCTGGATGAGTGGCTGCGCCCGGTCCCGGTGGGGGTGCCGGGTCTGCTGTATGCGGCCGGGACGCTGGTGGCCGTCGGATACCGAGGGCGACCGGGGCTGACCGCGGAGCGGTTCGTGGCCGACCCGTTCCAGGCCGGCGGCGGGCGGATGTACCGCACCGGCGACCTGGTCCGGTGGACCCGTGATGGGGTGCTGGAGTTCCTGGGCCGGGCCGATGACCAGGTCAAGATCCGCGGGTTCCGGATCGAGCCCGCCGAGGTGGCCGCCGTCCTGGCCGAGAGCCCGCAGGTGGCCCAGGCCGCGGTGATCGCCAGGAAGGACCGGCTGATCGCCTACCTGGTACCCGCCAACCGCTCCAACGATTCCGGCCCGGACCAGAAAGACACGGACCAGAAAGAGCTGCGCCGCCACGCCATGACCAGGCTTCCCGACTACATGATCCCCTCGGCGTTCGTCACCCTCGACGCCCTGCCGCTGACCCCCAACGGCAAACTCGACCGCACCGCCCTCCCCAAGCCTCAGTATCCGGCCCGCACCGCCCGCACCGCCCGCACCGCCCGCGAAGAGGCGCTGTGCTGCCTGTTCGCCGAGGTTCTCGGCCTGGACTCGGTAGGTGCCGAGGACAACTTCTTCGCGCTTGGGGGGCACTCGCTGCTGGCCACCCGGCTGGTAAGCCGGATCCGGGCGGCACTGGGAACGGATCTGCCGGTCCGGCTGTTCCTCCAGGCGCCCACCGCCGCCGGTGTCATCGAGTCGCTGGCGGCAGATCCCGCAGCGCAGGCCCGGATCGACCCGGTGCTGCCAATCCGAACGTCCGGCGATCAACCACCCCTGTTCTGCGTGCATCCGGTCTCCGGAGTGGCGTGGTGTTACTCCGGCTTGCAGCGGCACCTGCCCACTGACCTGCCCATCTACGGCCTCCAGCTGGAGCTGGCCAATGAGCCGGCCGGTTCGGCCGAACCGGCCGACTCGGCCGAACCGGCCGGGCCGCGGGACCTGGCCGAACTCACCGCCCGCTACGTCGGCCTGATACGCGAAGTTCAGCCAGCGGGCCCTTACCGCCTGCTCGGCTGGTCGCTGGGCGGGAACATCGCGCACGCCGTCGCCAGCAGGCTCCAGCGCGAGGGCGAGCGAGTGGAGTTTCTGGCCCTGCTGGATTCCTATCCCACCAATCACCAGCTCCTGGACATGGATCCCGCCGCCATGCTCGGCGCAGTCGAGCTGGCGATTCTGGCCACCATGGCACAAGACCTCGGCCTGGAGATCGGAAGCGGAGACAATCAGCGGTCACGGCAGCGGATGAGACAGGCGGTGGCCAGAGGCTTCGGCCTTCCGGAGCAGATCCTGGCCGGCCTTCCGCGCGCGGCCGGGAACCTGATCCGGATAGCTCAGGGCACCGAGCACGACGTCTTCCACGGAGATGCGGTTTTCCTCCAGGCAGGCAACACACCCGGCAAACCTGACACATGGGAACTGTGGCAGCCATACGTCACCGGGACCATTGACCACCGCACCATAGCCTGCGGCCACATCGAGATGATGAAGCCTGGCCCCGCGGCGAAGATCGGGGCGGAGATCGGAGCACTGCTCGCGGCCAGGATGACGGCCTGATGGCTACGGACACCGCCGCCATCCCTACGAGTAGCAGCGCGCTACGGGGACGGGACTTCCGGTTGCTGTGGACCGCGGAGTCCGTCAACAAGACCGGCACTGCCGTGACGACCTTCGCGTTGCCTCTGGTGGCGCTGCGGACCCTGGGCGCGGACACGCTGATGATGGGCGTGCTGAACGCCATGCTCTGGCTGCCGTGGCTGTTCATCGGGCTGCACGCGGGGGCGTGGGCTGATCGCCGCAGCCGGCGGCCGCTGATGATCGGCTGTCAGATCGCCTCGGCGATCCTGATCGTGAGCGTCCCGGTCCTGGCCGAGCTCAAGCTCCTGACCATGTGGTATCTCCTCGTGATCGCGTTCGCGGCCGGGTGCTCGGAGGTCCTGTTCACCGCGGCGTACAACGCGTTCGTGCCATTTCTGGTCGGCAAGAGCGAGCTCGTGGCCGCGAACACGCGCCTGTCAGGCAGTGAACAGGCAGCCAGCATCGGCGGTCCCGGTATCGGCGGACTGATCGCCCAGCTCTCCTCGGCGGTTTTCGGGTTGTTCGTCGACGCGGCCAGCTTCCTGGCTAGCGTCGCCTGCCTGCGGTCCATCCGGGCGCGGGAACCGTCCGGCCGCCCAGAAGAACGCCCAGACCGCCCAGAAGAACGCCCGGACCAGCCGCGGACCAGTCTCCGGGCCGATATCCGGGAGTCGATCGCCTTCGTGTTCCAGGATCCCTATCTGCGGGTACTGACCGGAAGCACCGCCGCCGCGAACCTGCTCCTGGGCGGTATCGCCGCGCTGGTTGTCGTGTTCCTGGTCCGCTACGACCGGCTCAGTCCGTGGGTGGTCAGCGTCGACACGATCGTGATCAGCGTTGGCGGCCTGCTAGGCGCCATCGCCGCGGCCCGGATCGGTAAGGTCCTGGGATCCGCCCGGGCCCTGCTGACGGCTCCGGTGACCGACTGCTTCATGCTGCTGTTCCCGCTCGCCAGCCGCGACCCGCTGCTCCTGGTACTGGCGCTCGCTGGCGTCGGAGTGTGGGCCACCGGCGTGGTCGTGCGAGGCGTGATCACGGTCAGTTTCCGGCAAGCCTATTGTCCGCCGGGTATGCGCGGCCGGGTCGCCATGAGCATCCGGTTCATTTCTTTCGGCGTCTGGCCCCTCGGCAGCCTCCTTGGCGGTGTGCTGGGCACGGTCTTCGACGTCCGGACGGCGCTGTTCATCCTCGCGGGCGCCAACGTCATCTCAGACATCTGGCTGTTCATCGGCCCGATGAAGCGCAGCAGAGACCTGCCCGCGGCGGCGGCCGCGGCATCAGACTGAAAAGGAGCGGAACGCACGTGCACAGAAACAGCAATAGAAACAAAAACAAAAACAAAAACAGAATCCGGATGCTGGCGATACTGGCCGTGGCTGGCTGTACCGCGGCAGCGCTGGCGGCGGGGTCATCGGCGCCCTACGCCAGGGCCACCACCACCACCACGACCACGACCACGGGCACGGGCACGGGCGCCCTGGTCAGCGTGGCCGGTCCCACCGGGGATTTCCAGCGGAACCTGCAGGCCAATGCGTCGCTGGCGGTCGACCCCGTCCACCCGCACGTACTGGCGGCGACCGCCTACGACCTCATGGAAACGCAGACGTGCTCGAAGCAGGCGTCTATCACCGCGGCAGCGTGTGAACTCCCGGCTACCCCCGCGGGAGGCTCGAGTTTCAACTTCGGGGTGGGTTTGACCGGGATTTATTTCTCGTTCGACAGCGGTCACCGCTGGATTCAGCCGACCTATCACGGGCTGACCGCGGCCGGGTGTGATCCCACGGTGGAACCGTGCAAGGCCAAGCCGGGGCCGATCCACACGGTCCCGAATTACTACGAGCACGGCCTGGGGTCCTTCGGCGACTCTAGTGTTGCCTTCGGCCCGGTACTGCGGGACGGTAAATTCTCCTGGGCAAACGGCTCGCGGTTGTATGTGTCCAGCGAAGTCACCAATCTGGCCCATACCGCGATCCGGCCAGGCAGCATCGATACCAACGACACCCTGGCGGTCTCGCGCATCGACAACCCGACGCCAGCCCGGGTGGCCGACCAGTCGAACTGGTCGGACCCGGTCATCGTGCCGAAGACCGCGCCCGCCGTCTCATCTCCCAGCGAGGATCAGGTCTGGGCCGACAACGCCAGCAGCAGCCGGTACTTCGGCAATGTCTACATTTGCTACAACGACCTCTACTTCGAGAACAACTCCACCCCGATATATCCCACGATCGCCGTATCCAGTGACGGGGGCCAGACATGGACGACTCACCAGATCGCCGCGCCGATCGACTCGGCCGGCGAGGGCTATCGTCTTGGGTGCGCGATCCGCACGGACAGCCATGGCCAGGTGTACGCGGTCTTCGCCCACTTCTCCGGGGCGTTCCCCTCGGACACGACGCCGGGTTCGGAAGACCTGTTCACGTCGCTGAACGGCGGCGCCACGTGGACCAAGCCGGCCGACATCATGAACATGAACAGCGGCTGCTACTACTTTGACCCGGCTTCGCAACGCTGCGAAGAGGAAGGACCGGGCGGAACCCCGAACGAACCCGGGCCCAGCATCGACATCGCCAACGGCGCCCCCTCCGGCGCCGGAGCCACGGACGAGATCGCGCTCGCCTGGACCGACGGCCGGTTCGGCCAGAACCATGAGGCGACCCTGCTGTCGTATTCCACCGACCACGCCAGGACCTGGTCGGCGCCGGTGCGGGTGTCACGGCCAGGCGACCGGACGGTGTACTCCGCCGTCGCCATCGCACCCGACGCTTCCCGCATCTACGTGACCTACAACGGCCTCACCACGCCGTTTACCGAGACGACGTCGGCTCCGCACCTGGTGCACGGGGTCCTGCGGTCGGCGGTGATCGGCGCGGGCGGCGCGCCGGCCGGCTGGACCACCGACTACATAGGCCGCACCGGCGACGCACGCGGTACCGGCTTCGCCGAATATAACTACGAAGAGTTCCTCGGCTTCTTCGTCTCCGCCGTCGCCACTCGGGGCTACGGGGCTGGCGGCTGGACCGACGTGTCCCGGACGGCCGACTGCCCGGCCATGGACGCGTGGCGGGAGACCTCCCTCAAGGCCGACAACATAGTTACCCCTGCGCCGTGGCCGGTGACGGACTGCCCGGCCAACTTCGGCAACTCCGACATCTGGGGCGCGACCACCGCGCCCTGACCGGGTGTCATGACAAGCACCACCGTCCGTTCGTTGTAAAGGCTCTTTATAACGAACGGGCGGTGGTTTCCCGCCATCCGCCCCGCGCCTGCCAGCCGTGGCGGCGGGCGACGGAGGACCTGGTCAGCGCCAGCATCCAGCCGCCCTCGGTGACGTTGACGGCCAGCACCAGCGCCATGTCCAGTTCGCCGTCGGTCAGGTAGCGGCCCGCCACGTCGAGCGCGGTATGCGCCGATGTGGGCCCGGAGTCGACGAGCATGGTGAGTCCGTGCAGGTCGTAGACGTGGGCGAGCCGGGCGGCCATGATGTTCGGCATGATCCCGGGCAGGGTGTCCCGGCTGGTGGGCGGGTGTTCGTCCCGGACATCGGCCAGGAAGGCGGCGAGTGCCGTGGCATCGGCGCCGGTGAACAGCCGCTCGAGCTCCGCGGCATAGCAGCGCATCAAGTTGCCGACTGCCAGCGGAACGGGACCGGTCAGCGTCGCGATGACACCCGTGGTGTCACGTACCGGCGCCCACAGCTCGCCGTATTCGGCGACCACCATGGCCGCGAGGTGCAGCGGGAGCCGTATGTCGTCGAAGGGCGGCGGCTGGGCGGCCCAGGCCACCAGGACGACCGGATCGGGTGGCGGTGTTTTCGGCGGCGCCGCTCGCCGCGGAATGTACTCCCTGATCAGCAGATGACCGTAGGTGCCCCCGAAGCCAATGGCGGATACCCCCACCGTTCGCGGCTGGCCGTCCCGGCGTATCCACGGCCTGGACTGGACCGGCACCTCAATGCGAGTGCCGATCGGCGAGCCAGGAGGCGGGACCGAAAATCCGTGATGGGCGGGGATACGGCCATGGCTCAGCGCGAGCAGTGCGTGAATCACCGAGACCGCGCCGGCGCTCCATCCCGTGTGCCCGGTGATCGGCTTGTTGGACGCGCACAGCCGCCCCCGGCTGGGCGCCGTTGCCGCCAGTGCGGCCAGCTCAGCGGCGTCTCCGGCCACGGTGCCGGTGCCATGCGCGATAACCCAGTCCACCTGGCTCGCGTCAAGGCCCGCGGCGCGCTGTGCGCGCTCGATGCACAGCGACTGCCCGGCCGGGCTGACCCCGCAGACCGAACGGCCTCTCCCCGCGGAAGACGCGCCGAACCCGGCCAGCACGCCGAGCACGCGGTCGTTGTCCTCGAGCGCCCGGATGAGGGTCTTCAGCGCCACGACCGCGGCGGCTTCGGAGAACAGGGTGCCGTCCGTACGCCGGTCGAACACGCGCAGCCGAGCGCGCCGGGTGAGCCCGCCGAGCTTCGCCAGTGCCGTGCTGAACCGCGGCGTGATACCGGACATACCCCCGCAGTAGGCGATCTCGCAGTCGCCGTCCAGCAGGTATCTGGCGCCCAGGTCGATCGCGTACAGCGACGAAGAGCACGCGGCGTCGACGACAGTGACCGCGCAGCCGCCCGGCGCCACGCCGCTCACGGCGGCGCACACAACCTGACTGGGTAGCAGTTGCGCAGGACACAGTCCGGTGTGGCCGAAATGGTCGCGCAGCAGCGAACGCAGCCGCTCTGTGTCCGCGGCCGTTCCGTTCCGGAGGCGGGCTGAGATCTGGTGTGCGGCGTGCTCTATGACGATGGCCTCGTCCAGTCCCTGGCTGGTCAGGCCGGTGCCGCCGATCACGCAGCGGCCGCGGTCGCCGGCCCGTGCGGTGACGCCCTCACCCGCCTGGAGCAGGCAGTGGCGCAGCCATATCGCCTCGCTGTCCTGGCGGGTGAACAGGCCGTCCGCCATCTCCGCGGCCAGCCGGGGATGGGGGAGTAGCCCGCTCAGGAATCCCGACACCCTGACGTAGGTGCGGTCCTCCGCGTCAGGATCGGCCGACCAGAAGGAATCGAGCCGGTAATTCCCGCTGGGCTCGGAGAACTGCGGCTGTCCGGTGTTCAGCAGCCTCCAGAACTCACCGGGGCTGCTGGCCCCCGGGACCGCTATTCCCATTCCTACTATGGCGATCCTGGTCATCGGGCGGGGCTGTTCTTTTGGCTATCCGCTCGCTGAGCCCGCGGCGAGGAGCCGTTCGAGGTTCCTGAGCGCCTCGTCGGCGGCCAGCCCGGTCTCGATGTCATCAGGGGCCGCCGCACACGCGCCGAGCATTTCGACGACCTTGCGGCCGGCCGCCGCGGCCGTAGGCCCAGGCAAATTCGGCGCCGTGATCTCTTCGGGGCTAGACGGCATTGCATGCCCTGAAGACGTGCACCAGGGCCGGGATGCTGGCGCCGTGCTGGAAAGCGATGTATTCGGGCAAGATGACGTCCTGCTTCCATTTCTCCTTGTAGGCGTACTGGGTCTGCGCCGGGTAGATGTGCCCGCCATTGGTCCAGAGTTCCTCCATGAACCACTGGAAGGCACGGCTGTGACCGGGCAGCTCGTGTGCGGCCGAGAGTCCGGAGAAGGGCGTGTAGCCGAAGTGGAGCCACGGCACCCCCTCGGCCTGGAACGTCTCGATGGCCGCTTTGTTGATCGCTTCCATGACCCCCGGCGGGGAGTCCGGCCGGCGGCGGCTGAGGTCATGCATCCACCCGGGCCGGGAGCCGTACACCGGTGAGTACGAGATGTAGCCGGTCAGCCGGCCGCCATGTGCGCCGGCGAACAGCCGGCGCAGGTGCTGGTACCGCCCGCCGTACTGCCCCACCAGGAACTCCAGCGGCCTGGCGCCGCCCTTCGCGCCCAGCCATCCCGCGTCCAGTTCCTTCATCGCGCCGTGCCATGCGCCGAGCGGCGCCTCACCGATGGCCAGCCCGCTTCGGATGGCCCGCGCGATCTTGTTCCGCAGTTGCATGAATGCCGTTCCGCGCAGGCTGAACGTGTCCAGCCGCAGTGCGTATGACGCGCCTATCTGGTTGACCGTGAAGCCCTCGTCCAGGTACTCGGCCGTGTCGGCGCCCTGGAGCTGTATGGCCACGATCTGCCGGCCTTGCCCCTCAGCCAGGTCGAGGAAGGCACGCAGCAGGCGAGACCGTGCCGCCTTGGGTGCGAACGGGCCGCCGAACTGCACCAGGTATCGTCCGGTAGGCCGGTACACGATCACGCCCGGTACGTCCGGCAGGTGCAGATAGCTGTTGCCCTCGTTGACCGCGAGGAACGAGCTGGGGTTGTCCGCGTCGGGAAACCGCTGGATGGCGTCCAGCGCGATGTCTGACCTTGTGAGCGTCTCGGTCATCGTAGTGCTCCATTCATGACGCGGCTCAATGTTGGCGATTTTATCGCATACTTTCGTACGAATATCAAGGCCTGAAAAGGGTCAGTAACGAGTCAGCAGCGGATCAGGGTCATCGGACATGATGGTTATGGCGCGATCAGGCAGATCGCACTCAGGAGAGGTTCCCAAAGTGGCCTAATGGGGCCCAGCGTCAGCCGGGCAGGTGCTGTTCAGGCGCCTACGTAGGTTCGAATCCTGCCCTCTCCGCGTGACCATAAACTCGACAGCTACTTTTCGTCCGGTTTCCGACGTGCATCAGTGGCTAACGACTCTATTGCAAGATCTTCCCAAACCGGCGGAATATCAGTTCACCGCGGATTACTCTCGTGCGGTCGCCGATTATTGCCTGGACAGGTGGCTGGCCGCGAGTTCGCCTTCGGCCGGGCCTCCGTCCGTCGCGGAAGCCGGCACGGAGTTCCGCAACACGCTGATAGCCGCGAAGGATCTCTCTGAGCATCAGGTGGATCAGCTGTGCAACCGGACCTTCGGCATGCAACCCGAGCTTCCTGCCTGGCTCAGCGACACTACCGAGCGTTTCCTCAACATCATCAAGCCCTGGACTCCCGTATGGCTCAGCTTCACGGACTGGGCGCTGCGCTGGTGCCGGCAGAACTCGATCGAGACCCTGGTCTTCCTGGCCCGCGACGCGCTGCCGTTCTTCATCGCCGCGAGTGCCCTGGAACAGGGTCTGCATCTTCACCTGGCCCACGTCTCGAGGGCCACTCAGCCAGACACGCTGACGGTGAATTCAGTACTCCGGCAGCCATCGGTCGCCCTTCTCGACTCCGGCTGCTACGGGACATGTATCAATGACCTGCGCCAGCGGCGGAGCGCCCTCATCGAGCGCGCGCACTCCGAGGGCCTGGCCACGCTTCTCTATTACAGCCGCAATCCTCAGCTATTCGGCTATATCAACTACGTTATGTGCCGGGATATGCTTGCCAGCCCGGAGGCAATGGGCAGCGCGGCAGAATTCATTATCTATGCGGGTGATCTGCTTGAGGCTTTGCCCAAGCCATATCGGTACCACGTGCAGGACCGGTCCATGGCGGAGCCGAGCGACCTCGTCAGCTTCACCATCTCTATAGCGGCGCTCAGCGAGATAAGCAGCATGGCGAAGGCGAGTACTTTTCTCGACGCGGAGCCGGTGAACGAGGTTCATGACCAGGTGCGGCTGCTGTACCGGACCTACCAGCTCTCCCGGTACCGCGGTGAGCTGCGTAGCGATTTCCTCTTCGATGAGCCCGCGCCCAAGAGCCTGCCAGCACCGGGGGCGCTGTCCGGCCTTGACTTCCATGAGATCCCGCCGCAGAGCCACATATTCGGCACTGCCAGCGGCTGATTCTCATCATCTGCCATGAGCGTTACAACCCGAGGAGTTGCTCCGAAGATGCTAATTCCGGCCAGCGCGACGCTTCGCTTCCTGACTTCTCGCCAGAAGGGACCCGGCGAGTACCTGGAGGTCTGCGAGGACGAGCCAACTATGGAAGCGCTGCGGTGGGCAGCGGAGATCACCGCGATACTGTCCGGCGAACCACTCATGCCCATCCCGTTCATGGACGAGTGCCGCCGGCCGGGCGGTACGTTCGCGATGACCGCCACCGACCCGGCGCCGTCCCGGGCCGCGAGCTATTACGCGGTGCGCGCGCTCACCCTTTCCGGCCAGCGTGACGAGATTCCCGGGCCGCTCCCGCACTGGTTCGCCGGCCAGCTGGCCGCACCCGGCCAGCCCGCCACATCCGACATCGACGAGATGTTCTACGTCCTGCGTGCACTCGAGCAGCTGGGCGCGCTCAGCCTGCTCGCGCCCGAGGTGTGCCGCTCTCTTGCTGATTTCATCCAGGGCTGCCGGGATCGTGACGGTGGCTATGCCGGCGTGCCCGGCCAGCCGCCGGACACCGAGCACACCTACTGTGCCGTCTGCGGCTTGTGGCTGCTGGGGCGCCCGCTCGGCGCCGCCGACAGCCGCGTCACCGCCGCATGGCTCGGGTCGCGGTTCGCCACGCCGTCCGGCCTGGCGACGCTTACCGCGGCCGACGACTCTCCGTCGCTCGCCGCGAGCTATTGGGGCTTCCGGGCGGGGGAGGTGCTGAACGCCGTCGTCTGGACGGACCTGCTCGCGTCGGCGGTGCGAAGCCTCGGCAAGCCTGACGGCGGTTACGGGGCATGGGCGCACGCCACCTTGTGGGAGTCGTACTGCGCGCTGCGCATCATATCCACGCTGTCCGCTCCGGTTTCTTCGGTTGCATCGGGCGGAGGCGGGAAATGACACTGTCTCTGCTGTCGGACATCATCGACGCCCAGGCGGAACGGGGGAGGCTCGCGCTCGGGATCTATCTCGTGCCGGGCTTCCCCGACTGGGACACGAGCCTGGAAGCGCTCAGCCTGTGCCTCAGCCAGGGCGTGGACTTCATCGAGTTCCCGGCGATATCGGACCCGCCGCGGCCGAAGGCCCAGGCCAATCAGACGCCGCGGTGGTCACCCAGGACCGGCCCGGCCATCGCGCGGGCCCTGCGGGATGCCGAGCCTTACTCCGAGGCCAGGGCGACCGCGTGGCTGCTGCGTGCCCCCGTGCGGGTGGCCGTCGTCTACGAATCCGCCTGGCCGTCGGCGGAGGTGTGGTCGGCGCCGCCCTCGCTGCGGGCCGGCGTCTGCGGCTACCTGTTCGAGACCGACCCACCGGATATCGCGCCCTATACTCTGGCCGCCGCTGAGGATGCCGCGGTCATCATCCCCGCGGTGGATGCCACCACCGTTGGCCTGTCCGCTGCCGATCGGCGCATCATCTCCGGCGGCGGCGGCTTCGTGTACGCCTCCCTGGGGCCGAAGACCGGAGCGAGGACTGCTTCCCTCACCGACCTTCGGCGAAAGCGGGACGAGATCCGGCTTGTCCGTCCGGATCTGCCGGTCTGCGCGGCCTTTGGCATCAACCAGGCCGCCGATGTCGAGGAGTTGCGTGGCCGCGGCGGCTGCGAGGGAGTCATCATCGGCTCCGCCGCCCTGGCCAAGCTGGACGAGGGGATAGCTGCCTTCACCGGATGGCTCAAGGAAATCATCACCGCAGCGAAATAAAACACCGTATGTCCGCCCCGCCCTCCGCCCCCCGGCCTCCGCCTCCGTCCCTCGTCCCCGCCTCCGTCCCTCGTCCCCGCCTCCGTCCCTGGCCCCCGTCCCTGGTCCCCCGCCTCCGCCTCCGTCCCTCGTCCCCGCCTCCGTCCCTGGCCTTCGTCCTTCGTCCTTCGTCCCCGGCCTTCGTCCTTCGTCCCCGGCCTCCGTCCCCGGCCTCCGTCCCCGGCTTCCGTCCCTGGTCCCCGGCTGGCGTGCAGCGGGGGTTGGACGTTTTGTCCATGTATGCCCTGCGGTGTCCCCGTCTCCAGCCGGCAGCGCGGAAATTAAGAGCCTCGTGGAGGATAGGGCGCCGGTTTCCGGCGCCTTTTCTTCCGGAAGGCTCCTTTCTTCCGCAAGCCGAGGCCTGCGATGTCCGCTATGTGACGATAGCGGGAATCTGACGAGGCCACCGATATGCCGCAGACACACATTATTCGCAGACGCGTACCATGAACGGAAATTCCATGCATAATCTGGATCAGAAGCTGGCCCGGCTCGTCTTTGACGAGTGCTGGCGACAGCTCAGCCTGGACGAAGTTCCGCTGAAGACAGGCGGTGACAGGGAGCAGCTCACCGGGAAACTGGCCGGGCTAATCGGGCCGTCCGGCCACGATCCCGAGACGGTACTGTCAGCGTTCTTCCGGGATATCGCACCGGCCATCATCGCGTGTGACACCCCCCGTTTCATGGCTTTTGTGTCATGTGTGCCGTCCAAGACGTCGATTCTTCTCGATATGGTGGTCTCCTGCTTCTCGCTGCACGGTATTTCCTGGCTCGAGGCTGCGGGGCCGGTCGCGGCCGAGAACCAGGCCCTGCGGGTGCTGGCCGATGCCGCCGGGCTGCCGGCCAGCGCCGGTGGCTGTTTCGTGTCGGGCGGATCCAGCGGCAATCTGTCGGCCCTTCTGGTCGCACGCGATACCGGCCTGAGCCGTCGCGGTGGCCATAGCGATGTCCGTGGCGGTGGACAGTGCGCGCGGCCGAAGGTGGCGCTCACCGCGGACGCCCACAGTTCGGTGGGTAAGGCCCTCCACATCCTGGGTATGGAGCCGCTGCTTGTGCCCGCGCCCGACCATCGGATGTCGGCGCGGGCGCTGCGGGACACTCTGGCCAGCCAGCCGCGCCGGGACGACGTCGTCGCCGTGGTCGCTACCGCCGGGACCACCAATGGCGGCTTGATCGACGACCTGGCCGGGGTGGCCGAGGTAGCCCGGATGCAGGGACTGTGGTTGCACGTCGACGCGGCCTATGGCGGTGCCGGCCTGCTCGCTCCCACGGTGCGCGGGCTCTTCGACGGCATCGAGCAAGCCGACTCCCTGGTCATCGACCCGCACAAGTGGCTCTTTTCGCCGTTCGACTGCGCGGCGCTGCTCTACCGCGACCCGCCGGCGGCGAACGCGGTGCACGCTCAGCAAGCGTCTTACCTGGATGCGATCCACGATGACGCCGAGGGCGTCTGGAATCCGAGCGACTACGCCTATCACCTGACCCGTAGGGCCCGTGGCCTGCCCTTGTGGTTCGGCCTGGCGGTCCACGGAACCGACGGCTACCGCGACAGCATCGAAAACACGCTCACCATGGCCCGCTACGCGGCCGACCGCATCGCCGGAACCGAGGGCCTCACGCTGGTGCGTGAGCCGGAGCTCTCCGTGGTTCTCTTCCGGCGTGACGGGTGGGGATGGAACGAGTATGAGAACTGGTCAGCCAGGCTTCTCGCGGACCAGATCGCGTTCGTGCTGCCCACATCCTGGGACGGCGAACCAGCGGTCCGGCTTTGCATCGTTCACCCGGATACCACCAAGCAACTGGTCGACGACGTGATCTCGTCGATCGATCCGGCTCTGGACAACCTCTAAAGCGCCTGTTTAGGAACGGGTTCCAACGACATCGATGGCGCCATCGATGTCGCTGGAACCGTAGCTATTCGGGCAGCATCAGCGATCCGATCCGTATCCTTGTTCGGATGAATGTGGCAGCCACCCGGTTACAACCGGGTGGCTGCCACATTCATCCGGCCGCGCCTGATGCAGGCGGGACGACAGTGGCGAGATGTGTAACTAGGCTCCCTGCGCCAGGACCTGCCGGGCTGGTACAAGCCCAGGGCGTGTGTCGCTTGGCGTGTCCAGTTCGCCTTGGGCGGCCGATTTGCCAGGATATGGCCGTTATGTGATGGCGGCTGCGGTGGTCGACGCGGAACAAAAGAGCTTCGCGGAAGGTAGGGCGCCGGTTTCCGGTGCCTTTTCCTCCAGAGGGCTCTATTCTTCCCACTGAGGGACCTTGGTCTTGGAGGTCTGCCCGGCTGATGTCTGGGTTGGCCGGGGGTGGGCGGAGTGGCTGCGTTAATCAGTTGCGGTGTGTGCTGCTGGAGGGCCAC
>Ga0213881_10000329_pt1:15000-25000 | contig 33562 bp, 22 predicted proteins | sample BarmaccoBMER_R08_FD_160104 | JGI IMG/M metagenome (GOLD analysis project Ga0213881, IMG submission 160104) | Barbacenia macrantha exposed rock microbial communities from rupestrian grasslands, the National Park of Serra do Cipo, Brazil - ER_R08 ...
ACGGAACTGCATTTGGTGATCAATTGCCCGGGTCCACGCAGATATTGAATCGAAAATCAAACATCTATAACAAATGTTTCATCCCTACCTATCCCTTCGCATGCTTCTAAGGCTCGAACTCGTCACTAAGTACGAGAGCTCTAAGGCAGGTCCAGAGAGTTACTATTACACAAGAAGACTGATAAGATCTATAAATCACTAATGCTTTGGTTTGTGACCCCGCTAAACGTGGGATTTCCGCTTACGATAAGCCCCTAGCGCAAAATCCCTCAAAGGGGAGGGTTCCGTAGGTCGTGCGACGGGCGATGGCTAATGCTCGGCTTGGTGCTGAGCTCTGACCGGTGCCTGCTCGGCTGCATGGCATTTACCCTGTTGGGGGCCTTACTATACTCCTTAAGGGGGGAAGTAAGAGGAAGATAGATCAGATGATCTTTCAGCGGTCCCCGGCCTAAGGGCTTGGTGCCCGGCTGTGCTTTTCTTAATACTGCCGTGCTGACTCTTTCGCGCCTAACCCTATTTGGCTTGGTAGTTCCCCGTCGGTTCTGTACAAACCAGGTTGACGACCTTACAAAACCCCTAAAAGACCCAATCCCTCGGCCCGCCAAACGACCCGCGCCGCCAGCAGCACAAAAGAAAGGCATACGAGCGGAACAAGACCAGACTGATAACTCAATTGAAAATTCATTCGAAAAGGGGTCGTTTTCTACTTCGCTGAAAGAAAGACTAATGTAAGCTGATCTCACACTCCGGTACTTCGTACCAAAACCTATCTTGGTGTGTTGATAGGAAGAGAAGAAAAAGACTATAAAGAACCATTCAAGAATCTCCAGTTGGAAATTCAGAACATAGAACTGTGCCTTCACCCAACCCACGTGGTCCTTTTGGCAGCCAAACCACGGGGTGGCCTATAACGGCATCAGAGACTATTATGTTATGTTATTAGCATTTACTCCAACTCATCAATGCCATTTTCATACAAGGAATTTCGACTGAAAATGACACCTTATTCGCTCTGCTACAACGAACGAACTAAATGGCAGACCTGAGTGAACGGCTAGCCAAAGCTTCTCATTTGGATAAAAATCGTGGTGGAAATGCGGTTGAAGAAATGAGATGACAGAACGAGTGATAGAAGTTACTGAAAGTCAAGCCCCTTTTGAAGGGCAACATGGGAGTGCGAACTCGATTCCCCGTACGACACACACAACTATTAACGCTCTTTCTCAAGAACGCACAGTCTTGTTCAACCTTTCCTGCCACTCGGCTAAGTTCGCTTCTAACGAAGCCCAAACGTGTCTTTGAACGACCAAATGCTCTAATGCTGCTGACTTGAAATCAGACGATGCATCGAAGATGTGTATGAGAAGGAAAAAACTTCGACTATCCTAGTTCGGTACGGAACGCCCAGCCAATTTGAAAGACTTCAACACTCACTTATACCATAGAATCAAACCTCCTTAGGGTTGCCTTGTGCAAACTCAAACTTCAATCTTGGAGCAAGGCGGTTGAAAGTAGATGATTGATCACTCTATAGTGTGATGTCTCGACTTTAATTAAAGATTCTGTTAGTCTTCAGCCTCGTTGAGTTTCTTTGTTTTGAATAGTGATGAAAAACTGCAAGAAATCCTTTCCCTTTGTCTTTACTACTCGATCGGATTGATAAAGGTGTTAAGAGAATAGCTCAGAAAGACAAAGATGAGATTGAGATGAATGAATCGAGAGCTCAGGCTTCACTAGTTGCTTGCACCCTTGCTTGTGACCCTATGGGCAAAGAGTCCCTTCTTCATTCAGAGAGGTTGGGCGGTGGAGAGAACGTTTTGCGATAGTTCCAGAGAGGAGCGGTGGGCGAGTCTAGAGCATCTTTCGATCGATGAAAAGATATTTTATTTATTTTCATAACCATTAGCTAAACTGTGATTCTAGAACAATAGAATTCAACAAGGATGCAGCAGAGGTTGTAGTTTCTCTTCCAGTTGTTCCAGGGACTGATTCTGGAACAGAAGTTGGCACTGTAGAATCAACATTTGAAGAAGCAGACGAATCATACGCCTGCGAATAAGCAACTGAAATATCTGCCTTTAACTCTTCCGTGGCTCTATAGCCGGCAAGGAAGAAGGAGAGAGAGGGGATTTTAAAATTCAAAGCCAAACTGACAAGCGAGAGCCCGATGCCGGTGAGTCAGGTAGGGCAGAGGAAATGAATTCAACAATTCCATGAGCGGTGGTTGGAGCGGACCTTTCCGTAAGGGAAGGCGTGGATCCTCGATCCAAGTCTCGTCTTTTGAGTGACGATGTTCTTATAACGAAGACGCTCGCTAAGCTACGGCCTTTGGCCCTATGAGAGAGAAATTAAATTCCAAAGAAGGATTTGAGTGACGAACCAGAAGGCTGGTGAAGCAGATAAGGATTGAGACGATTCCGAAGCTAAGGCGATGAAGAAAGTAAAGAGATTATTTTCAAATATGAAGAACTAGCGTCAAAGAAGATAAGGGTTTGAGCGAACTTCCGTCAGGAGTTCACTCGTTTCAGTCTCATGCTCCTAAAATTTTAGAGACTCCACCTATTGTGATGAAAAGTGCAGCCTATTCGTCACGTTCAAGCTTTCAAGCCCGAGCTAGTCTTCTTACCACCTACCGCCTACTTTCATAGCAGGGAAGCCTAGTTACTTTGAAGCCTTTCGCTCTTCCCTTCCCCGGGAAAGAGAGATTAGGGCTTCTTCCTTTTCTTTTGTTCGAAGCTAGCCAACCATGCCATGAACGGTCGACAAGAGTACTGCTTCTGTCTTCTCTGTATCATGATACCGAAGCCAAGGTAATCAACGAAGGACACGAGGGAACAGCTTCCTCTTTCTCCCTGGTCCCTAGCATTGAATGATTCTTTCCCTCGGCAACTACCTTAATCAATCCCGGCTGCGCTAAAAGCACCTCACGGCCCTATGCCTTGAAGTCTGATCTCTTAATTGGTAGGCACCTCTTCTCAATTCAAAGAAGTGCTCAGTCCTGACTCCGCACCTTGCTTTTTCAACGTAAGCTAGATTGCCACCTTCAAGGTCGAAGGTCAGGTCAGAAGGTGATTCCCTTTGCTTGGCTACGAAACTAGGCATTGAAAAGCAATCCACCCAGGAAAGCAGTCGTCAAGCCAGATGCGGATGAAATTCTAACTGCTGCGCTTACGCCTTTTGATTAGACAACTCCTAGTGCCAAGCTAACTAACAAGGATTCGTTCACAGGATTCGTGAAAACTGAAAGAAGAGCTAGCGACTCTAACGAATCTAATGTTGCCCGCGTTGAGGCGAAAAGAAAGGCAGATTCCCTATCTAATATAAGTTTATTTCTTCTTCAACCGATTCATCTCGGCCTTAGACTGCTACGGTTAGCTCTTGCCCCGCACCAGGACTGGCTCAATGTATTCACGCATCTCGAAAAAGTGAAAAGATGTAGTCCTTCCTCCCAGAGCTGAAATAGCTGGGCTTCTATTCTAGTACAGAGATCACCACTTGTTATGCCAGGGTCTCCTTTTTCGAGTTGGTTACTGAGATCTTCCTGTTGAGCAACGTTTTCCCGGCAATCTCTGCTTATTAGGGTGGCCTCTAACAGGTCGGGAGAGTACTCTTTATCTTGCTCATACGCCTCGCAAGATTGAACATCTGCGAAAGTGGTCTCGAAGCTCTGACTCTCGAGAGAAAGTATTGCCTTTGGCGGGAGGACTCCTTCTGACTGCAGCTTGAAGGGGAAAAGCCACTAATACACTGGAAGTCTTTTTCCCATGGCAGTATAGCATGATTGCGACGACGCTAGGCCGCTCATCATTCTTTAGAGTCTCGTCGACATCCAGATCATTGTCAACGGCATTGGGCCGTTCATAAACTTCTTCGGATACCCAATCTCCATCAGTTCTTCTATCGGCTTTGGGCCGATCGTCGTCATATGGCGTTTCAGGATGACATCTGCTAATGAGATCCGGCCTTTCAGTAAGGGAGGCACAGGATCATTGAAGGGACTCTAAAGAAAGTGTCTTAGGACAGAGTTTAGCCTGGAATGTCGTCGTCCTTGCAAAACTTTCGAAACTCTTCCCATATTGACTTCTTTCCTTGGCGGATAACAGCCATAAGCGGTTCGTCCCATACTTTAGGGCACAAGTCATTCCCCGGAATAGATCCCCTTTTGTTCGGAGAAATCGAAAAACAAGAATCCGGGACATCGGATGGAGCATTGGCTGATAAGACTCTTGTATGTTCATCGTTGATGCTTTGATCAAAAGAAGAAAAAAGTCAAAACTTATAACAACCTCGCCGTCTTCGAGTTAAGAGGTCTAGAATAGTGGCTAGAAAGTGAGGCAACAGTGATCTAGCCTCTTCTTCTCCCATGCTTCCTTCATCATCTTCCTCCGTAATTGTTGCAGGCACTGTTCAAACCCTTTTGAAGATTGGATTTGGAGTGCCCTTCGCTTCTTTTCTTCGTTTGCCATGAGCAAAGCCGGCCGGCTAGCCTATCGTTTATCAGAAAAAGCGTCCGTTCACGTCAGGAATAACTAGCACTACGATGACGCTAGTTACTACATTCTGAGTGGAGGACAGTTTATCTCGCAACATATTGCCTTACCTCGGCTCTGCCCAAATCCGGATACGACAACATAATATGGGTACATCCACAATAAGTCAAGCTCCTTCCTCTTTTTACCCTTCATCGCAGCAGCAAGGGTCTCAACCCGAACCGTTCAAAAGTTTCAATCAGCCCCGGATCAACAAAGGCCACCTCCAAAACATTATCAGAAGCACGATCCTAAGAGGGAGCAAGTAAATGCGGCCTTACGATCTGGAAGGATTTATGCTAGACCACCTACGGTGGAAATGCAACAGCAACAGCAGCAGTCACAACAACCAAATGACTCGGAAAGGACGGTTGTGATTGAAAGAGGAAAGAGTATGATCTCTTGGGACACTTGGAAAAAGACTCAGGCTAGGATCCCCATTCTTGAGTGAATTCGAAAGTCCCCACCGCATCGCAATTTGTTGAACAGGATTCTCGAAGAAGCACAAGTGGCAGAGGACACCAGACCTGAAGGGACGACCGATTCTTGAGCTAATTGATTTAGTTTACGATTCAATCTCTTTCTAACACCAGGCAAAGTCCGACATGAAATAGAGTAAAGACCAGGTTAGTTCACTAAAAGATGGATATCAATTCTAGGACTATTCAAAGGAGATCGAATAGGAGGATGATTAGGACTTTTTCGGTTAGCTTGGAAGTGAATGAGTTTTTCTACTTATCTCAAATCTACTTTCGAGACGAAGCACACGCACATCGTCTGAAAGCACTCTACTACTTCACTTTCTTAGTTAGAAAAGGATGATGCTATCTGGCTATCGAGAAGAAACTCGAATGTATGAATAAAGGTTAAGCCACCCTTCAAACTTCACTCGTTAGAGGAAGGGATATGATTAACTAGCGCAGGAGAGAGAGAGACGCAATGCACCTTGGGTACGAAAGATAGCATACGAAGTAAGCTAGCCTATGATCCCTTCTATTCTATGGGTGTGGCTAATTCGGCCATTTAACAAAGAAAGACGGACTCTCCTGCTTGAACTGATAGCTATTGCGAATCAAGCTTGAGAAAAGATAGGCCTTTGCCTTGTTCACTCAGAGTTCTTTCTGAAACAGAATAGAATGCCCCTACTAAAGCACCAACTGCAGTTATTCCCCCAAGAGCGGAAATAGCATCGGTTATTTCTTCAACACAGAATCTCTCAGTCACTTTCCTACCTGTGGGGATAAGAAAGAATAGAAAGAAGCAAAAACCGCACCAATCACAGCTTCTTCACCAAGACGTGTGAACAGCGCCTCTACGCCTATTCGATAGCTGCTTGTACTCTGATTCCGACCTCTAAGAGCTGATTCAATGGCATCGCTTACTCATTCAAATGCAACTAAGCCCTATGCTTAACACATGCTCTTCGATGTGGGATTTAGCTCCTAGCTTGAAGCTACTTTCTTACTCATCAGTACAAGAATCCGCTCCTAGAGAATAGTCTGTTACAGAAGATTCCATAGCAGTAGTTTCATTCCTATTTTTTCTATGGTAAGAAGAAAATTCCCTAGTCCAAGAAGTATGACCACAATAGGATTGAGAGACAGAATAAGTTGTGAAAGAAGAAGTTGCTCCCGTAAGCGGTGCAAGAGTAAGCGCTGGTACTCTTGCGTCAGATTGGGATAGTGTTCAATCATCCGGTGCTCTCTTTCCTGGTGTCAGGTATGAAAGAAGGAAGAAGACAGAAGAGAAATTTCATCCGCAACTGACAACGTTCATCTACGAGCGGGAGGAAGGTTCAATAGTTAAGGGAAGGCAAGAACCGAGGGAGTGCCTTTGCCCGGTAGGACGGAATGGTATCCAAGCTATCCAACAAGGTAGATAGCAACATATTCTATAGAAGGATTACCTTATGACTTTACCCCTCCTCGGACTGAGATGAGACTAGCAACTACTCCTTAAAAGGAACTACTTATACTGACTGCAATCAATCGAAGGGCACTGAGACTACAGATGGAATCAAAAGGAGTAGATTACGACAGGTCGGGAGAAAGCCTATTGCAAGTAAATCAGAAAACTTGAATATAAAAATTGCAGCAGGAAACTAGGAAATGTATGAAAGGTATCGTATTCCCTTCGGCTGAATCGACATAGGTTTCTATTTTTTCTGCAATAGAATTGGATGTTACCCTTAGGCCTTCAACTTCCACTCCTACTGGAACCGGCTTACTTTCCCTTTAAAACTTGTCTGCGCCTGGACTCCCAAAACAAAAAAAAATTTGGAAACTCCATCTCTTATTCTTATTACCGCATAAATATGCGAGTCAACTCCTACCTAGCCTTCTACGCTTGTGCCGTGAACTATGAGGAACTCTTGCTATTCATGCATGCTTTTCTCAATAAGTTCCATTCAGAAATGGATAAAATCATCAAAGATCACAAACAAATCCAGGCAACTGTGAAAGCAGAAGAAAGGCAAAGGCCAACAAAAGCAAGAACTGTGAAAGACGAAAGAACCAAAGCTGGGAAAATGAAAGTGATCGTGCCTTGTGACCGACCATTTCACAAGAAAGAATTATGCCAAATTGCCCTACGATATCGCAAGGATTGGGGAGAGAGAAGAACGAAAGCCCTTCAGCACTTTCATCGTGGTCAAACTCCGCCTAAGTAGTAAATATTCGTAACTTGTACCATTTCTAAGTAGTCAAATAGAAGGAGGGAGTATGAATTCAGTCTTCATTAGTATGTATTGAGTCGAGGCCTTATTTATATAGTCGTATATTTTTATTCTACTACTATCTTTTAGGGAATTATTTATGTATATTATTATTGTAGTATGAGAATCATCATACAAATGAAATTGTAGGGTTTTTGTGTTCGTTCTTATTATCATAAAAAAAAAAGAGAACTATTGGCCTGTTCCTTCTTTCTTTCTTCTTCAAATAGTGAAGAAAGACCGTCTTGTGCAAGGTGAATCGAAGCCTGATCACCCGGGGCTCTCCGCCAGGAGCCCCGATCCAAGCCTGGGGTCTCCTAGCAGTGCCGACTGGCATCTTAGGTTGGTTGTCCACGCTTAGCGGGATAGCTTGGACAGAACATTTTCTCGAAAAAAAGGAATTGTTAAGGGGAAGCCTCTCCCTTAGTTGATCGGGGGCTTAGCATTTCCTCCCGGGTACCTTTACGTCAGCTAAGTCTTCTCGCCTTCTCTGGATGATCGGTTTCTTAGCCGTTCAGAGCCACTATTTGTTTTTAATGGCTCGTGGGTCCGCTTGTCTAATCCGGGGTCCATTTCCTTAATTAAGTTCTCGGCCCGTTTGTTTGGACCTTTCATTTTTTTTTCATTTGTCATATGCCGGAGATCTAGTTCAAATGATATGTTCAGCCTCTCTTCATCTTAGTGTTCGGCCTTCTTTCGACCTGAACATAAAGCCTTTGTCTCAGTGTGAAAGACCAACAGAGACCTGAGATGATTCTACAAATGAACGCTTCTCAGTAGCCGATGTCCTTAGTTTATCCGCCAAAGCTTCTCCCCTCGCGGATGGTAAAGTAGATATAGCTAGAGTGAAGCTTATAGTTATCCCAGTGGGTGACGAAAGCCCTGAGTGAACGAAATAAGGAGCAAAATCCCACCGAGATAGCCAGTCCCGGATGACTCGTACCCAAAAGGTGCATAACGAGAGAAGAAGCTGCAACCATCAACGAATGCGATGCACACAAGTTGTTTGCGTTAGTGTTCGTAACGAATCCGTTGTTCCTGCTGTAGAAGGAGTTGGTAGTTTTACAGAATGAGACCAAAGAAATAGGCAATTGACGTAATGAAAGAAAGAGCAAGTCAAGTCGTACGCCCGGTTCACCAGGTTCTACCACTGCAAGGCCCAATGTTGCCATTCTCCCATTACTAAAGTTGTCCAAGGGACAGGATCCCAGGCTTAGGAAATGGGAGGATTTGGTCTGTGTCACTAGGGCTGAAGGATGTGCAGTTGTGCCATCTAGTAGCAATGGGGTGTCGCGGAAGCCCCGTCTGGGTCCTGTCGTGCCCTAAGGAAAAATGGAGGTTGCAATTTCATTAAATCTCGTATTGAGATTACAGACGGAACCCGTGTATGAGAAGAACACGGAGAATATTCTGTCTATAATCATTATGCCATGGGCGCTAAAAATCTCCTTTGAATTCCTCATTGAATTTCATTGATTGATGATCTCGAAACTTCTTTTTGTCTTTTTGCCTCTGCTCGGTAGTTCCGTAGCCGGTTTTTTCGGACGTTTTTTAGGATCAGAAGGAAGAGCTCTAATAACAACCCCCGAATTTCTCCTTCTTTTATTAGTGCTTTTAGTTAGTCTTATTATAGTTTATAGAATCCGACGAAAAAAAAGTAGGATTTTTCTTTATATCTTAATATTTTTAATATCTTCTCTCTTTCGCGTCTTCTTTTGCGAAAAGATTTGTGCTTTATTAGGTATTTCAATAGCCGTCTTATCCCCGTTTATTTGGAATGTATCTTCAGATAGTGGCAACTCAGGCGGAGGGGCGACAAGTCTTCCTGCCCTGGAGTCTTCTTCAAGCAGTGAATCTTTAGGAACGTTTAGAGCCGTGATCGCGGCCGAGAACGAAGCTGAGCTATATGAGAGGATAAGGGTTCTCGAAAACCGGGATTACTATAGCTTGCCCCCCCAGACTAATCCCGGGGATTATGAAAGGCTTGTGCGAGAGCACCTCGATCAAGCAACGAATGTACAACAGTATCGAGAGATTTTGGATGCTGAATATTTTGAGCTCCGAGTATTAGAGCGCAAGGGTCTATTGCAAGAAAGACTAGTCAATCTGATGCTTGGTGAGCAGAATATTCACCAAATTCTTTCACTTTCACCATCTACTAATGTCAGACAGGAGGCTTATCACTTTCTACAGGAAAAGGTTGAGCCTGTTAGCGGCCTACTCCATGCTTATCAGCAGCATATCATGGATGGCAGTCTAAATACTTTTTTTCATCAGCTCAACCTGCAGGGTAGAAATAGTGAGATCTACCGTGAGTTCTACTCGCATTTTACAGACGAGGCATTCCGGCGCGCAAATGGCTTGCGGCTGCCCTAATCGCGAATAAAATAGCCGGAGGTTCTGGAAAGATAGAGACTTTAGATTTATTTCCTTTGTTAGGTGGTTTTTTTTTTATTTTTCCTTTCTATTGCGCCTAAAATCTCGATTTCTGCAAATATGTCACGTCTTTCTATTGTTGTTGTTGGTTCCCTTGACTACTACTTTGTTTTCAACCCGATCTCAAGCAAGAACATAAACCAGAGTCGTCCATCAGTCATTGAGGTTTTCCAACAGCAAGAAGAACATAGGCTGGATCGATTCTAGTTGTTGTCGAAGGAGACCGATTCTACCAACTTTGTTTTCAATCATTCTGCTAAGAGTTGAGTACGGCCAAAACCTTCCACTACAATTGGGTTCTGGTGACTCAGATGGCATGACT